>ERZ1370068.10942-contig-9597_pt1 | contig 38189 bp, 44 predicted proteins | sample MGYA00561227_ERZ1370068 | MGnify/ENA primary metagenome ERZ1370068 (study PRJEB38410, sample SAMEA6850437) | metagenome | study: Metagenomic assessment of the ecological functions of the soil: analysis of the soil microbiota associated with the...
GCTCGTCCTCACCCACTTCGGCGATGCAGTAGTCACCGTCCTCGGGAGCGGCGTGGCCCTTCCATACCAAGGGCACGCGTCCGGGACGAACTCGGCGAGAGGGTCGAAGAGATCCATCGGCCGCGCGTGTAGTACGCGCGGCCGAGGAGGCGGCGTGTTGGAGGAACCTGGAAGAACGGAGGTTATCGGACGCGTTTCTTATGGCGGTTCTTCCGCAGGCGTTCTTTCGCTTGTGCGTCGCGATCTTCTTCCGCTTGCGCTTTTTCCGGATCCCATCCACTCTCCTTGTCGGATTCTAGACGATGAAGTCACCGGCTCGGGTGTCTCGACCGGGCCGCCGATGGTGGAACGCAGCTCTTTGCTGGGCTTGAAGACGGGCACCAGCTTGGCAGGCACCATCACTTCGGTGCCGCTGCGGGATTGCGCGCGCGCCGCGCGCGACGCTCGCGGACCTTGAAGGTTCCGAATCCGCGGATCTCGAGATGCTTGCCCTCGCTGAGCGCGCGGCACACAGAATCGATCAACCTGTCGACGATGATCGCGGTGTGGTTCTTCGAGACACCCGTTTTGCCCGAAATCTCTTCCACCAGATCGGCCTTGGTCATGTCGGGTTTCTCTATGCCTGCGCGCTCAGGCGTCGCGGGCGCGGCACGCGCAGTCCGCGGAGCCGCACGGACCCCGCGCGGCCACCGTCGGGCTGGCTTTGCCCACGGCGAAAGTGGAAAGCAACCGTTCGACGCGGAGCGCTCCGCAGTGGGGACAACGCGCCTTGGCCCGCTCGGCAGACTCACGAGCGCCTCGAAACGCTTCTCCGCACGACGCGCACTGGTACTCGTAGATCGGCATCGAACGACCTCCGGCGGCACGCTAGCAGGGAGAGCGGGCTCGGTCAACGCCGGCCCGACGACGAAACGTCGAGGCCCGCCGGTGGACGGGCCCTCGCGGTCTCTGCATCAAAATCAGTCGAGCACGACCAGTTTGTGGGTGACACGCTCCGCGCCGGCGGTCGCGGTCACGAAGTAGAGTCCGGCGTGCAGCGGATGACCGTCGGCTCCGCGTCCATCCCATGCGGAGACGATAGGCCCCGCTTCCATCCGCGACGCCGGCGAGCGCGCGCACCGCGCGGCCCGTGGCATCGACGATCGCGCAGCTCGACGCGCTGACCAGGCGCGGGTGGCGAGCGCGAACTCCGATCCCGCGCGCGCGGGATTGGGCGACAGCCGGAGCTGGAGGCGCGACTGCGGCGCGCCCATCGCCAACGCCGGTGGTGGGCACGGGCGCGGCGGCAGCGCGGCGGCGAGATCCAGGATGCCGGGGCCGATGCACGTTGGTGTTGCCTGGGCCGAACGCCTTGGTGTGCCCGGTGATGAGCGCGGCCTTCTGCAGCCGCCGTCAGCGCCGGATTGTACGACTCGAGCACCGCCGCCGCGCCGACGACGTGCGGCGTCGCCATGGACGTGCCGTCGAGCAGCGCGACGTAGTCACCGTCGGGTACCATGTCGTCGATGGTTGGGGCTGTAGGTGCTCAGGACGTGACACGCCAGAGCTGCTGAGATGTCGACGTTGGCGCCGAAGCTGGATGAAGCTCGCCGTCATTGCCAAGGGAGTCGCGTGGCGCGCGACGGTCATGACGTCCGGGAACGGTGCAGAGATAATTGCCGTTGGCTTCGTTGGCCGTGATGTTGGAGTTCCCGGCCGCAACGCAGACCACGAGGACGTCGTGGGCCTGCAGATTGGCGACGGCGAGCCTGATGCCGCCGGTGTTGCTCGAGCCCCACGAGCAGTTGATGGCGGCGACGTCGACGCCGTGATCGACCATGGCCCGACAGATAGTTCATCGCCTGCGCGCGCCCAAGTCCATCGCTGACCACGCCGGTGAGCGACGCCGCTCACGCGCGCGTGATAGCCCGATGCGCAGCGGGATGATGCTGGACGCCGTTGGCCGCGTCCGGTCGGCGGTGCCGTCGCCGACACCGCCGGCGATGCCGGCGACGCGGTTGCCGTTGTTGGTGATCGCCGCCGACCGTGCCGGCCACGTGCGTGCCGTGCGCTTCGCCGTCCATCGGGTCGTTGTCGGGCGTGGTGCAGTCGGATCGCGGCAGGTCGTCCCGGCCAGCGTGCCGGAGACGAAGTCGTATCCGATCACATCGTCGACGAAGCCGTTGCCGTCGTCGTCGATGCCGTTGCCGAGGATCTCCGCCTGGTTCGTCCAGACGTTGCCGTTGGTCACCTTTGTCCGCGGGTCCCAGGCGGATCCGAGCCACCGAGATCGGAATGGAAGTACCGCATGCCGGTGTCGATGATGCCGACCACCACGTTGTGCGATTGCCGCGCTCGGTGTCCCAGGCGGTGCTGGCGTTGATCGCCGTAGGTGTCCCAGTAGTGCCACTGCTTCCAGGGGAAACCGAGCCGGCGGGGTCAGGTTGAGAGTAGTAGCCCGTCGTTGGGAGTGAGGTCCACGGTGTGGATCCCGATCTTCTCCACATGATCGACGTCGGGCTGGCGCGCGAACTCGGCCATGGCCTCGTCGCAGATCCATGCCGGGCGCCAGGCTCACCACGTAGTAGCCGGTCAGGTCCGGAAGTCGCGAGCCCGCGCCTGCGGTCGCGCGTCCGCGAACTCGCGCTCGAACTGCGAGCGGCGACACGCGTCGAGCACCTGCTGCACTCGCTCGAGGTTGGCGCGCGGACGATCCGGGCAGCGGCGGGCAGCGCCTGAGCTGGTGCGCGGTCGCTTCCGTAGTTCACCACGAAGCGATCATCCACGTAGCCGACGAAGCTCGAGCCCGTCCGGCGCCGGCCGCTGCAGGACCAGCTCGCTCTGGGCCAACACTCCCAGACGCGAGGAGGAGCGAACTCAGGGCGAATAGCAACCCGAACGACACCGCGACGGGCAGACGCGGGATCTTCTCATGGCACGACCTCCTCAGAGCGGCCCAACTTCATGGATGACGGGATGCGAGACCGGCCTGCGCAATGGCGCGAATGATACTGCATTCCCGGCTCGCTTCCACTCCTTTCCGTACAAAATCATGGGCCCCGCCGCGACTCCGATGGTGTGAGCGCCAGGATCAGCTTGTCGCGGACAGGGCTCTTCAAAAAGTTCCCCGCGTCGACCGTGTGCCGTGCCGTAAGACTCCTTCGCTCGCGATAGGGGGATCAGCCCACAGCAGGCCAAGCACGAGTCACACAGGGAACAACCCTTATTCAGTTGTCGGTCCGGCTTGCGCCGGTCGGCCGTGATGAGATGAAATCGCACGGCGCGTGCCTGCGCTCGGAAGGCGCGGCTGGCCGCTCGTGGATGTGGCCTGCGCCGCAGGGGTTGAGCAGAAGTCTCGAGCCGCTCGATGAGGCCTTCGCGGCGGGGCAGCGCACGGGCCGCCAATGGGGAAGCCCTCGACACCCCGCTAGTGGTTGGTGTTCCGATCACGTGGTGGTAGCGGGGCGCTCCACCTGCTCGGCGAAGTGGCAAGCCGACCAGTGGCCGGGCGCGATCTCGCGCAGCAGCGGCTCCTCGCTGCGAGCAGATCTCGCTGCGCCATGAAGCAGCGCGGATGGAAGCGGCAGCCGCGACGGCGGGTTCGCCGGGCTCGGCACGTCGCCCTTGAGCACGATGCGCTGCCTGCGCGCGATCGGGATCGGGCACCGGAATCGCCGACAGCAGCGACACGCGTGTAGGGATGGCGCGGCGTCGCGGTAGAGCGTCGTCGCTCGTCGGCCAGCTCGACGATCTTGCCCAGGTACATCACCGCGACGCGGTCGCTGATGTGCTCGACCACCGACAGGTCGTGGGCGACGAACAGGTAGCGTGAGCCCGCATCTGCCGCTGCAGGTCGCGCAGCAGGTTGATGATCTGCGCCTGGATCGAGACGTCGAGCGCCGACACCGGCTCGTCGGCGACGATCAGCTTCGGGCTGCACGCGCCAGCGCGCGCGCGACGCCGATGCGCTGGCGCTGGCCGCCCGAGAACTCGTGCGGATAGCGCCGCGCGTGGTCGGGACGAGAGCCCGACCAGCGTGCAGCAGCTCGGCGACGCGCTCGCGCGCGGCCGCGCCCGCGCGCGAGCTTGTGGATCGGCGAGCGCCTCGGCCAGCATGCTGCCGACGGTGAGCCGCGGGTTGAGGCTCGAGTACGGATCCTGGAAGACGATCTGCATCTCGCGGCGCAGCGCGCGCAGCTCGCGCTTGCCGCAGCGCCGTGATCTCGCGGCCCTCGAAACGCACGCTGCCCGACGGTCGGCTCGATCAGCCGCAGGATGCAGCGCCCGGTGGTGGTCTTGCCGCAGCCGCTCTCGCCCACCAGGCCCGAGCACCTCGCCGGCCTCGACCGAGAACGACACGCCGTCCACCGCCTGCACGTGTCCGACGGTGCGCGAGAACAGTCCCTTGCTGGATCGGGAAGTACTTTGTCAGGCCCTCGACCTCGCAGCAGCGGCTCAGCCACGAGTCGGCTCCGCGTCGGCGGCACGCGCGCCTCCGCCGGATCCGAGCGTCCCGGCGGCGATCTCGTCGGCGCGCCAGCAGCGCGACAGGTGGCCGCCGTCGAAGCGCAGCACCGGCGGCATCTCGGTGCGGCAGCGCTCCGACCACGACCGGGCAGCGCGGGTGGAACCGGCAGCCCGCCGGGAAGCGCGCCGGGTTGGGCACGTTGCCGGGAATCACCCGCAGCGCGATCCTGCCGCGCGCCCGAGCTTGCGGCAGCGACGCCAGCAGCCCGGCGGTGTAGGGATGGAGCGGTGCGCTGGAAGGCCGGCGCGCACGTCGCAGTACTCGACCACCTGCCCGGCGTACATCACGGCGACCCGGTCGGCGGTCTCGGCCACCACGCCGAGGTCGTGGGTGATGAGCAGCACCGCCATGCCCAGCTCGCGCTGGAGCCGCTCGAGCAGCTCGAGGATCTGCGCCTGGATGGTGACGTCGAGCGCGGTGGTGGGCTCGTCGGCGATCAGGAGCTCCGGCTGGCAGGCGAGCGCCATCGCGATCATCACGCGCTGGCGCATGCCGCCCGACATCTGGTGCGGGTACTCGTCGCACGCGCTGCTCGGGCGCGGGATGCCGACCAGCTCGAGCATCTCGATCGCGCGCGCGCGCGCGCGCTTGCGGTCGAGCCTCTCGTGCACGCACCAGCGTCTCGATGATCTGCTCGCCGCAGGTGTAGACCGGGTTGAGCGAGGTCATCGGCTCCTGGAAGATCATCGAGATCTCCTTGCCGCGGATCGCGCGCATCTCCGGCCGGCGAGAGCGCCAGCAGGTTCGCGGCCCTGGAACACGATCCGCCCGCCGACGATGCGTCCCGGCGGACTCGGCGATCGAGCCGCAGGATCGAGAGCGCAGTGACGCTCTTGCCGCTCCCCGACTCCCCGACCACCGCCAGCGTCTCGCTCGGATCGATCGTCGTAGCGAGACGCCGTCCACCGCGCGCACCACGCCGTCGTCGGTGAAGAAGTGCGTCTGCAGGTCCTCGATCCGGAGCAGCGGCTCGCTCACGCGGTCTTGCCTCCCAGCACGCGGCGCGGGTCGAGCGCGTCGCGCAGGCCGTCGCCGAAGAAGTTGAACGCCATGCACGGTGAGGAAGATCGCGGCGCCCGGCGCGAACAGCATCCACGGGAACGACGTCAGCACGCGCAGGCTGCGCGCCTGCGTTGAGCATGTTGCCCCACGAGGCCGCGGGCTCCTGCACGCCGACGCCGAGGAACGACAGGAACGACCTCGCCCAGGATGTAGCCCGGGATGCGCGACGGTGGCGGCGACGATCACGAACGACAGCGTGTTGGGCAGGATGTGGCGGGCGATGATGCGCAGCCGGCCCATCCCGAGCGCCTCGGCGGCGGTCACGTACTCCTGGCGGCGGATCGACAGCACCATGCCGCGGATCACGCGCGCGAGGCCGGCCCAGCCGATGAACGCCAGGATGACCACGATCCCGAGGTAGACCTGCTGGCTCGGCGAGGTCGGTCGGGAAGACGGCGCGCAGCGCGATCATGCAGGTAGAGCCCGGGAATCGACAGCAGCAGCTCGGTCGCGCGCATGATCAGCGTTGTCGACCCAGCCGCCGAAGTAGCCCGGAGATGCCGCCCAGCAGCAGCCCGAGGCGTGAACGAGATGGCGATCCCGACCAGCCCCACGGTGAGCGACACCTGCGCGCCGAACAGCAGCCGCGACAGCACGTCGCGGCCCGGCGCGTCGGTCGCCGAGCAGGTAGAGCGCGCCCGGGCGCATCGACCCCGAAGAGATGTCGATCGGTCGGGAACGACGCCGAACAGCCGGTAGCGCGCGCCCGCGCACGAACAGTCGCAGCGGCAGCACGCGACGGCGCGATCCTCGGCGTAGACGAAGCGCCGGCGTCGGTCGAGACGCGTGGGATGCACGAACGGCCACAGGTGGAAGCCGCCGCCGGCGTCGATCCAGTGGAGCGCTCGTGGGCGGGTGGAAGAAGCGCTCGCGGTCCATCGCATCCTCCGGCGTACGGCGCGACGAACGGCGCGAACAGCGCGAGCAGCGTAGAGAACGATCAGCAGATGCCTGCGCCCACGACGCGCGAGTCGGGCTCTTGCGGAGCTGGCGCCAGAAGACTCGCCACTGGCGACTGGGGCGGCGCCGCGACGGTCGCCGTCGTCCGGCTCGCGAGCGGTCGTCCGCGATGCACCGCGGCGGACGTCAGTCATAGGCGATCCGCGGATCGGCGACCGCGAGCAGGATGTCGGCGACCAGGTTGCCGGCGATCAGCACGGCCGACGGCCATCAGCACCGAGCCCATCACCAGGTACTGGTCCTGGTGGTGATCGCCTCGAGCGTGATGCGGCCGAGGCCCGGCCAGGCGAAGATGATCTCGGCCACGAACGCGCCCGGAGACCAGCGCGCCGAGCGTGAAGCCGAACAGCGTGATGAGCGGATTGAGCGCGTTGCGCAGCGCGTGCTTGAAGACCACCGTGTTCTCGTCGAGCCCCTTGGCGCGCGCGGTGGTCACGTAGTCGAGGCGCAGCACGTCGAGCAGGTTGGCGCGCATCTGCCGCATGCGGCTCGCGAGCGGGATCAGCCCGACCACCAGCGCCGGCAGCACCAGGTGATGGAGCAGGTCGAGCGCCTTGCCGACGGTGTCGAGCTGGTCGCAGTCGAGCGAGCGCATCCCGCCCACCGGGAACAGCCCGGTGCGTGGCCGCCAGCAACAGCAGCAGCAGCCCCGACAGCACCTCGGGGACCGAGAGCCACACGAACGCCAGGAGCGAGAGCGCCTTGTCGAGCCACGAGTACTGGCGCACCGCCGCCCACACGCCGAGCGGGATCGCCAGTCCCCACGTGATGATCGCGCCGCGGCACGGCCAGCAGCAGCGTGTTGATCGAGGCCCTCGCGCAGCACGACGAACACCGGCTGGTGGCGCGCGAACGACTCGCCGAAGTCGAGGTGCAGGAAGACGTTCTTGAGGTAGATGCGCGTACTGCACGTACCACGGCCGGTCGAGGCCGAAGCGGTGACGCATCGCCTCGATCATCTCGGGCGAGATTCTGGGGATTCTGGCCAGGTGGTCGAGGAAGTCGCCCGGCGCCAGCTGCGAGCAGCACGAACGTGAGCGCCGAGATCCCGAGCAACAGCGGGATCGTCTGAGCAGCAGCACGCCGCAGGATGAACGTGCGCATCGAGCTCCGCTCAGGCTCGCGCGCGCGGCTTGACGAACACCCGGTCGATGTTCCACAGGAGTGCGGTGCGGGATCACCGACGGGCTGCAGGTTCCCGAACCGGTTCCGCACCGGCAGCTTGACGTTGATCGGTCGGCAGCCAGATGAAGAAGCACTCGTCGTTGACGATCGTTCTGGATCTCGCGTCCAGCTCGCTTGCGCTCGCGCCATGTCGGTGGTCGACACGTTGCGCGGTCATGAGCTGGTCGATCCGCGCCTCCGCCGGGCGTCTCGGGCTTGCGGCTGCTTGATGTTCCAGTAGTGCGTGAGGCCGCTCGAGCGCCAGACGTTCTGCCCCATGCCGGGATCCGGCGGGTCGCCGATCTGCAGCCCGAGCAGGATCGCCTCGTACTGGAAGTCCGAGCGCAGGTTGGTGATGAGCGTGTTGAAGTCGAGGCCCGCCGGCGTGCACTTGATGCCGACCTTGGCGAGGTCGTCCTTGATGAAGTTGCACATCTGCATCGCGGAGCACGTTGTCGCCGTTGGTCTTGATGCGTGAAGCTGACCGGGTGGCCCTGCGCGTCCTCGAGGACGCCGTCGCCGTTCGTGTCCTTCAAGCCCATGCCGGCGAGCAGCTTCTTCGCGCCCTCGGGGTCGTAGTCGTAGCGCGGGACGTCCGGCCAGTACCAGGTCTTGTTGCCGGGCGTGCTCGAGCGACCAGTTCTTGACCGCCTCGCCGAATAACACGCTCTTGATGATGGCGTCGCGGTCGATCGCCATCGACACCGCGCGGCGGAAGTCGCGGTTGTTGAACCACGCGTACTTGTACGGGCTCCACGTAGGGCTCGCCCAGCTTCTTGCCCTGGCTCGGCCTCGCGCACGCGGTTGAGGTTGAACCAGAAGAAGTTGGTGTTGAGCGACGGGCCCGAGGTCGTAGAGCGTGAAGTCCCTGCTTCTGCTGCTTGTCTGCGTAGCCCTGGTAGTCCTCGGGCTTCACGTTGTCGAGCCCGTCCAGCTCGCCGGCCTGGAACTTGAGGGCGGCGGCGTTCTGGTCGGGCACGATCAGGAACACCAGCTCGTCGAGGTACGGCAGCCGCTGGCCCTTGCGCGTCGACGCCGAACCAGTACGGGTTGCGCGTCAGCACGGTCTTCTCGTTGGGCACGAACTGCTTGAGCTGCCACGGCGCCGCTCGTCACCAGGCTCTCGGGCGGCGTGCTGACGTTGTAGGCCGAGGCGTACGAGCCGCGGCGGAAGGCGGGCTCGAGCACGTGCTTCGGCATGATGCAGCACCGAGCCCACCGCGTCGGCCATGAGCGCGTAGGCCGCGCGGCAGCTGGATCACCACCGTGTAGGAGTCCGGCGCCGAAACCTCGAACTTCTTGCCGCTGAGCATGATGAGCAGGTCCTGGACCGACGGGTGGAGCGTGTCGTCGTAGGCGACCGCGAACGAGAACAGGACGTCGTCGGCGGTGATGGGATGTCCGTCCGAGAACGCCGCGCCGCGGCGCAGGTGCCAGGTCCAGGTCTTGCCGTCGGCGCTCGATCTCCCACGACTTGGCGAGCGAGCGGCGTGTCCTGCTGCGTCGCGTTGTCGAAGTCGACGAGGCCGCATGAACATGCAGACTCGGTGACGTCGGTGGACGAGTTCTCGTTCGCCATGATCGCGTTGAACGTCTTGGGCGACGAGGTGGTCTGCCGATGCACGAACCGGCCGCCGTAGGTGCCGATCTCGCTGGCGCGCGATCGTCATCGTGTCCGGCGGGAGCGGATGCTGGATCCTTGTAAGCGGTTCGTGCCTCGCCGGCCTTGCCGCCACAACCGATGCTCGACACCAGGCTCGCGAGCAGCGCAGACCGCTCCCGCGACCCGACCCAGCGGTCCTCATGACGCATCCTCTCGGGGTTCGTCGTCACCGCTTCGAGATTTGCGAGCGCAGCAGTATAGGAACCGTGCTTTCCGAGCGGTCAACAGAAACGGGCCGCGCGTGCCCTCCACGCGACGGGTGTCGGCGGGCAGCTCCGCGACGAGCGCGTCCGCCCAGCAGCCGAGGCGCAGGTGCCGGACCGAGCCACGTCGCGGCGCTCGCGGCGCGGCGGCCGCAGCGCCGCGCGGACACTGCGCCGGATCGCCGCCCGCACGTAATCGGCGAGCCGCAGATGACCCTCGCCGAGCAGGACGACTGCCCTGCTGCAGCAGCGCGCGCGCGGTGCGGCGCTGGGCGCTGCCCACCAGCTTCGCGCCCGCCGAGCATCGATCTCGTGCCGCGCGGTGGAGGCGAAGCACGGCTTCGGCGGCGCAGGATCGCCCCGCCGCGCCGGACGCGCCGAGCTCGGCCGGCACGCCGAGCCGCACGCAGCGAACGCACGACGAGCGCGCTCATCCGGTCGTAGGCGCGCGCCGGCGTTCCCGCCCCACTCCGGATCGGCGATCGGGGCGGCGAGCGGCATAGGTCCACTCCTCGGCGTGGAAGATGGCGCGACCGCCGGTCGGGCGCACCGCCCATGCGCACGCCGTCGCGCCGGCAGCGCTCGAGATCGAGCACGCGCTCGGGTGCCTGGCTGCGCGCCCAGCGTGATGCCGGGCGGCTCGAAGCCGAAGAGCCGGAGCACTGGCTCGCGCGCCGGCCTCGCGCGCGCCGCGAGCAGCGCGCGGTCGCGCCGCATGTTCTCGGACGGGTCGTGCGCTCCGTCGAGCCACACGATCATGCTCGGCTACCGCATCCCCAGCCAGTCCTCGAGCAGGAACTGGAAGCGCCCGATCAGGAGCGAGACGCGCGACATCACCGTGTAGCCGTAGCCGGCGCCGAACGACACCATGAGGAAGAAGATGCCGAGCTTGCGACGCGACGCCGAGCGCGCCCTTGTGCTCGCGGCTGTAGAAGAAGAACAGCAGCGAGGTGATCAGCCCGACCGTGAACACGATCGCGTTGAGGCTGCTCGCCGAGCTGGCCCGGTCCACAGCGGCTGCAGGCTCGCCTGCACCTGCGCCACGAAGTCGCCCTGCGCGAACCCGGTGGTCTTGATGCCGGCGTAGACGCCGATGATCACCGCCAGCGACCAGCGCGACAGCCAGCCGATCTTGCCGAACAGGCGGCGTGAACAGCAGCACGCCCGAGCAGCCCGGGAATCAGCAGCCAGCCGCGGTAGTCGCCGAGCTCGGCGGCGAACATGCCCGGTGCGCGCCGCGTTCGACGCCGTGGCCGGCGAACGGCGCTTGCTGAGCGGCTCCCACAGGTTGGGGACGATCACGGTCCAGAAGTTGAGCACGATGTAGTAGCCGGCCGACACGCCGACGAACAGGTGCTCGGCGAACTTGTAGAACGGGTTGTCCTTGTAGAGGAAGCTGAAGACGCACAGCGTGAGCAGCGCGCCGCGATCCAGACGCCGAGACGTCGTGGGTCAGGTTCACGCGCTCAGCCTCCCCGCCGCTTGCCGCCACTGCACGCACGTTGCCGAGCAGGATGCAGAACGCCACGAACACGTGCGCCAGCGACTGCGCGTCCATGCCCGCGCGTGGCCGAGCCCTTCTCGCTGCGCAGCTTCTCGTACTCGGCCGCGCCCGCCATGCCGCCCAGCAGGCCCGAGCAGCTGGCCGGACTGGAGGTACGGGTAGTACTCGGGCGCGCTCACCGCGGTGCAGCCCGCCACCATCGGCAGGTGGAAGCGCGCCTGCACCTGCTGCACCCACTCCTTGGTGCCCGGGATAGCCGGCCGAGATGTTCACCAGCAGCGGGAAGCTCGAGTAGTCGCGCACGCTGCTCCATGATCGGCAGCGAGCGGCGTCGTCGTGCCCTGGTAGTCGCGCGGGAACGCGTTCGCGACGCCCCTGCCCCATCAGCACCATCACCGCCTCGTCGACCTGCCTTGTAGCCGAGGTTCACGTAGTCCACGCCGTACTTGCTTGCTGCGTACTCGGCCGCGACGCCGCGCACCACGTTGTCCGACCAGGCCCGGACCGCCGTTCCACAGGCACGGTGACCACCACCTTGCAGTTCTTGTCGAACAGCTGGCGGAGCGCGGTCTGGGTCATCGGCACCATCTCCGGGATCGCCGCCGGGATCGTAGTCGCACGACATGAGCACGGTGGAGCCGTCCGGGATGCGCGTCGATCGCGTCGTCGAAGGCCCGCACCGGCGGCGACACGGTCAGCGGCAGCGCCAGCGGGAAGAGCAGCGGCAGCAGCACCAGCAGGCCCATGACGAGGAAGATCCAGCGCCGGTCGAGCGTCTCGAGGCGAGCGCAGGTCACGCGCTCAATCCTCCCCGCTCAGGTACGAGCGCTCGATGCCGAGGATCACGCGCAGCCCGGTCGCCATGACGCCCGAGCGCCGCGCCGATCAGGATCGCGCGCTTGGCGGCGTTCTGCGGGACCTCCATGATCCACTCCTGCGCGTGCCTGGAGCTGGCAGCGGCGTCCGGGCAGCCAGCTGGTGAGCGAGGTGGCCGAGCGGCACGCGTCCGAGCATCACGATCAGCGCCGCGGCCGCCAGCAGCCCGGCCTCGACGCGTGCGGATGCGGAAGGCGCGGAACGCGGCGGAGGCGATGAAGAACGCCAGCAGCGCGAACATGGTGGCCGACATCGGCGAGTAGAGGTTGTCGTAGATCCACTTCGAGCGCATGCCCGGCGTTGAGGAAGCCCGCGGCCCTCGAGCGACGCCGATCACCACCGTGGCGATCAGCGACACCACCAGCACCAGCTTGTACGGCCAGCCCGGCGTCGCGCTGGTAGATCGGCGTCGACGTTGACTCGCAGCACGTTGGCGCCGCCCAGCACGTAGCCGAACGCCACCACGATGATCGCGCACTGCTGCAGGAAGTCGGCCGGCACGCTCACCGACCTGGTGGGGCACGAAGAACGACAGGATCATGAAGAGCCCGACCACCGCGGTGATGCAGCAGTGGGAACTCGCGCTTCATCGCCCGCTCCTACTGGGTCGCCATCCACCGCGTGAGCCAGTGGATGCCCGAAGGTCTCGAGCACGCAGCCGACCACGATCAGCGCGATCATCGACGATCTTCATCAGGTCCGCGCCCTTGAGCCCGCCGACCAGCTCGCGGCTCGCCTGACAGGTAGGCGCTGGCCGCGTACAGCTCCTCGCCGATCAGCGTGTAGTCGCACGCCACCACGAAGAACGGCAGCTGATGAACGTTGGCGGTGCCGGCCACCTGGATGGCGCCGGTCGCGAAGCCGGTCTCGGCCAGCAGCAGCGACTCGGCGAAGAACGCGCCCATGAAGATGTGCGCCGCCGGCTCGATCGCGCAGCATGATGCCGGCCACCGCCGCGACGTAGGCGAACTGCTCGGGCGAGACGAAGCGCACGCTGTCCGGGTCGTACGGCCTCGGGACGCCCGGCGTGCAGGTAGCCGCTCTTCACCATCTCCTCGGCGATCGTGAACGGGATCGGATAGGTGACCGGCACGGTGATCGGCGTCTCGTACTTGGCGGTGAGCCGCGCCACGCTCTCGAGGATGACGAGCCCGGCCACCGTCTGGATGTCGTCGATGTCGTGGATGCCGGGCACGTAGAGCACCGGCCGTCCCATCTCGGTGGCGCGCCCGATCGCCTCCTCGATCGCGTCGATGCCCGGGATGCGGCGCACGAACGGCACCTTCGCCGGACTGGGCGCTGTAGATGAAGTAGAGCACGAAGCGCGAAGAACAGCACCAGGAGCGACCAGCACGCTCCAGCGCGTCTGGTTGATCCACTGGGACGTCGCCCGCACCGGGCCGGTGACGCTGAGCGCGGGCGTGATCCCGCCCGGGCCCACGGCGCGCCACCCGGTAGAAGTAGTCGACGTTGCGCGCGCACCGAGAGGTCCGAGCCGGTGGTGACGCCCTGTCCCACCGAGTCCACCATCGCCCACGGACCGCCCGGGACTCTCCGAGCGCTCGAGGTAGTAGAGGCCGACGATGCCCTGCCCAACGGCCGTCGCTCGGCGAAGGCTTCCACGAGAGGTCGAGCTCACGTCCGGCGTCGTTGGGGACGATCCTTCACCACCAGACCGGCCGGTGGCCGGGCGGCGCGGGCCGGATCTCGGCGGTGGAATCTGCGCCGCTCGCGACGACCGGCGACGGCGCGACCGGGACCGGAGCGGCCACCGTGTCGGTCGCAGCGGTCTGCGCGAGGGCGAGCGCGCGCAGCGAACGGCGCGGCGACCCCGATCATCGTCAGAAGCGCAGACAGACGGCGAGACGCGCTCCTGCTGGGGTCACCGGAATCTCCTGGTCCAGTTCATCCGTACGGCCACGCGGCCGTGCCTCGCGAGTGCGCGACGAGGCTAGCATCGAGTCCCAGCACGTCAACGCGGAACGTCGCGACGCGATCACCGATCAGCGATCCTCGATGCGCTCGACGTTCGCGCGCGGCACCACCGCGCGGCTTCCGTCGTCGGCGAACTCGACGACCATCACCCGCGCCGCGAGCCTCGCTCTCGAGCTCGCTGCAGCTCGGCCGGCAGCTCGACCACGCGTGCCGATGCGGCCGAAGCAGGGCTGACGGATCACGCGCAGCAGCGAGCCGATCTCGACGCCCGCTCTGCGCGTCGGTCGCGGCCTGCACGGCGCCCGTGCTCGCGCGCGGCATCGAGGATCTCGGGCCGCATCACGCCGGCGCGGATCTGCGTGGCGCCGCTCACCGACGCCGCATCGCCCGCGGTGCGCGCCGAGCAGCTTCCAGGTGCGCTCCGCCATGCGGATGCGCCCGAAGCCCTCGGTGAGCACCAGCGTGAAGCCCGAGGTCCTCCGAGCCGGTGATCGCCACGCCGAGGTCGCTGCCCGAGCAGCTGGCGCAGGTCGCGGTCGTCGAAGCCGCCGACCACCACCGCCGCCGCCCCGCGTCGCGTCGCGCGCATCAGCGTCGCGTGCGAGACGTACGCGCCGCCGACCACGACGCTGCCCGCGTGCGCGAGCCATCGATCCGATCGGCGCTCAGCTCGGCGTCGGGCGCTCCGACCGCGATCGCGATCGCGCCGTGGGTCTCGCCGCCGACGCCGAAGATGCCCTGCACGAACGCGCCTCGCGTCTCGACCACCACGCCCTCCTCCGGCAGCACCTCGGCCACCACGCCCGCGCACGTAGGCGTTGACCTCGACCGGGATCGGCGGCTCGCGCAGGATCAGCTGGCCGGTGACCGGCGAGACGCTCTCGATCGCGCCGTCCGCCGGCGCGACGCGACCTGTGCTGTGACCAGGCCGAACAGGCTCTTGCCCGCGGCGATCACCTCGCCCTGCCGCGACCGCCGCGCCGATCGGCGCACCAGAGCGACTCCGGCACGCGCGGCGGATCGATCGCGAGCTGCGCCGCGACGTTCACGGTCTGCACGTTGCCGGGCAGCTCGGTGCGCGCCACCACGGTGTCGGCGTCGACCCGATCGCCGCGCGCGACCAGCACGTCGCCCTTGAGCGGCAGGCGGCGCTCGCGGCGCAGCACCGCGCGCTCGGTGACGCGCAGGCCCGGCGTGTAGGCGTGCGCCACGTCACACCTCCCGCGGGTAGAGCGTCGAGCGCGCGATTCCAGCGCGCGCAGCGCGCTGCGATGCGCGCGGCGCGATCGTCGGGCAGCGCGAACGGCCGCCGCCCGCGCGCGTCCACGATCAGGCCCACCACGCCGCCGGGCACCGTCGGCCTCGAGCGGTCTGGCCCTTGCCCGCGCCCAGATCGAAGCCGCGCTCGGGCGTCGCGACCAGCCGCGCCGTGCCCGCTCGGCGGCAGCGGCAGCAGCACCAGCTCGCCGAACGGCACCGCTGCGATCGCAGCGGCGCCGCCCGGGCGCGGTGAGCTCGACCGTGACGCACGGCTGCGCCCGGGCTTGGCGTGCCCGATCGGCGCCAGCACCGCGCCGAGGCGGATCAGGCAGTCGCGCTCGAACACCTGCGGTCGCGGCCTCCTCGTGCACGGTGGAGAGCACGCCGAGCTGCGGCGCCATGAAGATGCTGTCCACCGCGAGCTGCGTGAGCCCCTCGGGCAGGAACGCGTCGACCATCATGAGCGCGGCCTGCACGCGGCGCGGCGCGTGCGAGAGCACGCCGCCCGAGCCCACCAGCAGCCCGAGGTCGAGCAGGTTCACGAGCGTCGCGCCGCTCTCGGTCTGGCTCATGATGTCCGAGATCGTGCGCTCGGTCTGGACGCCCTTGAGCGCCGACCGCCAGCGCCTTGTGCTGCTCGAAGGCGAGCCGCAGCGCCTCGCGCGCGATCGCCTGCTCGATCACCAGGTCCTCGAGCGTCTGCGGGATCGTGGTCGGGCGGATCATCTTGTTCTTGATCCGGTTGCGCAGGTCCACCTCGTCGACCGCGAACGGCACCCAGCGCAGGATGTTCTCGATCCCGGCCTCGGCCATGCACGTTCGAGACCGAGTAGCTCATGCCGAGGTTGGCGGACACGGTGCGGTTGAACACGCCCTGGAACACCGAGAACACGTCGGTGGTGGCGCCGCCGATGTCGACCCCGACCACCGCGATGCCGTCGCGCTTGCGCGACCTTCTCGATGATGATGCCCGACCGCGCCCGGCGTCGGCATGATCGGCACCGGCGACCAGGTCATGAGCTTCTTGTAGCCCGGGCGCGTGCGCCATCACGTGCTCCATGAACAGCTCGTGGATCGCGTCGCGCGCGGGCCTCAGGTTCTCGCGCTCGAGCGTCGGGCCGCAGGTTGCGGCACCACGCTGAGCGCGGTGCGCGTCGCCGAGGCGCTCGCTGCACCATCGCGCGGCCGCGTCGCGTGTTGCCGGCGTAGATCACCGGCAGCTCGTAGCCGGCGCCGAGCCGCGCCTTGGGATCGGCGGCGCGCGAGCGATCTCGGCCATCTCGGCGACGCGCTTGCACGTCGCCGCCGTCGGTGCCGCCCGAGAGCAGGATCATGTCGGGGCGGAGCTGGCGCAGGCGCCGGATCTTCTCGTGCGGGCGGCGGCCGTCGTTGAGCGCGATCACGTCCATCACGATCGCGCCGGCGCCGAGGGCGGCGCGCTGGGCGCTCTCGCCCGTCATCTGCAGCACCAGCCCCGAGACCATCATCTGGAGCCCGCCGCCGGCGCTCGAGGTCGAGACGTAGAGGTCCACGCCCTCGTCGCCGCTCTGCGGCGTGACGATGCGGTCGCCGTCGAGGATCTTGCGGCCCGCCAGCTCCTCGACCTCGCGCACCGCGTTCAGCACGCCGCGCGTCACGTCCTCGAACGGCGCCTCGACGGTGGTCGGCGCCTCGCCGCGCACCACCAGGCGGTAGCCGTCGCCGCGCTGCTCGATCAGGATCGCCTTGGTGGTGGTGGAGCCGCAGTCGGTGGCGAGGATCGAGCGGATCGTCTCGGGATCGAGCGCCATGGGCCTGGCTCCGGCGCTGCGGCGTCGGGCGCGCGCGATCGCCGCGCGGCGCGCCGGCTGCGGCGCGGCGCGCGCGCGTCGCGCTGCGCGCGTCGGCCCGCGCGCTCGATCCGCGGATCGAGCGTCTCCATCGCGTCGCGGCGCTCGATCAGCGTGCGCGAAGCGCCGGTAGTCGGGCAGCCGGAACAACGCGCTGCACGATCGGCTCGAAGAAGATCATGCGCCTGGCCGGCGATCAGCGAGCAGCGGCTTGCCGGTCTCGAGCGTCAGGATCGCCGGCATCTCCATGCGCAGCTCGACCACCGCGGCGCGCGAGCGCGGTCGAGCAGCGCCAGGTCCGTCCGCGGCAGCGGCGCGCGGCTCAGAGGCCATGCGCTCGACCAGGCGCCGGCGCAGCTCGGCCGAGCAGCGCGTCGCGCCCGCGCGTGGCATGGGCAGCAGCAGCCCGCGGATAGCGCGTCCAGCCAGCGCGGCCGCGCGATACGGGGAGACCAAGCAGCCCGGCCGGCGCTGACGCGCGCGTCGCGGAGCTCGCTCCAGCGGCGCGCGCGGTCCCGAACGAGCGCCGCGCGGCGCCACGCCCGCCTCGTCCACCCGGCAGCGCGCGGGCGACAGCACCGGCGAGAGCGCCGCCGAGCACGACGAGCGCCAGGACGAGCGCAGCAGCGGCGGCTCGAGAGCGAGGCGATCACGAGCGCCAGCCCAGGCCACGAGCGCAGCCGCGAGCGCCGCCAGCGGGCGATCGCGCCACGGATTGAAGCGACCACTCGAGCGGCGCGATCGCCCGTTCGAGCGGCGGCGCGGCCGCTCGAGGCGCGGCGGTCGCTCATGCGCGCGCTCAGCGCCGTCGGCGGCGCGCGCCGCATCGCGCTGCCGCCGGCGCGCCCAGTGGAGCTTCAGCTCGCGCGCGGCGCGCGCCCTCGTCGAGGCGGCTCACCGGCGTCGTCGAGCGGCGCGTCGTGGAGCAGCTCGGGATTCTCGCGCGCCTCGCGCGCGATGCGCTCCATCGCGCGCGGCGAAGTGGTCGAGCCGGTCGAGCGTCTCGGTCTCGGTCGGCTCGATCATCGAGCGCCTCCTCGACGATCAGCGGGAAGTAGACGGTCGGCGCGTGCACGCCGAAGTCGAGCAGCCGCTTGGCGACGTCGAGCGTCTTGACGCCGTGCTTCCTGAGGCCGCGGCCCGAGAGCACGAACTCGTGCATGCAGTGCTCGGGATGCGGCAGCTCGTAGCGTCTTCGCCAGGCGCCGCATCAGGTAGTTCGGCGTTCAGGATCGCGGTGCGGCTCACCTCGCGCGAGCCCGGGCGCCCGAGCGTCGAGAGATGTAGCGCAGCGCGCGCACCAGGATGCCGAAGTTGCCGTGGAACGAGTGGACGCGCCCGATCGACTGCGGCCGGTCGTGCATCGAGCGCAGCACCGCCGTCGCTGCTCCACGACCACCGGCACCGGCAGGAACGGCTCGAGGTGCGCCGCCACCGCCACCGGGCCCGCGCCTGGCCCGCCGCCGCCGTGCGGCGTCGAGAACGTCTTGTGCAGGTTGATGTGCATGACGTCGAAGCCCAGATCGCCGGGCCGCACGCAGCCCGACCAGCGCGTTCAGGTTGGCGCCGTCCATGTAGCACCTGCGCGCCGGCCTCGTGCGCGACGCCGCGTGACCTCGCGGATGCTGCGGCTCGAACAGCCCGAGCGTGTTGGGCACGGTGAGCATGACGCGCCGCGGTGCGGTCGTCGAGCGCCTCGCGTCGAGCGCGTTCGAGGTCCACCGTGCGCGTGCTCGCTCGACGGGATCGTCACCGTCTCGTAGCCGACCAGGTGCGACGCTCGCGGGATTGGTGCCGTGCGCCGAGTCGGGGACGAGCACGCTTGCGGCGCTGGTCGCCCTCGCCGCGCGAGCGGTGCCAGGCGCGGATCATCAGCAGCCCGGTCATCTCGCCCTGCGCGCCGGCGGCCGGCTGCGTGGTGACCGCGGCGAAGCCGGTGATCTCGGCCAGCGCCTGCTGCAGCTCGCGGATCACGCGCAGCGCGCCCTGGCTCGCGCGTCGTCGCGCGCGAGCGGATGCGCGAGCGCGAAGCCGGGCAGCGCCGCGAGCTCGTCGTTGATCTTGGGATTGTGCTTCATCGTGCACGAGCCGAGCGGGTAGAAGCCGCGGTCGATGTGGTGGTTGAGCGTCGACAGCTCGACGAAGTGGCGCACCACCTCGGGCTCGCTCACCTGCGGCAGCGTCGAGCTCGCGCGCGCAGCGCGCGCCCCGGGCAGCAGCTCGGCGAGCGGGCGCGCCGGCACGTCGCAGCGCCGGCAGCGCGCGGGCCGCGATGCCCGGGCCCGCCCTGCTCGATCAGCAGCCGGCGCTCGAGGCTCATCGCGCGCCCTCTCCGCCGCGCCGCAGCGCCTCGGCCCAGCGCTCGATCTCGGCCGCGCTGCGCTGCTCGGTGACCGCGACCAGCAGCCGGCGCTTCCACTCCGGGCGGAACTGGCCGAGGTCGACGCCCGGCAGGATGCCGCGCTGCGCGCCGGCGCGCACCACCGTCGGCCGCGTCGACCGGGCACTCGAGCACGAACTCGCGGAAGAACGGCGCCGTCGTGCGCCAGCCGGTAGCCGGGATCGCCGCGGCGCAGCCGCGCCGCGTGATGGGTCTTCTGCACGCACAGCTCGGCCACCTCGCGCAGCCCTCGCTTGCCCGAGCAGGCCCAGGTAGATCGTGGCGCGCAGCGCCAGCAGGCCCTGGTTGGTGCAGATGTTCGAGGTCGCCTTCTCGCGGCGGATGTGCTGCTCGCGGGTCTGGAGCGTGAGCACGAAGCCGCGCCGGCCGTGGCGGTCGACCGTCTCGGCCGCGAGCCGGCCCGGCATGCGGCGCACCAGCGCCTGCGTGCACGCGAAGAACCCGAGCAGCGGACCGCCGAAGCTCGGCGGGTTGCCGAGCGACTGCCCCTCGCCCACCACGATGTCGGCGCCGCCGCGCGCGCGCCCGGCGGCTCGAGCAGCGCGAGCGCGATCGGATCGCACGACCGCGATCGCCAGCGCGCCGGCCTCGTGCGCGAGCGCGTGGATCGCGCTGCGGGCTCTCGAGCAGGCCGAAGAAGTTCGGGTGCTGGTAGATCACGCACGCCACGTCGCGCGCCGAGCGCCTGCCTGCAGGTCCTCGGGCGCGCACTGGCCGCCGCGATCGGCGACCACGCGTCGACGATCGCTGCCGTCGAGGTAGGTGCGCAGCACGCCGAGCGTAGTGCGGATGGAGCGCGCCCGCGACGACCACGCGCGCGCGCCCGGTCTGGTGCGCGCGCCAGCAGCGCCGCCTCGACCGCGGCGGTGGCGCCGTCGTAGAGCGAGGCGTTCGCGACGTCGCAGCCGGTCAGCTCGGCGATCATGCTCTGGAACTCGAAGATCGCGGTGAGCGTGCCCTGCGCCACCTCGGGCTGGTAGGGCGTGTAGGCGGTCGCGAACTCGGAGCGCATGCGCGAGCGCGTTGACCGCGGCCGGGATGTAGTGGTCGTAGAGCCCGCCGCCCAGGAACGAGACGGCGCGCTCCGGCGTCGTTCTCGCGCGCCCAGCCGCCGAACTGGCGCCGCAGCTCGATCTCGGACAGCGGGCCCGGCGATCGCGAGCGGGCGCTCGAGCCGCACTCGCTCGGGGACCGGCCGCGAGCAGCTCCTCGAACGCGGCGACGCCGATCGTCGTCGCAGCATGCGCTGCTCTTCGTCGCGCGAGAGGCCGATGAAGCTCACGCGTGCTGCTCCTCGAGCGAGCTTCGCGTAGTCGCCGCTGTCGATGCAGCTTGCTTGAGCGTCGCCGGGATCGTCGGGCTTGATGCGGATCATCCAGCCGTCGCCGTACGGCGCCTGGTTCACGAGCGCCGGGTTGTCGGCGAGCGCCGCGTTCACCTCGACGCACCTCGCCCGCGACCGGCGCGTAGAGATCGCTCACGGTCTTCACCGCCTCGACCACGCCGAACGGCTTGCTCGCCTCGAGCTTGCTTGCCCGACCTGCGGGCAGCTCGACGAACACGACGTCGCCGAGCTGGTCGGTGGCGTAGCTCGGTGATGCCGACCGTGACGACGCCGCTCTCGAGCCGCGCCCACTCGTGCTCGCGCGGTGTAGCGCACGTCTGCGGGAACTCCACGGATCCGTCCTCCTGGCGCCGGCGCGCTCAGGACGGCTGCGTGAGCCGCGCGTGTAGAACGGCCGCGTGACGACGCGCGCCGCGAGCCGCGTCTCGCCCGGCCACGACCTCGAGCGTCGTGCCGGGCTGCGCGACGCGCCGGCTCCACGTACGCCATCGCGATCGCGCGCTCGAGGCTCGGGCCGAACGTGCCGCTCGTGACCTCGCCCACCGCGCGCCCGCCGCGACTCGATCGCCATGCCGTGGCGCGGCACGCGGCGGCCCGTCGAGCTCGAAGCCCGACCAGCTTGCGCGTCAGGCCCTCGCTCCTTCTGGCGCACGAGCACGTCGCGGCCGATGAAGTCGCCGCTGTCGAGCTTCACCGTCCAGCCGAGCCCGGCCTCGAGCGGCGAGGTGGTGTCGTCGATGTCGTTGCCGTAGAGCATGTAGCCCATCTCGAGCCGCAGCGTGTCGCGCGCGCCGAGGCCGACCGGCTCGAGCCCGTGCGCCTTGCCCGCCGCCACCAGCCCCTCCCAGACGCGGCGCCGCCTGGCGCGGATCGAAGTAGAGCTCGAAGCCGTCCTCGCCGGTGTAGCCGGTGCGCGCGATCACCGCCGGCACGCCGAACAGCGGCCCGGTCGACGAAGCGGTAGTAGCCGAGCTCGAGCGCCGCGTCGGGCACGTGGCCGCGCAGCACCTCGGCGGCGCGCTGGGCCCTGGACCGCGAGCAGCGCGGTCGCGTCGGAGCGGTCCGTCAAGCTCGACGCCGGCCGGGCAGTGCTCTTCAGCCAGGCGAAGTCCTTGGCGATGTTGGAGGCGTTCACCACCAGCATGAAGTGATCGGCGGAACGGTAGACGAGCAGGTCGTCCACGATGCCGCCGTCCGGCCGGCACATCGGCGTGTACATGCGCCTGCCCGACGCGTCATCGCCGACGCGTCGTTCGTGACGCATGCGGTCGAGGAACGTCGACCGCGCCCGGGCCCCGCGACGTCGAACTCGCCCATGTGCGAGATGTCGAACAGGCCCGCCGCGCTCGCGGACCGCCTGGTGCTCGCGCACGTCGCCCGTGTAGCGCACCGGCATCTCGAAGCCCGCGAAGTCCACGAGCTTGGCGCCCGCGGCCTTGTGGAAGGCGTGGAACGGCGTGCGTTTGAGGGTCGTGACAGGGTCCAAAGCACGCTCCGAGGTCGATGAGGCGGACGGAAGTTAGCCAATGACGCTGGGAGGGTCAAGGCGGGAGCAATCGGAGCCCGCGCCGGCCGGGCGCGGGGACGACTCGCGGTCTCTGACTCGAGCGGCTACGGAGTAATCGAGAACTCTGCTTCGGCCACCGCTACGCGGGAGCCGAGGACACATGACCCTGCAGGCGGTAGTTGCCGGGCTGCCAGCCGGCGTCTCCTGATTCCAGGCGCTCGCCCAGGCGACGGACTCCCGGGGCTGAGCTCGAACATCGGAGCGTCCGCGGTACAGACCCGAATCGACCATGCGGTCGTCGTAGATCACGCCGCTCGCATTGCTCACCACGAAGCTGGTCATGCAACCCGACGAGAAAGCGAGGGTTCCCGACCCGTCTCCCACGTTGGCTACCCGGATCTTGAAGTTCATCGGTTCGCCCGGAGCCACCGACGACGCGGCGAGTTCGAGCGACATCTCGAACCGTGCTTCCCGAGCAGGGGCCGGCGCCGTCGGCGAGCTGGAACAGCCCGCCACGAGCAGCAGCGGCAGAAGCGTGACCAGCGCCCGTGACCTTCGGAACATGAGACGAGGGTAGGACCGGGGTCAGGCGGAGTCAACGGAAACCGATTGGTCCACCGCTACTTCGGCGCCCAGAACCCGATCGGCGGGCCGCCGGGTGCTGCGACGATGGCGATCCATCCCATGCCGCCCGGGATCTCCTGCGGAGCGAGCAGTCTCGCGCGCGCCGGCCGAGAGTGCGCTGGTCGAACGCGGTGCGAATGCTCTTCACCTCGCAGAACGGGATCGAACCCGGCATCTCGGATGGATTGTTGGCGCGGATGCCTCCCCGGTGTTGCTTGGCGAATCGCCACATGCGGTAGGGACCGGTAGGCGTGGGCATGGGCGGAGCGAACTTCCAGCCCAGCACCTTCGCGCACCACGCCTGGGTGGCGGCCGGGTCCGCGCTCACCAGCTCGGTGTGCGTGATCAAGCCGAGCCGGGCGGATTGCGGCGCGGGCGTGGCGGTGGCGCGCTTGCGCGCCGCACCGGACCGTGGGCTTGGGACGGACGGCGCGCCGCTTGGGCGCCGCCTTGCGGGTGCTGCTCTTCTTCCTCGCCATGACGATCCTCCTGTCGATGCTGCCGATCCGCTGCGTCGCGCGGATCCTGGCTCGATCCTATCCGGCGCGGCCCGCCGTCGTCTTGAGCACGCCCATCTCCCGCCCGACGCGCGGTGAACGCCGCGACCGCGCGGTCGATGTGCGCGCGGCTCGTGCGCGGCCGAGAGCTGAACGCGGATGCGCGCCTGGCCCTTGGGCACCACCGGGAACGAGAAGCCGATCACGTAGATGCCCTGCTCGAGCAGCCGGCGCGCCATGTCGTGCGCGAGCCGCTCGTCGTAGAGCATGATCGGGCACGATCGGGTGCTCGCCGGGCTTGATGCTCGAACCCGGCGGCGCGTCATCGCCGGCGCGGAAGCGCTTCGTGTTGCGCCTCGAGCTTGTCGCGCAGCTCGGTGGTCGCGAGAGCAGGTCGAACACCGCGATGCTCGCCCCGACCACCGACGGCGGCAGCGTGTTCGAGAAGAGATAGGGCCGCGAGCGCTGGCGCAGCAGCTCGATGATCTCGCGCCGCGCCGCTGGTGAAGCCGCCGAGCGCGCCCGCCCAGCGCCTTGCCGAGCGTGCCGGTGATGATGTCCACGCGGCCCATGCACGCCGCAGTGCTCGGGCGTGCCGCGGCCGGTCGCGCCGACGAAGCCGGTGGCGTGGCAGTCGTCGACCATCACCAGCGCGCCGTAGCGGTCGGCGAGGTCGCAGATCGCCGTCGAGGTTCGGCGATCGTGCCGTCCATGCTGAACACGCCGTCGGTGGCGATCAGCTTGCGGCGGCAGCCCTGCGCCTCGGCCTCCTTCAGGCAGCGCTCGAGGTCGGCCATGTCGTTGTTCGCGTAGCGCCAGCGCTGCGGCCTTGCACAGCCGCACGCCGTCGATGATCGAGGCGTGGTTGAGCGCGTCGGAGATGATCGCGTCCTCGCTCGCCGAGCAGCGGTCTCGAACACGCCGCCGTTGGCGTCGAAGCACGGCGGCGTAGAGGATGCGTGTCCTCGGTGCCGAGGAAGCTCGGCGATCTGCTGCTCGAGCGCCTTGTGCAGGTCCTGGGTGCCGCAGATGAAGCGCACCGACGACAGGCCGTAGCCGCGCTCGTCGAGCGCGCGCGTGCGCGGCGGCGATCACCTCGGGATGGCTCGAGAGCCCGAGGTAGTTGTTGGCGCAGAACACCAGCACCTCGCGCCCGTCGGCGAGCCGCGACCTCCGGCCCCTGCGGCGAGGCGCAGCACGCGCTCGTCCTTCCACAGGCCGGCCGTCGCGGATCTGTCGCAGCTCGGCCTCGAGCTCGGCCTCAGCGTCGTCGAACACGAGTCACCTCCGTCCATTGGCGTGAAGCCCTCCGCGCCCCACGGCACCAGCACCACCTTGCCGGCGTTGCCCGAGCGCGCAGCAGCGCGATCGCCTCGTCGAACTCCTCCATCGGCATGACGTGCGTGATCGCGGGGCGGATGTCGAGCCGCCCGGAGCCGCAGCAGGTTGTCCATCTGGTACCAGGTCTCGTACATGCGCCGGCCGATGATGCCGTGGATCGTGACGCCCTTGAAGATCACCAGCCGGTTCCAGTCCAGCTCGAACGGCTCCTTGGGCAGGCCCGAGCAGCGACATGCGCCCGCCGTTGCGCAGCGCCGCGAGGCCGTCGCGCACCGCCTGCGGGTTGCCCGACATCTCGAGCACGCCGTCGAGCCCGCGCCCGCCGGTCAGCTCCAGCACGCGCTCGACGAAGTCTCGCTGCGACACGTCGATCACCGCGTCGGCCTTCATCTTGCGCGCGAGCTCGAGCCGGTAGGGCGAGACGTCGCTGGCGAACACGCGTGCGGCGCCCGCCGCGCGCGCGCACGCCGATCGCGAACAGGCCGATCGGCCCGCAGCCGGTCACCGCGATGTTGCAGCCGGAGAGCGGCCCGGCGAACGCGGTGTGCACGGCGTTGCCGAGCGGCTCCATCACCGCCGCCACCTCGATCGGCATGTTGGCGGGCGCGCGCCACGCGTTGACCGCGGGCACCGCCACGTACTCGGCGAAGCCGCCGTTCACGTCCACGCCGAGGATGCGCGTGTTCTCGCACACGTGGCCGTTGCCGGTGCGGCAGGCGATGCAGTGCTGGCAGACGATGTGGCTCTCGCACGAGACGCGCTCGCCGAGCCGCGAGCTCGGTGACGCCGGCGCCGCGCTCGATCATCTCGCCCACGAACTCGTGGCCGAGCGTGACCGGCGGCTTGAGCCGCCCCTGCGACCAGCGGTCCCAGCTCGTAGATGTGGAGGTCGGTGCCGCACACGCCGGCGCGCAGCACGCTGCAGCAGCAGCTCGCCGGGCCCGCAGGTCGGCACCGGAACGTCGCGGATCTCGGCGCCCGGCCCGCGGCGTCGCCTTGACGCATCGGCCTGCATGGTGCGCGGCGCGTGGCGCGTCGGTCGGCGCTCGGCGCGCGGCGTGGTCGGTCATGCGTCGTCGGCGTCAGGCCTGCGTCAGCGTCGGTCGGACCGCGCGCGCGGCACGCAGCACTCGCGCAGCGCGTCCGGTGTGCGACGCCGCGGCGCGCGCCACCGCCTCCGGGCGTCCCGGCGGCCACGACGCCGGCCGCCGCTGGTCGCCGCCCTCCGGCCCGAGGTCGACGATCCAGTCGGCGCGTCTTGATCACGTCGAGGTTGTGCTCGATCACGACCACCGTGTTGCCGCGCTCGACCAGCGCCTGCAGCACCGTCGAGCAGCACGCGCACGTCCTCGAAGTGGAGCCCGGTGGTCGGCTCGTCGAGGATGTACAGCGTGCGGCCGGTCGCCACGCGCGACAGCTCGGTGCGCCAGCTTGACGCGCTGCGCCTCGCCGCCCGACAGCGTGGTCGCCGACTGGCCGAGGTGGATGTAGCCGAGCCCGACGTCGCTGCAGCGTCTCGAGCTTGCGCCGCGAGCGGCGGGATCGCGCCGAGGAACTCGAGCGCCTCCTCGACCGTCATCTCGAGCACGTCGGCGATCGAGCGCCCGCGGTACGAGCACCTCGAGCGTCTCGCGGTTGTAGCGCCGGCCGTGGCAGACGTCGCAGCGTCACGAACACGTCGGGCAGGAAGTGCATCTCGATCTTCATGCAGCCCGTCGCCCTGGCAGGCCTCGCAGCGCCCGCCCTTGACGTTGAACGAGAAGCGGCCCGGCCCGTAGCCGCGCACCTTGGCCTCGGGCAGCTGCGCGAACAGGTCGCGGATGAAGCGTGAACGCGCCGGTGTAGGTGGCCGGGTTCGAGCGCGGCGTGCGGCCGATCGGGCTCTGGTCGATGCGCGACCACCTTGTCGACGTGCTCGACGCCCTGCGAGCGCGCGTGTGCGCCCGGGCATCGGCGCCGATGCCGCCGAAGCTGGCGCTGCAGCGCCGGCGAGCAGGATGTCGTTCACCAGCGTGCTCTTGCCCGAGCCCGACACGCCGGTCACGCAGCGTGAAGCACGCCGAGCGGGAACGCGCACGTCGACGTCCTTGCAGGTTGTGCGCGCGCGCCCCGCGCACCTCGAGCGCCTGCGCCGTTGCCCGGGCGCCGCGTCGCGCGGGCACCGGGATCGCGCGCGCGCCGGACAGGTACTGCCCGGTGAGCGAGGCCGGGATCGCGCTGCACCTCGGCCGGCGGTGCCCGGCCGCGACCAGGCGGCCGCCGTGGCGGCCCGGCGCCGGGCCCAGGTCCACGAGGTAGTCGGCCGCCTCCATGGTGTCGCGGTCGTGCTCCACCACCACCACCGTGTTGCCGAGGTCGCGCAGCCGCGATCAGCGTGTCGAGCAGCCGCTGGTTGTCGCGGTGGTGGAGCCCGATCGACGGCTCGTCGAGGATGTAGAGCACGCCGGTCAGCTGCGAGCCGATCTGGGTGGCGAGCCGGATGCGCTGCGCCTCGCCGCCCGCCAGCGTTCGCCGCGGCGCGGTCGAGCGTCAGGTAGCCGAGCCCCACGTCGTCGAGGAACCCGAGCCGGCCGGCGAGCTCCTTCAGGATCGGCCGCGCGATCGTGCGCCTGCGCGCCCTCGAAGCGCAGGCTCGGCCAGCCCGCGCGCGCGCCGGCGCACCGAGCAGCGCCGATCCACTCGCCGATGTTGCGCCCGTCGATCCTGCACCGCGAGGCTCTCGGGCTTGCAGCCGCGCGCCGCTGGCACTCCGGGCACGGCGTCGGGTTCATCAGGCTCGCCGATCCAGCGCCGCACCGGCTTCGCTCGAGGTCTCGCGATAGCGCCGCTCGAGGTTCGGGATCACGCCCTCGTAGGTGCTCGTGTGGATGAACGCCGAGCCCTTCTTGAGTGCGGAACTCGAAGCGCACCTCCTCGTCGCCCGGTGCCGTAGAGCAGCAGCTTGCTGGACGCGCGCGGGCAGCTTCTTCCACGGCGTCGTGAGCGAGAAGTCGAAGTGCTTGGCGAGCGCCTTGAGCGTGCCGCCGATCCAGGTGCCGCCGGCGTCGCCCCACGCCGCGACCGCGCCCTCGTCGATCGACTCTGCGAGGATCGGGCACCACGCGCTCGCGGATCCACCTCGAGCAGCGTGCCGAGTCCGTCGCAGCTCGTGCAGGCGCCGTACGGCGAGTTGAACGAGAAGCTGCGCGGCTCGAGCGCATCGACGCTGGTGCCGCACTTGGGGCACGCCGCGCCCTGGCTGAACAGCAGGTCCGTCGCGGCGCCCTCGCGCGCGCACCGCGACCATGCCCGCTGCCGAGCTTGAGCGCGGCCTCGAGCGAATCGGCGAGCCGCGCGCGCGCGTCCGGCTCCGACCGTGAGCCGGTCGACCACGATCGTCGATGTCGTGGCGCTTGTGGCGCGCCGAGCTTGGGCGGCTCGTCGAGCTCGACCCACTCGCCGTCGATGCGCGCGCGCAGGTAGCCCTGGCGCCGCACTCGCTCGAGCTCCTTCCGGTACTCGCCCTTGCGGCCGCGCACGAGCGGCGCCAGCAGCGCGATCCGCTGCGCCGCGTGCAGCGCTCGAGCAGCGTGGTCGACCATCTCCTGCACGCTCTGGCGCGCCATGCAGCGTGCCGCAGTTCGGGACAGTGCTGCGTGCCGAGCCGCGCGAACAGCAGCCGCAGGTAGTCGTAGATCTCGGTGATGGTGCCGACCGTCGAGCGCGGGTTGCGAGCCGCGCCGCGCTGCTCGATCGCGATCGCCGGCGACAGCCCCTCGATCGCGTCGACGTCGGGCTTCTCCATCTGGCCGAGGAACTGGCGCGCGTAGGCCGACAGCGACTCGACGTAGCGGCGCTGGCCCTCGGCGTAGAGCGTGTCGAACGCGAGCGACGACTTGCCCGAGCCCGAGACGCCGGTGATCACGATCAGGCTCTGGCGCGGCAGCCGCAGCGTGAGGTTCTGGAGGTTGTGCTCGCGCGCGCCGCGGATGACGATGTCGCGCGAGCCGCGGCCGGGCGCGCGTCGGGGTCGGGCGCGCCGGGCGCGGGCAGTGCGGCGGCGGGCGTGGTCGTCGGGTCGCCATGGGAGCGCGACTATACCAGGCGCGTCCAGCGCGGCTCGCGACGAGCGCGGCCGCAGCGCGCCGGGCGCCGACTCACTCGTAGCGCAGCGAGTCCGACCGGGTCGAGGCGCGAGGCGCGCATCGCCGGGTAGAGCCCGAAGAACACGCCCGACCGACCGCCGAGAAGCAGAACGCCGACGATCACCGACCACAGCGAGACGTAACGTCGGCAGCGGGCTCGAGCGCGTGCACCAGCCACGAGATGCCCGGCGCCGAGCAGCGATGCCGAGCGCGCCGCCCGCGCGCGGTCAGCAGCACCGCCTCGACCAGGAACTGGGCGAGGATCGCCGCTGCGCGGCGCGCCGAGCGCCTTGCGCACGCCGATCTCGCGGGTGCGCTCGGTGACCGCGACCAGCATGATGTTCATCACGCCGATGCCGCCCACCAGCAGCGAGATCGAGGAGATCAGCGTCATGAGCGCGACGATGCCGCCGGTGATCGTGTTGTAGAGCGACAGGAACGCGTCGTCGGTGAACACCACGAAGTCGTTCTGCTTGTTGCTCGGCAGGTGCCGGCGGACGCGCAGCACCTCGATGATCTGCCGCTGCGCCTCCTCGCTCAGCTCGGGCGACGTCGCGATCGCGTCGAGGAACAGCTCGCCGCGCTTCGGGAACCAGGGCGGCGCGTCGTCGGGCGCCGGGAAGTACTTGTCCATGCGTGGTGTACGGGATCGCCGCCACCTGGTCGAAGTTGTTGCCGAGCATGCGTGCCCTTGGGCTCGAACTCGCCGATCACCGTGAACGGGATGCCGTTCGATGTGCACCGGCTCGCCCGAGCCCGCTCGCGTCCCTGAACAGCGCCTCGCGCGTGTCCTTGCCGAGCACGCACGACGTTGCGCGCGCCGGTCGACCTCCTCCTCGGTGAAGAACCGGCCCGCGCGCGAGGTCGTAGCCGTGGGTGAGCAGGTAGTTCTCGTTGGTGCCGTAGACGAACGTGACTGCGCGTGCTGCCGGCCGCGTGGCTGCAGCCTGCAGGTCGTCGCACGGCCACTTGAACGGCGCGATCGCGCGCACCGCCGGCGCGCCGCGCCAGGATCGCCTGCGGCGTCGTCCATCGTGAACGCCTGGCGCTGCTTGCAGGCTGTCGGGGACGTCGCCGCCGAAGCTGATGCCGGGCCGGATGCGGCGGATGTAGATGGTGTTGTTGCCGAACGACTGGATGCTCTGCTGGAACGAGCGCTGGAAGCCGTTGATCAGCGCCACCATGCCGATCACGGTGCCGACGCCGATCACGATGCCGAGCAGCGCGAGCACCGAGCGCAGGCGGTTGGCGACCAGCGCCGCGCGCCGCCATGCCCAGCGTCTCGCGCAGCAGGAACAGGTTCATCGGCTACTCGTAGCGCAGCGCTTCGATCGGGTCGAGGCGCGCCGCGCGCCACGCCGGATACGAGCCGAAGAAGATGCCGATCAGCGCCGACATGACGATGCCCATGCATCACCGCCGGCACGCTGACCGCCGCGGGCAGCGGCGTGAGCGCGCCGACCAGCAGCGCGAGGCCGACGCCCGAGCCAGGATCCCGATCAGGCCGCCGCGTCAGCGAGAGCGTGGTCGACTCGACCAGGAACTGGGTCAGGATGTCGCGGCGCCGCGCGCCGAGCGCCTTGCGGATGCCGATCTCGCGCGTGCGCTCGGTGACCGACACCAGCATGATGTTCATGATCACGATGCCGCCCACCAGCAGCGAGATCGCCGCCACGCCGATCGTGACCACGAAGATGCCGCCGGTCAGGTTGCGGTAGAGGTCCATCACGTTGTCGGAGGTGGTGATGCCGAAGTTGTCCGGGCTGCCCGGGCCGCAGGTGGCGGCGGCCGCGCAGGATGTTGCGCGCCTCCTGCTGCGCCAGCGGCAGCGACGCCTGGTCGACGCTCTTGACCGCGATCGTCGATGCGAGCCGCGCTCGCTGCTTGAACTTCTGGAAGGTGCGGATCGGGATGGTCGGCGAAGCGGTCCTGGCTCTGGCCGAACATCTTGCCCTTGGCGGCCGTCACGCCGATCGACCTCGTAGCGTCTCGGCGCCGAGCCGGATCACGCGCCCGATCGGATCGAGGCGCGCGGAACAGCTCGCTCGGCGACCTCGGGCCCGATCACGCACACCAGGCGGCGCCGCTGGTCGTCCAGATCCGTGATCAGGTGGCGGCCGGTGCCGATCGTGAGGTCGTCGATCGACCTCGTAGCCGGGCCGCGGCCGCGCGGACTCGACGCCTGCGCACGCTCCTTGTCGCGGTAGCGCGCCGGTCGCGCGGGTCTCGGCCTGCGCCACCACCATGCGCGGCGTGCGGCACGCCGCGCCGCAGCGGCGTCGGCGTCGTCGAGCGTGATCGTCGGGGTCGTCCTTGACCGCGTCCTCACGCCTCCTGGCTGGTGATGAAGCCGTACTTGTCGACCCAGAACACGTTCGCGCCGGCGTTCAGCAGCTTCTCGCGACACGAAGCGGTTGAGGCCCTCGACGAACGACAGCACCGCGATCACCGACGTCACGCCGATGATGGTGCCGAGCAGCGTGAGGAACGAGCGCAGCTTGTTGGCGCGCAGCGCCGCCGAGGGCGATGCCGACGCTCTCGCGCAGGTTCATGCGCGCTCGCGCCGCTCGCCGGCGCGGCCGACCGCCGGCTCGGGCTCGGCGACGTCGCTCTCGATCTTGCCGTCGCGCATGCGCACCACGCGGCGTGCGTGCGCGGCGATGTCCGGCTCGTGCGTCACCAGGATCACGGTGTTGCCCTGCTTCCAGATGCGCTCGAACGCGGCCATGATCTCCTCGCCGGTGCGCGGTGTCGAGGTTGCCGGTCGGCTCGTCGGCGAGGATGATGCTGGGCTTGTTGACCAGCGCGCGCGCGATCGCGACGCGCTGGCGCTGGCCGCCCGACAGCTCGTTGGGCTTGTGCTTCATGCGGTCGCCGAGCCCGACCAGCTCGAGCGCCTCGCGCGCGCGCTTGCGGCGCTCCTCGTGCCGCATGCCGGCGTAGACCAGCGGCAGCTCGACGTTGTGCAGCGCGTCGGCGCGCGGCAGCAGGTTGAAGGTCTGGAACACGAACCCGATCTCCTGGTTGCGGATCCGCGCCAGCTCGTCGTCGGTCAGCTTCGCCGATCTCGCTGCCCTTGAGCCGGTACGAGCCGCTGGTCGGCGTGTCGAGGCAGCCGATGATGTTCATGAGCGTCGACTTGCCCGAGCCCGACGGGCCCATGATCGCCACGTACTCGTTCGGCGTCGATGTCGAGGTCCACGCCGTTCAGGGCGTGGACCTTCTCGGTGCCCACCTGGTAGACGCGGTGCAGGTCGCGGATCTGGATCAGCATCGAGCCTCAGCTCTTCTTCCTGCGCCGTCCGCCGGCCTCTCGCGCTTCACCTTCGCGCCGGGCTTGAGCTCGCGCAGCGCCTTGTACGGGCCGGACGACCACGATTCGCCCGCCTTGATGTCGCCGAACACCTCGATCATGGTCTCGCTCGCGATCCCGGCTGCGCACCGGCACGAACGTCGCGACGCCGTCCTTGCACCACGAACGACGCCGGTGATCTCCTTGTCCTTGCGGCCCGACCGTGTCGTCCTCCGTCGGCGACGCCATCGGCGTCCGCGCGCTTCGGCGGCGCCTTCGCGCGCCTTCTTGCGGCTGGCGCGCTCGAGCTCGCGCTCGGTGCGCACCACCACCGCCTGGATCGGCACCGCCGTGCGTCTTGGCGTGCGTGCCGGTCTCGATCTCCACGTCCGCGGTCATGCCGGGCCGCACCTGCGGCACGTCGTGGTCGAACACCACCTTGCACCTCGAAGTTGGTCTGGCCCTCGACCGGTCGCGGCCTGGTGTGCGCTTGGCGGTGTTGCCGATCTCGGTCACGGTGCCGCTGAACGAGGTGTCGGGAATCGCGTCCACCGTGATCTTGGCCTTCTGGCCGATCGTCGATGTCGACGACGTCGGTCTCGTCCACGTCGGCCCGCACCAGCATGCGCGACAGGTCCGAGACCGCCAGGATCTGGGTGCCGGGGTTGTTCATGGTGCCGGTGATCACGATCTCGCCCTGCTCGACGTTGAGCGCGCTCACCACGCCGTCGAACGGCGCCACGAACCGGCACTTGCGCAGGTTGTCCGCGGCGCCGTCGACCGCCGCCTGCGAGCGCGCGACCTCCTCCTGCGCGGTCGCGACCGCGGCGCGCGCGCGACTCGTGCGCGTCGTGGCCTGGTCCCACTCGGCCTGCGACAGCAGCTTCTGCTCGAACAGCGCGCTGCTGCCGCTGCGTAGTTCGGCCTCGCGCACCTTGAGCGAGCGCGCTGGCCTCGCGCGAGCCGCGCCTCGGCCGACGCCAGCGCGGCGCGCGCCTGGTCCGTAGCGTCGGCGCGGTACTGCGTGTCGTCGAGCTGCAGCAGCAGCTGGCCCTTCTTGACCGGGTCGCCTTCCTTGACCGTGCAGGCTGGATGACCTTGCCCATGATGTCGGCGCTGATCTTGACCTGGGTCTTGGGCTCGATCTTGCCCGGGGCGCTCGACGCGCGACGTGACGTCCTCGACGCCGCACCTTGCGCGAGCTGCACGGCCTGCGACCTTGCCCTTCGACGCCGCGCGCCACGCTCGACGCACGATCGAGCGACCGACCACCACGACCGCCCGAGCCCGATCCAGATCCACTTCTTCTTCATCGGACGCGGCTCCTCCTCCGTGCGCTCACTCGGCCTGGCCGCGGACGCGGTCGATCTGCGGCCTCGGCCACGCGGATGGCGGCCAGCGCCGAGACCGAGGTCGCTCGCCGCGCGTCTGCAGCTGCACCTGGGCGTCGATCAGGTCCAGGATCGTGGCCGAGCCGACGTTGTACTTCTGCTGCGTCAGATTGAGGTTCTCCGGTCGCCGACTCCACGCGCGCGCTTCGCGACCGCGGTTGCGCGATCGTTGGCGGCGGTGTAACGTCGGTGAGCGCCTGCTGAACCTCGCTCGCGCGGGTCGCCGCGAGCGAATTGAGATTGTCGTCCGCGCGCGCCTGCAGCGCGGCCAGAGATGCCCGGCTGAAGCGATGCGCGAGTCCACCGCTGCCGAGATCGAACGGTGTCCCAGTTGAGCGGAGACTTCAGGCGCGCTGCAAAAGTGGCCGGTCGAGCATGTCGCCATTCTGTGTGCTGCTGATCTCGCCCGGGGCGCCGACGCTGTCGGCTGGACCCGGAAATCAGCGCGGCCTGGCCTGGATCGTACGACAGGGCGTAGGCGAGCGACCCCGATAGGTTGATGAATGGCAGCCGCGGCCAAGCCTCGCGCGGCCTTGTGCGCGCCGCGGGCGGCGCGCAGCGTCGGCTTCGGCCGCCCGGAGGTCGGGGCGCGTGCGCTGGTAGCCTCGGCGAGCAGCGCGGCCTCGTCGTAGGTGTGTGGCTCGAGCGTCCCGGCACGGTGTCGAGTCTCGCAAACCAGCGTCACCGATCTCCGGCAACTGCCCACCCGGGTGGCGAGCAGGCTGCCGGACTGATCGGCGATCTGGTGCGCAGCGGTTGAGCGAGCCGGCCTCGCCCTGCGCGCGGCGGACCTGGAGCCCGCTAGCAGGTCGCTCTTCAGACAACGACCCGACCTCGTAGGCATGGCCCGGACGCGCCGCCGCTCGTCGTCGCGCGCCAGATGCACCGCGCCGACCGCGACCACGGCGAGTGGATCGAGTTCACCACCTCGTAGAACTGGCGCCGGGTCGGGGAGCGCCACGTCGTTGCGGGCGGCGCTCTCGCTCAGCTTCGCGGCGTCGAGCCGGTGCGCGCGGCTCGCCACGCGGCGATCGAGGACAGGTTGAGGATGTTCCACGAGCTCGAGATGGTCGGCGTGGTGCTGTAGGACTCGACGTCGGTGACGCCCGCGGTGCTGGTGATCTGGATTGCCGACGAACCGCTGGCCGGTGCTGTTGTCGATCAAACTGCCCGAACGCGACAGGCCGATGAGGTCCGGCATGATGCCAGAGGCAGTGCCGTAGACGCTGCCCTTCGCCTCCTGCACCCCGGCGCGAGCGCCGACGATCCGCAGGCTGCTCTGGATCGCGATCTCCACCGCGCGATCCGCCGTCAAACACCTGCGCGCCCGCGGTCCCCGCGGCGCAGACTCCCGCCACCAGCGTCACCGATGCTGCGGACCATCACTCGCGTGCGATGCGACCCAACCCAGCCACCAGCTTCGGCACATCCTCGTCATCGAGCTCCTCCAAGCGGTGCGGCCACGGGTTCGTCCCGGGCAACGACCGATCTACGCGTCATGCAACGAAATGTTTCGATCAGGACGTGGGCGTGAACTGCCAGCGCCGAGCGCCGAGAAGATCACCACCAGCACGACGTACAACGTCCCCACCGTCACGCCACCGACTTACGATTGGCGCCCGACGGGACGGACGCCCCCAGAATCAGGACGATCAGATACCAGATCGAGCGGCCCGAGCGCGTCCAGCACCACCGCAGGGCGGTCATGCAGCTTCGGTCGGGGTTTCCACGCTCGGGCAGCAGGATGCCGAAGCCGGCGCGGACTCGCGCGCATGGTCTCGCTGCGATCCAGGCGATGCCGCCCGCGAGCAGCACGGCCGGGCAGCGCGACCGGCCGCACCAGGCCGCCGCCACCGAGCGCGCAGCCGGATACTCGCATCGGGGCGACCCAGCACGAGGCCTGCATGCGACGCCGAACCGGACAGCAGCAGCGCCGAGCAGCATCATGCACGAGCGGTCAGGACGACGCGCCCGCTGCGCCGACCATGATGGCCGATGACCCCGCGGCGTCGCCGTGAAGAACTGCTCCATGCTTGCCCGGCCTGCGCCGGCCGGACATCTGCGCCGCTCGGCCGCCTGCTTGCTCCCACGGACTCGGTCAGCATCGGCATGACGGCGCGCTGGTGGAGTGCGCGGCCGGCGGTCATGCGCGTCGAGAGCAGGGTCGCCACCAGCACCGGCCACCACCACTGCGGCGCGCTCGCGTCAGCCCGCCCCAGGCCTGGGTGGGACTGCGCGAAGATCCGCGACTCGCGCGCTGAAGGCGACAGGCTGGGGTGCTTCCGATGTGGCATGGCGCAGAAACGGCGGCCCGCAGCCGGGGCGGTCGTGAGCCACTCCTGGCGTGTGCGGGGCCTGGTGGGCGAGCGCCAGCAGGAGGGCAGATCTGGGGAGGCCGGCGACCCGTCTCGCGGGCGTCAAGCCGTGCGAGGACCGGCGCGGAGAAATGCCTCCCGGCGCGGCGGCAGGAGCGGGCGCGGGGATCGGGGAGCGCCCCGTCGCGACGCGAGCGCGCTGCCCGGGCCGTACACTCGCCGAAACGGATGCCGGCCCGGCGCGAGACCGTGCCGGAGCCGACCGCCACGCGGCGCCCCGGGGGCGTGCGAGCGTACTGCGTGCGAGAACCGGATCGGCACCGCGACCCAAACGCGCCGACGGGCTTGTTGTTGGCGAGCGCCGGCTTGAGCACGAACTGCTTGACCGGCGGCCAGGGCCGCGGCGAATCCCGCGCATCGGGATCCGACTTGACGACACGGCGCGTCCTTGACGCTTGCCGTCCGCCCCGCCGACCAGGGCCTGGACCAGCACCTGTGTGCCGTCCACGCCCGCCTCGCGCGCGAGGTCAGGGTAGATCGGGCTGCACCTTGGTGATCGCCTCGGGCAGCTCCTCGACGTAGACGTACTCGCCGAACTTCGGCAGCTCGTCCTCGGACGGCGGCGACCACGATCTGCTGTCGCCCTCGCTCGGCGACGCCGGGCGTGGTCGTGCGCGATCTCCTCCTGCGAGGCGATGCGTCTGCTCGGGCGGCGCCTCGGCGTCCGGCACCGGCACCGGGACGCCGCGCCGTGGGCGGCGCGACCGGCTGGCGCGACCTGCGACCTGGGGCGGCGGCGCGTTCTGCGTCAGCGGCGGCGGCGCGGCCAGCTCGCGGTACGGCACGCACGATCGACGCTGGTCTCGTGCGGCCGATGCGCGAGGAACGCGCTGGTGCCGAACGACAGCAGGAACAGCGACCACGATCGCGCCGCTGCCGACCAGTGCGCGCGGAACATGTACTGCTGCGCCACCTCCATGAGCTCGGGCGCCCCGTAGGGCATGAACTCGTAAGAGCTGACGCGGTCTCGCTGGTCGGGCTCACAGCGCCTCGACCTCCTGCCTTCTCCTCCGGCGTCGAGCGTGCTGAGCGAGAAGCGGGTCAGCTTGGCGAGATCGAGCTCGTCGATGATGTCGACCATGTTGTTGAACTTCGCGTCGCGGTCGATCTTGATCGACGACGACCAGCTCCTTGTTGCCCTGTGTACGGCGTGAACACGTCGTTCAGATCGGTCGACGTCGGTGCGCGCCCAGCGGGTCGGTCGCCGCGCTTGCCAGTACGCGCGGTCGTCGGCGAGCACGCGGATCGTGAGCACCTTCGATTCCGCGACCTCGATCTTGACGTCCTTGTCGGCGGCAGGTTGATCTCCAGCGCCTGCGGCGTGCGGAACACGGTGGTGACCATGAAGAAGATGAGCAGCAGGAACGCCACGTCCACCATCGGGCGTCATGTCGATGCGGACGCCGACGCGCCGCTTGGGGCGGTGGAAGCCCTTGCCCTTCTTCTTGCCGCTGCTCTGGGTTGCGGGGTGTCTACCGCACCCATCGGAACTCACCTCCTCTTGGCTCAGTGCTGCGCCTGCCTGCTCGAACAGGCCGCGCCCTGCCTCGAGCTCGGTCTGGACGTTGAACCGCGGCGCCTTGGCCTGCTGCAGCGCCGGCATCATGTCCGCCATGATGCCGTAGTGCGCGTCCTTGTCCATCTTGACGATCATGCGCGGCCGCGGGTTCGCGGCGCGCGCGCGTTGGCAGCACCGTGGCCAGTGTCGGTCTGACGGCGTCCGCCGGGATGTCGCGCTCGAGACCTCCTCGCCCGCGCTGCGCGGTAGATCACGCGCACGTCGACTGTCGCGTACTCGGGCTTGGGTGACCGCGATCGTGATGATGTCGGACTCCGGCGACTTCGCCTCGGAGTTGGACTCGGGCAGCGTGATCTTGTCCTTCTCCGGCGGCTTGAACTGCGTCGTGCACATGAAGAAGATGAGCAGCAGGAACGCGACGTCGACCATCGGCGTCATGTCGATGCGTGATGCCGATGCGGCGCTTCTTCTTGAGCATGCGCTCCGGCTCCCTTACTTCTTGTCGGTCGCCGACGCCGCGAGCAGCTGCACGCGCCTCGTACGAGGCCTCGTCCATCATGTAGTTGAAGTTGTCGACGCGGCGTCACGAACACGTTGTACGACGACGATGCCGAGCGATGGCGCACGAACAGGCCGCCGGCGGTGTTGATGAGCGCCTCGGAGATACCGACGGCGAGCTTCGACGGCGTCGACCGCGCCCGGTGTGGCCGAGCGCCGCGAACGAGCGGATCATGCCGATGCACCGTTCCGAGCAGCCCGACCATGGTCGCGATCGAGGCGATCGTCGAGCGCGATAGCAATACGTAACTG
>ERZ1370068.10278-contig-8990_pt1 | contig 38181 bp, 54 predicted proteins | sample MGYA00561227_ERZ1370068 | MGnify/ENA primary metagenome ERZ1370068 (study PRJEB38410, sample SAMEA6850437) | metagenome | study: Metagenomic assessment of the ecological functions of the soil: analysis of the soil microbiota associated with the...
GTTGTAAAAGCGTTCAGTTACGTATTGCTCGAGCGGAACTGTTGCTCCGAGAACGCGTGCCGCGCGACGTCGGCGCCATCGAGCCGCGGCCGCTCGACGACATGCGCGAACGCCGCGCCGATCGCGTCGGTCCCGGTGCGCCGCTTCCGCTCGCCGCACACGACGTTCCCGCATACGCAGTTCCTGTCGAACGGCAACTACGTCACCTCGATCACCAACGCCGGCGGAGGCGGCAGCGTCTGGCGCGGACTGCCGGTCACGCGCTGGCGCCGCGACGCCACGCGCGACGCGGACGGACAGTTCATCTACCTGCGCGACGTGCGCAGCGGCGCGCGTCTGGTCAGCCGCGTATCAGCCGACACGGCGCGAGCCGGACGACTACGCGGTGACCTTCTCCGCCGATCGCGCGATCATCCGCCGGCGCGACGACGACGTCTCGACGCGCGCTCGACATCGCGGTGTCGACGGAAGACGACGTCGAGGTGCGGCGGATGACGATCCGCAACCACGGCACGCGCATCCGCGAGATCGACGTGACCAGCTACGCCGAGATCGTCCTCACCACGCCGGTCAACGACTTCGCGCACCCGGCGTTCGGCAAGCTGTTCGTCGAAACCGAATACCTGCCGGACAGCGCCGCCCTGCTCTGTCATCGACGGCCGGCGCGATCCCGCCGATCCCGACGTCGTGGGCGTTTCACGCGTTGAGCCTCGAAGGGCGGCCGCAGGGACCGGTCGAATGGGAAACCGATCGCGCGCGCTTTCTCGGCCGCGGCCGGAGCCCGGCCGACCCGCGCGCTCGACGGCCGCGCCGCTCTCCGGCACGACCGGCGTCGTCCTCGATCCGATCGTCAGCCTGCGCCAGCGGATCCGGCTTCGACGCCTGGCAGCGCCGTGCGCCTCTGTTTCGCGACCGGGATGGCGTCGGATCGCGAGACCGTCGGAGGCGCTCGCGCGGCAAGTACCACGACTCCCGCGCCGTCGGCGCACGTTCGCGCTCGCGGTCACGCACGCCGAGAGCGACGCTGCGCCATCTCGGCATCTCCGCGCGACGACGCCATGCTGTTCGAGCGGCTGGCGTCGCGCGTGCTCGGCACCGCACGGCGTCGCATCGCGCGCGACGCCGACACGATCGCCGTCGAACGAGCTCGGTCAGCCCGGTCTGTGGCCGCATGCCATCTCCGGCGATCTGCCCATCCTCCTCGTCCGCGTGGTCGGCGACGACGACATGCCGCTGGTGCGGCAGGTGCTGCAGGCGCCAGGACTACTGGCGGTCTGCAAGGGGCTGCGCGCCGATGTGGTGATCGTCAACGAGCATCCGGTCAGCTACCTGGACGAAATGCACGCGCAGCTCGTCGCCGTCCTCGAGGATGGCCCGTGGAGCGCGTGGCAGCATCGGCCCGGCGGCGCCTACCTGCTCCGCGCCGATCGCATGGGCCGCGCCGGAACGCGATCCTGCTCGAGGCGGTGGCGCGCGCGATCCTCGTCGGCGACGGCGGCGATCTCGCGAGCCCAGCTCGATCGGCCGGACGCGGTGCGCCCGCCGGCGACGCCGCTCGCGACTCCGGCGCTGCCGCCGCGCGCCGATGCCGCCGTCGGCCGACGCCCCTGCCGGCATGGACGCTGAGCGAACGGTGCTCGGCGGCTTCACCGACGCCGGACGGACGCTACACGATCGCGCTCGACGGCGCCGGCGGAAACGCCGATGCCGTGGGCGAACGTCATCGCCAACCCGCGTTTCGGCACCATCGTCACCGCGTCGGGCGCGGCGTACACGTGGGCGGGCAACAGCCGCGAGAATCGGCTGACACCGTTCGCCAACGATCCGATCGGCGATCCGACCGGCGAGGCGATCTTCGTGCGCGACGACGACACCGGCGAGTTCTGGTCGCCGTCACGCCCGGTCCGCTGCCGCGGCCACGCCACCGGCCGCTGTCGTCGTGCGCCACACGGCCGGCCTGACGCAGTTCTCTACGCACGGTGCACGGCATCGAGCACGAGCTCGACGTGTTCGTCGACACCGAGGACCCGGTGAAGTTCTCGCTGCTCACGCTCGTCAACCACAGCGACACCGCCCGCACGCTGAGCGTCTTCGCCTACAACGAGTGGGTGCTCGGACCGCCGCGCGAAGGCGAGCATCTGCACGTCGTCACGGAACTCGACGAGCGCAGCGGCGCGATCCTCGCGACGAACCGTACAACCAGGAGTTCACGCATCACGTGGCGTTCGCGCACTCGAGCACGCCGGCGGAGTCGCGTCACCGGCCGACCGCGCGCTCGTTCCTCGGCCGCCACGGCGATGTGACGCGGCCGGCCGCGCTGAGCCAGACGCAGCTCTCGACGACAGATCGGCGCCGCTCTGGATCCCGTGCGCCGCCTTGCATATCCGGTGCGTGCTGCAGCCGGGCGAGCGCCTGCAGGCGCTCTTCCTGCTGGAGCCAGGGCGTCGATCGCGACGACGCGGTCCGTCTGATCGCGAAGCACGGCACCATCGACGCGGCCGCTGGCGGCTCGCGCACGGGTGCACGCGTCTGTGGGACGACACGCTCGACGCCGTCCAGGTGCGCACGCCCGACGATTCATTCGACGCGCTGATGAACCGCTGGCTCTTGTATCAGGCGGTCAGCTGCCGGCTCTGGACGCGCAGCGGCTACTACCAGCCGGGCGGCGCGTTCGGCTTCCGCGATCAGTTGCAGGATGTCATGGCGCTGTCGTTCGCGCGGCCCGAGCTGGCGCGCGAGCATCTGCTGCGCGCAGCGGGCACGGCAGTTCGTGGAGGGACGACGTGCAGCACTGGTGGCACGAGCCGACCGGCCGCGGCCTCGCGCACCGCTGCTCCGACGACCTGCTGTGGCTGCCGCTACGCCGTCGCCGAATACGTGCGCGACGACCGGCGACGTGGGCGTCCTCGACGAAACCGTGCCGTTCCTCAAAGCGCCGCCTGCTGGCCGGCGATCAGGCTGAGGCATACGGCGTGCCCCAGCGTGTCCACGGAAGTCGGCACGCTCTTCGAGCATTGCGTGCGCGCGATCGACCGCGGGCATGACCGTCCGGCGCGCACGGCCTTCCGCTCATCGGCGTCGTGCGACTGGAACGACGGCATGAACCGCGTCGGGCGGTCGAAGGGCGCGGCGAGAGCACGTGGCTCGGGTTCTTTCTGCACGTCGTCCTGACGCGATTTCGCCGACCTGTGCGACGCGCGCCAGGATTGCGCGCGACGGCGGCGCGATATCGCGACGAGGCGCGCGCGGCTGGCCGGCAGCTCGAAATGAGCTGGGACGGCGAGTGGTATCGTCGCGGCTACTACGACGACGGAACGCCGCTGGGATCGGCGCAGAACGACGAATGCCAGATCGACTCGATCGCGCAATCCTGGGCCGTGCTCTCCGGCGCGGTTCCCGTGCGGTTCGCCGAACGCGCCATGGACGCCGTGCGGACGGCGCTCGTGCGCGCGGAATCGCAGCTCCTGCTCCTGCTCGATCCGCCGTTCGATCACTCGGCGCAGGACCCGGCTACATCAAGGGGTATCCGCCCGGGATCCGCGAGAACGGCGGCCAGTACACGCACGCCGCCGTCTGGTTCGTCATGGCGCTGGCCCGGCTTGGGCAGCGGCGACGAAGTCGTCGAGCTGTTCCACATGCTCAATCCGATCAACCATACACGGACCGGCGGCGGAGGTGGAGCGCTACAAGGCGGAACCGTGCGTCGTGGCCGGCGATGTCTACGCCCGGCCGCCGCACGCCGGCCGGGGCGGCTGGAGCTGGTATACCGGATCGGCGGCGTGGATGTACCGTGCGGGTGTCGAAGCATTCTGGGGCTGCGCCGCCGCGGCTGCCATCATCAGCATCGATCCGTGCATTCCTTCGTCGTGGCCCGGATACGAAGTCGGCGTGGCGTGTGCACAACACGCGGTATGTCATCTCGGTTTCCAACCCGGATCGGCAATGTCGCGGCGTCGTGAACGCCTCGCTCGACGATACGATCGTCGATCCCGCGGCGATTCCGATCGCGGACGACGGCCGAACGCATCGTGTGCACGTTGTGCTCGGCAGCGCGCGGGCAAGGCGCGTCGGTTGATCGGCCTCCGACTACTCGGCGTCGCGGTCGCCGTGCTGTCGATCGGGGCGGTTGCCGGTGCGCAGTCCGGCGACGACGCTGCTCGACGCGCAGCGACTCTTCTACAACGCCAACTACGAAGCGGCCGCGTCGTTGATGCTCACGCGCCCGCGGCGGAAACCGACGATCTCGCGAGCCTCGAGCTCCGCAGCTCCGCGCTGCTCTTCAGCTCAAGCGATTGACTCGAGGGGCGGCCGGCCAAGGACGATGCGCTCAAGCACTGCATGAGACGATGCCGGGGGTTGATGAAGGAGTTCTTCGCGGAGATTCAGCGCGGACAAAACGCTGGCCCGCGAGCGGCTCCGCGCCAATCCGCATGGACGACGACACACTGTTCTTTCTGGGCAAGCTGGATCTGAACTACGTTTGGCTGCAGCTGGGCCCGCTGCAGCAAGAAGACCGGCTGGGACGAGTATTGGGGAAGCGAGGAAGTCGCTCGACGCCTTGCTCGCGCGCAATCCGGGCCACGTCCGGGCGCGCGTCGCCCGCGCCTGGATCGACTACATCGTCGACACCAAGATGCCGTGGGGGACGCGCTCGGGTGCTCGGCAGCGGCAACCAGAAGAAGGCGCTGACCAACGTGCGCGAGGGCGGCGCGGTGTGGACGCGGATTTCTTCACGCATGCGGAAGCCGGAGTTTGCGCTGTGGGACATCACAGGTGCGGGAGCGCGACATGTCAACGCGACCGACACCGCGCGTCAGCTCGCCCAGCGACTTCCCGGAGCAACCGCGAGGCTCGCCACCTTCGCTTGCGGCTCGCGGCGGCGGCGGAGCTCAAGTAGCGCAGCCGGCGAACGCCCGCGTATCGAATCGATGGTTCACGGCGAGAAGTGCGGCACGTAGCCGCCCATCGCCTCCTCAGAGCGGTCGAATCATTTGCGAACGGGGTCTCCGCGGCGAGGCTCGAAGAGGAACGCTGTCCCGTCCATCTCGATAGCACCACCACGCGTGCCTGGCGAACGGCGTCCGGGCGATCGACGTCGATCACACCGCCCACGAAAAACTCGGCGTCGATGCCGAGCTCCGCCGAGCTTGCGCCACGCCCACAGCGCAAAGTCCTCGCAATCGCCGCGCTTCCGGCTCTCGAAACTGCTGGGATGCTGCCAGACGTCGCGCTCGTGAAACAGCTCGAGGTCGGAAGCATGACTCGCACAGTCTGGCAGCCAGGCCACGATGTCGTCGATGCACGTGACGCGCACGCCGGTCTCGCCGTCGAAGTAGCGTCGTGAACGGCTGCTGCGAGCCGGTCCGAACACATGCGCCGGGACGCGCATCGTCACCGCGCTCCCACGCCGACGCCGGGCGCGACGAGCAGTGCGGCCGGGTGCAGAAACGGGGACAGAAGCCGGTGGAGATGCTCCTCTGGCTGTCGCGGCCGGCATGGAAGGTTGTGACGCAGATTCTGGCGCATTCGTTTCAGGCCACGTGCTCGCCGCGACCATCACCTGACAGCGCCGCGTAAGCATCTGCGCGGTTTTGCCTGACAGCCGCTTTCGTGATAGCTGAACGCTATCCGCGCATCTCACTGATGGCTCAACACGTTCTATTTACTGCCTTTGTTGGTACCATCATTGCCTCACGCTCGTTACGTCGGACCAGTGGTGTCTCAACCTGCCTCAGCCGTGGGCGTCAATCGCGTCGCGCCGGGACCAGCGGTGATCGGCGTGCTCGATCATGTCCTCGACAAGGGCATCGTGATTGACGCGTGGGTCCGCGTCTCGATCGCCGGTATCGATCTCCTCACCGTGGAAGCACGGGTCGTCGTCGCCAGCATTCAAACCTACGTCGCGTGGGCGAACGCCGTTGCGCAGCCGGGCCGGCGGCCCGGCCGGCGAGAATGGCTGTGCGCCGCCCAACGCTCCGAGGATCAGCTGCACCGGGTCCGGGAGCAGATGGACTGGCACTGACGTGGCACCGCACCTTCAGCGGCGGTCGGAAGATCGCCTGCTCGACGAGCTCTAGCAGCGCGGGCCAAGACAGTTACGAGGCGCGTAAGAAGCGTCTCGCACTAAGAACGCCTCTAGTCGTCGCCTTTCGCGCCCGACCAGGCGACTGCGGTGGTCTACCGGCGGAAGCCACATCGCTGCCAGCGCCTGCCCGCCGCCAGGACGACAGCTCCCACAGCGACGCTGGCGACAGCCAGCGACTGATGAGAGCACCGGACGGCAGCGTGCCCGAGCAGCCGCCCGCACGCGTTCGCCATGTAATAGAACCCGACGCTCAGCGGAAACGCGGTCCGCTTCGAAGTGCCAGCACCAGAATACGAATGCACCGACCGAATTCAACGCGAACACGATCGAGAACAGCGCCAGTCCGCCGAGCAGTCGTCAGGGCCGGCGGCGCGTTGAAGCCGGATCCGATCGGAATGATTTGGTCGCGGTCGGCGGCGAAGTCAGACCGAGCGTGCCGGCGAGCACCAGTCCGGGCTCTACCGTGCATGACTCTCGCGAGCAACAGAGGGCGACGCGCTCCGCACGGCGCATAGAGCGTACCCACAGAGCCATGAACGCGCCGACCTGCGTAAACAGACCAGCGCGAGCACGCTCGAGCCAGAAAGATCGGAACGCTGACGACGAACCACACGTCGCGCGCGGCAAACAGCGCCAGGCGCGCCGGGGACAGCCAGTTCGATGCCGGATGAGTTCGACAGGATCCCTGAGAAGGCGGCCTTCTTTTTGGCCTGGCCGATCGCCGCCGGCGAAGAAGCAGCAGCTGCACACGAGCACGATGAGCACACACTGGCCATCGCCGCCAGGGCACCTCGGAACGAGCGGCGACAGCAAGGAAGCCTCCGACGAAGAAGCCAGCGCCCCTTTCAGCGCGTTCTTCGAGCCGGTCAGCACCGCGACCCATTTGAAGGCTAAGCCCGACTCGTCGCCGGTCGGGACAGAGCACCTTCACCGCGCTCTTCGCGCTCATCTTCTGTCAGAGTCCTTGGCGATGCCGGACAGTGCCTGGCATCCTCATCGACGTAGCCGACCGGACAGCGCCAGCGCTCCACTCCAGTTCGAGCATCGCGAGCAGATCCGAGCGCGATCGCCTGGAGGCACGAGCCCGAGCACCGAGCGTGAATCGCAGGCCCGTGCGGGACGGCCACCCACCACCGACGAGGTTCGTCACGATGCCGAAGAATTCGTAGAGCACGAAACGAGGAAAGCGAGTTGGACGGGCGTGTATACCGAGGCTGATTGAAGTGCAGCAGCACGAGCATCCGAGAGCGCCGTCGGTGGGCGTAGAACGCCAGTGCCGCTGATTACGATGGCGTAGTTCCGAATGCTGATGGCGCGCTCACCGCGAGCTACAGCGTTTTGCGCATGACCGTCGCGCTGGACGGGACGCGCGGGTGAACTCGACGGAGGTCTGCACGCCCGGCGGAACCTCGGCTCGCGCGATCCGTTCGAGATCGAATCTCGGAAAATACTCCTCCGCGGTGGTCGTCAGACAGGTAGATCGCGCGCACCTGACGGTCGCGCGCCAGCGCGATCGCCGACTCGGTCAACTGGCGGCCAAGACCACTCTGTTGCCGGTCGGCGGCAATCGCCACGGATCGCAGGAGCGCGCCGTCGGGATAGATCTCGAGGCGCCGCGCTGCCGACGATCTGTCCGCCCTCGGTCCGCGTGCGACCAGCGTCGTGGACAGATGATCGCGCAGGCCGTCGAGCGGCAGAGTGCTGCTGTTCCGAGCAGCGCGCAGATGGCGGCCGCGTCGGCGGCGTGCGCGGCGTCGATACGCGCCTGCTGAGCGCGTCATCACCGCACGACCTGCAGCGGCTGCGGCGCACCAGCACGACACGCCGGCGACGTCGCCTGGTGTCGGCACCGCAGCAGCCCGTTCGCTTCTGCAGCCGACTCGCCGTCGCGATGCACCACGTCGACGTGGCGTCAGCGCATGGCGAACCGCGTCGACGATCGCCGCCATCACCGGGTCGGCGAGCTTGCCCAGGCGATAGTGGATCCACAGGCCGTCGCGCCGGGTGTCGACGAGCCCGGATCGCCGCAGATACGCCAGATGCCGCGACGCCTTCGGCTGCGGAATCTTCAGGCTCTCGTGGATGTCGCAGACGCAGACTTCGCCGGTCGGGAGCAGCCCCAGAATCCGGAGCCGCGTGGCGTCGGCCAGCGCCTTGAACAGCGTTTCCATCTCGTGTAATTGCTTAGCCATATATTTGCCTTGACAAATATATCACGACGGCCCTACAGTGCATATATTCGCTTTGCGCAGATGCTGATTGAGGCTACCAAGGAGTGCAGTCATGACAGACGTTCAGCAAGCGGTTCGTGAGAAATACGGCGCCATCGCCGAGTCAGTCGGAAGTCCTCGACCACTACCGGATGCTGCGGCCCCAGCTCTTGCGGATGCAGCGATCCCATCACGTCGAACCTCTACTCCGGACGCGGAGACGAGCGGGCTCCCCGCCGATGCGGTCACCGCCTCGTTGGGCTGCGGCAACCCAACGGCTCTCCTGGCACTCGAACCGGGACAGGTCGTCGCTCGACCTGCGGCTCCGGCGGCGGCATCGACGTCCTGCTGTCGGCCAAGCGTGTCGGGCCCACAGGCAAAGCATACGGCCTCGATATGACGGACGAGATGCTGGCGCTCGCGCGGGAGAATCAGCGCAAGGCGGGCGCGACCAACGTCGAGTTCCTAAAGGGCACGATCGAAGCGATCCCGCTGCCCGACAAGTCGGTCGACGTCATCATCTCGAACTGCGTGATCAATCTGTCGAGCGACAAGGATGCCGTGCTGCGCGAAGCGTTCCGCGTGCTCAAGCCGGGCGGCCGTTTCGCCGTGTCCGACGTCGTCGTCCGCGGTCAGGTGCCGGCGGACGTCCGCCGCAGCATGGAGCTCTGGGTCGGTTGCATCGCCGGCGCGCTCGAGGACGACGCAGTATCGCGACCAAGCTGCAGGCGGCGGGCTTTGCCGAGGTCGAGGTGGAGCCGTGGCGCGTCTACAACGTCGAGGACGCGCGCGCTTCTGACCGAGACGGGGTTGGACGTCGATACGATCGCGCCGCAGGTCAGGACATGTTCGCGCAGCGCGTTCGTGCGGGCCCGGAAGCCGGAAGCCAAGAGCTGCTGCGGACCGGAATGCTGCGCCTGAACACCGCGCGCTCTCAGGCGCGCGCGAAGTTCAGCTCGAGGCTGATACCGTCCGGGTCCTGCACACGCAGCTGAATCGCTCCATTGCGTGGGAGACGGTTTCGCGGAAGGGCACGCCCGCCGACCGCAGCGCGTTGCGGATCCCATCGAGATCCGAGCAGCTGAACGCCACGTGATCGGAAATTCCCGCGGCCGGCATCGCCCGGCTCGCCGGCGGGCCGCTGGATCAGATGGACGATCGGCTCGTCGCCCGCGGTACAGCCAGTAACCGGTTGACGCGAGCGGCGGCCGATCGCCGACGCGCAGGCCAAGGATGCGTTCGTAGAACGTGCGCGTGCGTTCGACGTCCGTCGAGCGCGTGTTGATGTGTTGAAATTCGGCGATCGCCATCTACGTCTCCACCTCGAGCCGATGAATGTCGCCCAGGATCACGCTGTGCGAGAACGCACCGATCAGGGCGACCACGCCGACATAGAGTAGCGGACCCACGAACGATCCCGTCAGCTGAAACGCGACGCCGATCACGAGCGGCGTCACGATCCCCGCCAGGTTCGCGCTGAAGTTGAAGATGCCGGCTGGTCAAGCCGATCGAGCTTCTTCGGCGCGACGTCGGACACGACCGTCCAGCCCAGGTTGCGTCATGCCCTGCCCGAAGAACGCGATCGACATGATCAGAGATCACGGCCGCGTTGTTGCCGGCCGGCACGTAGTTCGCGGCGACGATCGTCGACGCGAGCAGCATTCCGCTCACGATCGGCAGCTTCCGGGCGAGATTCGCCGACGCCGTGCGTTTCAGAATCGCGTCTGACATCAGGCCGCCGAGGATGCACTCCGATCGACGCGCCGATGTAAGGCAGCGACGTCATGAACCCGGCCTGAATGAACGTCATGCCCGCGCGCCGTCACGAGATAGGTCGGAAACCACGTGACGAAGAAGACCTGAGTCGAGTTGCCGCCGAACTGACCAATGGACGCGCCGACGATCTGCCGCTTGCCAGGAGCAGGCCGAATGTGGCTCCATTTGAATCGCAGCGGCTCGCCCTTGTACTCGCCGCCGCCGCCCGCCTCGATGTAGTCGCAGCTCGGCCTGGTTCACGGAGGCACTCTCGGCCGGGTTGCGATACAGCAGCCACCAGACCACGTCCGAAGACCATGCCGACGCCGCCGACGACGATGAAGAGTCCGCGCCAGCCGAAACGCTGCGTGAATCCAGAAGAGCGGCACGCTGAGAAACCCGAGGCCCGCATACTGTCCGAACGAATAGACCGCGTTGGCGCGCGCACGCTCGCGCTGAGGAAACCAGGTCGCCAGCATCCGGCTGTTGGCCGGAAAGCACGGCGCTTCGAACACGCCGACGCCGATGCGCGTCGACGATCAGCCCGTTCAGCGACCGCGTCGCCGCCATGAGCGCGGTGAACGAGCGACCAGAAGACGACGGCGATGAGATATGGTGACGCGCGTGCCGAACCGATCGAGGAAGATGCCGCCGGGAATCTGCAGCAGCGCGTAGCTCCACGAGAATGCGGAGAACACCAGGCCCATCTGCGCGGCCGTCAGCCCGAGATCCCGCGTGAGAAACGGCGCGGCGATGCCCAGCACGGTCCGGTCGAGGTAGTTGATCATCGTCCCGACGGCAACCAGCGCCAGGATTGGCACCCAGCGGACGTGCGCTGGGCCGTCGAGATCCCAGGACCATCGTGGTCGCAGGGTAAAGTGGTAACCAGAGATGTGTAACGGTGCCGTTACCGTAACAGGCCGAGGCCGGTACCCGGCGATCGTCACTCCGCGAGGAGGATTCCATGTCTGCACGCCGGATGATTGGCGTTCTCGGATTCGTCATCGTATCGGTCGCGACCGCGGTTGCCCAGCTGCCGACGCCGACACCGGCGCTCGATCGTCGCGGCAAGCCGCTGCCCTTCGGCGTGCAACCGTACTCACATGCCGGACGTTCCTCTGGGGAGCGGGCCTTACAAGGCGATGATGTCGCAGGAACAGGGCCTGCCGGAACAAGTGGCGTAAACTTCCCCGCCGATCTCTCGAAGCTTGCCGCGAAAGAAACTGCCGATCGTGACTTGGGGCAACGGCTCGTGCATATGCCCGGCAACAGGTTTCGACAATACCTGACTGAAATCGCGTCGCACGGCTATCTGGTGATTGCGGGTGGACCGCGCTCAGGACAAGGGAGCTCGAGGTCGGTCCGCGGGAGAACCCTGCCGGACGACAGGGCGGCAGCCGCTCGCGGGCGGCCCCAACCGGCAGCGCCGCCGGCGCCTGATCCGGCGAATCCGCCGGGGCGCGTGACCGTGCCCATGTTGAAGCACGGGATTGAGTGGGCGATCGCGCAGAACGCTGACCCGGCCAGCCAGTTCCGCGACAAGATCGACACCCAGCACATCGTGGCCATGGGCCAGTCCTGCGGTGGCGGTCTCGCGGTGCAGCTCGCCGTCGAAGATCCGCGGGTCAACGCGCTCGGCGTCTGGAACAGCGGCGCCAGGGCTCGGCGCGAGGAGGCGGCGGCGATCCCATTCCGCTCGAGAGAATCAAAGGACCTGTCCTGGTCATCAGCGGCAGCGAAAAGCTCGACATCGCGTTCCGGAAGCGGCAAGAGATGCGTTCGAACGGATCAACCATGTGCCCGTGTTCCTACGGATGGCGAGACGACCTCCAGCACATCGGCACATGCGGCGCGGCGAACGGCGGCGAGCTGGGTCGGAATCGCGTGGAACTGGCTCGAGTGGACCACGCGCGGCGATCAGGTGGCGGCAAAGATGTTCAGAGGCGCGGGCTGCTCGCTGTGCAAGGATCCCGCCTGGCACGTCATGAAGAGGAGATCGACGGTCAGTCGTGATGCGAGGGCGCCTCAGCGCGCCTCATCAAAGACGAAGACGCCCTTGCCCGTGGTCTGGGTGTCGAAGAGTCTGTAGGCATCGTCCGCCTCATCGAGCGTGAACCGGTGCGTCAGCAGCTTCTTCAACGGCAGCTTCTTGTCGACGATGAAGCGCGCGCACTCGGCCTGGCCCATCGCGCTGAAGGTCCACGAGGCGTGAATCGTCAACTGGCGGCGCAGCAGGTGCTGGCTGACGTCGAACGGTCGCCGTGCCTCCTTCGCCGACGAGCGCGACGCGTCCCCACGTGCCGGCGCTCCGCACGGCGGCGACGCGCGCCTCCGGGACGCCCGTGCAGTCCATCGTCGTCTCGCGCTCCCTCGCCGTGCGTCAGGTCGTGGATCGCGGCGACCGGATCGGTCTCATTCGAGTTGACGACTGCATCGGCGCCGAAGTCCTTGGCGAGCTCGAGCCGTTCGGCGGAGATGTCCACGGCGATGACGCGCGCGCCCATCGCGCGTCCGAGCATCGTCGCCGAGAGTCCGACCGGGCCCTGGCCGAACACCGCGAGCGTGTCGCGCCCGGAGACGTCGATGCGCTTGAGCGCGCCGTAGGCGGTTCCGGTGCCGCAGGAGATGGCCGCGCCCTCCTCAAACGAGAGCTCGTCGGGCAACGGCACCAGCGTGGAAGCGGGCGCCTTCATGAAGGGCGCGTGGCCGCCGTGCCCGGTGATGCCGTACACGGTAATGCCGCCCCGACAGAGCTGGGACCAGCCGACGCGGCAGTGCTTGCAGCGCCCGCAACCCTTGTAGTGGTGGTTCATGACCCGCGCGCCGACGGGCGCGAAGTCCGCCGGCACGCCGGCGCCGACGGCCGCCACCACGCCGCAGGGCTCGTGGCCCGCGATGACGGGCCCGCCGCGCCAGCCCGAAGCGGCCGCGACGGCGGCGCGGTAGTGGCGCAGGTCGCTACCGCACATGCCCGATGCCTTGATGGCGAGGATCACCTCGCCTTGGCCCGGCGTCGGGATCGGGGAACTCGCTGAAGCGCGAGCTTTCGATCTCCGAGAAAGACGACGCCGCGCATATTGATGAGCCCTGCCCGGTTCTGGGGATCGCTACGGCAGCTGGAAGGCGACGACGACGTTTGCGTCGAGATGCTCTCGAGTGGCTGGCTTGACGAAATTGTCGAGCCCGCCGCCGGCACACTGTCGCGACATAGTTGTTTGCCGTTGCGGCCCATATAGGTCAACGGCGTGGCGATCGCGTCGTTGGGCAGCGTCGCGGACCACAGTCTCCTTGCCGGTCGCGCGAGTCGAACGCGCGGAACTGCTGGTCGGTCGTGCTGCCGATGAAGGTCGAGCGCCAGCTGGCGGTCACGAATCGGGCCACCGGCATTCGGCGTTCCAGTCTTCGGCATGCCGCGCTTCGTCAGCTCCTGTACTCGCCGAGCGGGCACGCGCCACACGATGTCGGCGGTGTCGGCGTTGATCGCCATCAGCTCGCCCCACGGCGGGGCGCTGCACGGATAGCCGTCCGGATCGTCGAACGGGATCTTCACTTTGCCGAACGACGGCAATAGTCCGGACGACATCGACGGCCGCAGCTCGCCGGCCGTGCCCAGGCTTCGCGTGTTGACGACGATCAGATGGCGCGTCGGATCGAACGACGCGCCGGACCAGCTGCCGCCGCCTTCAGAACTGGGAAATACGAGGCTCGGCACCATGCCGTACGGCGATACGGTCCGGACTGGACCATGGTGTCGCATACGCGCCTTGCACGCCTTCTCGGATGCCGGCGAGGTCTTGTTCACCTCTTCGCGCGTCATGCTCGTGCGCGAGATCGGTCGGCGGCTTGATCGGAAACGGCTGCGTCGGCCACGTCTGATCGCCGGGCGCGTCGAGCGGCGGTACCGGCCGTTCCTTCGACACCGAAGAGCGGCTTCGCCGGTCAGCCGGTTGAGGATGAACATCAGACCCTGCTTGGTGCTCTGCGCCAGCGCTGGAATCTTCGTGCCGTTCCTCGTTCACGTCGATCAACGTCGGCGGCGCATTGGCGTCCCAGTCGTAGATGTCGTGATGCGTCATCTGGAAGTACCATTTCAACTTGCCTGTCGCTGCATCGAGCGCCACGAGGCTGCTCGAGTAGAGATTCGTTCCCGGCCGGCTGCTGCCGAAGTTCTGATCCGTCGGCTGGCCCATCGGCACGAACACCAGGCCGTTGGCGGTGTCGACGGTCATGTTGACCCAGCTGCCGGGGCCGCGCCGATCCTGCCAGCCATCGGGTCCCCACGTGCCGAAGTTCGGTTCGCCGGGCTGCGGCACGGTGTGAAAGCGCCACAATTCCCTGCCGGTTTTCGAGATCGAAGCCGCGGATGTCGCCGGGAATGCCGTAGCGGCCCTGCTCGCCGGTGGCCGGCGCGAGAATCGCCATGTCTTTGAAGATGGCGGGCGGCGCCGCCACGTTGTAGCCGCCGCCGAACTTTTCGGTCATGCCGATCTTGAGATCGACGTAGCCCTTGTCGCCGATGCGGACAAGCTCGCCGTTCTTCGCGTTGACTTGCGTCAGCAGTCCGTCGGTCGTCGTGGCGACGACCGCGCGGAGGCGTCTGTCGCGTCGCCCGGCCAGTACGAAATGCCGCGCGGTGAATAACGGCCGGATGAGCGCGATCGTCTTCAGGTCGAACTTCCAGAGCTCCGCGCCGGTTTCGGCGTTGCAGCGCGACCAGCTTGCCGCCGTACGTGCCGAAATTACATGACGTTGTCGACCACGAGCGGCGTCACCGACCAGCCGCGAAATCCGCCGCCCTTCTCGCCGGTGTCGTAGGTCCATGCCACGCCGAGCCTGCGCGACGTTCGCGGGCGTGATCTGCGTCGAGCGGTGAGAACTTGGTCCCTCCCGGGTCGTTGCCGAAGCCCGGCCAGTCGCTGGTGCTGCTGCCGGTCAGCATCGGCGAGCGAGCGAACGGAGCGTCGCGAACAGCGAGTGAAGAGCGACAGCCGGAGCGCATCTCATGGCGGCACCTGACGAAAAGAGACGATGCGCAGGCATTACTACAAGAAGACGTATTGCGAGTTAATACAAAGTTGGGGCTAGACTCGCGCGCTATGAAGCGACGCGACTTCGTCCAGCTCGCCGCGGGCGCACTGCTTGACCGGCGGCCGCTGCGGCACGACGCGGTGCTGTCCGCGCAGTCTGCACCGCCTGACGGGTCGAGCGGCCGGGCCGCCACGCTGAAAGTGGACATCTACTCGCGTCACCTGCAGTGGCTTCGCACGCGCCGACGAGGTGGCCGTCGCCGCGACCGAGATGGGGTTCGACGGCGTCAACGTGACGGTGCGTCCGTATCCAGGCCACGTCGACCCCGAGAACGTCGCGCAGGAATTGCCGCCCTTCGTCAACACCGATCCGCAAGCACGGGCTGATCTGGTGCGCACGATCACCACCAACATTGCTGACGCCGAATCGCCGAACGCCGAGCGCATCGTCGCCACGGCGTCCTCTCGGGATCTGACGCACTACTGGTGGGGCACGTATCGATACGATCTGCGCAAAGCCGATCTTCGACCAGCTCGAGGCGCTGAAGCCGCGCGTCGCGTCGATCGCGGCGCTCAGCGAGAAATACAAGATGACGGCGGCTTACCACACCTACTCGATGCCGGCCCACGGTCGGCTCGGTAATGTGGGACCTGCTGTTACCTGCTGAGGAACTTCGATCCGAAGTTCGTGGGCTTCCACTACGACACCGGGCCACGAGGCGCATCACATCAACGGCCTGTCGGAGGTCGAATCTCCGCGCGGCTGGACCCTACATCGCCGCACTGGCGGTAAAGATTACGCGCCGGAACAGGATCTCGGCTTCAGAGGACAAGGTGGGCCGCACACCGGGCCAATCGGCGGCCTTGGAGGACGGGGCGACGGGCCGCCGCCAGGCGCGGAAGGCCGGGGCCGAGGGACGGGACGGGGAGCTCCGGGCGAACCGCCACCCGCGAGCGCCCCGAGCCGGGGCGCCGGATCCGTCAGGCCGTGGTGGTCGCGGACGGGCTGACGGCCCTCCAGGCAGCACGTGGGCCAACGGCAACGGCTGGCGCACGCGCTCGGTTCCGCTGGGCATGGGGCCTGGTGCAGCTGCCGCAGCTTCGCGGCCGCATTGAGGGACATCCATTTCTCGGGCCCGATCGAAATCCAGGCGGAGTATCCGAATGGCGGCGCGGAGAGCGCGCAGGATTACATCACGCTCACGGGAGCACGTGCTCGGTGCGATGAAGCGGGATCTCCTGACGCTGCGTCGAGGCTTCGCTCCGTCGGGTCTTCTGCAGCCGACGCCAGCCGGCTGTGCCGCTAGATGACCGCCCGCGTCGCTGAGGCGTTCGGTTTCCTCGCGGCTGGAGGCCGAGCTCGCCGTTGTAGATCTCCGCGTTGTGCGCCCCGACAGGCCCGCCGGGCCACGCGATTTCACCGGGAGTCCCGGACAGGCGCGGCACGACGTTGTGCATCCGCACGGCCGTCGCGCCGTTCGGCACGCTGACGGTCAGACCGCGCGCCACCCAGTGCGGATCCTGCTTCGATCTCGGCGATGGTTTGCACGGGAACGGCCGTCAACGCGTGGGCCTCGATGATGTGCACGTTTTCGGCGAGCGTCTTCGACGCGATGGCTGCGCCGACCGCCGCGTTGAGCGCATCGGCATGACGGACGCGAGCTCGTTCGTCGCAAAGCGCACGTCCTCCATGAGTCCGCCGAGGCCGTAGGCACGCAGCAGCCGCTCGGCCATCCTGGGCGTCGATCCGCTGACGGCAATCCACCGGCCGTCGCTCGTGGCGAAACAGCCGCGCGGACCGGCGTTGCGGACGTGCTGCCCATTCGCTCACCGCAGCCTCCCGAGGGCGGCGTACTCGGCCGGCAGCGGACCGAGCAGCGAGAACAGCGATTCGAACAGCGAGACGTCGACGATCTGCCCCTCGCCGTCGTGCACGTCGCGATCGCATAAGGCGAACATGATGGCGTTGGTGGCGTAGAGCGCGGACGCCATATCCGCGAGCGGAAAGCCCGGCACGATGGGTGCGCCATCCGGCTCGCCGTTCATCGCCGCAAAGCCGCTCGCCGCCTCGACGAGCGTGCCGAATCCGGGACGTTGCGCGCCTGGTCCGGTCTGGCCCCATCCGGAGATGCGGACCAACACCAGCCTCGGATTGGCGGCGCGCAGCACCTCCCACCCGAGTCCCAGCCGCTCGAGCGTGCCGGGTACGAACGATTCCATCACCACGTCGAAGCGAGGCACGAGGCGCAGCAGCAGGGCGACGCCCTCGGGGGTCTTGAGATTCAGCGTCGCGCACCGTTTGTTCCGCGCGTAGACCTTCCACCACCACGGTTGTCCTTCGGCCGTCCACTGCCGCAGCGGATCGCCTTGCCCGGGCTGCTCGATCTTCACGACGTCCGCACCGAAATCGGCCAGGAGCATTCCGGCGACGCCGCCGGCGATCATGCGCGACAGATCGAGCACCCTCACGCGTTCGAGCGGTTTCAAATGGTATGCTCCCTCTCCGGGACCGCGTGAGGGAGACGAGCACTCGTTGATTCGGAACGCGCGCCACTGACGCGCGAATTCGGCGTACCGCTCTACCAGCAGATCCAGCACCTGCTGCGGCACCGCATCACGACCGGCAGTATCCGCCGGGCTCGAAAATCCCGTCCGAGAGCGAGCTCTGTCACGAGCTTTCCGTGAGCCGCATCACCGTTCGCGAGGCGCTGCGCGCACCTGGCATGCGCGCGCGCATGCTCGTCAAGGTTCACGGCAAGGGCACCTTCGTCGCCGCCGATACGCCGCGACGCCTCGCCAGCCGGTGAAGTACGCCGGCTTCCTCGAGGACCTGCAGGAGCGCGTCCTGAAGCTCACGGTCACCGATGTCGACGTGCGGACGGTCGACGCGGCGCCCGACGTCGGGGCGACGCTCGGGCCTCGGCCCGAACGCGCCAGTCGTCCGGATTCGCCGGCTTCGGCACATCGAGGACGAGCCGTTTTCGTTCACCGTGAACTATCTGCCCGTCGAGATCGGCAGGCGGATCCGCGCCAAGGATCTGTGCGCGGTCCCGCTCCTCAAGATGCTGCAGACGGACCTGCGGATCCCGATCGTCCGCGCGCAGGAAACCATCGACGCCGATCCCCGCCGATCCCGAGGTCGCGCAACGGCTGGGGATTCCCGTGCTGCACCCCAGTCATGCACATGAAGCGCATCATGTTCACGGCCGGCAACCGCGCCGTTCGAAATCGTCGAGACGTTCTACCGCGCCGACAAGTATCACTACTCCATCAACCTCGTTCGCGTGAAGCGCAAGGGAAAATGGACGTGGAAGACGGAGGTCAGAAACCTCCGCCTGACACGCCGTCGCGCCACTGGCCTCAGAAGACGAACTTCGACGCGAACTGCATGATGCGCGGACCGCCGGCGGTTGACGGTGATCCTGCCAAAGTTCGGGTTGCCGAACGTGACGTTGGGGTTGGCCAGCGCGACGTGGTTGAACAGCGTTGAAGCACTCGACCCGGACTTCCACGTGTTTGGCCTGCGCCGACACCGATGTTGCGCGTGAGCGCCAGGTCGACGTTCAGAATCCGGGGCCGCGCAGGAATCCTTTCGGCGTATTGCCCCAGAGGCCCGGCGTATTCGGCGCGAACGCCGCGGTGTTGAGACCACTTGTCCGCCGTGGGATCGTCGAGATCCGGATCGCCAACAATCAGCGGTCGCTGATTGCCCAGACCCGTCAGCGAGAGATTCCCCGTCGTCGACGGCGTCAGCGGCGCGCCGCTGCGCGCCTGGAGCACCATGCCGACCTGCCAGCTCTCGGTGAAGTGGCGGAGGAATCCGCTGCCCGCGCCGGGACTCTGCACGATCAACGATGTGTTCGAAATAAACCGGCGGTCGGCGTCGCACGGCCCCCAGTTGGTGCTGCGATCGTTGGGATCCGGATAGGTGTTCCCGATGTCGGTCGAGGGGCTCGCCGTTGTTCAGGCACTTCGCCCACGTGAAATTCGTGTTCGCGCTCCAACCGTGGCTCAGATCGCTTCTGCACCGCGAGCAGCAATCCGTTGTAGTGCCCCGAGCCGTCGTCGTCGGTCACCGCCACCGAGCCGTAGTATCGCCCCTGGCTCGGATTGAGAAGGTTCAGCACGCGACGCGCATCGACGTTGGCCGTCGTCGACTGACCGGCAATGAAGACGCCCGGGTTCAGCTCAGAAGCTGTTCCACAGGTGAGTCGTCTGGTTTCCAAGATACGTGGCCTGGAGGAGCCAGTTGCTCCAGACCTGACGTTCGTGCGAGACGTTCCACTGCCGGACCTGCATCGGGTGGATGTCGATCGGCATGCTGACATAGGTGCCGAGCAGCGGGAACGCGATGTTCGACGGAATCGGATCGGGTACCGGCAGCGGGTTTCCGGTCGGCAGCGTGGCCCACGGGTTGTTGAGCGACGGGTTGGTGACCGCCACGGTGTTTCCGAACGGAGGGTTGAGCATGTGGTGCCCATGCTGCCACAGCTTCGGCGAGTCGTAGTAGAGACCACCGGCGGCTCGAATCGTCTGCGTGCCGTCCCTGACAGATCCCACACCACGCCGGCCCTCGGCGCTAACTGGTTATAGCGATTCGTGTTGTTGGCGCCGTTGTTCGGGAAGCCGTCGTCGCCGGCAAACAGCAGCCCGGCGGGCGCATTCGGATACACGGTGCTGTGACGATTCTGATTGAACCAGTCCATGTTGAAGTTCGTCGTGAAGCCGTTCTGGTCCTTCGCGCGCGAGGTAGGGTTCCCAGCGGAGGCCGGCGTTCAGGGTAAAGCGGCTGTTGATGCGCCAGACATCCTGCACGTACAGCCGAGGTTAGTTCATCTTCTCGGCCACGATCTGGCTGCCGCCCTGGCTGAACGAGCTCGGGAGGCCGACGCAGGAAGTCGGCCATCCGAGGCGATCCTGCGCCGTCGCGCCCCGGCGCGAGTGCCGTTGAACGCGAAAGGTGCCGTTCGCCTGGAACGGACCGTCGGCGTCCTCGAACGGGCGAATCCACATCCCGCCGAAAGACACGCTGTGGGCGCCGTGCACCCAATCGATGTCTTCCGAGAACTGCGGCGTCGTTGAAATGAACTTGCCCGGGAACGCGGGCGTGGCCCACCGTTCGTGACGTTGAGGTTGTAGAAGTTCTGTCCCGGCTCGTGCGTGTACGCGTAGACGTTGGAGCCGAGGTCGCTCCAGGTCGGCAGCGTGTCGCCCTGCACCCGCAGGACCCGGGATCGCGAGTACGAAAACGGGTCGCGGCAATGAGATTCGAGCTGAGCACCCAGTCGTGCCCCACCGCGATCGTCTGCACGCGGTTGTCGAGGCCGAGGCCCGAGCCGGTCGCCATCAGGACGTTGGTGCCGTCATGCGACGGCTGGCGGTCGTAGTTCGCCGACGTAGTAGCGGGCGAAGATCCGGTGCGAGCGCGCGACCTGATAGTCGGAGCGCAGAACGGTCTGGATTTCGTCGCTGTTGTTCGGCACGGTGAAGCGGGTGCGGCCGCAGCGCGTCGGTGTTGGTCGTCGGCAGCAGGCGCGCGATCTTCAGCGCGATCGGATTGAACTGCGACGGGATCGACCTTGTTGCCGACGAACGGCCCGCCGAGCGTCCGGTTGACACCGCCCTGGCACTGCGCCGACATGACGTCGGTGAAGTCGCCGGCGAGCATTTTCGCGGTGGGCACGAAGGTATCGGCCGACGTCGGACGGATGCGCTCGTTGGTGATCTGCAGGGCCGGCGAAGAAGAAGAGCTTGTTCGCGGACGATGGGGCCGCCAATCGTCCCGCCGGTCTGCGCGCGGACGAGTCCGTCGTCGGCGATGTCGAAGAAGCCGCGCGAGTTGAAATTGTGATGGCGGCCGAAGGCGAAGCCGGTTCCGTGAAACGTGTTGCTGCCCGATCGGGTGACCGCATTCACCGTGGCGCCCGTGTAGACGCCGTAGCGTGCCGGCCGCACGCCGCTCTCGACCTTGAACTCCTGCAGCGCGTCCGGAAACGGCATCGGCTGACCGATGTTGTTCAGCGGATCGTTGTTGTAGCCGCCGTCGACCAGAGTACAGCGTGCTGTTGCCGGTGCCGCCCGCCACGGAGATCGCGACGGCGCTCGGATACTGACGCTGGCTGCCGATGAGCGCGCCCGATCCGCCGTTGTCGACCGCCGGTCCGGACAACAGGATGAGTTGCGAGGGCTGACGTCCGTTCAGCGGCAAGCCGACCATCTGCTCTTCGGTCACCGTCGTTGCCAACGCCGGTATTGCGTGTCTCGACCAGCGGCGAGTTGGCGGTGACCGTCACCGTCTCCTCGATCGGCGCTCACCCTCAGCGTCACGTTGATGATCGGGTTCGCGCCCACCGACGAGCGTGATCCCGTTCTGTGCGTAGCTGCTGAATCCCTGCAGCTTCGCTTCGAGCGTGTAGGGGCCGATGGGCAGGTTCGGCAGCACATGCTCACCGCGCCCACCGGTCACGACGAACCGGGTCGCGCCGTTGGCGGTCTGGGTCACCTGCACTTCGACGCCAGGCAGTGCGCCCCCGGATTCGTCGCTCACCACGCCCGGAGATCTGGGCGATCGCGACGGTCTGTGCGTGCGTGACACGACCGACCAGGACCACCGTCATCAGCGTCCACAGGACAACTTCGTCGCAGCATACGTGCTCTCTCCACCAAAGCGGTTTCCGACGCGAGTCCCAGGTCTACGGCGCGCGAACTATGACGGTGACTCGTCTTGTTGTCAATACAAGAAGATGAAGTTTCGAAGGCCGGCACGGACTCGAGTCCATGTGATTGGATCGCCGCTGTTCGACGGTGGCGTCAGTCGTTCCCGGACGCCAGAAATTCGGCGATATCCCAGTGGCCGGTCCGCGGCATCGGCACGTCGCCGCGCGTGCGCACGTCGAGCAGGTAGGGCGCGTTCGCCGCGAACGCCTTCGCCAGCGCCGCCGGCAGGTCGTCGGGTTCTTCGACCCGCGCCGCCTCGATGCCGAAGGCCTGTGCGCCAGCAGCACGAAGTCCGGGTTGTACGGCTCGGCCGTCCGGTGTCCGGAACTCCGTGCGCGTAGCTGTTGTTGAAGTAGGTCGTGCCGACCGGTGCGGATCGTCGAGAAGCAGAAGTTGTTGAAGATCACCCAGACGACCGGGATCCCCAGCTCGACCGCACGTCGTCACCGCGCCGGTGACCGACAGGAAGCCCGCCGTCGCCGACGAGCGCCATCACCGGCCGGTTCGGCGCCGCGATCTTTGCGCCGATCGCCGCCGGCTGGCGCGAAGCCCATGGTCGCCAATCCGCCGCTCGTGATGAACGACCGCGGGCTCGGCGGTGACGAGCTGCTGACCGGCGCCGTTCTTGTTCCAGCCGACGTCGGTCACGAATATCGTGTCCTTCGGCGCGATCCGCGAGATCTCGTTGAGGAGGCGCGCCGGGTGGATCGGCTTGCCTGCGTTGTGCTGTTCGATCGCGAGCTCGCTCTGCCACGCGTCCTTCTGCGTCTTCAGCGTCGGCGGCGCGCGCCGCGAGCGGCTGCGGCCCCTCGGCGCGCAGCGCCGCCGCGCAGCTCGCGCAGCGTCGCCTTCGCATCGCCGACCAGGCCGAGCGTCGACCGGATAGATCTTCCCGACTTCCTGCGGATCGATGTCGATCTGAATCAGCTGCGATGGGAGGAATCGCGAAGGTGTAGCTCGGGATTCCACGAACTGCAGTCCGCCTCGCCGAACGCGGTGCCGACGGCGAGGATCACGTCGGCGCTGCGCGTGCAGTTCGTTCGCGACGCGCGTGCCCCAGATGCCGGTCATCCCGACCGCCAGCGGCGTGGTCTTCGGGGAAGACGCCCTTCGCCATCAGCGTGGTCGCCACCGGCGCGCCGAGCAGCTCCGCGACCGCGCGCAGTTCGTCGCTGCGCCTCCGACAGCGTCACGCCGTTGCCGGCGAAGATGACCGGCGACCTGGCGCTGGCGCAGCAGCTGGGCCGCGGCGGCGATTCCAGCCGCGGCAGCCGGCCGCCCGCTCGAAGTTCGGACGCCGGGCGACGGTCACGGGCGTCGCGCTCGATCTGCTGCGAGAAGACGTCCATCGGCACGTCGATCAGAACCGCGCCGGGCCGCCCGGTCTGCGCGACGTTCAGCGCACGCGGCATCACGTCGATCAGGAACTTCGCATCGTCGACGCGCCAGACGCGTTTGCAGACCGGCCGGTAGATGTCCCCTGCGACGCGTCGGCGTGAAAGCGGATGCCCTGGTGCGGCTCGCGTGCGTGGTGGTACGACGGCGTGTTGCCCGGTGATGACCAGCATCGGCGTCGAGTCGGCAGCCGCGGTCGCCACGCCGGTGAGCGCGTTGGTCATACCGGGCGACAGGTGCACGTTGACCACCGCGAGCTTGTGCGACAGCCGGTAAGTAGCGCGTCGGCGGCGTGCGCCGCCATCTGCTCGTGGCGGAACGAGACGTATTCGATGCCGAGGCGGTGGCACGCGTCGATCAGCGCGTAGTTGGTGTGACCGCACTGGCCGAACACCTTGGTGACGCCTTCCTGCTTCAGGCACTCGGCGATGAACATCGCTCCGGTCATAGTCGCTCGCTCTCCTACGCCAGGCTGATCGTGATCGAGCCGCTCCTCGGTCATTTCCTGCATCGCGTATCTCGGCCCTTCGCGGCCGACGCCGCTCTGCTTCACACCGGCGAACGGAATCAGATCGACGCGGCTGCTCGACGGCTCGTTCAGGTGCACGACGCCGACGTGAATGCGGCCGCGCCGCCGTCATCGCGCGGGTCAGAGTCGCGCGTGAAGAGCCCGCGGCCAGGCCGAACGGCGTGGCGTTCACCGCCGCGATCGCGTCGTCGAACGGCGCATACGGGACGATGGACAACACCGGGGCGAAGATCTCCTCGCACATCGACGCGCATCGAGCCGCGTCACGTCCGGCAGAATCGTCGGATACAGCAGCGCGCCGTCGCGGCGGCCGCCCTCGACCGATGCGCGCGCCGCCAGCGACCGCTTCCTGCACCGACGCTTCGGCCCGGACCGCTTCGCGCTCGCTGATCATCGGTCCGACGTCGGTTGCCGGATCGTGCGGGTCGCCGACCTTCAGCGCGCGCGACCGCCTGCATCAGGCGCGTTGTGAACGCGTCGACTCGACGTCGCTGGTGCACGAACAGCCGCTGCGTCGACGTGCACATCTGGCCGGCGCGCCGGAAAGCCGGACGCCGACGCAGCGCGTCGCCGCGCGGGCAGGTCCGCGTCCTCGCAGACGATCGTCGGCGAGATGCTGCCCAGCTCGAGCGCGACCGGACGCAGACCAACGCGCTCGCGGATCCACAGGCCGACGCGGTGCCGCCGGTGAACGTGAAGAAGCTGATGTCCGGGTTCTCGACGAGCCACGGCCCGAGCTCCGAGCCGGGTCCGTGGATGAGATTGATGTGCCCGGGCGGACACCCGCTTCGAGCAGCAGCTCGAACAGTCGCGTCGCGCTGAGCGGCGTGAGCGTCCGACGGCTTCGATCGACGACCGTGTTGCCCGACGCGAGCGCCGGCGCCACTTTGTGCGCCACCATGTTGAGCGGCGAGTTGAACGACGTGATGCCGCAGACGACGCCGCGCGGCACGCGAATCGTGAACGCCATCCGATGCGCCTGGCCGGGCGCGGCTTCGATCGGCACCATCTCGCCGGTCAGCCGCTTCGCCTCTTCCGCGGACGACGATGAACGTCTGAACCGTGCGCCCGACCTCGTCGTTGGCGTCGGTGATCGGCATGCCCGCCTTCGGCGGTGATCAGCGCGGCGAGTTCCGCCACGGTGCTGCTCGAGCAGCGACGCGGTTTCTGCATCAGCACGCGTAGCGCTGCTGCGGATCGAGCACGGTGCTGTCGAACGAGCGCCGTGCCGCCGCGACCGCGGCGTCGACCTGTTCGCGCGACGCGCCCGTCGACGATCCCGATCGTCGCCCTGAATATGCTGTCGACCACCGGCCGCGCGCCGGCAGCGCCAGTCGGTCCATACGCCGTCGATGAACAACCGGCGCGCGGCGGGTCAGGCGTGGCGGTCGTCATGGAGCGCACCGACTGCTGCGGTTGGGGCGCCGCGGCGGGTGACGTTCGCGATCCGCGGTTCGTCGCGCTGCTGTGGCAGCAGGAGCGATGCGCGATCGCGCCGAGCCGCGCGCGATCCCGCATGCGACCCACAGCGCGTTCCGTAGCCGCCCCATAGCGATGCGCAGCCGCGCGATCGAGGTCGGGCGACCAGTATTGTGCGATCGTGTCGCTGCGGCACGATGGCCGGACATCGCCCGGCCCGAGCGATCGCAGACCGAAGGCGATCGGCCGCCATCAAGGGGATGAGCATGTAGTCGGCGCCCATCGCGAACCCGAAAACCGCGCCGAAGAGGTACGCGTACTGCGGCGTCTCCGGCGTCACGAGGAATAGCAGCGGAATCGCCACGGCGCACCTGCGCGTAGGTCGCCACCATCACCGTCTTGCGCGGCATCCGATCGGCGAGCCAGCCGACGACGATGCGTCCGGCGATCGCCGGCGATGAGCGCGGCGAACGACGCGGTGCTCCAGATCTGATCGCGCGCCGCCTGGTTCGTGAAGCCCTGCTCCTCGAACACGAACTTCATCAGGAAATTGACGCTCGCGATCGAGCCAATCGATGCGGCGCTGCCGACGAGCAGCAGCCAGAACGACGATCGTCGGCTCAGTTCCGCGAACGTCAGCGACTGCGGCGCCGTCGAGCGCCGGCAGCGTCCGCGCACGTCATCGCCGTCCGGGTTCTGGCCGAGATCCTCCGGGCGATCCTTCATCACGAACAGCGCGAACGGCCACGCCAGGAGGAGCAGCAGCCCGAGCACCTGGATCGCGCTGCGATACGACATGAACGACACGAGCCATGGCGCCAGCTTGTTGCCGATCGCCCCGGCGAGCGCGCCGCCGATGTAGGCGATGCCCATCGCCTGGCCGCGGTTCCGCCGGTGCCAGTTCGAGATGATGATCTGGTGCGGGATCGGACCGGACAGCAGATAGCCGGAGCATGTAGACGCACCACGCGGCGTAGTACTCGAGGGACGATCCGCGCAGGTGGCCGAACCACTGAAACGCGGCACACGTCAGTCCGGTGCCAGCGACGATCAGATAGCGCGGGTTGAATCGGTGCGCGAGCAGCGGTCCCGCCCAGATCGTCAGCAGGATCGCGACCGGCGCGCCGAGCGTCACCATCTGCTGCGTCCAGTGATGGTCGTCGCGGCAGGTAGTCGTAGAAGAACGCGATGTTGTAGTACGGCAGCCCGGACGCCAGACCGAATGTGACGAACGACGCGCGCGATGATCCACGGTCCGTAGAACGGACGTCGCCCCGGCGTCACCGCTGAACTTCCTCGACCGGCAAATCGATCGCTGACGGGCCATCGTAGACGACGGGAATCCGAATGCGCATCGGCCGCTCGCGCGTATTCTCCATCACGTGCGCCGCCAGCCCGCGCGGTCCGCCCGACGATGAAGATCAGCTTCGCGGCGGCGGCCGGATATCCGAGATCGTGAGAGGACGGCCGCCATCGCGCCGTCGACGTTGATCGGCAGCGGCTTGATCGTCTCGGCGGCGGCCGATTCGAGCGCGCGCATGAACGCGACCCCGGGCCCGGCTTTCCCGTACTGCTCGGCCATGGGCGAACAGGGCCGTCGTCCGCGGGTCCTCGCGGTAGATGCGATGGCCGAGGCCCGGCAGACGACGCCCCGCCGCGCGTGCGTCGAGCGCGATCGGCGCGCGCCACGTCGGCACAGCGACGCGCGACTCGCGGGCGACGCGATCGAGCGCGTCGGCGATGACGGCCATGCAGGCCATTCCGGCGCCGGCGTGCGCGTCGCCGATCGCGAGAATGCCGGCAGCAACAGCCGCTTCCGGCGCCTGTCGGTTACCGCTCGCCGCCATCCTCGGCCGTCGCCGCGCTCGGCGCGCCGGCGCCGTGGTCGGCGATCGGCGATCAGCATCGCGTCGATCGAGCCGGCGCTCGCCTTCGTCGGGCTTGTGGCCGCCGATGAGCAGCGCGACCACTTCGGCGTAGGTGCCGTGCTGCATCAGCGTGACGAGATCGTGGCCGCGGACGATGATGCGGTTGCCGTCGGCGTTGGTGATCGCGCTGCGCCAGCTCTCCACGAGTCCCTCCTAGATGACGCCGGCCGACGACAAGCGCTTCAGTTCGTCGCACGAGACGCCGAGCTCGTGATACACGCTCTGGTTGTCCTGGCCCAGCGCGCCACCAGCCCAGCGGATGTCGCCGGGCGTAGCAGAGAGAGCGAGGCACGACGCCGTGCATCCGCACCGTGCCGCCGTCGTCAGGGACGTCGACCGTGAGCTGCCGCGCGCGCCAATGCGGATCACGCTCGATGTCGGCCACGGTATGAACCGGACCGGCAGTCAGCTTGTGCGTCTCGATGATCGCGACGTTCTCGGCGAGCGTGCGTGCGCCGATCGCGCGACACGACCGCCGCGTCGAGCTCGAGCCCATGCACGACGCGCGCTTCGTTGGTGGCAAAGCGCGGATCGGCGAGCAGGGCGTCGAGTCCGTATGCGCGCAGGAAGCCGTTCGGCCATCTTCGGCGTCGATCCGCTGACCGCGATCCAGCCGCCGTCGCTGCGTGCGGTAGCAGCCGCGCGGACCGGCGTTCGTCGATCGGCTGCCGTTGCGCGATCGCGTCTTCCCGAGCGCGGCGTATTCGGCCGACAACGGCCCGAGCAGCGAGAACAAGCGATTCGAACGAGCGACAGATCGATCACCTGGCCGCGGCCGCCACGCACGTCGCGGTGATACAGCGCGAACATGATCGCGTTGGCCGCGTACAGCGCCGGCCGTCGCATCGGCGAGCGGAAAGCTCGGCACGATCGGCGCACCGTCGGGCTCGCCGTTCATCGCCGGCGAAGCCGCTCGCGGCCTCGACCAGCGTGCCGAACCCCGGTCGGTCCGGCGCCGGGACCCGTCTGGCCCCAACCGGAGATGCGCAGGATCACGAGGCCCGGATGATGCCGCGCAGGACAGTCCGGGCCGAGTCCCGAGTCGCTCGAGCGTGCCGGGCACGAACGATTCCATCACGACGTCGAACTGCGGCAGCACGCGCAGCAGCAGCGCGCGCCCTTCGTTCGGACTTTCAGGTTCAGCGTGATGAACCGCTTGTTGCGCGCGTAGACCTTCCACCAGAACGGCTGGCCCTCGGCAGTCCACTGCCGCAGCGGATCGCCCGGTGCCCGGCTGCTCGACCTTGACGACGTCGGCGCCGAAATCGGCGAGCAGCATGCCGGCGACACCGCCGGCGACCATGCGCGACAGGTCGAGGACCCGCACGCGATCGAGCGCGTTCACGCGAGGTCCAGACATCGTCATCTCTTTGGTGGGAAAGTGTGGCTCAGGTAGTCGGCGATGGTCCTTCGCTTGTTCATCGGTTGCGTCCGCGCCCAGCCCGACCATCTGCTCGACCGTCGCCATCCATCCTCTGGCGTTTTGCCGGACGCTGTTTCCGCCTGCATGCCGTGACACGTCGTGCAGAAGCGCTCGGTGAGCTGTCGCCCCTGCTCCAGTCGCTCAGCCGACACGGCGGTCGCCGGCGGCGCAGGCGTCTGCTGGATGGCGCTCGCTGAGGCGCTCTCGCGCGGCGCGGACGCGGCGGCTGCCGCGGATGCCGCCGTCGCCACGCGATCGCCCAAGCGCGAACGCGACGAGCTTCTGCGGATACGTTTCCGGTGCCGCCGCGATCGGTGTCACCTGGGCCGCCGGCCGCGATGACGACGTACTGACGCCGTTGCGGCCCATGAAAGTCATCGGGCGTCGCCCGCCGGCGGCCTCGAGCTGCGCGTACCACAGCTCCTTCCCGGTCTTCGCGTCGTAGGCGCGGAAGCGCGCATCCTTCGTCGCGCCGATGAACACGAGGCCGCTCGCCGTGGCGATCGGACCGCCGAGATTGGGCGTGCCGGTCGGCGGAATGCCCTTCGCGACCAGCTCCGGATAGATCCCGAACGGGATCTTCCACGCGACGTCGCCGGTGTTGACGTTCACCGCCGCGAGCTCTCCCCAGGGCGGCTGCTGACAGGGATACTTGTTGTTGTCCCAGAATCGCGCATCGACAGCTCGTTGCGATATGTCTCGAGGCCGGTGCCCGGCACCATGTGGCCGACCGTAGCGAGGTTGCTGGTGTTGACGAACAGGTATCCGAGCTGCGGGTTGAACGCCGCGCCCCCCCAGTTGCCTCCGCCAATGGTGCCGCTGAACACGACGGTGACGCCGTCCGCGCCGTACGGCGTATGGTGCCGTCGTTATGCATGTGCTCCTTCGTCCCACCACTCGGTGCAGAAGCTTGTTGGACTCCGGCGTCACGGTGGTGATGTCGGCCTTGGTCATGCCGAGACGCCACCACGGCGCGGGCTTGATCGGAAACGGCTGCGTCGGCGCGCTCACCTCGCCGGGACACCTTGCTGGCCGGCACCTTCCGTTCCTCGACGCCGTGGATCGGTTTGCCGGTGAGCCGATCGAGGATGAACAGCATGCCGCCCATTTTCGTGACCTGCGCCACGGCCGGCATGCGCCTCCCGTTGCGGACCACGTCGATCAACGCTGGAGCGGCCGCGAGATCGGCATCGAAGACATCGTGATGCGTCGTTTGAAGTGCCACTGATGACGCGCCGGTTGCCGCATCGAGCGCGACCACTGACGTCGCGCACAGGTTGTCGCCGGGGCGGGCGCCGCCGTAGAAGCTGCCACCCGGATTGCCTGTCGGGATGAACAGCAGGCCGCGCTCGACGTCCACCGTCATCAATCCCCAGATCGCGGGTCCTCCGCGATCCTTCCACCCATCGCCCCACGTGCCCGGCGTTGCGCCTCGCCGGGCTGTGGCACGGCATGAAAGCGCCACACCAGCTTCCCGGTCTTCACGTCGAATGCCTGCGGATCGCCTGCGGGGCCGACAACCGCGTTTTCGCCCTCAGAGCCGCCGAGAATCGCGAGGTTCTTGTAGATCGCCGGCGGTGACGAGATCGAGAAGCCGCTGCCGAAGGCGCCGCCCTGCCCGGGGCCACGCCCGCCCCGGCCGCCGGGAGCACCTTCGCCGCGTCCGCGTCCGCCGCGCCCGCCCGGCGCGCCCTCGTCGGTATCGCTGGCAGCGCCACGTGCCTGCAGCGGCCGGCTGTCCAGGATGCACGTCGGCCACGCCCTTGTTGCCGAAGCTCTCGATCAGCTTCCCGGTGATCGGATCGAGCTCGATCAACTTGTCGTTGGCGCCGCTACAGCAGCCGAGGACCCGCCTCATCGTCTCCAGGCCAGCACGCGATAGCACGGACCGATCGCCCGCGCACCGGCGTTTCGAACCGCCAGAGCTCGCGACCCGTTTCGGGTTCGAGCGCCACCACGCCGCCGTTCTGCAGCGTGATGTACATGATGCTGTTGATGACGACGGCCGTGTTCTGCCACTTGCGCCCCTGCGTTTTCGTGTCGAACTCCCAGGCCTTGGTCAGCGCGCGCGACGTTCTGCGGCGTGATCTGGGCGAGCGTGGAGAATCTCGTGTGGCCCGGATCGTTCCCATGTAGGTCTTCCAATCGTTCTGCGCGAGTGTCGCTGCGGTGAGGCAACACGACGCTCCCAAATGCCAGGCAGAAGTCGTTTGCCGTTCATGGATCGCACCCGTCCTCGCATCCGTTCCGACACGGGCATGGATCCTATGCGTTGTTCTGTTAACAATACAAGTTACATCTGGATCGCTGATCCGGGGAGCGTCATCTCGAGGGATCCGGTTCCATACGAATGTGGGGCGAGTCAGGGTTTCGGGATGGGCGTAGTCGCACCGGGGACGAGCCCGAGCGCCCACTTCATGGCTTCGAAGTACATGGTGCGCACCATCGGGTTGTCCCAGGTCTCGGCATCGTGGCCGAGCGTCGAATAGAACACACTGACCCTTGCCGTAGTCCTTGGCCCAGGCGACCGGAAAGTCGCCGTCAGTGCGGTGCACGAGCGGTTTCTTCAAGTCGACGGACCCCGGATCGAGCCGTGCCAGAATACGCATCTTCTCTCTCGAGAAATCCTTGATCTGATAGTGCTCGTCCTGAATGACGAACGACGGCGGCAAGTGGCGGGTCGCCGGAAACGTGCGATCGTCCACCACGATGCGCGCCTCGATGATGTCCCACGGGTGTTCGTCGAAGCGGCCGCCGATCATGCTCGCCGAACTCCGGCCACGAGAAGAACCCGGTGATGGCGGAGTGGGCGCGCCACGAACCCCTTGCCATCGTCTTTGACGAACGCCAGCAGATCCAGCGCGCTGCTGCGGCTGTGAGATCGATTTCGCGAACGCCGAAGAAGAAGATGGCGTCGAAGTAATTCAGGTTCCGCGCGAGCGGCGACTCGCCGGTCGCGATGCCCGGTGCTCGGCGGGAACGCCGACCGGTTGACGCGTGATCAGCTGCGAATCGGTCCGGATGAACGTGTCGTAGCAGCCCGGACTCCCAGCCGAGCCGCTCGATCGTGGCAATCGCATGCGAGATCGAATCGTGTTGGTAGCCGTTGTGCACGTCCGCCCACGCGAGCACGTGCTGTACAGGTTGGCGCGGGCGGATATCCGGACTGGTTGTCGGCGCCGATGTGGACCAGCGCGACGACAGCGAACGCAGAACTCAGCGTGGCTAGGGCCAGCGGAAGAATAAGGTGTTCATTGTGGCCGCCGATGCATCCCGCCGGGCTGCGTTGCTCGTCGCTTACATACTCCCGGTATGCGCGCTCCTCGCGCCTTGCCGGGCGGGCGCCTCGACGCCCACAACGTGCACCTTATTCTTCCGCGGGCCCTAACGCGGCGTGGCGTCGCCCTCGGTCAGACCGAGCGACCACTTGATGGCCTCGAAATACATCTGGGCGACATCGCGGTTGTCCCACGTCTCGGCGGCGTGGCCGAGCGACGAATAGAAGACACGTCCCTTCCCGTACATCCTGGCCCACGCCAGCGGAAAATCGCCTTCCGCACGCCGCAGTTGCGGGTTCGGCGGCATCTTCGCCACGTCGAGCCGGAGCAGCACGCGACTCTTGTCGCGCGAGAAGGCCTTCGCCTGGTAGAACTCGTCGACGAAGGGGAACGTCGCCGGAAAGTGCTTCGTGGCGGGGAACGACGGATCCTCGTTGATGATCGTGCCGGCGAGCGACGTTCCACGGATGTTCGTCGTAGCGGCCGCCGAGCAACTCGCCGAATTCAGGCCACGAGTCGAACGCGGTCAACGCCACGTGCGCGGCGACGAACCCTTTGCCCTCGTCTTTGACGAACGCCGCCAGATCGGCGCGTTGCTGCGCGTCGAGCGCGACGTCGCGATGGCCGAGAAAGAAGATCGCGTCCACGTTCGACAGGCTCGGACCACCGCTGGCCGGCGCGCCGGTCGTCATCAGCGGCTGTTTGGCGACGATGTTCGAGATCGGTGCGGATGTAGGTGTCGTAGGCGCCGGACTCGTAGCCCGAGGCGCTCGATCACGCGCGAGCGCGTGCGAGGTCGAGTCGTGCTGCGCGATGCCGTTGCGCGTGTCGGCCCAGGCCAGCACCGTCTTTGCGCGGTCCGCACGCGAGCCGGTCCTCCGCGCCCGCCTCGACCACCCTGCCCTCGTCCTCCGGCTCGGTGGCTGCGCGCCGCCGCCCTGCGGCAGCGCGAACGCGACGAATCTTCGAGCCCGGCGCCGCCCCGAGAAAGCTGCCGCCGCCGGCGGCGACGACCACGTACTGACGGCCGTCCTTCCCGAGGAACGTCATCGGCGCGGCTGTGCGCGCACGCAGGCGAGCTCGGTCTCCCACAATTGCCTGCCGGTGCGTGACTCGAACGCGCGGAAGCGGCAGTCGATCGTCGCGCCGACGAAGATGACGCCGCTGGCCGTCGCGATGCTGCCGCCGATGTTCAGCGTGCCGGTCTTGTCGAATCCCTTCGCCTTGAGCGACTCGACGAACCCGAACGGCACCTTCCACGCGATCTCGCCGCGGTTCACGTCGAGCGCGATCAGCTCGCCGAACGGCGGCGTCGAGCACGGAATCTTCGTGTCGGGATTCCAGAATCGTCCGACCGCGCCGCCCCACGGGCTGCGCCGCACCCAGGTCGGCGGACCGCCGCCGCGCGCCGTGCCCTGCACCATCTTCGCGACCTGGCCGATGTTCATCACGCTGGTGAACGCCAGGCCGAGCGTCGGGTCGTACGAGAAGCCGTTCCAGTTGCCGCCGCCGAGCGTGCTCGGGAAGCGTCACCATCGTGCCCTCGACGCCGGGCGGCGTGTACGGGCCCTTGGTGTACATCGCGTTGGTGTCCCACAGCTCCTTGCAGTAGGCGGCGTGCTCGGGCGTCAGCGCGTAGAAGTCCTTCGCCGGATCGAACGTGTTGCGCGCCAGCGGCGCCGGCTTCACGGGAAACGGCTGCGTCGGCCAGGTGGCCTCGCCCGGCACGTTGCTCTGCGGCACCGGCCGCTCTTCGATGCCGAAGATCGGCTCGCCGGTGACGCGATCGAAGATGAACACCAGGCCCATCTTCGTCATCACGGCGACCGCGGGAATCGTGCGGCCGTTGCGCTTGACGTCGACGAGCGTCGGCGCGGCCGGCATGTCGTAGTCCCACAGATCGTGATGCACGAGCTGCTGGTGCCACTTCAGCGTCGCCGGTCGTGGCGTCGAGCGCGACGATCGAGTTGCCGTACAGGTTGGCGCCTTTGCGATCGCCGCCGTAGTAGTCGGACGTCGGCGAGCCGAGCGGCGCGTAGACGATGCCGCGCTCGGTGTCGATGGTGAAGAACGACCAGACGTTGGTGCCCGATCGGTTCTTCCAGCTCTCGCCTTCCCAGGTCTCGACGCCCGGCTCCCCGGCGCGCGGCACGGTGTGGAACGACCACAGCAGCTTGCCGGTGCGCGCATCCCACCCGCGGATGTCGCCGTAGAGACCGAAGCTCGGCGACTGCTCGCCGTTGTTGCCGCCGGTGATGATGATGTTCTTGTAGACCGACGGCGGCGACGTGAGGCTGAAGCCGCCGTCGACGTCGCCGCGCACGCTGGCCTTGAGATCGACGGAGCCGTCCTCGCCGAAGCCGGCCGACCGGCTTACCGCGCTCCGCATCGACGGCGACCAGGCGATCGCCCGCGCCGCTGAACAGTCGAGGCGGCGTGTCGCGATCGCCGGGCCAGTAGGCGACGCCGCGGCTGGCTCACCGCGGCCGGCGCCGTGTAGCTTCCAGATGACCTTCGCGGTTTCCGGCTCGAGCGCGATGATGTCCTTGCCCGCCGTGACGTACATGATCCCGTTGATCGACGAGCGGCGTGACCTGGAGTCCGTTGACGCCCGTGTCGAACGTCCACGCCGGCTGCAGCGTCGCGACGTTGGCCGGCGTGATCTGCTTCAGCGGCGAGAAACGCTGGCCGCCGGCGTCGTGATCGTGCGTCGGCCAGTCGTTGGTGTCGGCGGCCACGAACCGTGACGAGGAACGCAAAGACCGCGAAGGACCGCAGAGCGAACCGTCGGACTTCGCGTCTTCGTGTCTTCGTGGCAAATCCCAACGTTGCGCCTAGCATGCGTGAACTTCAACGCGAACTGCATGATGCGCGGATCGCCCGCGGTGAGAATCTGTCCGAAGCGTCCCGCTGTTCAGCGACGGTGACCGGGGCGTTGTAATTGACGTGGTTGATCACGTTGAACACTTCCCACCGGACCTGGACGTTCTTGCGACCCCGCCAGCTTGAAGGTGCGCGTCACCGCGAAGTCGTTCTTGAACTGCGTCGGGTTCACGATTGTGAACGGCTTCAGCGTGCTGTAGGTGCCCGGTGGTCGGCGACGTGAAGGCGGCACGGTTCAGGTACGCCGTCGGACCGCCGGTGCCGTAGGGATCGTCCGAGCATCTGCACCGCCGCGCTGGCCGCCGAGGCCGGTCAGCGCGTTGTCGACGCCGGTCGTGATGCTCGACCGATTCCCGATCTGCCACCGGATGATCGGCGACAACTGCCAATCGCCGAAGATCGCTCGACAGCGTCTTGTTCGTCGAACGTCGGGCGTCCACCACGACGCCGAGATGTTCGACGACGTGGCGCCGATCCGACGAGCAGTACGAGTAATCGAGGTCCGGGTTCGCCGGGTTGACGATCGTCGGTCCCGGTGATCTCGGTGGTCGCCGGATCGCTCATGCACTTCGAGATCGTCCAGTTGCGACGAGCACGCTGAAGTTGTTCTTCAGCCGGCGCTGCAGCGACAGCAGCACCGCGCTGTAGTTGCCGCGGCCGGTGTCGTCGAGCTGACCGATCGTGCCGTAGAACTGTCCCTGCGTCGGGTTCTGCAGGATACAGGACGCGGCGCTGGTTGAGTGTTGCCGGTCGTCGCGCCGGGACCGAAGACCGCCGGATTCAGCTCGGTCGCCCGCCAGAGATGGACTCGAGTGGTTGCCGAGATAGCTGGCCGCGGCCATCCAGTCGCCGAACTGCCGCTGGACGCTGACGTTCCATTGCTGCAGCTGACGTCGGTTCCATGTTGCAGCGGCGTGTTGACGTAGACGCCGAACGCCGGGAACGGCCGCGTTGCGCCACCCGGTCGTTCAGCGCCGGGAACGGATTGCCGCCGGGGTAATCCGAGGTAGGGATCGGCGAATCCGCCCGCGCGGATTCGGAGATCGTGATCTGCGCGCCCCACGGCGGGTTGTTGGCGAAGCGCGTGTTGAAGAACAGATGCGGCGTGTCGTAGAAGACGCCCCACGACGCGCGGACGCTCGTGCGTTCGTCGCCGTTCGGGGTCCACACCACGCCGACGCCGTGGCGCGAACTGCGCGCATCTTGCCGAACGTCGTCGCGTCGCCCGGATAGCCTTCGAATCGCCGGGGAAGATCAGTCCGGCCGGCGCCTGCGGATAGACCGTGCTGCGGAGGTTCTGATCGAACCGCGACCTGGTCGAAGTGGCTCACCCAGCGAGTAGGTGTTCTTCACCGGCAGGAACGGTTCCCAGCGGAGACCGAGATTGAACGTCAGGTTCGATCGCGACCCGCCAGTTGTCCTGCACGTAGGCGCCGACGTAGTCGCTGTGGTCGTAGTCGTAGACCGGGTTGCCCTGCAGGAAGCCGCCGCTCACGATCGCCCACCATGAAGTCGGCCAGCGAGAGCCCGGTGCTCTGGCCGTTGAACGTGAACGCGCCGTTGGTCGGCCGGTTGTTCAGCGTCTCGATCCGCGAGTGGATCCAGTTGCCGCCGACCGAGAACTGGTGGTGCGCCGCGGATGAAGTCGAGGTCGTCCGCGACCTGCCAGCCGATCGAGTTGAAATAGCCCGGGTTGGTCGCGCCGCGCGCCGACGCTGAAGCCGTTGCCGGTGACGCTGACGCCCACGTAGCCGGGCATGCAGGCTGAAGACCTTGCTGCCCGAGCTCGGTGGCGCTGAAGTACTCCGGCAGCGGCCGATCGTTCAGCGTGCTGGTTGAACGTCACGTGCAGCGAGTTGAGCGTCGACGCGCGACAGCACGAAGTTGTGGCCGACGACGAGCGAGTGCGCCTGGTTGTTCTGGCTCGGTCCGGCTCAGCGTCAGCACGTTCTTGCCGTCGTAGGTGGCCGGGTTGTCGTAGACCGCGTAGAAGTAGCGCGCGAACAGCGTCTGCGTTCTGATTGATCGTGTAGTCGACCTTGCCCAGACCCTGATGCTCGGTGCTGTTGTTCGGGATGCCGTGCTGAAGCCGCCCGCAGGGATCGGTCGACACCGGCACGTGCTTGAGGAAGTTCAGCGCGACGCGAGCTGAAGCGCGACGGGATCGATCCGGTTGCCGTTGCCGGCAAAGCGGGCCGGTGAGCGTGATCTGCCGGCCGGCCGTTGCACGCCGGCGACGCGATCTGCCGTGAAGTCGCCGTTCAGCATCGCCTGCGTCGGCACGAAGCTGATCGTCGGTCGTTCGGATTGCTCCGCTCGATGCGGCCCTGATAGCCGCCGAACACGAACAGCTTGTTCTTGACGATCGGCGCGCCGAGCGTGCCCGCCGAACTGGTTGCGGTTCAGGCTGTCGCGCGTCGGCGCGAAGAAGTTGCGCGCGTTGAAGTGGTAGTTGCGGATGAACTCGAACAGCGTCGCCGTGGATCTCGTTCGATGCCCGACTTGGTGACCAGGTTCACCGCCGACGCGGCGTGATGGCCGTAGCGCGCCGGCAGCGCGCTGGTCTCGACCTTGAACTCCTGCAGCGCGTCGGGAAACGGCGTCGGCAGGTTCAGGTTGTTGAACGGATCGTTGTGCGTGCCGCCGTCCATGATGTAGGTGATGCCGTTGGCCTGCCCGCCGGCGACCGAGATCGTCGACGGTCGGAAAGTTCTTGTTGGTGTTCAGGTCGCCGCGCCGGCGCCGACGTCGCGAGGCCGGACAGGAAGATCAGCTCGGTCGCCTGGCGGCCGTTGAGCGGCAGCTCCATCGACGCGCTGGTTGTCGATCACCTGGCCGACGCCGGTGTTCTGCGTCTTCGACCAGCGATGCGTTCGCGGTCACCGTGACTCTGCTCGCTGATCGGCGCCGACCGTCGAGCGTCACGTTGATCTCGGGGTTCGAGCCGACCTGCAGCACGATGCCGTCGCGGACGTAGGTGTTGAAGCCCTGCAGGACGACCTTGAGTTGATGAAGGTCCGACCGTTGCAGGTTCGGGATCGCGGTAGGCCCCTTCTGCGCCCGTGGTTGACCGTGCGCGTCAGATCCGGTATCGGTCTTGGTGGACCGTTACTTCGGCACCCGGCACTCGGGCGCTGGACGAACTCACGCACGACGCGCCGGTGGACGAAGCTGCGATCCTGCGACCTCCCGCGCCCACGCGGGGCCGGTCGCGACGAGGATCGATGGCGCCCGACGCCAACTGAAGAAGCGCGGTTCAAGAACGCTGGTTGCGCGCGCCGCACCTCCCGCAGACGAGGGATGGTTTGCAGTCGACCGCGTGGTGTTCGGCCTGGCCGCACCTCGACGCTACAGCTGCGGCGGACGCGCCGTAGCCTTGGCAGAAAGGCGGGCAGGCGGGACCGTGGAGGGTCCGGCCAAAGCCGGACGCCGAAGGTCCGTAGAGACCACTCCGCACACCTCATACGCGCGCGCTCGCACGCCGGCATCGCGACCACGATCTCAACAGCAATACGTAACTGAACGGAAGCAT
>ERZ1370068.10731-contig-9403_pt1 | contig 38181 bp, 42 predicted proteins | sample MGYA00561227_ERZ1370068 | MGnify/ENA primary metagenome ERZ1370068 (study PRJEB38410, sample SAMEA6850437) | metagenome | study: Metagenomic assessment of the ecological functions of the soil: analysis of the soil microbiota associated with the...
TTGTACTTCGTTCAGTTACGTATTGCTCTCGTCGAGCCCCTCCGGCTGCTCTTCAGGACGAAGTACGCCGCGTCGGCGAGGAGCTCGGCCTGCCCGAGCGGATGGTCTGGCGACAGCCCTTCCCGGCCGGGCCTCCCGCGATCCGCATCATCGGCGACGTCACGGAGGAGCGGCTCGCCATCCTGCGGCGGGCGGACGCGATCCTGCTCGAGGAGATCCGCCGCGCCGATCTCTACCGCGAGCTGTGGCAGAGCTTCGCCGTGCTGCCGGCGATCCGCTCGGTTGGCGTGCAGGGCGACGAGCGCACGTATGCGTACCCCGTGGTCATCCGAGCGGTGATCCCGAGGACGCGATGACGGCCGACTGGGCGCGGATCCCGTACGGTGTGCTCAGAGGCGATCTCGAACCGGGTCATCAACGAGATCCCGGTGTGAACCGCGTCGTCTACGACGTCCTCGTCGAAGCCGCCGGCGACGATCAGTGAGATATGAGACGGTTTCTGCGCCGCGGAAGCTGCCTGGACGCCGCCTCCCTCGTTCTGGGTTGTGCCGGCGCAGCCATGCTGCCGATCCGAGCGGCATGCGGCTTCTCCTCGTCCCTGCGCTCCTCGTGTGTGCGCTGGCCTGGTCGCGCAAGCCGTTGCGGAGCGAGCCGTTGCAGGACGCGAACGTCGCGTTCGTCTCGCTGAAGGTCAACGCGAAGGGCGAGGCACTCTTCACCTATCGGCGCAGCGACGGTCGCCTCCGGCACGTGCTCGCGTGGGGGCGCGCTCAACGACGGCGCGCCGTCGCAGGAACTGGCGCAGGTGAAGTTCGGTGGGACTACGCGGGCGGCTGGGGCGGTACCGGACGGGAGGTACTGGAAGGCTTCAAGAACCGCTGTCAGGCGTACGACGGGCCGGCGCTCGCGCTGCTCGTCGCCGCGTGCAAGGCGCCGAACGGGACGTACTGGACGGTGCAGGCGTGGCAGCGTCGGCTTCCGCCCTCGGTTTCGACCCGTGGCTTCCCACCAGACGAACTGGGAGCTTCACGTCGCGCATCTTCTCGGGCGAGCTCCGAAGCTCGAGGGTCTTCCCGAACTGGACATACGACGGCCGCTGGCAGGGGCTGTTCGGCCGCTACTCGTATCTCGGCCAGCCGATCTTCGGGTTCGGCGCGAACGCGAAGGGCGTGCCGAAGGACAGAGTACGGCCGGAACCTCTACATCGACACGCTGAACTCGCCGTACGGGACCGGGCTGGCGCCGCGAGTCCGGGATCCTCACGCACCGCGGGACCGGCACGTTCTGTCACAGCTTCGTCCCGCAGCGCCCGTTCGCGGGCTATCCGAGCCAGGACGTCCGCCCTGCGGCCGTGGGCGAGAGGTATCGCGTGACGGCCGGCGGTCCCGGTGTGATGCCGGTGATGCAGGTCGAGCTGGCGGCCTCACCAGGTCCGACCTTCAGCGCGACGACGAGTTCAGCTCCGTCTTCGACCAGGTGATGAACGGCGACAAGACCTGCGCGGGAGAACGGTAGGAAGACCCGAGGAGTAGCGCCGCGGTCTAGCGGATCGTGGAAGCCGCCGATGCCCTCCGGTACCTCGTCCGTCACCTCGACTGCGTCCAGCTGCGCTCCGCGCGGTCCTTCGTGGCAATAAGCGACGAGCTGCGAGACGCCGTCAGGATCGCCCTCGAAGACCGCCTCCACTGCCCCGTCCGGCATGTTCCGTACCCAGCCGGACATACCCGCGCGTCGCCGCCCGGCGGCGAACGGAGTCACGGAAGAACACGCCCTGCACGAGCCCGTGGACGACGACGCGGCGACGGATCATGGGAGACGAACGATGCCCTCTGGGTCGATCTCGACGTCGACCCGATCCCCGCGCGCCGGGTGGTCGATCGACGCTTCGGCAGCCTCCAGCGTCCGCCCGTCGTCCAGAAGCACGCGAAGCCGGACGATCGGGCCCATGCGCCTGGCGCTCTCGGACGATGCCCACGCCCTCGTTCACCGCGCGCCGCACGTTGACGGCCTCCGGTCGGACGACCTCGCCGTCGGCGACGTTGCCGATGCCGAGGAAGCGGGCGACGTCCTCGTCGAGGTCGCCCCAGAGCTCATCTGGGGTCGCGACCTGGACGACCCGTCCTGCGCGCACGACAGCGACGCGATCGCCGAGCGCGAATGCCTCCGTCTGGTCGTGCGTGACGTACACGGCGGTCAGGGGCGAGCCGGTCGAAGAGCGCCCCGAGATCTCCGAGCGGACGGTCGCGCAGGCGGCGATCCAGCGATCCCAGCGGCTCGTCGAGGAGGAGGACGCGCGGCTCCGGAGCGAGTGCGCGCGCGAGCGCCGGCACGCTGCTGCTCGCCGCCCGAGAGAGCGTCCCGACGGAGCGCCGCTCGAAGCCCGCCAGCCCCTACGAGCTCGAGGAGCCCGGTCGTGGCGCTCGACGATCGCGTCGTTCGCGTCGCCGCGCATCGCAGGCCGAACGCGACGTTCCCGGAACACGTCGCGGTGGGGGAAGAGGGCGTGATCCTGGAAGACGAGCCCGATGCCTCTGCGATACGACGGCGTTCCGGCGAGGTCGACCCCGTCCAGCAGCACCCGCCCCGCATCGGGTAGTTGCAGGCCGGCGATCACCCGCAGCAGCGTGGTCTTGCCCGATCCGCTCGGCCCGAGCACGGTGACGACCTCGCCGTCGGCGACGTGCGAGCGACGCCCCGTCGAGAACGGCGTCGCCGTCGAAGCGCACGACGATCTCCTCGGCGCGGAGCATGCGCTAGAACCACCCGCCGCGGCGGACTCGCAGGCGCTCGACCATGGAGCACGGCGACGACTGTCACCGCCATGAGCACGACAGCGAGCGCGTAGGCCTGCGCGACGTTGAGCTCGCCCGGCCGGCCGGAGGAAGCGGAAGATCGCGACCGGGAGCGTCAGGGCGATCCGGCCGCGAGGAAGACGGTGGCACCGAACTCGCCGAGCGAGATTGCGAGACGCGAAGCCGGCCGCGACCGCGCAGGCCGCGCGAGACGATCGGCAGGTCGATCTCGCGCCGGACGCGCCCGGCGACGCGCGCAGGAGCGCCGCCGCCTCACGCTGGCGCGGGTCGATCGAGCGGAGCGTCGGCGCGACGATGCGCACGACGAAGGGATCGCGACGAGGGCTTGTACGACGGGGACAATCCACGGGGCAGCGCCGGAAGTCGAGCGGCTCGGCGTCGAACGCGCATAAGGAAGCCGAGCCCGAGCATCACGGCTGACGCGCCGAGCGGCAAGAGCACGAGCCCGTCAGGAGCCGTGAGTCCGCGGCGAGCCGTCACGGCGAACGCTGCGGTCCGCCGACGACGATCGCGATGCGTCGCGGCGGCCGTAGCGCGATCGAGTTCACGATCGGCCTCCAGGCGCGACGAGAGGACGCTCGTCGGCTCGCCGAGGGGCCCGGTAGGCGTCGGCCCGTGCCCGCCTCCGACTGCGAGCGATCGTTCCACGAGGACGGCGAGCGAGAAGTCCCAGGAAGAGCCGAGCGAGCCGAGGCTCAGGGCGACGACCGAACTTTCGCCGCGCGCCGTCCGAGTCGACGCAGGGTCTCGCGCTCAGGACGCAGCCGGCCGGTCGGCGCGAGTCGTCGCTCGAGCCTCGTTGCCACGAGAACGGCGGCCACCACGCACGCGAGCTGAACGAGCGACAGGACGGCGGCAGCCCGCAGGTCGAATAGCGCGTACCGCCTGGTTGTAGATCTCGGCCTCGAGCGTCGCGTACGCGCGGCCCGCCGAGGATCAGGACGATCCCGAACGACGTGAACGAGAAGAGAAAGACGATCGCCGCGGCCGCTGCGAGCGCGGGGGCGAGAAGCGGCACGGTGATCTCGCGGACCAGTGCGCGAGCGGCGACGCGCCCAGCGTCGCTGCGGCCTGCGGACAGGCCGGGATCGAGGCTCACCCAGAACGTCCCGACGATCCGTACGACGACCGCGACGTTGAAGAACGCGTGCGCGACGAGGATCGGCGCCGCCCTCGTTCGATCCCGTCCGGCAGGATCGCGAGGAACGCGCACGCGACGACGACCGTCGGCAGGACGAATGGGACGACGCACGAGCGCGCTCACGACGCTGCGTCCGCGGAACCGGTAGCGCCCGGGCGACGTACGCCGCCGGAAGAGCGATCGCCAACCGTAAGCACCGGTCGACGCCAGCGCCTGCCACACGGTGAACCACACGACCTCGCGTCGTGACGGGATCAGTCAGGACGTCCGAGCGGCGAGTCGCCGGGCGCCGCGGAGGCCGCGGTCGACGATCGACGCGAGCGGATAGAGGAAGAAGAGCGCGAGGAATCCGAGCGGGACCGCGTACGTGAGCGTCCGCCAGGCGCTTCCGGTCAGCGAATCACGACGTTCGTCCACTCGTCCACCCACCGTTCCCGGTTCGCGTCGATCTCCTCGGGCGGAAGCTCGAGGGGGTGCTGCGGCACGACTGCGAATCGCGCGACACCGCCGGGAGGGCTGCGTCGCGGCGCGCCGGGAAGACGCGCGCACTCTGCAGCGGATGTCCTCCTGGAGGCGCTTCGAGAGGCATGGAGTCGACGGGCTCGCGCCGCTCCTCTCGTTCCTTCGCTCCGCGCAGGACGCCGGCGAGCTCGACCTGCCGGAAGCAGCTGTCCTCGACCACGGCCGTCGGCAGCCTCGGCCGGGCTGCGGCTCCGGCCGAGCACCTCGGCGATGGCGGGCTCGACGCGTACGAGACGACGATCGCGCGCTTCCCATGGCTCCCGCCGCCCGAGAAGCGGCTGAAGTATGCGTCCTCCCACCCGTCCACCACGACGGACGTCGTTTGCGCGCAGCTTGCGCCAGTACCCCTCCCAGCGATCGCCGAACCGCGCGATGGTCGCAAGCATGAACGCAAGGCCCGTGGTGGTGATCGCGGGGTTCTCGACCACGAGCTGACCGCGGTAGCGCAGGAGCGTGAGCTGGGCGGAGATCTCGCCGGCGGCGCGAGGCCGTGGCTCGCGAACCAGCCCGTTGATCGACGTTCAGGCACACGTCGCCGCGATCGATCGGGTCGCGCGATGCGCCGGGTCGAGAACGAGCGCGGCGTCGACCTCGCTGAGGCTCTGGCGACTGGTACGGCTCGAAGATCGCCCGCGAGGGCGCGTGCAAGAGAGGTTGTTGTCGACGCCGAACAGCACGTCGCCTCTTCGGGATTCCTGGCGGTGAGCAGGGCCCGCGTGACCGACCTCACTGCCTGCGTCTCCGGCGCTTCTAGGATCCGCAGCTTCAGGCCGCTCTCGTCCTCGAACGCCTGCTTCTGCACGGCGTCGAGGATGCGCGAACGAGTCGGTAGTGACGCAGGACGACGTCGGTCGGCTTCCGGTCGCCGCCGCCGCAGCCGGCGAAAACGGCGATGCTCGCCAGCGTGAAGCACCAGCCGAAACGCCCTTGTAACACACTTGCAACTTGGCGCTCTTCTCGCGGCACCGCCGCGCCACAGCGCCCTGTGACAACCTTGTCACTTGGCAGTTCCGGCTCGAGGCCTGGGCGCACGGCGAGCACGACGCCGCGCTCGACCGTCACCGCGAGCGCGGTCGGCCGCGAACACGTTCGACACGCACGCGACTCGACCCCGGCTCGAGCGTCTCGCCGCGGAGCGGATAGAGAGCCCCTCCGTCGGTGGCACGCCTTCGGCCGGCCCGTTCACTGCGAGCAGCGTCACGAGCTCTCCCGGCTCTCCTCTCAGCTCCCGCTCGCCGCGGAGCACGTGAACGCGCGCCTCGCCCATGGACGCGTCGATCTGTGTGCCCGCGTATCGGTCCGATGCGAGGAGGAGCGCGGCTGGACAGCGGGTGGTCGAGCCGGCCGCCCGCGGAGGCGAGCACGAGGATGCGAGCGGGGCTCATGGTCAGTGGCGAGGTCGAGCGCGAGCGTCGAGGTCGGTCGCGTCCTTCTCCTCGGGATGGCGCTGGATGCGAACCCCGCTGCCTCCGCAACCGCGACGGCCTCGGGGGACGCCGGAGTCGAAGTCGCCGACCGCCACGGTCACGTCGAGGCCGAGCGCGAGCGGCGTGCTCGAGGCCCTTGTCGGCGGCGATCACCGGCGCGCCGAGTGGCACGGCGGCGCAGTGACACGCGGAGCCGGGGCCTCGCCCCCGACACCACCACAACGATCTCTTCCGACACGCCTTCCTCCGCTGGCATTACCCAGATCAGGTTCTGCGGGTCGGCGGCGCTTCAGTCCCCGCCCTCTCCAGCCCGGCTGCGCAGAGCTCCCGTTACGTCGGGTGGATCGTAGCGCCCGTCACCCGTGAAGCTTAGCACCGGCGCTGTCGAGGCAGCCGGGAAGTGTGGCAACCACGGCGTGATCTAGAGGTGTTGAATTCATTACCGACGCCGATCGGTTGCCGAGTTACCGACAGAGATCCGCGATCGCCGTGTTCGCTGTCATGTTGACGAGTACTGCGATCCGGTCTCTGGCGCGAACTGCTGGTTGATCGTGATCGCACCAGAGTCAAGGACGATTGTCTTCCCGCCGTTCGTGAAAGGACTGGGACCAGTGGCGCGTCAGCATTGTCTGGCCACCACTTTTACCACGTCGGGTTGTTTCCGCCAGGGAGTAGGAGTTGTTAACTGCACGTACACCGAGTCGCCTGCGATGATTCCGATGAGATCTCCAGATTGGATTCCGCCGTGTCTGTCCTCTGCGACCGTAACTGTGGCGGGATGCTCGCAGGATCAAACGCCTCGTTATGGGCGAAGGAAATCGTGTCTCCGGCTTCCATTCGGCCCGCGATCGTCCCGCCGGTCGTGATGCTTATGGACTGCAGCACCGGGCCGACCACATCGTTCGTGAACGTGATCGGCTGCGACGACGTGTTGCCAGCCCGATCCGCCGCGCTAGATGGTGTGGCCGGCTGGGCTGATCGCGCCGGTGTTCCAGGTATATGCCGTCGAGGTGTACGGAGATGCTCCGGTCGTCACACGCCTCGGGAGCTGTGCGCGTCCAGCCGCTGTGTGAGGAGCGGGTAGAGTGGCCGATGCGGCACCAGACGAATGCCGTCCGTGACGGTGGCGCCGAGCGGAAGGATCGCGTGGCGGCGTTCTGCTTGAACGTGAGTGTGCCCGGCGCCGTGAACGCAGCGCCGCTTGCGGCCGTTAGGGCCTAGCGACATCACCGGCGCCACGTTGTCAGCTTGATGTGATGGTGTTAGCACCCTCGAGGTTTCCGGCGTTGTCAGTCGACCAGAACGTGACGGTGTGATCGCCCTGCGTGTTGATCGGTCACAGCCCCCGCATACGCTTGCGCCCGGGACCTCCGTCGATCGCAGTGCGGATGCGCGATGCGACTCCTGATGTGGCGTCCGAACCGCCAAGTGTGAAGCTCACGCTCGACTGCTTGAACCAGCCGTTGGTGCCGTCCGGCGACCCAGGGCGTCGTCGTGAGTGTCGTGCTCGGCGTGACGTTGTCGATCTCGATGTGTGCTGTGTTCGTGCTCTCGACGTTGCCGGCGTTGTCCGTAGCGAAGAACGCAACAGTGTGGTCGCCTTGAGTATTGATCGTCACGGTTGCCGACGTATGTCTGAAGGCCGCCGCCATCGATCTGGTGACTTGACGTTCCGCAACGCCCGACCCGGTCGTCGGTGCCGCCCTGATCCGATGCGCCCAGCGTAAAAGCTCACGCTCGACTGCTTGAACCAGTTGTTCATGCCGTCTGGCGTCGATGGACTCGTGGCGATCGACGAGGACGGCTTCGTCGTGTCGATCTTGACCGTGACCGAATTCGACGGCGTCTCCTGGTTGGTCGCGGTTGTCCGTTGCAAAGAACGCTGATCGTGTGCTGGCCGTCGTTCGAGGTGATTCGACGGAGCTGGAATCACAACGTTGCCGCTGTTGCCCGTGATCGTCTGGCAGCGTGCCGCTGTCGACCTGGTACTTGATCGTCGCAACGCCAGAGCCCGTGGTGGGTGCTCCCGGGTCGCTCGCCGAAAGGCCGACGGTCACGTCTGCGTTGTGCCAGTTGCCATCTAGCACCGCTTGCGAGGCTCGTAGGCTTGGTCGTGTCGATCTTCCGACCGTGACCGAATTCGACGGCGTCTCCTGGTTGGTCGCGTTGTCCGTTGCGAAAGAACGTGATCGTGTGCTGGCCGTCGTTCGAGTGATTCGACGGAGCTGGAATCACACCGTTGCCGCTGTTGCCCGTGATCGTCTCGCAACGTGCCGCTGTCGACCTGGTACTTGATCGTCGCAACGCCAGAGCCCGTGGTGGGTGCTCCCGGATCGCTCGCCGAAAGGCCGACAGTCACGTCTGCGTTGTGCCAGTTGCCATCTACACCGCTCGCCGCCGAGCTCGTGGGGTTCACTGTGTCGTACATCACGATGTTGCCGGCGCCCGTGGACGCCGAGCCGGGATTCCCAACGACGTCCTGAGCTGCCGCTGCGGCTGATCGATGCCGTGATGGTGCCGTTCCCGATAGGCGGCGGTGAGTCGGAGACGATCTCGTAGTCCTGACCCGAACCGGCCAGCAGCGACATTGGACGCCGAAGTTGTCGCGTTTCCACCGCGAACCACGTCAGTCGCGTTGAAGTCGAGAAACCGACTCGCTGAAGTGCACGGTGAACTTGATCGGAAGGGTGTTAGTCGGGTCGGCCTGTCCTGATCTTCTGCTCGACGGTCACCGTGGGTCCGAGTCTTGTCGACGACGTACGTCTCACCGGTGATAGTCGCCGTTGCCGGTCCCGGTGCCGCCGAGCGGGTTGAGCGCGACGCGCCCCGATCGAGTCGTCGTCCACGAGGTTGGAGCCCCAGGAATGCCGTCGTCGCCGGTGTCCGCCGTGACGATGTAGGTGTCGCCGCCTCCGCTGGCGTCGGTGACCGATGCGCCCGTGCTGCCGGTTCCGACGAGATCGAAGTCGGTCTCGTCGACGCCGGTGACGCTCTCCGTGAAGATGACTGGTCCAGCTCACCTCGGACGCGTTCGTCGGGCTTGTGTCGTCGCGCGTGATCGTGTCGACTTCAGGTGGCGTCAGGTCGACGACCACGTGCACCGAGTCCGTGCCTTCCGATGTCCAGGACTGGAAGTGCGCGGTGACGCGATAGTCGTAGTCGTCTCTCGACAGTGAGGTTTTCGTTGCAGGAGAGGGACGGTTGTACGGCTTGGGCGCGACATCGGTCCCGCAGACGAAGACCCAGGTCGACCCGCTCGTCGGCTTGCGTTCGACCGTGTACTCGATTTCGGAGTCGAGAGTCGGGCTGTTCGGCGACGGCACCGATGTCCGCTCGATGTGGGCGACGTTGGGCGTCGGGTTGGTCGCGTGTCGACCGACGGCGAGGCGAGCGTCGCCACGCTGGCGGCTGCGTCGCCGCTTCCCGTCGACGTGAAGTGGGCGATCACGGTCCCTGACCAGCGAGAGCGCGATCAGAGCCACCGGCACGGCGATCAGGATCCGGCGCGGGATCCGAACCCTCGGCAGTCGTGGGCGCGGCAGCGAGGGCCGGGTGCCCGACGCCGTGACGGCGTCGCCCCATCGAGGGCCGACGCCGCTGTCGGCCCCACGGTCGCCGCTGGAACCGGATCGGGCGCCGCAACGCGAACCGCCTCGGCAGCTGACGCCTCAGCCTCAGCCCGCCGTCGCTCGAGCTCCTGGAAAAGGTGTCGTCCCTCGGTCTCGCGGGCGCTGGCGCTTCTCGGCGACCACGCGGGAACAGGAGCCGCACGTCGTCCGGCGCGGGCGATGCATCGGCCACCGTGCCGGCCTGGCGTCCCAGACGACGGTGCAGCCACCGCATCACGAGTGTGCACTCCCGGTGTAGGACAGGGTGATGGTGGCGCCCTTGCAGCCGTCCTGATTGAGGCCCGTCTCCAGCACCCTCACGGTCGGCCACGTGCCCGGATCCAAGCGTGAAGCCGACGGACTGGAGGCTGCTTGCGCCGACGGGGATCGTGAATCCGTAGGCGCCAGAGAACTGCGTCACCGCGAAGTCGCTCAGCGTGCACGGGTGCGCGATCGTGGCGTTGGGCGCGTTCAGCGACAGCTTCGTGACGGTCAGGCTCATGACGATCACAGCCATGCTGTTTAGGTTGTTGAACAGGAGGTTGATCGGTCCGCTCGCGCCCCCGGATAGAGCGTTCCCTGCGCGTTGCCGCTAATCGTGAAGTCCTGGATCGACCCCTTCTCGACCTTCCACGTGTATGAGATCTGGGTCCCGTTCGCCGCCTTGTCGACGGCGCGCACCGCGAACTGGTGCTGGCCGTTGCTTGGACTGTGTCGACGACGAAGGGCGAGGCGCAGCCTGCTGCGACGAACGCGCCGTTCTCCTTGCTGCACTCGTAGTGGTCGAAGTTCGGATCCGCCGGCAGCTGTGTCCATGCGAAGTGCGCCGTCGCGGAGCTGTCCGGGTCGGGCGGCGTCTGCGTGAACTGGATCGCTGGGGGACGGTATCCACCGTCCACGCCCGTGTTGCAGCGGGGCCTGCGTTGCCGACCGCGTCGACGCCGCGCACGGCGAACGAGCGGGCGCCCTGCGCGAGACCGCTGTACGACGTGGAGCTCGAACACGAGACGAAGCTGCCGCCGTTGAGGGAGCATTGGAAGCCCGCCACACCGCTCTCGGAGCTGCTGAACGCGAAGGTCGCGCTCGTCGAGCTCCACATAGCCGGCCGGACCCGAGGCTGATCGTTGGCGCGTTCAGAGGGACCGGTCTTGTCGATCCCGTACACACTGGCCGGTGAAGCTGCCGTTCCCAGTGCCCGTCCCGCCCAGCCTCTGGCGGCGCCGTCCATGATCGTGTCGTCGTCGACCACGTTCAAGCCCACGGTGCCGTCGCCCGTCCCCGTGGACGCCATCGTCGCCGTGTAGGCAGTACCGCTGCCCGACAGGGATACCGTTGACGACGCCCTGCGATTCCGGTCTTCACGAGCGCGAAGTCGGTCGGATCGACGCCGGTCACGCTCGTCGAGAACGTGACCGTCCAGGACACGGAAGCTGCATTGGTGGGGGACGAGCCCACTCGGACTAGCGAGACGACCGTCGGTGGAGCCGCGTTGACAACCCACGTGAACGAGGCCGCGCTGCTCGTCTTGCCACCGCTCTACCGCCTGCACCTGGAACGTGTGCGATCCCAACGCCAGAGGCCCGGGATAGGCCTTCGTCCCCCGAAGTCGTCCCCGGGCAGACGGCGAACGCCGCAGCATCGAGCCGGCACTCTGAACGTCACGCCCGGCAGCGAGTCCGAGTGGTTGAACGTCAGCAGACGTCGAGCTCGTCGGATTCGTCGGCCCCGACGTGATCGTCGGTGTAGGCGGAGCGGGCGCTCCGCCTCGCCGCAACCGCCACGACCTCCGAGCACACCAAGCAGGACAGCAATCGCGGCTGCTCTCCTTGCTGCGTTCTTGCGGGTCGTCAGGCTCATCTCGGGGCTACTCTCGGTTCCTTTCGGCTCGGTTGTCGGATCCGGTGGAGCTGTGGAGGGGCGCAGCCGCAGTCCGCCCCTCCACATGTGTTCCACTACTAACTCCGACGAAGTGAGGCGGGACGGTCAGGCCACGGCAGTCGTTCTGGTTCGCGCCGTTGTCGGATCATCTGGACGGTGACGCTGTCGGTCCATGGTCTCAGCCGGCCGTGAACGGTGCCGGCGGAGTCTCGTATCCGTGCCGTCGCGCCAACTGCGGCTGCACCGACCGAGAAGTCGTTCTTCGTGCACAGCCCCGACGACCACGGTGAGCCGTCAGAGTTCGCAACGCTCACCTTCACGTCGGTCAGGTGCTGGTTCCCGGCGCTCGGGTTGGTGACGCTGTACGACTTCGTCTGGATGTTCCCGGTACCGATGGTCGGATCCGGATAGAGCGTGCCCTCCCGTCGTGCCGGTCTGGCCGACGGTCCACGCCGAGTCCGATCCGACCGTCGCCGAGCCAGTACCCGGAACCGGTGGACGTGAAGTACGCATACGCACCGATCGAGGCCATCGCAGCGACCGTCGCGACGATGGCGGTGAGGACCCGCGTCCTCTTCTTGAAGCGAGGAATTCGCCTCATTGTCTCCTCCTCTCCCAAAGGCAGGGGGTTGTGTGGCTCCGCCGCACAACCGCCCCCTCGGCAGGGTCGAGCTGCGGAAAACCTGTTTGAGGGGAGGGCCGAAGAGCCGCAGTGGCCTTCTCCCGGGTGAGGACGTCTCTCAGAAGTCTCTCCCCTGAATCGCGTACCCCGGGTCGGGGCACCACAGTTGATCTATTCGACCCCGGGAGCGGCGTCAATGGGTTTCGGGCAGGAACTACCCGAACGGGGATATGGGTCCAGACCGCCGGCAGTAACCCGTTCGTAGGACGGCGGGAGGGCGGGCGGCTAGGCTCGCGCGGGTGGCCAGCCCGAAGCAGATCAAGCGCAACACGATCCTGCTCAGCCTGTGCCTGCTGACGCTGTCGGGCGTCCTCCAGCTGGCCGTTGCCGTGGCGACGATCACGCTCGTCCTCGTCACGGGCATCGAGTCGATCCTCGGGCTCGGGCCTGCGATCTTCCTGACGGCCGGCGCCCTGGCGGCTCTCCCGGCGGGACGGCTGATGGACCGACTGGGTCGCGTCCCGGTCATCGCGGGCGCCTTCGTCATCGGAGCGGTCGGCTGCGCGCTGACGGCCCTCGGCTGCCTTCGCCGACAACGCACCGCTCGTGATCCTGGGCTTCGTCGGCGTCGGCGCGATGAACGGCGGCGTCCTGCTTGCGCGCACGGCGGCGGCCGACATGTACCCGCCTGGAGAGGAAGGCGAGGGCGATCTCCTACGTCCTCTTCGGAGCGCTCTTCGGCGCCGCGCTAGGCCCGCTCGTCTTCAGGCCGCCGCCTTCGCGGGAAAGGACTTCGAGCTCGACACCCTCGTGATCCCGTGGTTCGTCGCATCCGCGATGGCGCTGGTCGGGTTGATCATCGCCCTGAACATCCGCCCCGATCCGCGGTCGATCGCGCTCGAGCTCCAGGAGGCAGACCGTGTGAGCAGCGGACGCGATGCGGATGCACCGGCTGCTCCCCTGCGCGAGATTCTGCTTCGGCCCGGAGTTCCCTCGGCCGTCATCGCGGCGATCGCGAGCTTTGCGGTGATGGTAACTGCGTCATGAACCTGACCGGGTACATCGTCGTCGGCCATGACCACGCACAGGCCGACGTCTTCACCGTGATCAGCCTCCACATCGTCGGCATGTACGCGCTCGTGCTCGTCATCGGGGCGCTCGTCGACCGGGTCGGGCGGAGGCCGACGCTGTTGTGGGGGCTTCGCGATCATGGCCGTGTCGACGGTGATGCTCGCCTTCGTCGAGTCGATCCTGCGGACGTCCGTCTCGCTGTTCCTGCTCGGGCTGGGCTGGAACCTCTCGTACATCTCGGCCACCGCGGAGCTCGTGACGCATGCGACACCGGTGGAGCGAGTGACGCCTCGTCGGCTTCACCGATCTCGCGGCCGGCCTGCTGGCGGCTGGGCTCGCGCTCCTCGGCGGCGTCGCCTACTCGGAGTGGGGCGTCGTTGCGGGTCTCGGTCGGGGCAACCCTCGCGGTCGTCGTTCCGGCAGCCGCGATCGTTCTCCGCTCGTCGACCGCCGGCAGCGGTGCCGGAACCGGCCGGATAGCGACGGTTCGTTGCTACAATCCCCGCCGGCGGACGGCGAGTCCGCCCTCTTTCTGTGATGAAGACGTACACGGCCAAGCCCGGAGAGATCCAGCGCGAGTGGTTCCTCGTCGATGCCGAGGGCAGACCCTCGGGCGCCTGGCGACCCGCATCGCCGGACACGCTCCGCGGCAAGGGCAAGCCGGTGTACACGCCGCACGTCGACACGGGCGACTTCGTCGTCGTCGTCAACGCCGAGAAGATCACGGTGACGGGCTCAAGCTCGACACGAAGATCTACTACCGCCACTCCGGCTACCCGGGCGGGATCAGGCAGCGCACGCTGCGCGAGCAGCTCGAGCGGCGCCCGACCGAGGTCATCCGCAAGGCGGTGAAGGGGATGCTGCCGAAGAACAAGCTCGCGTCGGCGCAGATCACGAAGCTCAAGGTCTACGCCGGTCCCGATCATCCGCACGCCGCCCAGGCGCCGAAGCCGATGGAGCTGCCGTGAGCGAGATCGCGCAGTACCTGGGCACCGGGCAAGCGGAAGACGTCGGTCGCCCGCGTGATCCTGCGGCCGGGCGACGGCCAGACGTGGATCAACGGACGCACGCTCGACGAGTACTTCCCGCGCGCGGTGCACCGCAAGATGGTGCTCGCGCCGCTCGAGGTCGCCGAGGCGGCGTCGACGTACGACCTGCGCGTCCGCGTCGCACGGCGGCGGCCCAGTCCGGCCAGGCGGGCGCGATCAGGCACGGCATCGCACGGGCGCTCGTCGAGGCCGATCCGGAGATGCGCATCCCGCTCAGCGCGCCAGGGCTTCCTCACGCGCGACGCACGCATCGTCGAGCGCAAGAAGGCCGGCCTGCACAAGGCGCGCAAGGCGCTCCTCAGTTCTCGAAGAAGCGCTAGGCTACGCGGGCATATGCCGCGCGCTACTTCGGGACCGATGGGGTCCGGGGCATCGTCGGCGCCGAGCCTGACGCCGGAGCTCGTCGAGCGCGTCGGCAAGAGCCGCGACCCTCTGGGCAGGCGGCGGACGCGTTCTCGTCGGACGCGACACCCGCGCCTCCAGGGCCCGAGCTCGAGTCGGCGGTCGCGCGACGGGATCGTCTCCTGCGGGCGGCACAGCCGCTCTCGGCGGCGTCCTTCCCACCCCGGCCGTCGCGCTCCTCGCCGACGGGCCTCGGCGTCGTCGTCTCGGCCTCGCACAACCCGCCCGGAGTACAACGGCGTCAAGCTCTTCCTTCGCCGGCGGCAAAGCCTCGTCGACCAGCGACGAGGAGGAGATCGAGGCGTTCTTCGACGCGTCCGGCTCCAGGGCGGCGGGCCGACGGAGCGCCTCGAAGACGCCGCGGAGAGCGCTACCTCGCGCACGTCGTCGAGCGCTTCGGCTCCGACTCACCGGCCTTCGGATCGGGGTCGACTCGCGCGAACGGCGCATTCTCGGAGCATCGCGCCGCGCGCGCTCGACGGAGCTCGGCGCGGAGGTCCACCGCGATCGGCGTCGAGCCCGACGGCTCGAACATCAACGTCGGTTGCGGTGCGACCGACCTGACGCGCTCCTGCAACAACTCGTCACGAGCCGAAGGTCTCGACCTCGGGGTCGCGTTCGACGGCGAGCGGCGACCGCATGCTCGCCGGTCGACGAGCGCGGCGAGCCGCGTCGACGGAGACCAGATCACTCGCCGTGCTCGCGCTCCAGCCTCGGCGTCGACGCTGGTCGCGGTCACGGTCATGACGAACCTCGGCTTCCACCGGCTCATGGCCGAGCACCGGGGTGAAGGTCGTCGACCACGCCGGTGGGAGACCGCTACGTCCTCGAGGCGCTCGAGCGCGAAGGCGGGCTGCTCGGCGGCGAGCAGTCGGGCCACGTGATCTGGCGTCGGCGACCACGTCACGGGCGACGGGCTCGCCGCCGCTGCTCCTCTGTGGCGCGATCCGCGGACGCCGCCTCGAGCGAGGCGACGGCCGTGATGCCGCACGTATCCCGCAGGTGAAGCGCAACATCCGCGTGACTCGGCGCCGACGCTCCGCAGGCGGTCCTCGACGAGGTCGACCGACGTCAACGCACGAGCTCGGCGAGCACGGTGCGCGTCCTCGTGCGGCGCTCGGGCACGGAGCCGATCGTGCGCGTCCTCGCCGAGGCGGAAAATGCGGAAGATGCAGAGAAGTTCGTGTGCTAGCATCGCCGCGCTCGTGGAAGAGAGCTCGGCTGAGCCCGACGAAGGGCGCCGCCGGGCTCTTTCGCGTTTACTGAGACCAGCTCATGTGCGGAATCATCGGATACGTCGGACCGCGTGAGTGCAAGCCGCTGCTCCTCCAGTGGCCTCGAGCGCCTGGAGTACCGGGGCTACGACTCCGCCGGGCATCGCGCTCCTCGAGGACGATGGGCCTCGAGCTACGTGCGCGCCGTCGGCCCGCTCGCACAACCTGAAGGAGCGCGCGCCGGGCTCGAACGGCTCGACCGCGACGACCGGCCTCGGCACACGCGCTGGGCGACGCACGGCGGCGTCACCGAGGCGAACGCGCATCCGCTCGCAGGCTGCGACGCGCCCGAAGCTTCTCGATCGTCCTCAACGGGATCGTCGAGAACTACCGCGAGCTGACGGAGAGCCTCGCGGCCGACGGGCACACGTTCATCGTCCGAGACCGACGCCGAGACCGTCACCGCACCTGATCGAGCGCTACTACGAGGGCGATCTCGTCGAGGCCGTCCGGCTCGCGTTCAACGAGCTCGAGGGGCACTTCGCGTTCGTCGTGATCCACCACGACCACCCGGCCTCCTCGTCGGCGCCCGCCACCAGGCGCCGCTCGTCGTCGGGGTCGGCGTGGGCGAGATGTTCCTCGCCTCGAACGCCGCTGCGTTCCTGCGCGAGACGCGCGAGCGTGCAGTTCCCGAGCGACGGCGAGATCGTCGCGCTCACGCCCGGACGGCGCGATCTTCCAGGGCGCCGACGGCAGTCATCGTCGAGCACGAGTCGCCGAGCTCGACTGGGACGACGAGGGCGCGGAGAAGGCCGGCTTCGAGACGTTCATGCTGAAGGAGATCTACGAGCAGCCCGAGGCTGTGGCGCGAGACGATCGGCGACCGGCGTGCCACGGCACGCCTCGTCCTCGAGGGGCTCGGCATGGACGAGCGACGAGGTCAAGGACCTCCGCCGGATCGTGATCCTCGTCGGCGCGGCACGGCGTACCACGCCGGCGTCGTCGGTCGCTACGTCGATCGAGGAGTGGGCGCGGGTGCCGGTCGAGCTCGACATCGCGAGCGAGTGGATCTACCGGAACCCGGTGCATCAACGAGCGACGACGCTCGTGATCGGGATCTCGCAGTCCGGCGAGACGCGCGACACGATCGAGGCGATCAAGCTCGCCCGCGAGAGCGGGCGCTCGCACGGTCGCGATCACGAACATGATGGGCTCGCAGGTCACGCGTGAGGTCGACTCGGTGCTCTACACCCGCGCCGGGCTCGAGATGGGCGTCGCCGCCTCGAAGACCTTCACGGCGCAGGTCGCGCTGCTCTACCTCGTCGCGCTCAAGCTCGCCGCAGATCCGCAGAGACGCTGCCGCCCGGCGAGATCGAGTTCATCCTCGACGCGGTCTACAAGCTGCCCGACGAAGATCCAGGCAGTTCCTCGACGGCGACCACCCGATCGACGAGATCGCGCAGCGCTACCACGACGCGCCCGTTCTTCCTCTACCTCGGCCGCCACATCGGCGCTGCCCGTCGCGCTCGAGGGCGCGCTGAAGCTGAAGGAGATCTCGTACATCCCGACCGAGGCGTACTCGGCCGGGGAGATGAAGCACGGGCCGATCGCGCTGCCTCGACGAGCGACACGCCGGTCGTCGTCGTCGCGACGAACATCCACGTCTACGACAAGATCGTCTCGAACATCCAGGAGGTCCGCGCCGCGGCGCGCACGTGATCGCGATCGCGACCGACGGCAACGAGGACATCCAGCACCACGCCGACGACGTCATCTACGTGCCGAAGACGCCGAGCGTTCCTGCAGGTCGTCGCTCGCCGATCCTCCCGCTCCAGCTGCTCGCCTACCGGATCGCGCGCCTCCGCGGGCTGAACGTCGACCAGCCGCGAAACCTCGCGAAGACCGTCACCGTCGAATAACCTCGTCGGCGACGGCCGACGGAAGGAGTGGGGCGATGGCGAAGGTGCTGGATCCTGGCCGGTGATGCGGCCGAGTGACCTCGAGACGATGTTCGTGAGGTACTCGGCTCGTCGAGGCCGGCCACGAGCCGTACATCGCGCGCACCGACCAAGCGCGGCCGATCAAGCTCGTCGTGCATGACTTCGAGGCCGACTTCGACACCTACGTCGAGCAGGCCGGGTCGCACCGTGCCCCGTCGACATCGCCTTCGCGGACGTCGAGCCGGGCCGACTTCGCTGCCGTTGGTGATCCCAGGCGGGCGGGCGCCTGAATTCATCCGCGTCGATCCCGGACGTCCGCCGGCATCGTCGAGCACTTCTTCGCGGAGGACAAGCCGGTTGGAACGCTCTGCCACGGGCCGCAGGTTGCCGGCGGCGCTCGGCCCCTTCGCGGCCGCCGCTCGTCCGGGTTCGGACCGCTCGCCCTGACATCGAGCTGGCCGGAGGCGAGTACGTCGACGGCGCCGCCGTCGTCGACGGGAACATGAGTCTCGTGCCGCGGCTGGGGCGATCTCGCGGAGTGGTCGCGCGCGTTCCTGGACGTGCCTCGACCGCGCGGCCGTTCCTGCTTAGCGCGGCACTAACGGAGTCGTCACTACGCCGTCTGTACGGTCGGCGACTTCCAGCGCACGACGACCAGACAGGAGGTACCGCAATGATCTCCGTACGGCGTCCTTCGCCTGCGCTCGTGATCTCCTGCGTCGCGCTCGCGTCTCGCGCTCGCGTGGCACCGGTTACGCGACGGTCTCGGCCGGTGCCGACGCAGCAGCGTCGGGACCCCGCAGCTGAAGAACTCCGCCGTGACCTCGGCGAAGGTGCAAGAACCGCTCGCTGCTCCGCGCCGACTTCGCGAGTCCGGCCAGCTGCCGGCAGGTGCCCGCGTGCCCGCGCAGGTCTGGCTGGAGCAACCGTCCTGCACGGGCCTGCCGGCCCCGCAGGCCTGAGCGGCGCTCGAGCGGGTCGAGGCGACGTCTCCGTCGAACATCGGCGCCCCGCCGAGGACCGATGGCGATCGACGTGTCCGACCGGCAAGCCGGTCGTTCGGAGGCGGAGTGCGGCTCAACCCGCAGTCCACGCGCAGCTCGCCGTCCAGCAGGCGTTCCCGACAACGACAATCGTCTTCCGCGCGACGCGTGCGCGAGGTCGACCGCGACGGCCGCGAACTGGTCGATCACGGTGTTCGCGGTCTGCGCGACCGCAGCTGCATGAAGCGACTCGACGTGGGGAGAGCCACGGCTCTCCCCGCGAGTACGCTGACCGCGTGGCCAGCGAGGCACCGCCGCGTACTCCGACGCACCGGCGTCGAGCGCGCTGCAGCTTCCGTGCCGGCAGCCGCGAGCGCGATCTCGTCGCTGTCGAGGAGCCGCTCGAGATCCGCATCGGCGACGAGCCGGTCGCGGTCACGATGCGGACGCCCGGGTCACGACGAGGAGCTCGCGCTCGGCTTCTGCCTCACGGAGGGCCTCGCGCCGCGCGGTCGCGCGCTGCCCGACGACCTCGCCGCGAACACGGTCGAGGTCGAGGCGCAGCGGCTTCGATCCCGAGCGGCTCGCGGCGGCAGCTTCTACACGTCGTCCTCGTGCGGCGTCTGCGGGAAGGGCGCGCTCGAGGCGGTCGCGGTCGAGCGCGCCGCGCGTCGAGAGCGACGCTCGCGCGTCGCGTCCGACGTCGTCGCGCGTCGCTCCCGGAGCGGCTGCGCGCGGCGCAGCGCGCGTTCGACGGCGACCGGCGGGCTGCACGCGACCGGGCTCTTCGACGCCGACGGCGAGCTGCTCTGCGTGCGCGAGGACGTCGGCCGGCACAACGCGATGGACAAGGTCGTCGGCTGGGCGTTCCTCGAGGGCCGCTGCCGCTCGCGCGCGCGATCCTGCTGCGTCAGCGGCCGGCTCTCGCTTCGAGCTCGTGCAGAAGGCGGCCGTCGCCGGGCTGCCCGGTCTCGTCGCCGTCGGCGCGCCGTCGTCGCTCGCGGTCGAGCTCGCGGCCGACCGCGGCGTCACGACTCTGCGGCTGCGTGCGCGACGGCCGGCTCACCGTCTACACGGAGCCGTGGCGGATCGCGTAGCGCGACGGGCATCCTGCTCGTCGGCGGCGCCTGCGAGCGGCTTCGGCTCGCCGAAGGCGCTCGCGCCGCTTCGCGGCGAGACGCTCGCCGAGCGGGGCTGGCGCGACGCTGCAGTGACGACTGCGCGCGAGGTTATCGCCGTCGGGAAGGACGGCTGATGCTGCTCGGGCTTCCATTCCGTGGTCGCTCGACGACGGTGGACGGACGAGCGCGCGCGCCGGTGTTCGGCGTCGATCGCAGGGTCTCCGCACCGCAGTCGGCACGAGCGAGCACATCGTCCTTCCGGTCGACTGCCCGCTCATGACGCCTGAGCGCTGCGCGAGCTCCTCGACGCGCGGCGTCGCTCCGCAGACAGGGCCGCTGCCCGGCGCGTCTACACGCAGGCGATGCTCCCGCGCTGCTCGAGGAGCGCGTCGCGGCCGGCGAGCTCACGCTGCGTGGGGTGAATCCGAACGGTGCTCGAGGTCGACGAGTCGCGCCTCCTCGAACGTGAACACGCCGCACCGACCTCGTCGTCGCCGACGAGCATCGCGGCTCGACGACGACGTCGACGAGCGACCGGTCGGCGCGCCGGACGACGACGCGCCTGCCACGAGCTCGCGACCGACTTCTGGGCGACGGCGCTGTGGGCGGCGCGCGGCTGCGCAAGGGCGACGTGTTCGCCGCGGTCGGACACCGTGAACGGCGCGCTGAAGCGATCGCTCGTCGTCACGCTCCTCGGCTGGCATGCGAAGGCGTGGACGCCGGAGCGCCGGTGCTCGAGGACGGCCGCGGTCTCGAGCGGTGGGCGGATCCGGCGCGCTCCTCGCTCGAGCTCGCGTACGCGGCACTACGACCTCCGCGACGCGGCACGCGCGCTCTGGGAGACGATCGACCTCTCTTCCAGGGGCTCGAGGAGGAGACGCGCGTGCTGGCTCGGGCTCGCGATCGAGCTCGACTACGCTGACCTGCGGCGACGCGTCGCGGCGGTCGTTCGCGATCCGAGGCCCGGGGCTACCCTCTGGCCGTGAAACGCGCCGCTGCTGCTCGCGGCTGCTCGCGCTGCTCGTCGCGGGGCTGTCGGCGTGACGACGAAGCGCAGGCGACGACCGACCGATACGGCGACCGTCACGACTGCCGGCCGTACCAGCACGGTCGCGTCGTACTGTCCTCCGCGACGGGAAGGTCGTCGGCCCGTCGCGTACGCGAGATCCGGCGACGGCACGCACGACGGTCGGCGCACTGGACGAGCTGTCGCTGGCCGAGCGACGGCGAAACCGAGAGCTGACGGAGAGCGCCGTGGTTCACGAGCGCCAGTCCCGAGCGAACGCTCGAGGACGGGGTCGCCACTCGTCAGCTCGGACCGCGACGGCTATCGCGACGAGGCCTCTGGCTCAGATCGTATCCACGCTCGACGCACGTTCCCGGACGTCGAGCTCGGTCGACATCGACGGGCAGAGCTTACACGCGGGCCGACTTCGAGGACCAGACGCCCGCGATCCTCGTCGAGTCGCCGCTGCCGTTCGAGGACGTCGCGAGCCCGCTCCGCGTCGACCGGGCACCGCGAACACGCTTCGAGGCGACGTTCCAGCTACGAGCTCACTCGACACCGACGGGAAGCGTCGTCGACGAGAACTTCGTGACGGCGACCTCCGGAACGGGCACGCGCGGCACGTTCGACTTCACGACGGACGACGTTCACGATCCGTTCAGCAGCGCTCGCGTCGTCTTCGAGCGCTCCGGCGAAGGACGGCTCGCGCATCGAAGCTCGGATCGAGATCCCGCTCGCACTCGGTAGCGACCGGCGCTGCGTACTCTCTGCACGTGGCTGACGCTCCCTGGCGCTGCTCGCAGTGCGGCACGGTCAACGAGCCTAGTGGCGAACGCGTGCCGGCACGTGCGGCCGCTGGCCGAGCCTCTTCGACCTCGAGAGCAGCAAGATCGAGACGGACGCTGCAGGCCGCCGTGGCGGAGGAGCCGTACGCGGCGCAGACCGTCGACGTCGACGAGTCTCGAGCCCGAGGTCTTCGAGGACGACGATCCAGGTCGAGCTGCCTCCGGAGCTCGACGCGAGTCCGAGCGAGGACGAGCCGAGCTACGAGCCGGCGAGGCCAGGCGTGGCAGCGGTTCGCGCGCTTCATCGTCCCGATCGGCGATCGCGCTCACATCCTCATCTCGTCGATCGCGACCGCGGCGGCTGAACACCGACTCGTCGGCTTCGGAGTCGGCGGTGCCATGTGGCCCTCGTCGTCGACGTCCGGTGGTCCGGAGTCCGGCACGCGCTCGACCTCCGGGCTCGTCCTCGAGGCGGACCTGCTCCGGGGTCTTCGCCCCGGGATCCGGATCCTGCGGGATGTCGGGATCGGGCCACTCGGCTCAGCGCTCATAGACGACCTCGCCGCTCTCGACGGTGACGACCTCGCCGTGACCCACCGCGATCTCGAGCCTCCTCGCGCGGTCGATCATGGCGGCGACGCCGCTCGTACCGTTCACGGTCGACCTGACGACCCCGCAGGAAGTCACGCGGCCCGAGCCCGTCGTAGACCGCGTCGAGACCACCGTCCACGCCAGGCCGCGTACCGGCCCGTGAGGTCCTCGAGCGAGCATGGCGAGGAAGCGGCTCGCGATCCGCACGTGCGGCCGGTGAGCGTCCGGGCGAGCCCGCGTTCGAGGAAGCTCGTCCTGCGTCTGGTTCACGTTCACGCCGATGCCGAGGAACGACCGTCCGTCGCGCAGCTCGGCTGAGGCAGCCTGCGACCTTGCGTCGGCGAAGCATCACGTCGTTCGGCCACTTGATCTGAACGGACAGAGCCCGGTCGCTCAGCTCCGAGCATGTCGGCGACGGCGATTCCCGCGAGGAGCGAGATCTCGGCGGCGTTGCGCGCTGGCTGGGGGCTTCAGGAGCAGCGGAGCAGAGGATCGCCGTTCCCGGCGGCGCGTCCCACGTACGCCCGAGGCGGCCGCGGCCCGCCGTCTGGTGATCGGCGACGACGAGGGCGCCCTCGGGCAGGGACGTGTCGACGAGTGCCTGCGTGGACTCGCAGGACTCGACGTCGAGACGCGGCTCGCCGAGCGTCACGGCTTCTCCCACACGGAGACGTGCTTCGGTGCTCTCGCTCGTGAAGGCCCGCGCGTCCAGTTGCTCCACCGCTCGCGCAACGTCATCCCGGCGAGCTCGCGCCATCGAGGTCGAAGCTCCGAGCGGCCAGCACGTAGCGAAACGGCGGCGAGAGCACCTCGACGGAGCCTCTCGATCCAGTAGTGGTGCGAGACGAGGCCTTGCCGGGCGACGTCGTACTCGTCGAATCCCGAGATGGTTCGGACTCACGTCGAACGGCTGGAAAGTCTCGCCGGGGAAGGCGGCGCAGGCCTGGCACGCCGACCTCGATCACGAAGCAGCCGCTCCGGCTGGAGGTGCGTCGGCGACGTTCCGGAAGCACGCAACCTGCTCGTCCTGCGTCGTGAGGGTTCATGATCGTGTTCGCGACGAGATACGCGAGCGCGAACGTGCCGTCCACTCTCGTCGTCGCGAAGTCGCCGATCGTGACGCCGATCTGCTCGGCGCCTGGCTTGGCCCGCAGCTTCGCCACCATCGCCTCCGACAGATCGATTCCGTGCACCCGCACGCCACGCCGCGCGCAGCGGGAGCGCGATCCGGCCGGTCCTGATGCCGAGTTCGAGCGCGTCCCCGCCGCCTGCGAGATCGGCCAGGAACGCGACGATGGGATCGACGACGTCGGAATCCGCCTCGGTACGCGTACCGCTCGTCGAAGCGCTCCGCCACGCCGTGGCCCGAAGTGGTCTTCCGGCAACGGCGCCGCCCTTACAGCGTCTCGACGCGCACGGCGCTCACCTTGTACTCGGGCGTTCCGATGAGCGGGTCGCCGACGTCGTGCGTCAGCCAGTTCACCTTCTGCTCGGCGAAGTGGAGCGCCATCCAGACGAGGCCGGGGTAGACGCGCTCGGAGTAGTGGGCCTCCGCCTCGAGCTCCCCACGCCGTGAGACGAGCCGCGCGACCTGGCCGTGGGCGATGCCGAGCGCTCGCCGCGTCCTCCGCGTGAGATCTCGAAGAACGGCGCCTGCCTGCTTGTCGGTGACGCCGGGCTCGCGCATGGTCATGTTCGCCGAGTTGTAGTGGTAGAGCGTGCGTCCGGTCGTCGAGCACGAACGGGTACTCGGAGTCGGGCTCCTCGATCGGCGGCTGGAACTCGACCGGGAAGAAGCGACCTCGTCCGCTGGGCAGCGCCGGCCGTGGCGCATGCAGGTACGGCGTGCCGGGGTGGTCGCGGTCCGCGCACGGCCACTGCATGCCGTTCTCCTCGATGCGGTCGTAGCGGATCCCGTTCCAGTTCGGGCACAGGTCGGCGAGCTCGTTCCAGACGGACTCGGCGTCCGGGTACTCGGGCCAGTCCGCGCCGAGCGCCTTCGCCATCGCGATGACGATCTCGCGGTCGACCCTGCGCCTCGCCCGGGAGCGGCGCGGCGGCCCGAACGCGGCTGATGCGCCGCTCCGTGTTCGTGAACGTGCCGTCCTTCTCCGCGAAGCTCGACGCGGGGAGGACGACGTCGGCGTACTTCCGCGTCGAGTCGTTCAGGAAGATGTCCTGGGACATCGAGGAAGTCGAGCCTCTCGAGGCCCTCCTCGACGTGGCGCGCGTTCGGCTCGGTCTGGGCCGGGTTCTCGCCGACGAGGTAGAGCGCCTTGACGCGCCCGTCGTGGAGGCCGGAGATCGATCTGGTCGAGGCGGTAGCCGGGCCGCGTCCGGCACCTCGGCGCCCCACGCCTCCGAGAACTTCCTCCGGATCTCGGGATCGTCGACGGACTGGTAGCCGGGGAGATACGAGGGGTTCGCGCCCGAGTCGTTGAGGCCCTGGACGTTGTTCTGGCCGCGGAGAGCGTTCAGGCCGGTCGACTCGTAGCCGAGGTGGCCGGTCATGAGCACGAGGTTCGAGAGCGACCAGATGTTGTCGACGCCGCACGCGTGCTCGGTGATCCCGAGCGTGTAGAAGATCGCCGCGTGCCGCTCGCTCGCGTACTCGCGCGCCGTCGCGCGGATGTCCTCGGCGGGCACTCCGGTGATCTTCTCGGCGTCCTCGGGCGAGTAGCGCTCGACGATCTCGCGGACGGCGTCGAAGTCGTCGGTGACGTCGCGGATGTACTCCTCGTCCTGCAGCCCCTCCTCGAGGATCGTGTGCATCATCGCGTTGAGCAGCCAGACGTCCGTCCCGGGCCGCAGCTGCAGGTGCCGCTTCGCGAGCTTCGTCAGCCAGATCTTCCGCGGGTCTGCGACGACGAGCGTGGCGCCCTTGCGCACGGCCTTCTTGATCCGCAGCGCGAGCACCGGGTGCGCCTCGGTCGTGTTCGAGCCGATGACGAAGAGGAAGCGGTCGTTCTCGATCTCCGGGATCGAGTTGGTGCTGGCTCCTCTGCCGAACGACCTGACCAGGCCGTAAAGAGTGGGAGCGTGTCAGGTCGACTCGCACGAGTGGACGGAGTTCGTCCCGACCCCGGTGCGCGCGAGCTTCTGGATGAGGTAGTTCTCCTCGTTCGTCAGGCGGGCCGACGCGAGGAAGCCGACCGCCTGCGGGCCGTGCTCGGCGATGACCTTCCTCAGGCCGTTCGCGGCCGTCTCGATCGCGTGCTCCCAGGTCGTCGGGTGGAGCTCGCCGTCCTCGCCGCGAACGAGCGGCTGCGTGAGCCGGTCGGGGTGGTGGACGAAGTTGAACGCGAAGCGGCCCTTCACGCAGAGGTTGCCCTCGTTCGGGAGGTACTCGTCCTTCGAGGTCACCTTCACGATGTGCTTCGTCTGCGGGTCGAGGTTGAGGTCGATCTGGCAGCCGACGCCGCAGAACGTGCACGTCGTGCGCACCTGCTCGAGCTGGCGCTCGGGCGTGACGTGCCCTCCTCGAACTTCTCGTAGATCGCGCCCGGTCGGGCAGACGGAGAGGCAGCCGCCGCAGAGCTCGCACTCGGTGTCGAGCCAGGAGAGCTCCCAGGTGGGGACGATCCGCGCGTGCCCGCCGCGGCCCTCGAGGCTCAGGGCCGAGCACTGCATGACCTCCTGCGTGTAGCGCACGCAGCGCGCGCAGAGGATGCACGCGTCCGGGTCGTAGCCCATGAGCTGGTTGCGGTCGTCGTACTCCTTGCGCTTGGCGTCGGGAAGCATCAGCGGTGTGTCGGCGCCGAGCTCGTTCGCGAGGTCTCGCAGCTCGTTCGGCCGGCCGCCCGGCGACTCGTTCAGGTGCTCGGAGAGGAGCATCTCGGTGAGCGTGCGCTGGAAGTCGGTGATCGGCCCGTTCGTCGAGACGACCATCCCCTCGCTGACGCGGGTCGCGCACGCCGGCAGCGGCCGCGGCGCGCCCTCGACGTCGACGACGCACATCCGGCAGCCGCCGTAGGGGTCGAGCTTGTCGTCGTGGCAGAGCGTCGGGATGAACGTGCCGTGGCGTGCGGCCGCGTGGACGAGCAGCTCGCCCTCCGGCGCGCTGACCGGCCGGCCGTCGAGCGTGAACTCGACCATGCCCACGATCCCTACTCGTGCTCGAGGGCTCCTCGTAGGGCGAGAGAGGCACGCGGCCACGCGCTCGAGAAGCCGGGCGACCGAGCTTCGTTCGCCTGCACGAAGACGACGCCCCGTCGGTTGACGTTCAGCGCGTGCTCGCCGACGACCTCCTCCGCTACTGCCTGCCAGCCCCGGCGGCACACCCGCGGCCGCGACCGCGTTCCCGCCGTCGGTGACGTCGAAGCGCCAGCCGCGCTTTTGCGCACGACGACGTCGACGGGGTCGGAGAGGCCATAGGTGAGACCGGTGTGGACGACGATGTCGCCCTCCACCCATGCGGTCAGGGTCGCCGCATGCTGGGGATCACACTGCGTGCGGTAGCCTGCTCCTGGGCGATCACGTGCTGCGCGTCGCTTTCAGGGCGAACCGCTGTTGCGCGCGGTCTCGAGGGGTAGCCTCGGCTCGCCGAACGGCCTGCGCGTCGCCCGTCCGGTATGCGCGGACCGAGCGCCTTCGCCTGCTTTGCGGTGGTACTCCATGACGATTCCTCCCTGTCGAGCCAGCCGTCCGCTTCCTCGGGCGAGAGGGTTCGTCTCGGTTGTGGACGAGCTCGGTGGGAGCATCCCTTCCCGCAGACCGACTGCGCCGCGTCGCGCGGCGCGAGCGTAGCACCGGTCAGTAACTCAGCCGTCGAGCGCCGAAAACCGGTCAAGCCAGTGAGTCATCGCGTTCCGGACCGGGAACGTGACGCCTGCCCGAGACCGCAGATCGACGTCTTCTCCATCGCGAGCAGCCACTCGTCGACCTTCTCGCGCGACATCACCGCGTCGCCCGTTCTCGAGCTCCTCGGCGAGGTGGTGGAGCGCGCGGTTGCCGATCCGGCACGGCGTGCACTTCTGGCACGACTCCTCGGCGAAGAAGCGCATCGTCTCCGGCGAGCAGGCGCAGCGGGGAGTACGACGCGGGGAAGACCTGCACGGCCGCCGAGCCCGGCCCGGCGCCGTACTCGCGGAGGCCGTCGCGCGTCAGCGGCGCGTCGAGCGCGGACGGCGGCAGGATCCCGCTCGCGGCGCCGCCCGGGCACGACGGCGCCGACCTCGTCGGTGAACCCGCCCGCGTGCTCGTCGACGAGCTCCGCGCGTCGTCGACGCCGTTCGGCGGCCTCGTAGCAGCCGGGCTTGCCGACCGCGCCGGTCGACCGACCAGAGCCGCGTCCCCGTCGCGCTCCGCGTCCCGAGCGCCGCCCACCACTCGCCGCCGTTCCGGAGGATCGCCGGGATGTGGGCGAGCGTCTCGACGTTCTGGATCAGCGTCGGCCGGCCGAGGTAGCCCACCTGGCTCGGGAACGGAGGCTTGAGCCGCGGCATCGCGCGGCGGCCCTCCATCGACTCGAGCATCGCCGTCTCCTCGCCGGCGATGTAGCGCGCCGGCGCCGATGACGAGCTCGAGCGAGAGCCCGTCGAGGAGGCCGGCCGCGCGGAACTCGTCGAGCGCTCGTGACAGCTCGTGCGCGAGCGCGTCGCGTACTCCTCGCGCAGGTAGATGTAGCCCTCGGTCGCGTCGAGCGACGCGCATCGCGAGCACCGTCGCCTCGACCATCAGGTGCGGCCGGAGCTCCATGACGTAGCGGTCGCTGATCGTCCCCGGCTCGCCCTCGTCGGCGTTGACGACGCACGTAGCGCGGCCCAGGCTCGCGCGCGACGGCCTCCCACTTCATGCCGGTCGGGAAGCCTGCGCCGCCGTACCCAGTGAGGCCGGAGGCCTTCAGCTCCTCGACGATCGCGCTCGAGCGACGAGCAGCTCGCGCAGGACGCGAGAGCCCGCCGCGCGCCTCGTAGTCGGCGAGCGTCTCGTCGCTCGTCGCCGAGCCCGACAGCCAGGCCCGTCGTTCGTCGAGTGCGTGACCGCCGGCACGATCTCGTCGCCGCGCGTCAGCGCCGGCGCGAGATCGCAGTGCCCGAGGCACGCGACCTCGATCGCGCCCGGCGTGTCGACGCGAGCAGCTCGCGCGCGCCGAAGCAGTCGCAGACGGGCCCGGTGCAGACGCGGACCGCATCGGTCGGTACCTGCAGGAACGAGTAGAACGGAGACGACCTCGTGCACCTCGCCGCGGCGGATGTTCATGTGGTCGGCGAGGCGCGTCCGAGAGCTCCATCGTGATCGGCCCGACCTCGCGACGGACACGACCGAGGTTGTCGAGGAGCCGCGTGCGCTCGCTGCGGAAGCTCTGGAAGGAGCGATGCGAGCCGGAGCACGTCCACCGCTGGCGAGTCTATTCCGGGCTCGGAGGCTTCCGGAGCGCCTTCGTCCGCGCGCGGCGGCGCTTCCCTCGAGGCGACGCTCGCGCGCTTGGCGCCGGTCGCGTGGCAACGCGCCGACGCGGGAACGGCGAGCGCCTCGCGCAGCTTCCCGACGAGCCGCTCGATCGCGAGCTCGCCGGTTGCGTGCCTGGCTGCGCTCGTCCTGCGCGACCGCGCGGAGGACGTCCGGTCCGGCGCGCGCGACGACGCGGCGCTTCTGGATGTCCGTGAGCGCCGTCGACGCCTCGACGTCGAGCGACGCCTCGACCCTCGTCGACGGACTTCTGCGCGTGCTGGCCGCCCGGCCCGCTCGAGCGCGAGACACGCAGCGTCGATCTCGAGACGGGCGAGGAGAGACTGAGCGCGTGACCCGAATAGACTCACGCTCCATGGCGTGCATTCTGCTCGACATCGACGGCGGTGCTGCACGTCTCCGGGAGCCGATCCCCGGCGCGTCGGAGGCCGTCTCGGAGCTGCGTCGGGCGGGGCACGCACTCCGCTTCGTCACGAACAACTCGACGCGGCCCGCGCTCGGCTCGCCGAGGAGCTGCGCGAGATGGGCTTCGCGCTCGAGGACGACGGAGCTGCAGACGACGCCCGGAGCGGCCGCGCGCGAGCTCGCGGGAAGCGCGTGCTCGCGCTCGTGATGAGCGCGAGTCGTGCCCGATCTCGACGGCCTCGAGCTCGTCGGCGACCACGCCGAGGCCGTGCTCATCGGCGGCTGCGACGAGACGCTCGAGCCCAACCAGGTCTTCAGCTACATGAACCTCGCGCGCGCGTTCGCCGAGATCCAGATGGGCGCGTCGCTCTACTGCCTGCACAAGAACAAGTGGTGGCAGACGAGCCGCGGCCCGATGCTCGACTCGGGCGCGCTTCGTCGCGGGCCTCGAGTACGCGACGGGCGTCGAGGCGATCGTCCTCGGCAAGCCGAGCCCCGTCGTACTTCGCCGCCGCTCTCGACGCCTCGACGCGGAGCCCGAGCTGACCTGGCTCGTCACCGACGACGTCGAGCGCGGACGTCCGTGCGCGCGCGGCTCTTCGGCATGAAGACGGCGCTCGTCCGCACGGGGAAGTTCCGGCCCGAGGCGCTCGAGGCCGCCGAGACGTCGCCCGACATCGTCGTCTCAGCTCGCTCGGCGCACTTCCCGGCGCTGCTCGAGGAGGACCTGCACGGGCGGATGGGCGCCGTGAAGGTCGGCGTCGACATCATCGAGATCGAGCGCATCGAGCGCGCGCTCGAGCGACCGGGCTTCCGCGAGCGCTGCTTCACGCGATGCCGAGCGGGCGTACTGCGACTCGCGCCGCGACCCGGCGCAGAGCTACGCCGGGTCGGTTCTGCCGGCAAGGAGGCGGTCGGCAAGGCGCTCGGCTGCGGCGTCCGGTTCACCTGGAAGGAGATCGAGATCGTCGGGCGGCCGAAGCCGGGCGTTCGCCTCTCGGGCGAACGGCGGCCTATCGCGGAGCGCAGTGCAGGCGGGGCCGATCGACCTGTCGATGACGCACTCGCGCGAGATCGCGGCCGCGATCGCCGTCGTGAGCCCGCGCCTAGAGGCCTGATGTGGGCTAGGGGCACGCACACGGATGGGGGCCTGCGCACGGCGCATCGCGTCCGTCGCGTCACTCGCCGATACCCCCGGTATCGGCGAGCACCACGCCGCACCGCTGCTTGGCGCATGCCCTCCCGACGCACCCCTAACCCAATCATCAGGCCTCTGGATGGCTGACGCCTTCGAGCCCCTCTACAGCGCCGCCGAGATGCGCGCCGCCGAGGAGCGGTACCCGCGGCTACCCGGAGTCGATCCCGGAGCTGATGGAGCGCGCGGGGCGGCCGTCGCGCGGAGGCGATGCTCGCGTTCCCGGCCGCGACGACAGCTTCGCGTGCGTCTGCGGCGGCGGCTCGAACGGAGGCGACGGGCGCGTCGCGGCGCGCGTTCTCCGCGAGGTCGGGACACGTCGCCGACGAGACGGACGACGATCTCGACCGCTACGAGGTCGTCGTCGACGCTCTCTTCGGGACGGGCTTCCACGGCGCGCCGCGTCCGGAGGCCGCAGAGCTCATCGGCCGGATGAACGCCGCACGACGTCGCCGGTCGTCTCGGTCGACGTGCCCTCCGGGCGTCGACGCCTCGACGGGCGAGATCGCGGACGCCGCGGTCGAGGCCGATCTCACCGTCACCTTCCACGCGCCCCAAGGTGGGCCTCGTCGTGGCGCCCGGCCGGTTCCAGGCGCGGGCGGGTCGTCGTCGCCGACATCGGACTCGAGCGACGCCGCACAGCGCAGGTGCGCCGTGCGACGGCCGTCGATCCTCGACGAGGTCCACCGTCCGTGGCGCTCGCGACACGAAGTACTCGTCCGGCTCCGTGCTCGTCGTCGGCGGGCAGCCGGGGACGGCGAGGGCCGCGTGCCTCGACGGCGATGGCGGCGCTGCGCGCCGACGCCGGCTACGTGACGCTCGCGGTGCCGGCAGAGTCGCTGCACGTCGCGGAGGCGCTCGCGCTCGAGCCGGTCAAGCTCGCGTGGACGCGACGACGACGCGCTCGAGAGCTCGAGGCGGCGCGGACGCGCGAGCGCGCTCGCGATCCGGGCCCAGGCTCCGGACGCTCCGCGCGCGCACGCGCGCTCGTGCCGGGCGCTGCTCGAGCGCATCGACCTCCCGGCCGTCGTCGACGCGGACGGCCTGTTCGCGCTCGAGCCGGTCGAGCGCCGGTCAGCGACGGTGCTGACCCCGCACGGCGGCGAAGGCTCTCGCGCCTGCTCGGCCGCGACTCGGCCTGGGTCGACGCACCGCGCTCGCAGCGGCGCCGCGAGGGCGTCGCAGCGCTTCGGAGCCGTCGTTCTCCTCAAGGGCGCCGACACGATCGTCGCGCTGCCGCGCGGAGACGTCGTCGTCTGCGACGCCGGGCCACCCGCGCTCGCCACGCGCGGGAACGGGCGACGTGCTCACGGGGGTCGTGGCGTCGTTCCTCGCGAAAGGGGCTCGACGCGATGACGGCCGCGGCCGCCGCCGCGGTCGCGCACGGGACGGCGGCGAGCCTGAGGAAACCCGCGGCCGGGCTCGTCGCGAGCGACCTCCTGACGCTGCTCCCGTCCGACGCTCGCGCGCTGACGATGCGTCGCGAAGGCCGTCTCGCTGAGCACGGCTGCTTGCTTGCTCCGAACGATGTACCCCCATCCGGGTAGAGGCGGGCGCCGGACGCACGCGGCCGAGATTCCGTCCGCGCGTCGTCCCGGCACACGAAGACAGAAGGAGTCCTCCCAATGCCCCGAGTTCGTCGGCGAAGCGTTCTGGTCGTCGCCCTGGCGGCCGCGCTCGCGCTCGCAACGGCGTGCCTTCACGGCCTCCAACACCGTGCCCGGCTCGAAGGCCGGGAAGAGGGTGAAGGCGCCATCTCCGGCTACACGGTCGTCCGCGGTCGCATTTCACGCTCAGCGCGAGCAACCCCGCGAACATCGACAGCGTGGCGTTCACGCTCCAGCCGCCTCGGCGACCATCGGTGAGCAAGCTCGTCCAGGGGCGAGCTCGACGTACACGAGCTGCGCCGTCAGCGCGGCAGTGCGAGCGTCACGTGCGACTTCTCTCCCGACGCGTCGCAGTCCTTGTCGGCCGACGAGCTTTCAGTCGTCGCGGTTCAGTAGGTGCGGCGGATCGAGGAGAGGCGGCGGCGCCTCTCACTCGATCGTTCCCGTGCGATGAGGGAAGATCCTCGCCTCGGTCTCGACTGCGACGGTCGCGGTCGATCGTCTGCCCCCGGAGCCTGGCTCCTGCTTCGCGCCCGCGGAGCTCGGCGGCGCTGACCCGGTACGCGCGGTCGTCCAGAGGCGCGAGCATGGGGCCCAGGTTTGCGCCGTGGCGGCCTCGTCCTCGTCCGCGGTGGCCACGGACGCCCGGCGTGGGTGAGGTCGTGCTCTATCGCGACCCCGCTCTCGGCGTTCGCGGTCCTCCACCGGGTGACTCGCATCGGGAACGGAAGGCTCGTCATCCCAGGGCGACGCGAGACGACTTCGTGGACGATGCGCATCCCGCGCGCCCGTCCGAGGTGAATCGGCTCGCGCTGTGGTTCTCACGGCGGTTCCGCGCGCGTCCGGATCGGCTCTCGTCTGGCTGCAGGAGCCGCTGCACGCCGCGCTCCTCGCCTGCTCGCATTGACGCTGGTCGCGCTCGGTGGCGGCGCGATACCGCGGCCGCGCGCGAGGAGGCGAGCGGGCGTGACCGGTGTTCGCCCGGGCGGGCGGCTCGGCTCGCCGCTGCGCGGCGCTCGTGCTCTTCCTCGGCGTCGTGCTCACGGCGTCGACGGTCATTCCCGGCGAGCAAGGCGGGGAGGAGCGCGCGGAGCATCACGGCCGGACGTCGGTCAAGCCCAGCGCGTGCAGCGCCTGACGCTGGCCGGCGTCACCGCGGAGCTCCGGAGACGATCAACGACGGCAGCGGCGAGCAATCTCGTCCTCGGCGGTGCGGCCGTGGACACGATGCGGGGGAACAACGGCAACGACTGCATCCCTCGGCGGCGCGGCGGCGACGTCGCTGCGCGGCGACGCGGGTACGGACGTCTGCATCGGCGGCGCCGGAACGGACACGTTCAACTCGACCTGCGAGACGCAGATCAGTAAGGTAGTCGGAGTGGCGGCGACGGCCGACTCGTCGCATCGCGGAGAATGGCGGCGTGGAGCGGTCGTGCTTCACCCTCGACCTCGGGGCGATTCGGCGCAACGCCGCGACGCTTGCTGCGGGCGGCCGAGGGCGCCGAGCTGTGGGCGGTCGTCAAGGCCGAGGGGTACGGGCACGGTGCGGTCGACGTCTCGAAGGCGGCGCTCGACGCGGGTGCGATCGCGCTCTGCGTCGCGATCGCTGCCCGAGGCGCTCCACCTCGAGCCGCGCTCCGAAACGCGCGCATCCTCGTGATGGGGCCCGTGCTCGGAGCAGGAGAGCGGCGAGGCACGCGTTGCCCGGCTCGAGCTCGGTCGGCCGCCGACGGTCGCGATCCCGGAGGGCGTCCGCGTCCACCTGAAGCTCGACACCGGGATGGGTCGTTGGGGCTCTCCGGAGCTGCCCGTCGCCGACGCGCGACGTCGTCGGGCGTGCATGAGCCATCTGCGTCCGCGGAGGCCGATCCGGCGTTCACGCAGCTCCAGGTCGAGCGCTTCCGCGAGGCGACCGCCGGCTCTGAGTCGCTCACGCGTCACATCGCGAACAGCGCGGCGACGCTTCGCTACGCCGAGGCGCGCTTCGACGCGGTTCGCTGCGGCATCGCGCTGTACGGCATCTCGCCGTTCGGCACCGATCCAGCGAGCGGACGGGCTCGAGCCGGCGCTGCGCTGGGAGTCGTACCTCGCGCTCGCTAAGCGGCTCGAGCCGGGGAGAGCACCGGCTACGGGCGGCGGTTCGTCGCCGACCGGCCGACGTGGATCGGGATCGTGCCGGTCGGGTACGCCGACGGCTTCCGTCGCGACATGACGGGCACCGAGGTTCTCGTCGACGGCGAGCGTCGCCGCTGTCGTCGGCGCCGATCTCCATGGACGCGCTGGCCGTCGCTGCTCGACGGCGAGCTTCCGTCGGGCACGCACCGGTGACGCTCGTCGGGGACGGGATCCTGCTCGAGGAGCATGCGCGCGTCGCCGGCACGATCGGCTACGAGATCGCCACGGGCCTCAACACGCGGCTCGGGCCGAGCACGGCGGGTCGCGATCGATGGATGAGCGCCTCGCGCGAGATCCTGAGGGCGAGGACGCGTGGATCGTCGGCGGCGCCGTGCGCGACGAGCTCCTCGCGTCGACCGGTTCTCGACATCGACGTCGCGTGCGCCGATCCGCGCGACGCGGCGCATCGCTTTCGCGCGGCGCTTCGGCGGCGCGGCGTTCCCGCTCTCCGAGCGGCACGGGGCGTGGCGTGTCGTCGCGGACGGCAGTCGACAGAGACCGTCGACTTCACGCCGCTCACCGGACGGGATCGACGCCGATCTCGCGTCGCGCGACTTCACGTTCAACGCCATCGCCGAGCGACGTCTCGACGGGCGACCACGCACGACCCGCACGACGGGCGTGCCGATCTCCGACGCCGGCGTCATCCGCGTCGTGTCTCGAGCGGTCTTCCTCGACGATCCGTTGCGCCTCCTGCGGGCGGTGCGGCTTCGAGGACGAGCTCGGCTTCCGGATGGACGAGCGCACGGAGGCGCTCCTGCGCGCGTCCGCCGGGCTCGTCACGCAGCCCGCGGGCGAGCGCATCCTCGCGGAGCTCCAGCGACTCTCGGCGAACGGCTTCCGTCGGCTGCGACGACGTCGGCCTGCTCGGAGCTGCTCGGAGGCGCGCTCGACGAGCCGGCTCGACGCGCTCGACGACCCGGACTTCCGGCTCGTGGTCGTCTTCGGCCGAACCCTCGCGGCTGCCGATCTCGAACGAGCTGAAGCGCTACGCGGCCGCGCTCCGTCGCGCGCGCCGGCCGGAGGATCCGTCGCCGCGCGCGATCCATCGCTTCCGGCGCGAGCACCGAGCCGTGGGCGCTCGATGCGCTCGCGCTTCGTCGGCTCGCCGGAGCTCGTCGGCGTGGTCGAGGCGGCGCGGCTCGCCGATCCGGCGGCGCCGCTCGTCCGCGGCGACGAGCTCGGTCTCGATCCCGGCCCCGCGATCGGACGTATCCTCGACGTCATCGACGAGGAACGGGCAGCCGGGACGATCTCGACGCGCGAGGAAGCGCTCGAGCTCGCGCGCGTCGCTCGCGAGCGCCGAGGCGGCAACGTGAGCGTCGAGCTGCAGGCTTGCGCTGCAGGAGCAGCGGAGCTGCTGATCTCGCGCAGCGCTGCGCCGGCTCCTCGGGCCGTTCACCGGGAACGAGGCGCGTCCTCGACGCTGGCTGCGGCACCGGCTCCGTGGCGTTCGCGCTTCGCTCCGGACGTCGCGGAGGTCGTCGGCGTCGACACGCGTGCGGAGTATCCTCGAGGCCGCGCGCGCAGCGGCGCCCGAGAACGCCCGCTTCGCAAGAGGCCGACGTGATGAGCTCCCTTCGGCTACGCCGAGTTCGATCTCGTCTGCTGTCATCGCGTCCTCCATCACGTGCGGCGCCCTGAGCTCGCCGTCGTCCGAGCTCGCGCGCGTCGCGCGTCTCCGGCGGCAAGCTCTTCATCGCGGATCAGCTCGGCTCGATCGATCCGCTCCTGAGCATCGAGATGGATCGCTTCGAGCGGCTGCGCGACGCGACGCACCAGCGGCCTGCTGCCCGAAGCCGACATCCGCGGCTACCTCGACGCCAACGACCTCGTCCTCCTCTCGTCCGAGGTCACGCGCGAGAGCGTCGATCTCGAGGAGCGCCTCGAGCTCGCCGGGTTCGACGAGGAAGAGCGCGTCGCGGATCCGCGGCCCGCGCCCGCCGCTGCCGTACGAGATCGAGGTCGGCTGGTACGTCGTCCCGGCAAGCCGGGGCATGTAGACAGACTCAGTCCTGCGTGCCTGGCCGGTAGCCGTAGCTCCTGACGAGCCGCGCGAGGATGCCGCGGGAAGAGCGCCTGGAAGATCGAGACGCGGGCCGGTACGGGAACCAGGGCACGGTCATCTCGGTCTTCGCCCTTCTCGACCGCCTTCACGAGCGCCCGCGCGACGTCGTCCGGAGTCGAGCACGAATCGGCGCATGAGACCGCTTCGGAGGTTCGTGCGCGGCGTGAAGCCCTCCGTCTCGACGAAGCCCGGCAAGAGCGTGTGCACCTGGATCCCTCCGGGACGCAGCGTCGCGGCGAGCGAGCGCGAGAACGCCAGCTGCGCGTGCTTCGAGCCCGCGTACGGGCCCGCCGGCGCGAACGCGATCGTCCCCGCGACGGAGACGACGTTCACGATGTGGGCGTCGCCGCCCGCCGCCGCGCTCGAGCCCGGGCGCGAACGCGCGCGCGCACCAGACGCCGCCGAGGTAGTTCGTCTCGAGTCACGCGCTCTGATCGTCTCCGGCGACGTCGAGACGAACGTTCCGCGCCCGGGATGCCCGCGTTGTTGACGAGCAGCGCGATCGCGGGCGTGCCGCGCGAGCACGCGCGCTCGGCGACCGTCGTCGACCTTGCGCCCGGTCGCGGACGTCGCAGGTCTCCCACTCGGCCGCCGATCTCCTTCGCGATCGCCTCGAGCCGCGTCAGCGCGGCGGGCGAGCAGCACGCAGTGCCAGCCGCGCCGCGCGAGCTCGCGCGCGGTCGCCTCCCGATGCCCGAGGAGGCTCCGGTGATCACTGCCACACCGGTCCCGACATCGCCGCGGAGCGCTAGCCGATTAGGATCGCCGCGATGGCCGGGAGGTTCGAAGGCAAGCAGGCGCTCGTCGCTCGGCGTCGCGAACCAGCGCTCGATCGCCTGGGCGATCGCGAAGCGGCTCGCCGACGGCGGCGCGCAGCGTCGCGTTCACCTACCAGGGCGAGCGCATCGAGAAGAACGTCCGCGAGCTCGCCGCGACCGTCGACGAGCCCGCTCGTCACCGAGTGCGACGTCCGCTCCGACGACGACATCGCGCGCGTCTTCGCCGAGGTCGGCGAGGCGTTCGGCGGAGAGCTCGACATCCTCGTCCACTCGGTCGCGTTCGCGGCCGCCGAGGATCTCGAGGGCCGCTTCACCGACACGCCGCGCGACCGCTTCTGGATGGCGCGTCGACGTCAGCGCGTACTCGCTCGTCGCGTGCGCGCGCGCGGCCGAGCCGCTGATGGAGGCGCGCGGCGGCGGCTCGATCGTGACGATGACGTACCTCGGCGGCGAGCGCGCCGTGCCGCACTACAACGTGATGGGCGTCGCCAAGGCGACGCTCGACTCGACGTCCAGCTACCTCGCCTGGGACCTCGGCTAGAAGAACATCCGCGTGAACGCGATCTCCGGCCGGCCCGGTGCGCACGCTCGCGGCGCGCTCGATCGCCGGCTTCCCGACGATGGAGACGATCGTTCGAGGAGCGCGCGCCGCTCCACCGCCAGATCGACGCGGACGACTGTCGGCGCCGCCGCCGCGTACCTGCTCTCGGACGACGCCGCGAACGTCACCGGCACGACGCTCTACGTCGACGCCGGGTACCACGCGATGGGCATGTAGGCGTGAGGGGATCCTGCTCGGGAACGGGGAGGGCGAGAAGGTCGCCGCGCCATCGCCATCACCGCATCCTCGCCGAGCTGCCCAGAGCTTCAGGCGGTCGAGCTTTGCTTCGGGCTGACTTCGAAGGCGTCAGGCTGCAGCCGCGATCATGTCGACTCGTTCTGCGTGCTCGGGTGAGGCCGAGTTCCTCATGGGCGACGAGGTCGTGCGCGTAGAACCTGGCGCATATGTCGCGGCTCCGATCGGCGTCGTCCTGGCTTCCGCAATGTCGGCGAGGGCGACCTTCAGATGCTGAACGTCCACGCTCCGAACGTCCGGTTCGCCAGGCGGCTACGTACCGCCTGACGTGGCGGTTTCCCGCCTGACGTGGCGGATTCGGAGTGGGCGAAATGGGAACCCTTTCGGGTATGAAGCGAACGTTTTTACACTCATCAGCTGGGTCGCCTGGAACTACGGCAAGCGCACGATCCGCCGCAAGCTGCGCTTCGTCCGCTAGCGACCGGGATTCAGGAAGTCGCGGCTCGCCACTCGGAGGTCGAGCCTGGATGGGGCTGTGGATGTTTCCGTCCGGATGATAGCAATACGTAACC
>ERZ1370068.922-contig-10843_pt1 | contig 38175 bp, 42 predicted proteins | sample MGYA00561227_ERZ1370068 | MGnify/ENA primary metagenome ERZ1370068 (study PRJEB38410, sample SAMEA6850437) | metagenome | study: Metagenomic assessment of the ecological functions of the soil: analysis of the soil microbiota associated with the...
GGTATTACTTCGTTCCAGTTACGTATTGCTGCTGGATGACCGCGGTGTCCCGGTTCCGCGGCGGCAGCGAAAGACAACATCAGGGCAGGAACAACGGGTTCATCTCGAAGGCTCAGCGACGTTGTTCGAGGTAGGAGGAGAGGGTTCGAAGCGCGAGACTATATCATTTTGCAAAGAGAAAGGGCGTGATGGAAATGTGCAGCTCGGCCGGCGACGGGTGTTCAGGCCGGTCGCGGTCTGCTGGCGTCACGCCGGGTTTTCGCCTCGGGGAGGGTCCGGATCGATGCCGTGCACGGTGGTGGTGGGTGCCCAGTGGGGCGACGAGGGCAAGGGCAAGATCGTGGACGCGCTCGAGCGCCGAGCCGACGATCGTCGGCCCGCTACCAGGGCGGCCCGAACGCCGGCCACAGCGTGATCCGCGACGGCGAGACGCGTGGTGCTCCACCTCGTGCCCTCCGGCGATCCTGCATCCGGGCCGGCGCTGCCTGATCGGCAACGGCGTGGTGATCGACCTGCGGCGGCTGCGCGAGGAGGTGGACGGCGCTCGAGGCGCGCGGGGCTCGACGTGCGCGAGCCGGCTCGGCGTGAGCGCCGGCCGCGCACCTGATCCTGCCCTACCACCGCGCGGTCGAGGCCGTCGGCCGAGCGCGGGCCGGGCGCGATCGGCACGACCGGGCGCGGCATCGGGTTCGCCTACCGCGACAAGGCGGCGCGCACCGGGCTGCGCGTCGGCGACCTCGTTCGACCGCGAGCGCTTCGTCGCCGCAGGTCGACCGCAACCTCGCGCGCCTGCGCCGCGAGTTCCCGGACGCGCCGCGACGCTCGACGGCGATGAGCGGCGCCGCGGTCTGCGCGCGAGCTGGCGCGACGATCGCCGGCATGGCTCGAGCCGCTGGTCGCTGCGACGTCTCGGCCGAGCTGCGCGCGCGCGCTCGCGCGCGGCCGAGCACGTCCTGCTCGAGGGCGCGCAGGGCACGCTGCTCGACCTCGACCACGGCACCTATCCGTTCGTGACCTCGTCGGCGGCGAGCGCCGCCGGGCGCGCCGCTCGGCGTCGGGCTTGGGCCGCGCGCGATGGATCGCGGTGATCGGCGTGACCAAGGCCTACGCCACGCGCGTCGGGCACGGCCCGTTCCCGACCGAGATGCCGGACGCCGAGGCCGCTGCGGCTGCGCGAGGCGGGCGAGGAGTACGGCGCCACCACCGGCCGGCCGCGGCGCTGCGGCTGGCTCGACCTGCCGGCGCTGCGCTACGCGGCGCGCGTCAACGGCCTCGACGCGCTGGTCGTCACCAAGCTCGACGTGCTCGACGAGTTCGAGCGAGATCGCGCGTCGCGGTGGCCTACGAGTGCGAGGGGCGGAGCCCGTCGGCGAGGTTTCCGCCGGGGCCGCGCTGGACGGGTGCCGTCCGGTATGGCGAACCTTTCCGGGCTGGCGCACTCGCACCCGCTCGGCCCGGCGCTTCGAGGACCTACCGACCGGGCCCGCCGCTATCTCGAGTGGATCGAGGGCAGAATGCGGCGTTCCGATCGTCGACGGTCTCAGTCGGGTGCGGAGCGCGAGGCCGAGGTGGCGAGGGGCTGAGCGCGTTCGCGGTTCATTTATATGGGGGCGCGGCGCACAGTGGTTTTGCCCGCGCCGGTGCGGTTCGAAGGTAGAATCGATCGCGGTCGAGAGCTCGCGGCTCCTCGAGCCAGGCGCATCGTGGCAGTTCGCGACATCGACTTGGGTGACACCTTGCTTGCCACCGCCGCCCCGCGGGCCTTGCCGCTTCACGCAATCCGACCTACCACTCCATCGGCCGCCACGCAGTGGAATTCCTATTCCTTCCTTACCCGGCCTCCCGGATGGGAGCTTCGCGCGCGACACGACGTTCGAGCCGATGGTCACCGGCGACGAGGACATGAGCAGGGAGGATCGATGAAGACCAGGTTCTTCGCTCTGTTCGTCGCGGCCGCGATGGGGGTCGCCACGGTGGCCGCCGCCGATCCGTCGCGGTCGCACCGCACCACGCGCGGCGCCGCGCTTCCCCACCGGCCACCGCGACGGCCGTGGATCGAATCACGAGGTGCTGCTGGGATCCCGACGTGGTCAGTACGGCCACCATATCGATTTCACCGGTTTCGTCACGACGGCTACGAGGTCACGACCCAGTACCGCAGCCAGAATCTGCTGTTCGGCGAGGAGGCGACGGTGCGCGCGCCAAGACGGTGGTGCGCTACGACTACTCGCGGCTCGACTTCAACTGCCGCACGGTGCTGAACGGCGACCCGATCTTCCAGGAGTTGGGAGTTCTTCATCTTCGTCGACCCGGTCCAGAACAAGTTCGCCACCGTGCAGAATGTCGGCGTCGATATCAGCTACGCCGACCTCGACCACTCGAACTTCCTCGCCGCCTACGACGTGAACGGCAACTTTCTCAGAAGCCAAGTTCAACACGAAGACCGGGTTCCAGTTCCTGAAGATCGAACGCCCCACCGCCGACATCGCGCGCGTGATGACCGGCGACTGCCTGGAAAGCTCGGGCTCCAATGCTATCCCGGCGGGCCGGATCGGCGATCAACTGCCTCACCTTCTCGACCCGGTCGCCAACTCGACCCCCCCTGCCGAGACCATCGAGATGCCGCCGGCGCCAAACCACGGTCAGCCTGCCGAGAACGAGCCCGTGGACGATGACGGGGCTCGCCTTGATGCTGCTCGCGGCGGGCGGAATCGCATGGTTCCGCCGGAGGTGAAGTCCGAAATCTCCTGATCTCGACATTATTACCTTCATTTAGATTAGCTTAAAGCTAAACTTTTCCGATCGGGCGAGTATCAATCGGTCAGGTGATCGTCCGCGCTCGTCCGCCGATCGTGCATTTTGCCAGGTTTGTCCTTGATTTCACATCACGTACGAGCGAAACTTGTGGGCGTCGCTGGTACGATTTTCAAGCTTTGGCCTTGGTCTACCGCCAATGGCCGGCGCAAACAGGGCCGTCCCCCGGTTTCCTTGCGCTGCTCCGTCTCAAAACGGTTTCGTTCCCGGCAGGTGGGCACATCCAGGTCGGGCCAAACCCCAATGAAGGGTAAGTAGAGGCCGAGGCATTGTTTCACTCACGGAGAGATTCGACACCACGAACCGTTACGAAGCAACACCTCCTGTCCGGAATCGCCCCCGATGTACGGAACCCCATTCCGTAATCTTGCCAAGGAGGATCTGTGAAATCACGAGCATTGCACCTTGGACTCCTGCAGCTCGCTGCGGCCGCCACGATCGCGACGCTGCTGGCGATCACCAGCGCCTCCGCGCTGGCGGCGCCCATCTACGAGGAAGAACTTTTCGTACAACGCCGGCACCCAGCTGAACAGGACCGGCGGCTGGGCGGCGCATAGTGGCGCAGGCACCAAATCCCCAGACCGTCGGGGCGGGAAGCCTGAGCTACGCCGGTTATCCTCCTCCGGCATCGGCAACTCGCTGATCGATCGCCTTGAACGGTGAGGACAACAATCACACGTTCCCGGGTCAGGCCGCGGGCACGGTCTACATGGCCGCCCTGGTGAACGTCTCGAGCACCCAGGCCTCCGGTGATTACTTCCTTCACATGTTCGATGGCGCGATCGCGGGCAACGGCTTCTACAGCCGGATCTTCATCAAGGATCCCGGCACTGGCACGAACTACGCCTTCGGTGTGCAGTTCAAGTCCACGGTCGACGCCGTCTACACGCCGGGCTTCACCTTCACGCCCGGGACCACCCATCTCGTCGTGGTCAAGTACGTTCGTCCCAGCGCCACCAACGATGTCGTGCAGCTCTTCGTCGATCCGGCGATTCAGAAGCCCGAGCCCGCGCCGACGCTGACGGCGGTCCACGACATAACCCAGACCGACGCCGTCAACATGGACGGTGTCGCCGTCAGGGCAGCGCCGGCTCAGCCGGCTCTGCCGCCATTGACGGCATCCGGGTCGCCACCAGCTGGTCCGACGCGGTCGGTGCGAAGATCGCCACCGCGACCCTTCTGACCGCTCCGCTCTCCTCGACCTGCGGCGACAAGATCTCCCCTGACCGCGGGTCAGCCCCGACTCCCGACGAGGACGGTGAGCTTCTACGACGGCGCGACCCCGATCACCACGATCGGCACGTCGACGCGAACGGCCTGGCCGGTGGCCTCGGTCATGGGCCTCGCCCCGGGCAACCACTCGCTGACCGCCGTCTACAACGCTGGCACCTCCTCCTACGCCACCAGCACCTCGAACAAGGTGTCGCACGACATCGCGGCGATTCCGACCACCACCGTGCTCTCAGGACCGCCCTCCCCGCAGTGCGGCGACAAAGGTGACGCTGAGCGCACAGGTGTCGCCCGCGGGCGCCACCCGGCAACGTCGAAGAGGATTCTTCGACGGCGCCACCACCCTCGGCAGTGGCTATTGGCCGCTCGACGCCAACGGCATCGCGACCATCTCGCTGACCTCGCGCTCGCTCCGGGCAGCCACTCGTTCACCCTCCGCGCACCTCGGCGACGCTCGCCACCCGGGCGGCAGTTCGCAGAAGATCCTGCACACCGTGAACACCGATCCCGTGACTGTCGTGGTCTCCGGACCGGCCAAGGTCAGCTGGCGGTGACAAGGCCGACGATCACGGCGACCGTCTCCGGTCACCGCGACCGGCAACGTCGAGTCTCTTCTGACGGCGCCACCACCCTCGGCATCCGGTCCGCTCGACGCCAACGGCGTGGCGGCGCTCTCGATCGAGACGCTCGGAATCGGTGACCACTCGATCACCGCGAACTACCTCGGCGACGCCTGCCGCTTCCAGCCGGCTCCAACAAGATCACGGTGACGTCGAGCCGCTGCCGACCAGCGTCAGCTCGGCGCCAGTCCGAACCCGGCCAAGGTCGGCACCAAAGGTCGTTGAGCGCGACCGTGAACCCGACCGACCAGGGCGGCATCGTCCGAATTCTTCGGCGGCGCCACCTCGCTGGGCTCGTCGGTGGTCGATGAGAACGGTCAGGCGACGCTGTCGGTGCCCGACTTCACGGTCCGGCGATCGCTCGGTGACCGCGGTGTACAGCGGCGCGGTTGCTACGCCGGCAGCACCTCGAACAAGGTGACGGTCACGATCCTCGGCCTGCCGACGGTGTCGATCGGCGACGCCAGCGTAGCCTCGAGGCAGCGCCGGCACCAGCAGCTTCGGCTTCAAGATCTCGCTCTCGGTCGCCACTCAACACCGTGACCGTCGGCTGGAGCACCTCCGACTTGGCTCGGCCCGCTCGCCAACAACGATTACGTGGCGGCGAGCGGCCTGGCGACCTTCACCGGGCGAAATTTTCGCAGACGATCAGCGTCGACGTGAACAGCGACTCCTCAGATTCGAGGGCGTGAGACGTTCCACGTCAACCTGTCGAACGCGGGCAGCGCCACGATCGGCGACGGTCAGGGCGACGGGACGATCTCGGCACGACGACGGCACCCCGACGGTCTCGATCGCGGACGCCCGGCGGCGAGCGAGGGCAACAGCGGCACCAAAGGTGTTCAAGTTCCGGTGACGCTCTCGAACACCAGCGGCCAGCCAGATCCTGGTGCTCTACGGCACGCAGGACCGGCGCCACCGCGACCACGGCCAACGGTGACTACCAGGCCAAGACCGACACCCTGAAGATCGCGCCGAAGGCGCGCGACGACACCATCCGCATCAACGTGGTCGGCGACACGCGGCTCGAGAACGACGAGGACGTTCTTCGTCAACCTCACGAGCGCGGTCGGCGCCACGATCGGTACGGCGCAGGGGACGGGCACCATCCTGAACGACGACGGCCTACCGCAGATCAGGTGACGTCGGGCAACACCGCGGCGCAGGGCAAGAACGAAGGCAACAGTGGCAAGACCCTTTTTCCCGATCCAGACAATCTCGCTGGTGGGCGCCAACGCGCTGGCCACGGTGGGGAAGCCGACTGGCACACCGAGGACGACGCGGCGACGCGCTGGCGAACAACGACTACCAGGCGGCGAGCGGGCGCGTGACGTTCGCTCCCAAGGCGACGACCGCGACGATCACCGTGTTCATCAACGGCGACGTGACGCGCGAGGACTGGGGAGACGCTGGCGATCGTCCTGACCAATCCGGTCAACGCGACGCTGCGCGTGACTTCGGGTTCGGACCGGGGGTCGGGTTCGTGACCATCCGGGACGACGACGCGGAGCCCAAGATCATCATCAACGACATCGCGCTGCAGGAAGGCAACTCGAGGCGAGACCGACTTCGTGTTCTCGGTCAGCCTGACGCGGCCGAGCTCGGCGGCCCGGTGTCGGTCCGCTGGACGACGCAGGACGGCACGGCGGTCGGCGGCAACCTGCCGGACGGCGATTACACGCCGGCCTCGGGCGTGATCACCTTCGGTGAGAAGGAGACCAAGGCGACCGTGACGGTGCAGGTGCACGGCGACAACACGATCGAGCCGGACGAGACCTTCGGCGTCCGCCTCACCCAGCCGCTGCACGCCACGATCCAGGACAACACCGGCGTCGCCACCATCGTGAACGACGACGGTACGATCTCGATCGCGGACGCGTCGGTGATGGAAGGCAACGCGGGCACCACGGACCTCGTGTTCAAGGTTTCCCTGTCGGTGGCGGCGACCGAGAAGGTGACGGTCAACTACCACACCACCGACGGCACGGCGACGGTGGCGGACAGCGACTACGTCGCGGCGAGCGGCACGCTGTCGTTCGCGCCCGGCGAGACCTCGCAGAACGTCACGGTCGTGGTGAACGGCGACACCAAGCTCGAGGGCGACGAGACGCTGAACGTCGTTCTCGACTCGGCGAGCCCGTTCGCGATCGCGGACGGCGCGGGCGTCGGCACGATCCAGAACGACGACAGCACGCCGGTGGTTTCGATCGCGGACGCGCCGGCGGCGACCGAGGGCAACAGCGGAACCAAGGTGTTCAAGTTCCCGGTGACGCTGTCGAACACCAGCGGCAGCCAGATCCTGGTGCTCTACAGCACCGCGAACGGCACCGCGACCACGGCCAACGGTGACTACCAGGCCAAGACCGACACCCTGAAGATCGCGCCGAGGCGCGCGAGCGACACCATCCGCATCAACGTGGTCGGCGACACGCGGCTCGAGAACGACGAGACCTTCTTCGTCAATCTCACGAGCGCGGTCGGCGCCACGATCGGTACGGCGCAGGGGACGGGCACCATCCTGAACGACGACGGCCTGCCGCAGATCCAGGTGACGTCGGGCAACACCGCGGCACAGGGCAAGAACGAAGGCAACAGTGGCAAGACCGCCTTCCCGATTCAGCTGTCGCTGGTCGGCGCCAACGCTCTGGCCACGGTGGAGTGCGACTGGCACACCGAGGACGACGCGGCGACGCTGGCGAACAACGATTACCAGGCGGCGAGCGGGCACGTGACGTTCGCGCCCAAGGTGACGACGGCGACGATCACCGTGTTCATCAACGGCGACGTGACGCGCGAGGACTGGGAGACGCTGGCGATCGTGCTGACCAACCCGCAGAACGCGACGCTGCGTGACTTCGGGTTCGGACCGGGAGTCGGGTTCGTGACCATCCAGGACGACGACGCGGAGCCGAAAGATCTCGATCAGCGACGTGATGATGAACGAGGGCAACCTCGCCGACGGCGAGACCCAGTTCGTGTTCTCGGTGAGTCTCAATCATCCGAGCTCGGCGGCGGTGTCGGTCCACTGGACCACGCTGGACGGCACGGCGGTCGGCGGCAATCTGCCGGACGGCGATTACGAACCGGGCTCGGGCGTGATCACCTTCGGCGAGAAGGAGACCAAGGCCGAAATCACCATCAACGTCCACGGCGACGACGCGGTGGAGGACGATGAGACCTTCCAGGTCGGCTGACCCTAGCCGCTGCACGCTGACCATCAGGACGCGTTCGGCCTGGGGACGATCCTGAACGACGACGGCGGACCGACGCCGACGCTGGTGACGCAGTTCAAGGCGGAGCCGGTCATGGGCGGCGTGTCGCTGCACTGGCAGCTGCAGGACGCGACGCAGATCGCGAGCCTGTCGGTCGAGCGGTCGGAGAACGAGATCGGGCCGTGGTCGCCGGTGATGACGGATCAGCTGGACGAGGGCGGCGTGATCGGGACGGTGGACCGTGGCGTCGTGGCCGGACGGACGTACTGGTACCGGCTCGAGGTGCGGGACCGTCGCGGGAACTCGACCGTGATCGGACCGGTGCAGGTCCAGTCGGGCGACGCGATCGCTTCGTTCGCGCTGAGCAAGGTGACGCCGAACCCGGCCAAGTTCGGCCAGCCGGTGACGATCAGTACGCGCTGCCCAAGGCGGCGTCGATTCACGTCAGCATGGTGGACGTGCAGGGCCGCGTGGTGAAGGTCCTGGCGAGCGGCATGACGCAGCCGGGCCGCTACAAGGTGACCTGGAACGGGAGCAGCGATCAGGGCGGCGCGGTGCCGGCCGGCCTGTACTTCGTGCGCTACCAGTTCGCGGGCGGCAAGGCTCAGGTCAGAGGTTCGCCTTCACGCGGTAAGCGCAGAAATCTCTCGAGAGTAGTTCCAACGGGGCCGGCAACACGCCGGCCCCGTTGGTTTGCCCCGCGCCGGAGGGCGGTTCCGGGCGGGATGCATTGTCAGGACGTCAATTCGGGCTTCCTGCACGGCTAAACGTATGTTTGATCTTGCTTTACCGAACTTTCATTTGTTAGATTCTTCGCCAGCTTGAGTCCCGGAGTCGGCGCACGTCGATTGAAGGCCGAGCTCCTCGTCAGACATGTGAAGAGCGCCCTGGGTGATTCGCCCCGAGCGCTCGCCATCTCGATCACCGCGACCGGGTGGTGCAGCGATGCATCCCCTCCGCGTCGCCAACGCGGATTGCATACGCAACAGTGGCAGGACGTGCGGGGCGACAAGGCCCCACGTCGCCGCCGAGGAGGTTTCCGCTACACGACCCTGTGGTCACAGGGCTCCCCGCTTCCGACGCTGTGTCCCCACAACCGCCAAGCGAGAGTCCCGCTGCTCCGGAAGACCATTCCAGTCCCGAAGACTGAGAACTGACCGTCACCTTTGTCCACGCAGGACGCGACGACGCTTCCTGTGCCAGGCGGCTCCGTCCATCGGATGAACCAGGAACCACGAGAAATACCGGGCGACAGCGGCGTATCACGTCACGCCGGACCGTCGTCGACCATTCCCTCCATCGAGCCGGGAACTCTTGCTCGCGTGCGGAGTAGCATCGTGACCGCTTCCGGATTGATCATGACTGCATTCGCGAACCGCTCGTCCCGGAGGGAGCCGGCCACACGCCGGCCGATTCGTCCGGCGGATCGGGTTCGGCTGCTGCTGGCCGCGTGCACCATGGCGGCGATCACGCTCGGAGCAGGGATCGCGCGAGCGCAGACCACCTACACCTGGAACGTCAGCGGCACCGGGTTGTGGACCACCGGCTCGAGCTGGACGCCGACGCGCAACAGCCCGGCGAGCAACGACATCCTCGTGATCAACGGCTCGACCACGCCGACGCCGACGCTCACCAACGTGCCGACCCAGACCATCGGCCGGCTGCGCGTCATCAACAACGCCAACGCGACGCTGACCACGACGACCAGTGCCAAGACGGTCACCATCGGGAGCGCCACCCCACCGAGCCTCGAGATCCTGGCGGGCTCGACGCTGACGCTGAGCGGCAGCACGGCGATCGTTCTCTCGATCGCCTCCGGCGCCAACGCCTCGATCTCCGGCAACATGACGATCACCGGCGGCGCCCACCAGCTGCTCGGCACCACCGCCAACCAGATCGTCTTCAACAGCGGCGCGGTGTTCACGAGTGGCGCCTCGACCACCAGCAACCCCTTCGGGAACTCGGGCACGGCCAACGTGGTGACGTTCGCGAGCGGCGCGACCTACACCCACGCCGCCGGCCTCGATCCCTTCGGCCTCGCGGCCCCGAGCGCCAAGATCGTGTTCCAGACCGGCAGCACCGCGATCTTCCGCACCAATTCCGGCTACAACGCGAGCGGCCGCATCGTACTCTAACCTGACGGTGCAGAACAGCGCGGCGCTCAGTGCGTCAGGCTCCGGGAACTTCGCCTTCCGCACCCTCAACGTCGAGTCCGGCTCGTCCTTTACCCACACCGGGAGCAGCACTGGCGACGGTGACCATCACCGGCGACATCACCACCGCCGGCTCCGGCAGCGTCGCGATCACCGGTGGATCGGGCTTGATCCAGCTCAACTCCGGGGCGCTCCAGACCATCGGCGGCGGCGGGGGCACCGGCACGATCACGTTCACCGGCGGCGCCGTGACCGCGCTGGGTACCACGGTCGCGGTGTCGCGCAATCTGGTGATGTCCTCCGGAGCGATGACCGTGAACGGCACGTTCCAGGTCAACCAGGGCGGCGGAGCCACCGGAACGAGCTTCGTCTACGGAGCCGGCGGGACGCTGATCTTCAACACCACCAGCTCCTTCAGCGTCGGCTCGACCACGTTCTGGCCGACCTCGAACGGTCCGCCCAACGTCAACGTGCTGGGGGCCGGCGGCATCACCCTGACCGCCACCCGCACCGTGAGCGGTTTGTTCCAGACCAGCGCGACCGTGACCCGAGGCGACCGGCTGACCCTGAACGGGACCACGCAGCGCAACCCCGGCGGTTCGTTCGCCGACACCCCGGTCTACGGCCCCGCGTCGACCCTGGTCTACAACGGGGCGTTCACCGTCGGCCCCGAGTGGACCACCGGGACCATCGTGAGTACCGGGGTCCCGCTCAACGTCACCATCCAGGCGGGCGCGGGCACGGTCACGGAGTCCGCCACCAACCACACCGTTCCCGGGAACCTGCTGATCTCGAGCGGAACGTTCGCACTGAGCGCCTCGACCGGGAACCTGTTCGTGGGCGGCAACTGGACCGACAACGGTACCTTCACCGCCAACGGCCGGATCGTGACTCCTCAACGGCACCGGCACGCAGACCATCGCCCGGACCGGCGGCGAGGACCTTCGCGTTCCTGGCCGTGAACAAAACGGCCGGCAACCTGGTGTTCTCGTCGAGCCCCGCCACCAACGTGACCGTGACCGGCGCCACCGGCGCAAACCCATGTTTATTCAGAATGCTTAATATTTGAGTTCCCATAATAGAACATCGCTGTGTTATAAATTGGAAGGTGATTATTATAAGATCATATTTCAGGTATAATTTACATGCTTAATATCTTATTGATCTATATGTTTATAAAAGGTTTCATGGTAACATACTTAAGAAACAATGATTCTGCCATCAGTCAGCTGGCATCTTCTGATATATCCTTTTATACCCATCTTTTCTTCATCGTTTCGTCAAGAATCATCTTCATGGTATGGTTTGGTCACTATACTATATATATTTAGTTTGGTCTTATAATATTTGCTTATTTCATTTCCACACAACAAACATCTCCCTTGGTGCCAGCCCAGGTTTCATCAAACCCCAAGTTCATGGAGGAGCATAACTTCACTATATAGAACTTAATCACCCGTTCAGGGCAACACGACGGTCGACCTCGGCAACGGCAGCGCCGCGGTCAGCGCGCCAGATCGCCGGGAACCTCACCATCGATCCCGGCTCGAGCCTGACCATGAACAACGCCGGCAACCTCATGGACCGCCTCCTTGACCGTGCTCGGTAACGTCAACGTCAACGGCACGCTCACGCTGTCGACCCTGGCGGGCGGCGACCTGGTCACGAACGGCAGCCTGGCGGTGACCGGAACCCTCGGCACCAACGGCCGCTCCGTCACGTTCGCGGGGGCCAACGCCCAGACGATCACTCGCGCGGGCGGCATCACCCTCGACTACCTCAAGCTCAACAAGAGCGGCGGCTCGGTTCAGCTCCTCAACGGCCTCACGGTCAACGCTCCGGCCGGCGGCAACGCGCTCGAGCTCAACGGCACGGTCGACGTCCTCGACTTGAACGGCAACACGATGACCCTGACCTCGACGGTGGGAGGCACCGATGCCGCGGGGTCGCTCAAGGGAGCGCGACGTCCAATCTGGTGCTCAACGGCACCGGCGCGATGGGCACGATCCGCTTCCAGAGCGGTCGCAGACGCTCGGCAACTTCACCGTCAACCGCACCTCGTCGGGCACCGTGACGCTGGGGCTCGCCGCTCACCGTCGCCGGCGGCGCTCGCGCTCACGAACGGCACCGTCGTCACCGGGACCAACGCGCTCACCGTCGGCGCCGCCGGGGCGGTCGCCCGCACCAACGGCTGGGTGGTCGGTCTGCTGGCGAAGAACATCGCCGCCGGGCCGACCTCGGCGACCTTCTGAGATCGGCGCCGCGGCGGGCTACACGCCGGTCACCGTGAGCTTCGCCAGCGTCACCACCGGCGGCCTGCTCACCGCCTCGACGACCAGCGGCGACCACCTCGAGCCTGTCCGGCTCGGGCATCATCACGACTCAAGTCGGTGAACCGTTACTTCACCCTGACCAACTCCGGGATCGTGTTCACCACCTACGGCGTGACGCTCCAACTTCCTCGCCGCCGACGTCGACGCCGGCTCGAACACCGCCAACTTCGACGTGCGCAAGTTCTGATTCGCCGACCTGGACCGTTCCCCGACCCTCGGCACGGTGACGGCCACCAGCATCCAGGCCAGCGGGATGACGTCGTTCCAGCGACTTCGCGATCGGCGAAACCGTGCGCTGGACGATCACCTCGTCGACCGGACCCAACGGCACGGTCTCGCCGCTCGGCGCGGTCTTGGTGAAGGACCGCCGGAACCAGACCCTTCACCTTCCAGCCGTCGCTCGGCTACCAGGTGCAGAACGTGCTGGTCGACGGCGTCTCGGTGGGCGCGCCCAGCAGCTACACGTTCACCTCGGTCACCGCCAACCACACGATCTCGGTGACCTACACCGTGGCGATGTACACGCTCAGCGTCGGCGTTTCGGGCGCGGGCTCGGTGACGGTGGTGCCGGATCAGGCTCAGTACGCCTACCACACCTACGTCAACCTCTACGCCGTGCCCGAGGTCGGCAACGAGTTCGTCAGCTGGACCGGCGATGCCGTGTGGAACGACAGTTATCTACAGTTCGCGGTCGACAGCAACATGACCGTGCTCGCCACCTTCCGGCGCGTGCCGCTGAGCTACACCCGCAGCAGCTTCGCGGGGAGCTATACGCCGCTCAGCACCGCCACCGGCGCCACCCGGCTGATCAGCATCGCCGACGACTCGACCAAGTCGATTCCGCTGCCGTTCACGTTCGTGTACACGGGGCTGCCCTACACCCCCTCGAACTTCCTGGCGGTGAACGCCAACGGCTTCGGTTTCCTGTCGCGCACCAACGTCAGAGCTCGATCCCGACCCAGGCCAACAACGTCAGCCTCTACGGGTCCTCGCAGCCGAACAACACGCTGGCGCCCTGGTACGACGACCTGAGCGTCGGACCGGTCGGCACCAATCCCGCCGGCAGCGTCCTCTACCAGACCTCCGGAGCGCCGGGCAGCCGGGTGCTGACCGTGCAGTGGACCAACGTGTCCTCGTACCAGAACGCCACCAGCGGGCAGCCGCGGCAGATCAACTTCCAGCTCGCGCTGTTCGAGGGCACGAACACGATCGAGTACCGCTACGGTCCGGTCACGGGGTCGGAGTACAGCATCTTCGAGGAGCGCGTCGATCGGGCTCGAGGACTCGACCGGCGGCAACAGCCAGTACATCGACGCGGTGACGGGCTCGCGGCTCACGAACAACGGGATGATGACGACCAACCGGTGGCCGCAACGCTTCTACCGCTTCGTCCCCGGCACGCCGCCGCCGATTCCCGCCGGCACCTACAACGTCGGCGTCGGGCAGACCTATCCGAGCCTCACCGAGGCCGCGGCCGACCTGAACTATCGCGGCATCGCGGGGCCGGTGACCCTGCTGCTCACCGACGCGGTCTACGACTCGTCGGCGGCGGAGGGGAACATCTTCCCGATCGTGTTCGCCAAGATCGCCGGCGTCTCGCCGACCAACACGATCACCGTGCTGCCGGCCGGAGCACGCCGGCGATCCGGTCGCGTGGCACCGAGAACGGCATCTGCGGCAACCAGTCGCTGGCGAGCGCGATCAGCTCGACCAACGAGCCGATCATCGCCCTGGTCGGCACCGACTACTTCACGCTGCGCGGGGTGAGCCTCGACGGCGAGGCCGACCGTCGACCGCGGCGTGCTCGTGATCCCGTCGTCGCCCACCGACGGCGCGCAGAACAACCTGATCACCAACCTGTCGGTGTCGCTGACCCGCGCCAACACCTCGTCGATCGGGATCCAGCAGACGACCACGGGCTCGCCCACGGATCCGAGCGGCACCAACTCCGGCAACCACTACTACAACCTGCAGGTCACGAACTGCTACGCCGGCGTATCGCTGGCCGGCAACGCCACGTACTTCGACGCCAACTGCGAGGTCGGCGGCGGCTACTCGGTGATCGGCGGCAACGTCCTCGGCGACATCGGCAACGGCACGCTGCAGACCTTCGGCGTGCGAGCGATCAACCAGCGCGACCTGAAGGTGTTCGACACCGAGGTCCGCAACATCCAGGGAACGGCCACCGGTCTGGTCGACGGCATCGTGATCGACAATTCGGGGGCGTCCAGCGTCAGCAGCGGCGTGATCTCCGTCTACAACAACTCGGTCCACGACCTCAACAACACCAGCACTCCTCGGCGGGCCGCGTGGCCGGGATCCGGGTCAACCTCACCACCGACACGCTGAGCTCGTCGCGGGTCTACAACAACTCGGTGCTCTACCTGAACTCCTCGAGCACCTCCACGGCGTCGCGCAGGATCGTCGGCATCATGGTTCAGGACGCCGGCGGCGGCGCGCGCAGGCCATCCACAACATCGACTTCAACAGCGTGCGAATCTCGCCGACCAACGTGACCTGCCCCAACTCGTGCTTCGAGATGGGCACCACGACCGGCGCGGTCATGCGGATCCGCAACAACATCTTCGGCAACTACGTCGGCACCCAGCACGGCAGCGGCAAGCACTACTGCATCGTCACTCCGGCGCTGAACTCGGTCGGCCCGGCCGGATCTCGGTGCGATCGCAACATCCTGTTCGTGAACAACATCAGCAACGGGTTCATCGGCCTCGCCAACTCGGTCGACAAGCTCAACCTCTCCGACTGGCAGGCGGTGGCCAGCACCGACTCGTTCAGCTCGTCCGCCGATCCGCAGTACATCTCCGATGCCAACCTCCACATCAACTCGTCGATCCCGACCCCGGTGGAGAGCGGCGGCTCGTACTTCGGCGGCGCGATCAGCTGGGTGCCTCTCGACGCGGACGCCCAGGTGCGCAACTCGACGACGCCCGACATCGGCGCGGACGAAGGCGCCTTCGTCGTCGTCGCCACCACCGACGCCCGGGCGGCGTCGCTGGTGGATCCCCAGGTCGGCTCGATGAAGCTCGTCAACGTGAGCTTCTCGCCGCAGGCGACCTTCTCGAACGCCGGCACCGCCAACGTGTCCAACATCTCGGTGCGCTACCGTATCTCCGGACCCTCGCCGTCGACCACGGTGATCTACGATCGTACGTCGAACATCGCCAGCCTGGGCTCAGGCGCCACGACGACGATCACCTTCCCGTCGTTCACGATCGCCAACGCCGGCTTCTACACCATGCGGGCCACCGCCACGGTGTCCGGCGACCAGAACGTCGCCAACGACGAAGCCACGGGCTCGTTCGAGATCGCCGGCCCGATGAACGGCAGCTACACCGTCGGCGTCGCCCAGCCCGCGCCGTTCAACACGCTGACCGCCACGCTCGCCCGCGCTCTCGTCGGTGGGGATCTCGGGGCCGGTGACACTGCTGCTCCAGGACGCCACCTACTCGACCAGCGAGACCTTCCCGATCACGGTCGCCCCGGTGCCGGGCGCCTCATCGTCGAACGACCTGACCATCCGGCCGGCGCCGGGCGTGAACGCGGACCATCACCGGCTCGAGCACGCACGCCACCCTCGTCCTGAACGGCGCCGACTACATCACGATCGACGGCTCGAACCAGGTGGGAGGGACCACCCGCAATCTGACCGTCGTCAACACCAACAACGGCAGCTCCAACGCGGTGGTGTGGGGGCAAACCGCCAACCCGTCCGACGCGGTCACGAACGTCGCGGTGCGGAACGTCACGCTGGTGGGCAACGACAACACCCAGACCATGTTCGGCGTCGGGTTCGGAGCGCTCGCCATCGGCCTCAACAGCAACGGAGTCGGCAACCACAACAATCTGATCGAGAACTGCCTGATCAAGCGCACCCAGTACGGGATCTACTCGGCCGGCGCCAGCGCCGCCAACAAGAACACCGGCACGGTGATTCGCGACAACGACATGATCACCGCGGCCCCCGACAATGTCGGTCGCGGCGGCATCGTCGTGCGGTTCGAGAACAGCGCCCAGATCGTCGAGAACCAGATCGGCAACCTGAGCACCAACGCCGCCAACGCGCTCGGCATCGCGGTCGGGCTGGTCGACGTCGGCAACGGCACGTTCGTGGCGGACGAGGTGACCAACGCCACGGTGACGAGGAACCTGATCAGCGGCGTGGCCTCGAGCAGCATCGACGGCCTGTCGGCCTCCGGCATCGCCGTGGCCAGCGCCAGCTCCGGCACCAACAACATCGTCAACAACATGATCTCGGGCGTGCTGAGCAACGCGCTCGATCCCGACCTGACCGTCGGCATCCTGATCGGCGGCGGCACCGGCTCGGTCACCAACGTGTACTTCAACTCGGTGTCGATGACGGGCAACCGCGGCACCGCCTCGGCGTCGAGCTTCGCGCTGGTGGTCGGCGGCACCAATCCCGCGGTCGACGTGCGGAACAACGTCCTCACCAACACCCAGACCGCCGCGGGGCCCGGCGAGAGCTACGCGGTCGGTCTCTCCCTACGCGCCGCCGTACTCGAACCTGACCTCGAACTACAACGACCTCTACACCGGCGGCCCGCAGCTCGCCATCATCGGCGGTCTCGACAACTCGCCGACGGGCGACCGCAACACCTCTGGCCGAGTGGCGCACCGGAGACGCTCAAGGACGCCAGCTCGGTCTCCGCCAACCCGCTGTTCGTGAGCACGAGCGATCTCCACATCACCCAGTCGGGCTCGCCGGTGGCGAACCACGGCACCGTCATTCCGAGCGTGACGGTGGACTTCGTACTAACGATGCCGGCAACCGCGCCACCACGCCGGACATGGGCGCCGACGAGTTCGGCACCTACGCCATCAACGTCACGGTGGCGGGCAGCGGTACGGTGACCAAGACGCCGGACCAGCCCAACTACATCCAGAACACCCCGGTGACGCTCTCCCGCGACGCCGGCGGCGAACCACCACTTCGTCGGCTGGAGCGGCGACACCACCAGCAGCTCGCCGACGCTCAACTTCACGATGCGCCGCGACCTCAACCTCACCGCGACGTTCGCGATCAACACCTTCACCGTCGACGTGACCACGACCGGTTTGGGCGCGGGCTCGGTGTCGCGCAACCCCAACCAGGCCAGCTACGCGTACGGCACCTCGCTGCAGCTCACCGCGGTGCCGGGGGTCGGCAGCCACTTCGATCAGTGGACCGGTGACACGGCGACCGCCACCAGCCCGATCTCGCTGGTGGTGACGAGCAACCGGAGCTTCACCGCCGGCTTCTCGATCAACACCTACGCGCTCAACGTCAACGCGGTGGGCAACGGCGCCGTGGCGAAGAACCCGGATCAGGCGCTCTACAACCACGGCACCGCGGTCAGGTCACCGCCACACCGGCGGCCGGCTACCACCTGGTGGGCTGGAGCGGCTCGGCGAGCGGCGCCGCCAATCCGCTGCCGGTGACGATGGACACCACCAAGAACATCACCGGCACCTTCGCGATCAACACCTACCCGGTGACCGTCACCGTGGTGGGCAGCGGAACCGTGAACAAGAACCCCGATCAGGCGACCTACGACCATGGCTCGAGCCTCCAGCTCATCGCCGTGCCCGCGGTCGGCTGGCACTTCGTCGGCTGGAGCGGCGACACCAGCGGCTCGACCAGCCCGATCTCGATGATCATCACCGCGGCCAAGAACATCACCGCGACCTTCGCGATCAACACCTACACCTGGGCGTGACGTCGACCGGAAGCGGAAGCGTGGCGAAGAGCCCGGATCAGGCGACCTACGACCACGGCACCAACGTCCAGCTCACCGCGACGCCGGCGCCCGGCCAGACCTTCCTCGGCTGGGGCGGTGACGCGAGCGGCAGCACCAATCCGCTCACGGTGGCGATGACATCGAACAAGAACATCACCGCGTCGTTCACGAACGCGTTCGCTCTCACCGCGATCGGCGGCGGCACCGCCACCGCGAACCCGAACCAGACCTCCTTCAACCCCGGCGCCACGGTGACGCTCACCGCCACGCCGGATGCCGGCCGCACGTTCCTGGGCTGGGCCGGCGACGCCAGCGGCAACACCAACCCGCTGGTCGTGACCATGAACGCGCCGAAGTCGATCATCGCGCGGTTCACCGCCACGATGACGGTGGCGGTCACGGGCAACGGCTCGGTGGCGCGCTCGCCGAGCCAGGCCGAGTACGACCCCGACAGCTCGGTCGTGCTCACCGCCACGCCGCAGTCGGGCTGGCTGTTCGTGAACTGGACCGGCGACGTGAACACCTCGACCAATCCGGTCACCGTGCGCATGGACCGCAGCAAGAGCGTCACCGCCAACTTCTCGAACAACAACTTCATCCTGGCGGTGGCCACAGTCGGCAGCGGCTCGGTGATCAAGAGTCCCGACCAGGCGAGTTATCTCGGCGGCACGTCGATCACGCTGACTGCCACCCCGGCGACCGGCTGGCACTTCGTCAGCTGGAGCGGCGACACCAGCACCACGGTGAACCCGCTGACCTTCGTGATCCGAAGCAACCGCAACTTCACCGCGAACTTCGCGATCAACACCTACACGCTCGCGGTCACGTCCACCGGCACCGGCTCGGTGGCGAAGAGCCCCGATCAGCCGACCTACAATCACGGCACGGTGGTGAACCTGACCGCCACGCCCGGCCCGGGCCAGAGCCTGCGTGAGCTGGGGCGGGTCGGCGAGCGGCAACACCAACCCGCTGCCGGTCACGATGGACGGCAACAAGACGATCACCGCCACGTTCACGAACCCGCTCAACGTCACCGTGACCGGCAACGGCTCGGTGGCGAAGAGCCCGGACCAGACCGGCTACGCGCCGGGCACCAGCGTGACGCTCACCGCGACGCCGGCCGCCGGCAGCCGATTCCTGGGCTGGAGCGGTGACACGTCGGGCGCCACCAACCCGCTCACGCTGACGGTGAACGCGACGAAGAACGTCACCGCGAACTTCATCAACGCCTACACGCTCCCCGTCGCGGTGACCGGCACCGGCAGCGTCGTGAAGAGCCCCGATCAGCCCACCTACGACCCGGGCACGATCGTCGCGCTCACCGCCAATCCGGGCACCGGGTACCACTTCGTCAACTGGACGGGTGACACCACCGCCTCGGCCAACCCGCTGTCGGTGGCAATGACGCGCGATCGCCCCATGACCGCGAACTTCGTGATCAACACCTACCCGCTCACGGTGAACGTCACCGGCAGCGGCACGGTGGACAAGAACCCCTCGCAGGCGAGCTACGATCACGGCACCAACGTCGTGCTCACCGCGAACCCCTCGGTGGGATACCACTTCGAGGGCTGGTCCGGTGACGCCACCGGCTCGACCTCGCCGATCTCGGTGCCGATGACCGGACCCAAGGTCGTCACCGCGACGTTCGCGATCAACACCTACACGCTCACCACCAACGTGGTCGGGCCCGGCACGGTCACGCGCAGCCCCAACCAGGCGCTCTACGACCACGGCACCACGGTGAGCCTGACCGCCACGCCGGCGACCGGGTACCACTTCGTCGGCTGGAGCGGCGACGTGGTCGGCAACACGAGCCCGATCCCGGTGCTGATGGATGGCAACAAGTCGGTGACCGCGACCTTCGCGATCGACACCTACACGCTGGACGTGACCTCCGGTCGGCAGCGGCTCGGTGACCAAGAGCCCGAACCAGGCGGTCTACGATTACGCGACGCCGGTCACGCTCAACGCGACCGCCGGCCCGTCCTACCACTTCGTGGGCTGGAGCGGAGACACCACCGGCACGACCAACCCGCTCACCGTGCCGGTGATCCGCAACAAGAGCATCACCGCCACGTTCGCCATCAACACCTACACGCTGGCGACGTCGGTGCTCGCGGGACAGGGCATCATCGACCGCAATCCGGACCTGACCGATTATCCCGAGGGCAGCACGGTCGACCTCACGGCGATCGCGGCGACCGGGTACCACTTCACCTCCTGGGGCGGAGACGCGAGCGGCACCGATGCGCTGGCGCCGGTGCTGATGGACCGCAACAAGAGCGCCAACGCGAGCTTCGCGATCAACCGCCACACCGTCACGGTCACGGTCAACGGCAGCGGAACCGTCACCCGCTCGCCGGATCAGCCGCTCTACGACTACGGCTCTCAGGTCACCCTCACCGCGGTGCCGGCGGCGGGCTTCCACTTCGCCGGATGGACCGGCGGGCTCACCGGCAGCACCAATCCGGTGAACCTGCTCGTGAACGGCGACAAGACCGTGCAGGCGCGCTTCATTCCCAACGCCTACACCCTGAACGTCTCGGTGACCGGAGGCGCGGGCACGATCGGTCGCTCGCCGGACCTCGCGACCTATTCGCCCGGCCAGCACGTCGTGATCACGCTCACACCGGGCCCGGGCTTCCAGTTCGCCGACTTCACCATCCCCAACCTCGGGGTCGCGACCTTCAATCCCATCGAGTTCGACATGGACAGCAACACCACCGTGATCGGACGCGTCGTGGCGGAGGCCGCGACCCGTCCTGAGCGTGACGATCCTGGGCTCGGGAACGGTGACCAAGGATCCCGATTCGACCAGCTACTCGCCGGGCACGCTCGTGCAGATGACCGCGTCGTCCGGACCCGGTTACCACTTCACCGGCTGGACCGGCCAGGAGGTGCTGTCGATCAATCCGCTGGCCGTGTTCATGGATCGCGACAAGCACTACAACGCGATCTTCGAGACCGACCGCGTCGCGCTCACCGTGAACGTCAGCGGCAGCGGATCGGTGGCCAAGGCCCCCGACCAGCCGGATTACCTGCGCGGCTCGACGGTTCAGCTGACCGCCAATCCGGATCCCGGATTCTCGTTCGTGACCTGGGCCGGCGACACCTCGGGATCGGGTAACCCGATCAACCTGTTGATGGATCGCCCGAAGACCGTGACCGCGCGCTTCGGCTACCACCTCACCGTCAACACGGCGGGCATCGGCGTGGTCACGCAGACGCCGCCCAACCAGCAGAACTTCCTGCCCAACGCGACGGTCACGCTCACCGCGGTGGCGCGTCCGGGCCAGCTGTTCACGGGCTGGACCGGCAGCGTGGCCTCGACCAACAACCCGATCACGGTGACGATGAACGGCAACAAGACCATCACCGCCAACTTCACGCCGATGACCGCAGTGCTCACCGTCGTCGTCGAGGGGAACGGCGCCGTGACCAAGACGCCCGACCAGCCGGCCTACGACTTCGGCGCGCCGGTGGTGTCTCGCCGCGGTGCCGGCGAGCGGGTGGCACTTCTCGCACTGGGCCGAGAGCGCGGGCGACCTTCCCATCGACGGCGGTCCGGGGAGGACCGATTGCCCGAGCTGCGTGAGCGGCGCCTCCAACCCGATCGCGATCGTGATGGCCGCCGATCGCTCGATCATCGCGGTGTTCGAGCAGAACATTCCGGGTCTCCTGGCCGAGGCCGAAGGACGGGGTGCGGTGACCGGAACGCTGGCGACGGAGAGTGCTTCGGGCGACACCACGGTGATCCTCGAGGCCACGGCCGATCGGGGCTGGATGTTCACCGGCTGGAGCGGCGACGCGAGCGGCGCGACGAATCCGCTGACGATCAGGAAGGCGATCCAGACCCGGGTGGTCGCGCACTTCGTCGCGCGCGATCCCGGAGGTCCGTCTGGTGCGGGCGTCGCTATCCAAGGTGCTCGCGATCGGCGAGCAGGCCATGCTCTCGTGGTCGATCGAGTCCGGTCGCACGGTCACCGCGGTCGACGTCGAGATCTCGCGGAACGGCCTCGAGGGTCCGTTCGAGCGGCTCACGCGGAGCGCGGCGCGGAACAGGAGCTTCGCGTGGACGGTGTCGGGTCCGACCTGCGAGCGCGCGATCCTGCGCGTCACGGCGGTCGACTCGGCCGGCGGCACCGGCGCCGACACGCTCGAGGCCGGTATCGGTCCCGCGCTCACGCGTCCGAGTGCGATGGCATTCAGCGTGTCGCCGATCACGCCCAATCCCACGACGAGCCTCGCGCGCGTCGAGTTCTTCCTGCCGCACGACGCCCGCGTCCGCGTCGGCATCCTCGACGTCCAGGGTCGCGAGGTGACGCGGCTCGCCGACGCCTCATTCACCGGCGGACGGCACGAGTTGGTGTGGAACGGTGAAGCGCGCCACGGGACCGCGCCGGCCGGCGTCTACTTCGTCCGCGTGCAGACCGACGGACAGGAGCGCGTGCGGCGGTTCATGATCGCGCGATAGCCGATCGACATCGGAACACGAGACGGCCACCCGCGCGGGTGGCCGTTTCGCTGCGGAGGCCGGTCTCGAGCGCACGCTCCCGTTTGCGGAACCGGACGGGCCGTTCTATAGAGGACGGGATGCGCGACCGGTGGGACTTCGTCACCCGGCGGTCGAGCCGATCCGTCCCGTCCTTCCCGGCGTGATCGGCGCTACAGCCGCAAGATCACTGCTCCGATGTGCAGCGAGTGACCCGTTAGCTCAGTCGGTAGAGCACCTGCCTTTTAAGCAGGGTGTCGTTGGTTCGATCCCAACACGGGTCACCACCGCGCCCCCCGAAGAAAATTCTCGACTCCCCGTCAACTTCTTGCAAACCTATGTCAGGGGCACGCGCATCTAGAGCCCTCGTATGCCGCCCAACGGGTTGAGATTTCAACCCCTGGTCCCCTGGCCGTTCGACATCGTCCATGGCCATCCTCGGAGAACCTGTGGAATGTGAAGACGTTCTGAGACCAGCTTGCGGAGTATCTGGACGACGAGGCGCGCGTCGAGCTCTGCCGCGCGATCGAAGAGCACCTGACGCAGTGTCACGACTGTCGTCTCGAGGTCGACACCGTCAAGAAGACCATCGTGCTCTACCAGGCTGATCGTGAATCCGAGACTCCTCCCACGATCAGCTCCCGTCTGGCGGCGGCGCTGGCCCAGGCCTACCGGGACAAGCAGACGTAGGCTCCTCCGGTCGGATGGGAATCCGGCTCCCGGTTCGGTGGCCTCCCGCTCCGCGACCCGATTGACTTCGGCGTCCAGCGGCCCGTAGATTCGACCGGTCTTTCCTCGTGATCGCCCGTGGGGTATCCCCGCGGGCGGTTGCGTTCATGTCCCACTCGAGAACGCTCACGTGAAACGCGTCGGTATTCTCGGTCTGCCCGGATCCGGGAAGACCACCGTGTTCGAGATCCTCATGCTCGGCGCCGGCGCCTCGGTGGCGGACGCCCACGGCCGCGAGCAGGTCGGCGTGGTCCGCGTCCCCGATCCGCGCATCGATCGGCTCTCCGCGCTCTACCAGCCCAAGAAGACCATCTACACCCAGATCCAGTTCGTGGACACCGCCGCGGCGGGGGCAGTCCAAGACCGCGAGCAAGGGGACGGACCTGTTCGCCGGCGTGCGCAACTGCGACGCGCTGATGGTCGTGGTCCGCGACTTCGAGAACGACGCGGTTCCCCACTCGGGTCCGATCGATGCCGATCGAGATCTGAGGGCGGTCGAGACCGAGCTGATCCTGAACGACCTCGCGATCGTCGAGACCCGCATCGAGCGGATCGAGAAGGAGCTCCGGATCGGCAAGAAGCAGGGCGAGCACGAGCACGCGGTGCTGATCCGCTGCCGCGAGGCGCTCGAGGCCGAGCGGTCGTTGCGCGCGCGAGCGGTTCGGTCCCGAGGAGGAAAAGCTCCTCCGCGGCTTTCAGCTTCTCACGCGGAAGGCGGTGCTCGCGGTGTACAACCAGGACGAGCGCTCGTCGCGTGCGCCCGCCAGGCTCGGCGCGGGCACGCTGGCGGTCCCGATGCGCGCCAATCTCGAGCGTGAGATCGTCACCCTCCCACCCGAGGAGCGCGCGCGCCTTCCGCGCCGAGCTCGGGGTCGATGAGACGGGCTCTCGGTGGTCATCCGCGCCTGCTACGAGCTGCTCGGTCTGGTGTCGTTCTTCACCGTCGGGCCCGACGAGGTGCGCGCATGGACGATCCACCGCGGCGACCGCGCGGTGGACGCCGCCGGCGAGATCCACTCCGATCTCGCGCGCGGCTTCATCCGCGCCGAGGTGATCGGCTGGCAGGACCTGCTCGACGCCGGCGGCACGACGGGCGCGCGGAACAAGGGAATCCTGAGGCTCGAGGGCCGCGACTACGCGGTGAAGGACGGCGATTGCATCGAGATCCGGTTCAACAAGTGATCGCGGGATTCGCGGAGGGTCGAGCGCATGCATCATCGAATCGTGGTCGCCGTCGTCACGGTCGGCATCGGGCTCGTCGCGGTCACCGGTCCGGCGCGTGCGACCATCCAGGACGTGCGCGGTCACCTCTCGTTCGGCTACACCAAGCTCCTGATCCACGACGCGCCGGGCGGGTCGATGTCGTTCGCCGGTGGCGCGGACTACCCGGTGCGCGGCGAGTGGAGCGCCGGGATCGACCTTGCCTACGACCTGCTCGGCTCGCGCACGGTGACGCGCGGCAGCCTGGTGGCGAACGTCGACTACAGCAGCTTCGGCGCCGCGGCATTGCTCCACTGGAAACCGGAGCTCGCTCGGACCGATCGGCCGGATCTCGGCCGGCCCGGCGCTGATGAGCACGCGCGCCGAGCTGTCGACCTCGGGCGGGGGCGTCGCGTTCCTCGACCTCGCGGTCGAGGACTGGGTGCCGGGGGCGGAGCTGACCATCACGCTGATCTCGCGCACCACCTCGCCGGTGCGGGTCGGCTTCGAGTTCGACTCGCGCGTCGCGTTCCGCGACGAGGAGAACTGGTTCCTCGAGAGCGCCCGGATCACGTTCCACTACTGATCCGACCGTTCCGCGCCCGCGGCGGTTTTTGACAGCCCGTTCATCGGTGTCTATTCTCGCCGGCTCGCAGCTCCTTCAGGGGCGGGGTGCAAGTCCCCACCGGCGGTACTAGCCCGCGAGCGAAGGCGTCCGGCGTCCGCCATACGCGGAACCGCTTGGAATCGGTCGGACGGCTTTGCTGATCCGGTGTGACTCCGGAGCCGACCGTGACAGTCGGGATGGTAGAAGGAGGGAGGCCGGACCATGTCTGCCCGGCCTCGCGGCGCTTTCGCCCCGTGGTGCTTCGACGCCACGGGGTTTTCTCGTTGAGGGGCCCATGCCTTCGGTTGCCGACGACGTCGAACGGTCCTACATGATGCGCGCGCTCGCGCTCGCCGAGCGGGGACGCGGGCGCACGAGCCCGAACCCGATCGTCGGCGCCGTCGTGGTCCGCGACGGCCGCGTCGTGGGCGAGGGCTGGCACCGGGCGCTGGGTCTGCCGCATGCCGAGCAGGAAGCGCTCGCGCGCGCGGGAGGCCGCGCGCGCGGCGCCACGCTCTACGTGACGCTCGAGCCCTGCGCGCACACCGGACGCACGCCGCCGTGCGTCGACGCGGTGATCCGCGCCGGCATCCGGCGCTGCGTCGTCGCGGTGCGCGATCCTCACCGCATCGTGAACGGCCGGGGTCTGAGGTTGCTGCGGCGCGCCGGCGTCCGCGTCCGCGTCGGCGTCGGCGCCGAGCCCGTCCGGCACGCGCTGCGCGGCTACCTGCTCGCGCACCGCCGCGGTCGCCCGCGCGTGACCTGGAAGATCGCGTCCACGCTCGACGGCCGGATCGCCGATCGTGACGGGCGCTCGCGCTGGATCACGAGTACCATCTCGCGTCACCGCGGGCACCGGCTGCGCGCGGTGTCGGACGCCGTGCTGATCGGCTCCCGCACCGCGCGCGCTCGACGATCCGCGCCTCACCGCCCGTGGCCAGGGCGCGGTGCGGCAGCCGCTGCGCGTCGTCTGCGACACGGGGCTCGAGCTGCCGCGCACGCTCCGGCTGTTCCGGCCGCCGCTCGCGCGCGGCACCGTGGTCGCGTGCGGCGCCGACGCGCCGGAGCGGGCCGAGCGCGAGCTCTCGCGCCGCGGCGTGCGGGTGTGGCGGCTGCCGCGCGCGGGCGGGCGGGTGTCGCCGCGCGCGCTCGGTGCGCGGCTCGTGCGCGAGGGCTGCCACGACGTGCTGATCGAGGGTGGGGCCACGCTCGGCACGGCGTGGCTCCGCGCCGGGCTCGTCGATCGCCTGGCGCTGTTCCCGGCGCCGCGGGTGATGGGCGCGGGCGGGCTCGCGTGGTGCGGCGATCTCGGCGGATCGACGCTGGCGCGCGCGCGCGTGGGGACCATCGTCGAGCGCCGGGCGGAGCGGTCCCGACGAGTTCGTGATGGTGGAGCTCTAATGTTCACGGGACTGGTCGAGGAGATCGGACGGTGGAGCGCGATCGAGCGCGGCGGGCCGGGGGCCCGGCTCTGGATCTCGGCGGCGAGCGCCTCGCGGACGTGCGCGAGGGCGACAGCATCGCGGTGTCGGGGTGCTGTCTCACCGCGGTGAGCGCCGCCTCCAGGCGCTGCGCGTTCGACGTTGTGCCGGAGACGCTCGCCCGCACCACGCTCGGCGCGTGGCGTGCGGGGACCGCGTCAATCTCGAGCGCTCGCTCCGGCTCGACCAGCGGCTCGGCGGCCACCTCGTGCAGGGTCACGTCGACGGCGTCGGCGAGGTCGCGTCGGTCGCGGCGGAGGGCGAGGGGCGTCGCATCGCGTTCGAGCTGCCGGCGCCGCTCGCGCGCTTCGTCGCGGAAAAGGGGTCGCTCGCGATCGACGGCGTGAGCCTGACGGTGGCGGCGTGCGATGGCGCGCGCTGCGAGATCGCCTACGTCCCGCACACGCTGCGCGTCACCGTCGCCGGCGACTACGTGCCGGGCGGTCGGGTGAACCTCGAGGTGGACCTGGTGGCGCGCTACATCGCGCGCCTGCTCGAAACGGCCCCCGCGGCCGAAAGGAGGATCGGATGATGGGTACGGGCGTAAGGCCGGTGCGCGCGTCGCGGACGCGCGCCCGCGGGCGCACGCGCGCCGTGGCGAGCGCGCCCCGACGGACGAGCGTCATGCTCACCGTTCCCGAGGCGGTGCGGCGGATCAAGGCCGGCGGCATGGTCATCATCGTCGACGACGCGCAGCGCGAGAACGAGGGCGACCTGGCGTTCGCCGCCGAGAAGGCCACACCGGCCCTGGTGAACTTCGCGCTCACGCACGGCCGCGGCATTCTCTGCGCGCCGATGGGGCCGGACGAGGCGGATCGCCTGTCGCTCAAGCTCATGGTGCCGCACAACACCGCCAAGTTCGGGACCCCGTTCACCGAGTCGGTCGACGTGCGCAAGGGCACCACCACCGGAACGTCGGCGCACGATCGCGCGCGCACGCTGCGGGCGCTCGCCAGCCCCGCGACGCGCTCGGACGACCTGGTGCGTCCGGGCCACGTGTTCCCGCTGCGCGCGGTGCCGGGCGGCGTGCTGAGGCGCGCCGGCCACACCGAGGCGGCGCCTGACCTCTGCCGCCTCGCGGGGCTGCAAGCCGGTGGCGGCGGTGTGCGAGATCCTCTCGGCCGACGGCCGGATGGCGAGGCTGCCTGAGCTCGAGCGCTTCGCCCGGCTCCACGGCCTCGGCATCCTCACGATCCGGGACCTGATCGAGTACCGGCGCCAGCGCGAGGTGCTGGTGCGGCGCGTCGTGTCGGTTCCGCTGCCCACGCCGCAGGGCCGAGTTCCAGCTCCATCTCTACGAGTCCACGCTCGAGGGCGATCATCACATCGCGCTCCAGCGCGGCCGCGTCGAGCGGCGGGAAGCCGACGCTGGTGCGCGTCCACTCGCAATGCCTCACCGGCGACGTGTTCGGATCGCAGCGCTGCGACTGCGGCGACCAGCTCGCACGCCGCGCTGCGCGGCGATCGACCAGCGCGGGCGCGGCGTGCTGCTCTACCTGCGGCAGGAGGGCCGCGGGATCGGGCTCGCCGCCAAGCTCAAGGCCTACGCGCTCCAGGATCGCGGTCTCGACACCGTCGAGGCCAACGTAGCGTCTCGGCTATCCGGCCGACCTGCGCGACTACGGCATCGGGGCCCAGATCCTCACCGATCTCGGCATCCAGCGCGATCGAGCTCCTCACCAACAACCCGCGCAAGCTGGTCGGGCTCGAGGCGCACGGGCTCACGATCGTCAAGCGCGTGCCGATCCCGGTGCCGGCCGACGCGCTTCAACCGCCGCTACCTCGCCACCAAGCGCGACAAGCTCGGCCACCTGCTCGATCTGAAGCTCGGGGAGACGTGAGCGTGCGCGAGCTCCGTCCCGAGCACGACGCGCACGGCCACCGCTATGTCCTGGTCGCCGCGCGCTTCAACGCCGAGTACGTCGAGCGGCTGGTCGCACGCCGCGCTCGAGCGCTCACCGCGCGCGGCGCGGAGTCCGGACGATCTCGAGGTGATCTGGGTGCCCGGCACGCTTCGAGCTGCCGCTCGCCTGCCGCTGGGCCGCGGCCTCCGGCCGATTCGACGCCGTGCTCGCGTTCGGCGTGCTGATCCGCGGCGAGACCGAGCACTTCCGGCTGGTCGCGGAGTCGGCGACCTCGGGGCTGGCGCGCGTCGCGCTCGACACGTCGGTGCCGGTGCTGAACGGCGTGCTCGCGGTGCTCGACGCCGGGCAGGCGGCGGCGCGGTGCGGCGGGCGTACGGCAATCGCGGCGCCGAGGTGGCGCTGGCGGCGGTGCAGATGGTCGCGCTGCGCGCGGAAGCGTGGCCGCGCGATGAGCCCGGGCGGCGCGGGCGCGCGGCGGCGGGCGCGCGAGGTGGCCTTCCGCATCGCCTATCAGGTCGACGTCACCGCGCGACGGCTATGCTCAGGCGTGCGGGCATGCGACGCGAGGAGGACGCGCCTGAATCGCCGATCAGGTCGCGCTGGTCGAGGACGTCGTCGAGCGTGCTCGAGCGGCGCGTCGCCGAGGTCGACGAGCATCTCCAGCGCGCCGCCGAGCACTGGGCGCTCGCGCGTCTCAGCGCCACCGACCGCTCGGTCCTGCGCAGCGGCGGCGGCCGAGCTGATGGGTCGTCCCGGCACGCCCGCGCGGGTGGTGCTCGACGAGGCGATCGAGATCGCGCAAGCCGCTACGGCTCGCGAGGAGTCGGGCCGCTTCGTGAACGGCGTGCTCGATCGCGTCGCGCGCGCGCTGCGGCCCGGGGAGTTCTGATGCTGCACGCGGTGGTCTCCGACATCCACGGCAACCTGGAGGCGCTCGAGGCCGTGCTCGCCGACATCGACGCGGCGCGCAGCCGGCAGCATCGCCTGCCTCGGCGACTTCGTCGGCTACGGCGCCTCGCCCAACCGAGTGCATCGACGCGCTGCGCGACCGTGATCGACGCTCGCCGTGCGTCGGTAATCACGATCTCGCGGCGTGCGGGCGGCTCAAGCTCGGCGTACTTCAATCCCGACGCCGCCGCGGCGGCGCGCTGGACCGACGACGCAGCTCACGCCCGAGAACCGCGAGTATCTGAAGGCGCTGCCCTTCACCGCGGTGTGGCGGAGACTGCTGCTCGTGCACGTCGACGCCGTCGGATCCGTCCGGAGTGGCACTACGTGCTGTCGCCGGCGGACGCCGCCGAGGAGCTCGAGCGCTTCGACCGCCAGATCTGCCTGATCGGCCACTCCCACGTGCCGGGAGCGTTCGAGTCGAACGGGAAGAGCGTCCGCTACACGCGCGACGCCGAGATCGCGCTGGCGGAAGGGACGCCGCTACCTCGTCAACGTCGCCAGCGTCGGCCAGCCGCGCGACGGCGATCCGCGCGCCGGCTACCTGCTCTACGACGACGCGAACCGCGCGCTGAGCCACGTCCGCCTCGACTACGACGTCGAGGCGCGATGCTGCGCATCGTGAGCGCCGGGCTGCCGCGTTCCTCGCCGAGCGGCTGCGGTGGGGCGAATGATCGTCCGAGCCAGGTGAGCGGCGTGCCGCGCGTCTCCACGCTCGAGCACTGGGAGTCGTACTGGCGCGGGCACGCCGATCTCGATCGCACCTACTCGACCGGCGGACGCCTCGCGCGCGAGATCCTGCGCGACGGCCCGGTCGAGGGCCGTCGCGTGCTCGAGGTCGGGGCGGGCTCGGGACGCGACACGCTGGAGCTGGCGCGCCGGCGCGCGCGGGTGGTGCTCGACTACTCGCCGGCCTCGCTCGCGCTGGTGCGGCGCGCAGGCGCGCGAGCAGGGGCTCGCCGGTCGACCTGGTGCCGCGCCGACGCGCTGCGCGATGCCGTTCCGCGACGGCACGTTCGATGTGTCTTCCACCAGGGCCTGCTCGAGCACTTCCGCGATCCGCTGCCCGCTGCTGCGCCGAGAACGCGCGCACCGTCGCGCGCGGCGGACCGCGTGATCGTCGACGTGCCCCAGACCGTGCATCTCTACACGGTGATGAAGCAGGCGCTGATCGCGGTCGACCGCTGGTTCGCGGGCTGGGAGACCCAGTTCACGCCGGCGGGCTCGGAGCGGCTGGTGCGCGCGACCGGGCTGTCACGGTGCGGCGCACGTACGGTGAGTGGATGGTGCCCGGTCTCGGCTATCGCGTCGTCCGCGAGGTGCTCAAGCGCGGCACCGGGCTGGCGCTGCCGCTCGATCCCGCGGGACCACGCTGGTGGAGCGCGATGCTGGGAGGGCATGGCGGAGCCGGCTTCGGCCGCACGCCGGATCGCGCTCTACACCTGCCACGTTATCGGCACGGTCGGGGAGAAGCGATGACGCCGCCGTTCCACCTGCTCGCGGTCAACTTCCGCGACCCCGCGCATCCCGAGGCGGGAGGCGCCGAGCTGCATCTCGAGGAGATCCTGCTCGAGGCGGTGCGCCGCGGCTTCCGCGTCACCTGGCTCGGCCTCGGGTTTCCCGGCGGCGCGCCCGAGGACACGCATCGCGGGATCGCGCGTCGTCCGTCGCGGCACGTGGTGGAACTTCAACGTCGTCGTGCCCCCGCGTGCTCGCGCGCGAGTTCGCGAGCCCGGCGCCCGACCTGGTGGTCGAGGACATCAACAAGGTGCCGTGCTTCACGCCGTGGTGGACGAAGCGCCCGGTCGCGGTGATCATCCCGCACCTGTTCGGCGAGACGGCCTTCCAGGAGGCTTCTGCTCCGGTCGCGCTCTACGTCGTGGCGCTCGAGCGCCTGATCCCGCTCGTCTACCGCCGCTCGCGCTTCCTCGCCATCTCCGAGAGCACGCGCGACGACCTGGTGAACGCGAGGATCTCTCGGCGTCGCGCGTCGCGGTCGTGCACTGCGGCCTCGATCACGACGCGTACCGCGCGCCCGACCAGCCGCGAGAAGAGCGCTCGGCCCGACCCTCGTGTTCGTCGGGCGGTTGCGGCGCTACAAGGGGCTCGACTGGGTGATCCGCGCGCGCTGCCGCGCGTGCGTGAGCGCGTTCCCGGCGCGCGGCTGGTCGTGGTCGGCGACGGTCCGGATCGCGCGCGCATCGTCGCCGCGGCCGAGCGTCTCGGGGTGCGGGACGCGATCGACTTCCTCGGCTTCGTTCCGGGCCCGGAGAAGGCCCGCCTGATGCGCGAGGCCTGGGCGCGTGGTGCAGCCGAGCCCCAAGGAAGGCTGGGGGCTCACCGTGGTCGAGGCCGGCGCCTGCGGCACCGCGGTGGTCGCCGCGCGACAGCCCGGGCCTCCGCGACTCGGTGCGACGCGACGTCACCGGTCTGCTCGTGCCCGTTCGGCGACGACGCGCGCGCTGGTCGAGGCGCTGTCCCGCGTGCTCGAGGACGCCGCGCTGCGCGAGCGTCTGGCCGCGAGCGGGATCGAGTGGGCCGCGCGCTTCACCTGGCCCGACGTGCGCGCGCCGATCGCTCGACGCGCTGCTCGACGGTATCGCCGCCGCCGGCGCCGGGCGCATGGCGGCGCCGCCGGACGCCGGCGCCGCGCCACGAAGGCCGGCTGAGTGGCGGACGCTCGAGCGGGAGGGCACCGGATGGCGGCACGCGCTCGCGATCGGGGCCAAGATCGCCTTCAGCGCCGCCCTGATGGTGTTCCTCTTCCGCCGGGTCTCGATCGACGACCTCGCGCGACAACCTCGCGCACGCCGACCCCAGGGGTCTGGCGCTGGCCTGCGCGCTGCTGCTCGCGAGCAACCTGCTCGGCGCCTTCCAGTGGTGGCGGCTGCTGATCGCGGTGGATCTGCGCATCCCGTTCTACAAGGTGTGCGCCTACTACCACGTCGGGCTGTTCTTCAACAATTTCCTGCCGGCCAACATCGGCGGCGACATCGCGCGCGTGCTCGGAGGCGGCGCGCTACGGACAGGGACGCAGCGCGGCGCTGTCGACGGTGGTGATGGACCGGCTGATCGGGACGGTCGCGCTCGCCGGGCTCGCGCTGGTGACGACGCTGCCGGCGATCGACCGCTTCCACCTCGACCTTGATCTATCTCGCGCGTGGTGGCGTTCTTCCTGCTCAGCGTGGTCATGCGTTGTGGGGCGATCTTCCACCCCGGGCTGCTGCCGGCGATCGAGCGGTGCTCGCGCGGCGTCGGTCTCGGCGGCATGAAGCCCGCGTCTCGACGAGCTCGCGGCGCGGCTCGCGCACTTCCGCGGACGCCGGCGGCTGGTCGATCGGATTGCTGGCGGTCGCCACCGTGGTGCAGCTCGCGCGCGTCGTGCGTGCACGTGCTGGTCGCGCGCGCGCTCGGGCATCCACGTGCCGTTGCTCTACTTCTTTCTTTTCGTGCCGCTTGCTCGGCGGTGATAGTCTCGCTCCCCATCTCGCTCGAATGGCATCGGGGTGCGCGAGGGTGCGGGGATCGTGCTGTTCGGGCTGGTCGGACTGGATCGAGCGCCATGCCTTCTCGCTTCCAGTTCACGACCTATCTGGTGGCGGTGGCGGTCAGCCTGCTCGGCGGGCTGGTGTTCCTGTTGCGCATCCCGCGCCGCGCCAGCGGCAGCTCGAACCGTTCGGAGGACGTGTGATCGACTCGACCCGGCGGCGTCACGCTGGTCTCGCGCTGCTGGTGTTCCTCGTCGCCGCGGTCGTCTACTTCATCACGCTCGACGCCCACGCGTGCCCGTTCTGGGACGCCGGCGAGTTCATCGCCTGTCTCCTACATCCTCGGCATCCCGCATCCTCCCGGGCACGCCGTTCTACGTGCTGCTCGGGCGCGTGCGACCCTGATCCCGTGGCACACCGTGGCCGAGCGCGTGAACGCGCTGTCCGCCATCGCCGTCGGCGCTCGCGGTGATGCTGACCTACCTCACCGGCGTGCAGCTGATCCGGCCTGGCACTGAAGCGTCAGGACGCAGCGGCGTCCGACGAGTGGATCGCCCACGTCGGCGCCGCGACCGGCGCGCTGATGTTCGCGTTCTCCGACTGCTTCTGGGAGAACGCGATCGAGGCCGAGGTCTACTCGCTGATGAGCCTCGCGCAGATCCTCGTGTTCTGGCTCGGTCTGCGGTGGTGGGAGGAGCACGAGCGCCAGCCGACGGCCGGCCCGCTGCTCCTCTGCGTCTACGTGATGTGGCTGAGCGTCGGACTCCACCTCGGCGTCGGCATCATGGGCCTGCCGCTGATCCTGCTGGTGTGCGATGGTCGACCGCCGCGCCGCGGTCGTGTTCGTCGATGCCGCTTCTTCAGCGTGCTGCTGGTCACCATGGGCCTCGAGCGCATGGCCGGCGGGCGTGATGCTGCTGTCGACGATCCGTCTACCTGACCATGTGCGTCGCAGAAGAAGCTCAACGGCTGGATCGTGGCGACTGGCGCGTCGCGGCCGCGGCTCTACGGCGTCTACGTCGCGTTCGGCGACAGCGAGCTTCACGCCTGGTCCCGCTGGTGATCGCGCTGCTCTCGGTGATGGTGCCGCTGGTGCTGCTGGCGATCCGCACGCGCGCGAGGGCAAGGATCTTCGCGCTCGCGTTCGTGCCTGATGGTGCGTCGGCTACTCGACGCACGCCTACCTGCCGATCCGCGCCGCGCAGCATCCGGCGATCAACGAGGGCAATCCGTCGAACTGGGAGAACCTGCGCGACCTGCTCGAGCGCAAGCAGTACGGTCAGATGAACATGTTCGTGCGGCGCGCGCCGCTCTCGGTCCAGCTCGACAAGGAGTTCTGGCGCTACTTCCGCCGGCAGTGGCCGATCTTCCCAACCGACCGGCTGTGGGCGGCGCTGCTGCCGATCGCTGCTCGGGCTGTGGGGCGGGATCGGCAGCTTCGGCAGGAGCGCAAGTCGCGTTCCTCATACCGCCTGCTTCGTGGGCCTGCACCACCGCCGGGATGATCGTGTTCCTCAACTTCAGCGACCACGAGGTGCGCGAGCGCGACTACTTCTTCCAGAGCGGCTACCACGCGCTACGCGCTGTGGATCGGGCTCGGCGTCGCCTGGCTGATCGCGCTGGGTGCGCGACTCGTTCGCGACCGGCGCGGTGCAGACGCTGCGCCACCGCGGCGCGCGGCGGTGCTGATGGCGCTGCCAGCCGATCCTGCTGGTCAAGAACCTGTGGTTCACGCACGACCGCCGCGGCAACTACGTCGCCCACGACTACGCCTACAACATGCTCGCGCCGCTGGCGCCGAACTCGTTCATGTTCACCAACGGCGACAACGACACGTTCCCGCTCTGGTACATGCAGCAGGTCGAGGGCTTCCGCAAGGACGTGCGCGTCGTCAACCTGAGCCTGCTCAACACCGACTGGTACATCCGGCAGCTGCGCGACGAGGATCCCAAGGTGCCGATCACAGCTCGACGACGAGCACGGTGCGACATGCTGGGCGTCGGCGCGGTGCGCGACACGACGGGCGCACCTGGTCTACACCAACGAGTTCATGGTCGAGCACATCATCGCACGAGCGACCACACCGCCAACGGCCTGGAAGAAGCAGCCCTACTTCGCGGTCACGGTCCCGGAGCACATGGGCTTCGACAAGCACTTCACGCTCGAGGGCCTGGTCTACCGCGTCAATCCCGACACGCTCCAGCGATCAGATGGACGAGAACGCTACGCGCCAGGCGCTGTACGAGACTGTTCAAGTACCGCGGCCTGTTCAAGGCCGACGGCTCGTGGGACTCGTCGGTCTACAAGGACGAGAACGCGCTCGACCCTGTCGCGCAACTACGCCGCCGCGCATCTCCAGCTCGCGTTCGTACTACCGCAAGCGCGGCGCAGCTCGATCGCGGGCGATCGCCGAGATGGAGCGGCGTGGCGCGGATGTTCCCCGACTTCACCGAGGTGCTGGTGCCGCTCGGCAGCTTCTATCTCGAGCGCGGCGACACGGCCAAGCGCTGCGCGCTGTTCCGAGCTCGCCACGCAGCATCCCGAGCGATGCCGAGGCGCGCTACTACTACGGCGTCACCGCAGGTCTACCAGCGGCAACCTCGACGGCGCGATCCGCGAGTTCGAGGCGGCGATCGCAGCTCGAGCCCGACTACAACACTGGCCTACTACGCCGCCTACTACGCGTTGTGGGAGATCGGGGCAGAGGCGAGCGCGCGCTGCAGCTACCTCGAGCGCTGGGTCAGCGCCGCACCCGAACGACGCGCAGGCGCGCGGCAGATGATCGACGAGCAACGGCGGTCGCTGGGCGATCCGACGCCGCACCGTCCGATGCCGCGCACCGCCGCTGCCGCAACCTGCCCTGAGGCGTCGAGTGACCGGCGGAACCACACGCGCTGGTCACCGGGGCGGCCGGGTTCATCGGCTCGCACCTGGTCGAGCGGCTGCTCGCCGAGGGCGTGCAGGTCACCGGCGTCGACTGCTTCACCGACTACTACGATCCCGCGCTCAAGCGCGCGCAACCTCGACGGCGCGCTGCGCATCCGCGCGTTCGCGCTGCTCGAGCTCGACCTCGGCGCCGCCGATCTCGCGCGCGCTGCCCGAGGTCACGGTCGTGTTCCACCAGGCCGCGCAGGCGGGCGTGCGCGCGTCGTGGGGCAGGACTTCGCGGCCTACACCCATCACAACGTGCTCGCCACCCAGCGGCTGCTCGAGCGCTACCGGAGCGCGCCGCTCGAGCGCTTCGTCTACGCGCCGTCGTCGTCGGTCTACGGCGACGCCGAGCGCTATCCGACCGACGAGGACATGCTGCCGCGGCCGTTCTCGCCCTACGGCGTGACGCAAGCTCGCGGGCGAGCACCTGGTGCTGCTCTACGGCCGCAACTTCGGCATGCCGGTCGCGGCGCTCCGCTACTTCACCGTCTACGGTCCGCGCCAGCGTCCGGACATGGCGTTCCATCAGTTCTGCCGCGCGATGCTCGCGCGGCGAGCCGATCCCGGTCTACGGCGACGGCCAGCCAGTCGCGCGACTTCACCTTCATCGACGACGCCGTCGAGGCCAACGTGCGGGCGTGGCAGCGCAGCGCGCCGCAGGGCGTCTACAACGTGGGCGGCGGCTCGCAGGTCGAGGTGCTCGAGGCGATCGCGATCCTCGAGCGGCGCGCTCGGCGTGAAGGCGCACGATCGCGCTTCGAGCCGCTGCCGCCGGGCGATCCGCTGCGCACCGCGCGCCGACGCCTCGCGTCTCGAGCAGGACCTCGGCTGCAGTCCCGCGGTGCCGATCGCAGGACGGTCTCGCCGCCGAGGCGGAGTGGGCGCAAGCAGCTCTACGCCGGGGAGCCGTGTGCGTGAACGCCGAGCCCGGATCTCCGTCGTGATGCCGGCCGTACGACGAGGCCGAGAGCCTGCCCGAGCTCCACGCGCGAGCTGACCCTGGCGCTCGACGACGCTCGGCCGGCCGTGGGAGGTGATCTACGTCGACGACGGCTCGCGCGACGGCACCGACGAGGCGATCGCGAGCTCTCGCCGCCGCCGACGCGCGGGTCCGCGGCGTCTCGCTGCGCCGCAACTTCGGCAAGTCGGCCGCACTCGCGGCCGGGTTCCGCCTCGTGCGCGGCGACTGCGTCGTCACGCCTCGACGCCGACCTCCAGGACGATCCGCACGAGCTGCCAGGCGATGCTCGACATGCTCGAGCGCGAGCGGCTCGACCTGGTCTCGGGCTGGAAGCAGGACCGCAAGGATCCGTCGGTCCAAGACCGCTGCCCTCGCGGCTGTTCAACGCCGTGACCTCGTCGGTGGTCCGGCATCCGGCTCCACGACTTCAACTGCGGGCTTCAAGGTCTACCGCCGCGACGTCGTCGACGCGCTCGAGGTCTACGGCGAGTTGCACCGCTTCCTGCCCGCGCTGGCGCACTGGCAGGGCTTCCGCGTCGGCGAGGTGCCGGTGCGACATCGCGCGCGCCGCTTCGGACGCAGCAAGTTCGGCGCCGCGCGCTTCGTCAACGGCTTCCTCGACCTGCATCGAGCGCCGCGTTCATCTCCACCAGCGCGCTCAAGCCGCTGCACGTGTTCGGCCGCATCGGCCTCGGCGCGCCTCGCGCTCGGCATCGTGATCGGGCTGTGGTTCGTCGGCCAGTGGCTGCTCGGCGAGCCGATCCGCGTGCGGCCGCTGATGCTGTTCGGCGCTGGTCTCGTGCTGCTCGGGCATCCAGCTCATGCTCATGGGGCTCCTGGGCGAGATGATCGCGCACCTCGGCGCGCGCGCCGACACCTACCCGGTGCGCCGGCTCTACAACCTGGACCGCGCGGCATGAGGGCGTTCGTCCTCGCGGGCGGGCTCGGCACGCGCTTGAGACCGCGGTTCGGTGACCTGCCCAAGGCGCCTCGCCCCGCTCGGCGGCCGGCCGTTCCTCGCGCACCTGCTCGACTGGCTGCGCGAGCACGGCGTCCGGCGACGCCGTGCTGCTGCGTCGGCCACGGCGCCCAGCGGCTGCGCGAGACGCTCGGCGAGGCGGACCGCTCGGGGTCGCGCCTGCATTACTCGGTCGAGGACGAGCCGCTCGGCACCGGCGGCGCGCTGCGTCCACGCCAGCGCCTGCGTCGAACGGTCCGGCGCTGGTCGTGAACGGCGACACGCTCGCCACCTCGATCCGTGGGCGCTCGAGCGCGACCGCTGGGAGCACGGCGCGGTCGGCGCGGTCGCGCTGTTCGAGGTCGCGGACGCCCGCAGCCGCGGCCGCGTCGAG
>ERZ1370068.8413-contig-7269_pt1 | contig 38173 bp, 53 predicted proteins | sample MGYA00561227_ERZ1370068 | MGnify/ENA primary metagenome ERZ1370068 (study PRJEB38410, sample SAMEA6850437) | metagenome | study: Metagenomic assessment of the ecological functions of the soil: analysis of the soil microbiota associated with the...
ATTATGCTGGATTCAGTTGGCGTGATCGCTGTTCCGGCGCGCTTTGAAGCAAGCCCAACTTTGCCGATGGGAGTTCACGCTTATTCGTGAACCCACAGCTCGCCACGGCAAGCCGCCGTCGATATTCATCTGCTGCCAACGACGCGCCGACATATGCTTTTGCTCCACGTTACAAACGGCGTTCTCGATGGTTCCCGGCTGGGACGTCAGGTACGGCAAACCAGCCCGAAACCGCGCGTGATCGAGCCGCTCGCCGGTTCACCATCGTGGTGCATGCCCAAACTGCGTATGGCGACTGTGCGCCCCTTTTAAGATGCTCGGTGGCGCGTTGAGGCCCACCACCACTTGACCCAGCAGTTATCAAATAATCGCCAGCTTGCGACAATCGTGGTCGCGATTCGCGACGCGCTCGTCTTACACCACACTTTCCCCAACCCGGACCTGTACTGTGGCGCATCCACGGCGAAAGCGGGCCGCCGCGAGCGGTTGCAAGCCACGCGTTCATCTACCGGATCCGTTCGCGCCCGTCGATTAAGCGGGAAGCTTCCGTGGTCGCCGCAGAGCTGGCTCCACCGCGGTGGTGTATTTCGATGCCCTTCCAAGGTGTCCGGGCGGGATGGCCGCACTCACGACGCTGCGGGTGCCTGCTGGTCGGCGCGATGGTGGTGTGACGGCTCCGTTCGCTGCGCATCGTCGCGGTGTCGTGGGCGACAGCGCCCGCTCGTCGTGCCTCGCCGAGCTTGGCGCAGCACGCGACCCACCGACCGCGGCCAGCTCTTCAGAATATGTTACTGCTGCCGCATGGCTGATCGGCTTCTCTTGCTGTCGCACGGAGCGACGCGGCCGATCCGTTTTCATATGGCCGGTGGTCGCGCAGTTGTTGTGGGTGCAGCTCCGCTCGAGTTTTCTCTTGGGGCCGGTGGTGGCCGCGATCTTTTTCGCGAGCGAATGGCTCTCCCGACCATGGCGCCCGCTCCACCACGCGCGACTTTCGCCGCGCCTTTGGCACGCTGGTCGCCATGATGGCGCTGGCGTGTCTCGTGAACCCGAACGCGTGCGTTCACCGAGTTCAACCGCCTGATCCGGCGCAGCGCATGAGCTCTCGGCGCGCTTCACGCTGGGTGGAAATCGCGCTCGGTGCCGCCATCGCGTCAGGCAACTTCCACCGTATTACAGAGTCCTCTCGCGCTGGCGCGCACGCGATTCTCTTGAACCTGAAGAGCTCCCGCTGGCACCCGCCGCACTCATGGTCGCGACGGCGGTGTTGTCGCTACCAGTCGCATCGATTTCGGGTCGAGTTCGCCCTGTTGGCGGTGCCAATAGTTGCGGTGCTGGCCAAGACACGCCGCTCTACGAACAGCTCGTGCGTTCGTGGATAAACTGGAAGCGCCTGCCGCGCGCGACCGTGGATCGCGAGCGCGCGCGGCCTCGTGATGGCACTCGGCCTCATGGTGGTGGGCGGAGCCGCATGACCGCAGCACTCCTGCCGACAGCGGCCGCCCCGATCCGCGCCGTCGCCTTCGCGGTCGGAAAACGGCGTCACCAGAGCGGCCTTTCAACACGATCGCGTTCGGTTCGTACATGCTGTGGGACGCGTACGGGGCGCACCACACCTTCATCGACGACGCAACTTCTGGCGCACCGATTAATCGCGACTTCTCGCTGGCACAGGCCACTGACGATGGATGGCGCGCTGGCGATCGCCAATCACCACCTCGATTGGTTTCATCTTGCCGCGCGTGGTCGGTGGCCGACCTGCGGGCACGTCCTCCTCGCTGTGACAATCGACGACCTCATCCAGAACCTTGCGCCGCCGTTAGGGAATTGGTGCACGTCTGACCAACCGCGCGTTTGTTTGCGTGGCTGAAAGCGTCCGCCGGCCTACTCGTGGCTCGACTTAGCGCACCTTCGCGTGTCCACCGCCCGGCGAAACTTTCGAGGGCGCGCGCTTGTCGCCCGAGCAGAAGTGAGTGCGAGTGCGATGCGGTGGCCGAAAGGCGCCGAGCGCGCCACCACCGAGGCGCCGGATGACGATTTGCTGTGGCAACGTCTCGGAGCGGCATGCAGGGCCGGGCCGCGGGCCCGGTCAGAGCGGTCGACGCGCTCAAAAAGCGACACAGCTCGCCCCGACCGGATCCGCAAGGGTGTGGGATCCGAGATCCGGCGCGCACTCGCCTGCCGAGGGCCGGACTGAGGACGGCTGGATGTCCGTCTCGCCGCCGCCGGCATGAAGCGCTAATTCGACTCCCTGCCCGCCGACGCGGGCGTGTATATCATCATCGCGCCGATCTACCAGGGGCGAGAAGGGGGCGACGATCAAGAAGGCCCGGTTGCGAGCTGATGTGATCGCGCGCTCGCGCCATCGGGCCGGGGAATCGGGAAGCGGCGCAAGTGCAGGGATCGTTTGAGCCAGGATGTGAGAGGCCGATCAGGTCTGACGGGAACTCTCTGAGCGCGTAGAATTCGCGGTACGCGCTGAAGTGGTGGACGGCGACCCCGATTCTGGCTCCCTCGGGTTACTTCTTCTCCCAGAGGCGGATCATCACCGCGCAGCGAAGCCGACAGACCCAGCGCGCCCGGTGCCGTGTGCTCGCGATTCGCGCGTCCGCCAGGTACTTCGAGAAGCTGTTCCATGACCAGCGCCGCGATGGGCCTGCGGCGTTGATCTGCTGAAAGCCTTCGTTGCGATCCGGGGACGGCGCCGCGCGGATGCCGACGTCGTTGCGGGTCCGCGCAGGATACGGCTCTCATCCAGCGAGCGTCCCGCCAGTTCGCCGCGTTGCTACGCCATGTCGGCGAAGCATCCGGCAGCCGCTAATGCCGCCCGAGCTCATCACCGGCATTAGGTGTGTGCCGACGTTCCGTTGTTCGCGAGCTTTGCCGGATCGAAGCTTCGTCGCCCCACGGGAAACACGCGGCCCGTCGGTACCGCGCGCCGCCTTCTCCACCTCGGCTTCCGGTCGGCGAGACGCTTGCACGCCGCATTTCAGCTGACGGCGCGGCGGCCTCTTCCCAGGTGGCGGTGATCACGGGAAGCCGTCTTCTGGGCGCCGTAGTCGCCGTTGATCCGCTTCGGAGGCTTCGGTTTGGAGTCCGATGTCGAGGAAGACGCTTAGCCTGCTGTGCGCGTTGGTGACTTCGTGGATGTCGTCGTGTAGAAGTCGTCGAGCGCGACGCGACACGCACGGACGCTGCGATCATCACTTCCGCCATCTTGGCCAGGCCGCTCGGCGGTGCTGCCCATGATGAACTCTACGCCCGCGGGCGCGAACACCATTGCCGGTTGATCTCAGGATCAGGTTTGGGGCGGGAGGGCGCGTCGCCGCGCGCAGGACGATCCTGCGAGGCACGGCTTGGTGCCAGCGCGGCGACGACGAGGGACGGAGATACGAGTGACGAGCAACGGGCGCGGTGATCGCCTCAGTTGGAGCTTTACGGGTGACGACCTCCGGCCCGAGGAAGAGGGAGCCGGTGGGCAGCGACTAGCGCCGGGCGCTGGAGCGGTAAACCTGAATTACCGACTTCCATGCGTTGCATGGCGGAGTCATGAGACCGGGCCGCGCGACTACTCGCTGCACCGGCGCGAAGTAACTGCAGGCTCGGGCGTTTTTCGGGAGCCGGCGGTCGAGACTCGATGCGTTTCGGCTTGAATGTGGTGGAAGGCAGCCCGTCTTTGCGTCTGACTGCCTTCCTCTCGGTTCGGGGACTGAAGAAGGCGCGCGGTCACCTGGGATCACGGGACTAGGGTTCGCGCCGCTTCCTCTTCCTGCTGCTACTGTGCGGACGGATTCTGTCTGTGAAGCCGGGGTACCTGATTCGCCGCAACCCATCTGCCATCCGAACGGTTTGCCGCATGTTTCATTCACGCAGGTACCGGCTTCGACAGATCGATCGTTCGGTTCCGGTTGCGATAAACCCCAGATAAAATAGAAAATGTATATTGGCGTACATATCTCAAACGTACATGGCTGCCATCAATGCTAAACCATCTCAGCTTCTTCCTATGAGGTCGCCCGCCACGGAGCTTCACCCGTGCCGCCCGCGAAGCGCTCTGGTCGCCCCAGTCCGCCCTGAGGCGTGCAGATCAGAGCCCTTGGGAAGAACTCGTTGCCGGGATCACGTCTCGCTTCGACCGGCGAATGGGGGCGTCGTCCTGACCGACACTGAGGGCAGCGCCACCTTCCGGGCGTGGCGCTGTCGCTTCAACGATGTCGACCCAACTGATCTCCGATTTTCAAGCAAAGCGACACGCATGCTGAAGCGGGCGATCAGCGATGGGACATCAGCAACATCAGCTGGCATCTATCCTGCATCCTCACGGCACCGGGCCAAAATGCTGAACGTCCGCAATCACATCGACTTTCGCAGGTCAAGGAGCGGTGATGGTGCGTGATCAGGCACAGACTAAAACGCAAGCCATCGCGAGCCTGTCCAAAGGAGGCTCGTACGGACGCGAACAACGCCGCCGCCCGCCGGAAGCTCTTCATCGTGGCCCCACCCGGTCACCCGCTCATATGAGCAAGTGACCGCGACTCAAGCACACCCGCGTTCATTATGAGCTGCCATGGGGCATCCACACGCGCGCCGCGATGATCGCGCCCGCAATTTAAGCATGAATCGCGATTTTTATGTCGTGAAGATCACCAATGCCGCGATGTCGGCTCCACATGGTGATGGCGGGCATGGGGCTCGCGGCTTTCTTCGAAACCGCGGGGTGGGTCGAGGATTGCCGTGCGGTCGAAACTCTTGCGACTGGACGGTGCCAGCCTCTCATCATGAGTCAAGACGTGACCTTGTACACATGTAGAACCTTTTCCGCGTGCTGCGAGTTTAAAAACTTTCGTCAGAATTTCAGACGCCACGCTTTAAGGCGAAGGGAAGGGTGAGCGAGATGATCTTCCTCAGGAAGTGGCCATCGATGTCTGGCGCGTCAATCGGGGATCGGGAGAATATCGATGCGCAATCTTTTAACGAAACGCAAGTAGTTCTATCCGACCTCTGAGATCAGATGCGAGGCGAGAGGGTGGCAGCCACTCGGTATTCAGGGCGGCTGAAACGGCAGGCGACGTTAAATGCCAGAACATCAACCAGCCATTACGCATTTGTCCACGGTGGCTCGACGTACGACCAGCTCGTCGCGATGCAACAACGCCGGCATCAGTGTTTTCAGAAGCCGACGGCGGGCTTCGATCGAAGGCTGGCAGGTAGATCGATATCAGCGCTTGTCAGGAGTGTTTTTCGGCATGAGTAATCAGATTCAGCCCAGTATCAGGGCGGCGGGGGATCGATCGTCAACATGGCGTCGATCTGGCGGGTGTGTCAGGTTCACGCGAACTCGACTTGTAGCGGCCAAGCTTTTATGGTGGTCAGTTGTCACCAGTGAGCATGACCATCCACGAGACCACGCGGCGAAAGAGGGCGCGTGAACGGTGGGTCAGGTTTCATCCACGCCGCTCACCGGGAAGCGGAAGAGACAGCGCAGACGGGCGAGATGCTGATCTCGCTGCGTGGACGGTTGAAACCCGGGCTCGCGGAAACCATCCTCTGGTGGCGGCGAAAGTCGTCGTTCGTCACCAGTTCATACTACCGGTCGATGGCGGATATCGCGCGTTAACTGGGTGCACGTCGGCGGCATCGATCAAACGCGTTTCTCTCGCAACGTGAACCGCACGACGGTGCAGACGGAGTTCAACGCGTCGTTCGCGTTCCGACGGGGATTGATTCGCGGGAGTATCTGTTGGAGGCTGGCCGGTGATTCAAGCCTGGGAAAACGGCGGCCGGAAGCACGCTCGACTCGAGCGATCCACCGACTTGTTGTACGCGCCCACTGCTCGAGGTTGACCGTCTCCGATATCACGGCGACATGCTCACGAGCACGCGCGTTTCGTTGTGGAACCGATGCCGGTCGCGGAGTCTCCTGCGCGCTCCTCGCGATCTTCTTGCCTCCGTACACCCGAGCGCAGGCGCGATGAGCGTCTGTCTCGGCGGCGGCGATCGATGACGTTCTGCGCTCTGTTTCTTTGATGGAGTCTCGATAAATTGCTCGAGCGCTGCGGAAGCTCTCTCACCGGCAGAACATCGACGAACTCCGGGGTCGATTCAGACGCTATCCGCGTACGACTGCTGGCTTCACCGTCATGGTTCAGATCTGGCGCGCGTAGTCTCATGTCCGCACGCGATATCGAATATTCAGGTGGATTCTGCTTCAGAGCTCGACCGGGCCGGGATTGTTGATCGACGACGACATTCTTCCCGCGCCGGAAGGTTATTTGCGCAGGTCGGGGCGCAGCGAAGCCTTCTTCGCCAGACCGGCGGGCTGTTCGATGAAATCGCGTCTTCGCTCCAGCCAGTTAATTGCTGCCCGCGCAGTTGAACCTCGCCCCAGCGACGCTGCTGGACGATGGGTGTCACGCGACGTTGGTGAGGTTACGCGTTCTCCAAGTCGCCGAGCGCGGTTGTCATCCGTGCGCAAACCGATCAAGCTTTGCGACAAGCAGGCCGTATCTTCGCGACGCCTTTCTTCTCGATGATCAACTCCGATCCTGCACGCGTTTGGCTCTTCTCGAGCGACTCGTGCCCGAGCGGCTTGACGAAACCTCTTCTGCCGACTTCATTCTGGTCAGGCGTGTTCTTAGCACCTGCTCTTGGTAGCTACCTCGGGGTGCTGGCCTTGGCCAACTCGAGAGGAAGGTTCGTTAACTGATGACTGCAGGCGCGTCGGATAGAGAGCGCCTTGAACGCGTTGGTGTCATGCGTGCCTCGAGGCACGTTCTTGTTACTGGCGCGGCTTGCAGCCAGCACCGCCAGCGATCAGCAGGGTCGACGATGGCGGCGTCGCTGCCGCGCGCAACTCGTGACGCAGCTTGGATGCGCGCGACCGCGCCGCCCACCAGCTTCTGGCGGTTCCCCGGACTGATCCGGCGGCGGCGACGAAGGAAGTGTCGACAAGGCGATTCATTCGGGTTCTCTCAGTACACAGGCAGTGTTAGCGGGGACGACGGCCGTTTCGTCATTACTAGCTTTGCTAGCGCAGGCGTGCGCCTTGCGGAGAAAAAAACGAAGGTTTCGACGGGGGCGTCGAACGGGATAAATTGTTAGCTGTTGGCGTTCGGACCGCAAACCACGCACACTCGTAAGATTCACGATTGCCCGTATGTGGCTTCCGATCTGTGTTCTCCGCAGCGTCTTTTCATCATGACCGTGCCGTCATATCAAATCCATCGCGTGAGCTTCCGCCGGCACCAACTTACGTGACTCGACTGAAGGCGATCACCGAGCACTTCGACGTCCATTTTCCGCCGGTGAGTGGACCGGGCTGGCGAGCGGCGCGCGTCACCAGAAGGATCTCGTCCGATCGGACCTCTACGGTTGCGAGCCCAAGCGCGTCCGCCTGGTGATCCTCGACACCGGGGACTACGCCAACAGTGCCGCGTACTGCTACGTGCCAACAAGATCGGTTTGGGCGCTTTAATCTGTGCGGGTTCCACCTCTCACACGCGGCACACAACTCACGGCTGCTTGGCGTGATCACGAATTCACTGCGCATATCATTAAATCAGGCGTCGATGAAGATGCCGCTGCCGGATCCCGGCCATCTGCTCAGGCCGTCCCGATTTCGAAAAAGGAAGAGCGCCCCGACGTCATCACCGGGTATCCCGACTGCGGTCGTGCCGTACCCGATCACGGGCACCGTGGTCCCCGCGTGGTGGGCGTGGAGGAGTCGTCAGCGCAGTACCAGTCGCCGGCCAAGCACAACTGGTTGCTGGGACTACGCACCGCGACATGATCACACGCGCGCAGCCGTGGTCGAAGACAAGTACTGCTTCAGCTACGACTCGATGGGATTCCCGGGCCACCGCAGCCTGGGCAACGAAGAGGTGTACGACCACGGCTACGGGCTGGCGCTTCGCGGCACTCGCCGCGACTTCTCCACGGCCTACGAGACGCTCAAGTCTCACCTGCACGACCAACTGCGCGATGCGAGATGGAACCGGCTCTACCATCGTTGGCGCAGCGCGCTCCAGACCACGCCTGCCGGCAAGAAGAAGGGCAACCAACTCTACGACGATTGGAAGGCCTACCTGACCCAGCGGGCGCGACAAGATGCTGGTGGAAGTCGCGTGGCGCGAATCTGCGCAGAGGGCAAAGTTCTCTCAGCGACGACGGGTTCCGCGACCTCTCGGACTGCGTCGTTCAGCCCCGACGGCATGCGCGTGGCCCTATTGATCGAACGCAAGGGCGGCGAGTTCCGCGTCCACCGCGCTGTACACGATCGGTCGCGACGGCAAGCACTTCGATCGCGACATTAAAAGCAGCGCAGCGTCGTCGCGCGGCGTGTTCTCCGTCGACGGCTCGCTATCTCTATGCCAAGCACACCAAAGCGGCAGCGTCGCGGCGCAGCGCTTGAGCGGCCTCTACACCTGCACCTGCAACACCAGGGAAGGAAAACGCATCCACGCCCGACGGCTGCGCGCCGCGGAGCCGCCAGTGGTCGCCCGACGGGCGATTCGAGTCGTGTCGCGTGCCTCAAGCCGAAGCCGGCACGCCACCGCTTTGCTATGGTCGTGATGCGACTGACGGTTCCAACGTGCGCGCGCTCGCGCCCCGCCGTGGGCGGCGTCTGCGTCCACCACTCCCAGAGTTCTCGCCCGAGCGGCGCCACCTGCATCCTCTTCGGCGTTTTCCAGACCGGCACGCGCGAGCGCGGCTCGGTCGCCGGCCGGCGGCAGCGGTACTCCGCTTCACGGATTGATGCCTTCTGCGTCGCCCAACGGCCATGCGCGACGCGCGCGCTGGACGCCCGACATTGGCCGGGCGCACTCTGTGTCTCGCGTCCGGACCAGCACCGGCGCCATTCGGTAATCTTTATCGCGCCTGGATCCGCACGAGCTGGTGAGGTTGCGCTGCTGACCAACGACCGGTGGGTGGCGCATTCCATGCCCGAGCCTCGCGCGCGACGGGACCACTGGTGTGTTCGGAGTACCCACGCGGAGAGGGTATCGAGCGATGACGCTGGCCCCGCGGCCGACCCGTGTCGTCCGCGCTTCGACAGCAGCGACGCGCACGCGACAGCGCGCGCGGCGGGTGAGTTCGACGGGCTGCGTCGACGTGAGGGCCTGGCGGGCATCGCGTCGATCGGATTTCGGCGACCGCGGGCGCGCGACCCCGCCGGAGTCGGCGCGTCGCTGGTGCCGATCGAGGGTGCGCGCCCCGACGCGCCACCGACAGCCGGCCTACCGCAGGCCACCAGCGGCTTGCATCCTGGCGTCGACGCGCCCGAGGCCAAACGCACCTGCGTGTCGGGACTACACCGGCTGGCGGTTCTTCCCGCGTTTACGTGCTGTGGGACCGCTGCGCCGCGACTCGGCGCATCTTCTGTCGGCAGCGGCGAGATGCTGGACCGCCAGAGTCTGTTCTTCGGGGGATCGTACGGAACCGACGGCGAGTTCGGATCTGGATCTTTCGACTTCACCGGCGGTTGCTGTTCGATGCTTCCCCGTGATCTTCGCTGGAGTACCACCGGGAACAGTGCGCAGCGGAAGTTTGCGAAGATCAATTCCCGCTGCCCAGGGGTTCGACCGCTACTGCACTTCGTCGACCTCCAGCGCTACGAGCGTGGTCGGCGCGAGCCTAGGTTTACTGGGCTTCGAGGATCTCGAGCGATCCGTAATCGCATGACGCACCCGCCAGCGACGTGTCGGGCTGGTGGAATCACAGCGAAGTACAACATCTTCATCGAGCTGCCTTCCACGCGCCGCTCGAAACGACCCGGAGTGCACGGCGCAGCTTCCGGAGCAGCCGGTGGTGGGAAGTATTTCGTGAGCAACGGTGACGCCACACGCGCGTTGTGGTGCTGCAAGTCAGATCGAACGCGCGGTCGACATGCGTAGCATCAATCCATACGCGGCGGGCGCGGGTTTGCGCCGACTATCATGCCGCCAGCGGCATGGACGAAGTTTTGTTCACGAGCAGGGGAGTTCCAATACGGTGTCAACCCGGACACGAGAGGAGCCGGCTTCGGGCGGTGTTCGGTCGGTTGGAAGGAGTACCTGGCTCCCCTGCCGGATGTCTGGCCGCACACGCTGCAGGGGGTGCGCTGCACGATGGGCTCCGGTCGTCGACATAGACCGGATCAGCGATCGCTTTACCTGGGTCCCACATGGGCGGCGCGACCGGCTCGAACGCGGGTACGCGTTGCCTTCGCACAATCTGGCGCGGCGCTGGGGCGCACTCGCCAGCGCCACCTATCGTTTCCCATCATGCGCGAATCAACCGGCAGGCGTCGTGGCTGACGTTCAAGAGACATCTACGGCGGCATCTTCTACGAGATCGCGAGTGCGATGGAACACCGGCAACCTCCCGAGCGACGATCCCGCGCTCGCGACGGATTACTATTCGAACGTCGGCGGCGAGCGCGCTGCATGAACATGGGATCGTTCTACACCTACCCGACCACCGTCAAGCGTCGCGGCCGCATACGCCCTCGACGACGCGACGTACCAGAATCTCGTCACCGTGGTCGACTACGACCACGCAGTGGCGTGTACCTCAACATCGGATTCGGATTCTAAGCGGCGGACTAAAAGCGAACCCGTGCATTGCTTCCAGAAGCGGGACTCCATGTCGCACTATCGACGAATCGCCGTTTCGACTTCTCGACTGATTCTCGTGGCGGTCTCGTTCGACTTGCAAGAAGCCGAGCTGTCCGATCTCGATCAGTTTGCGTCGCGTCTCGACGCGGACGTTCCTCCCGACTGGCCGCCTCCGTTGAACGACGAAGCCTCCATGCACTGGGTGCTGGACTACATGCGTGCGCATCCCGACCACGAAGGGTGGACCAAGTGGTATTTCTTGCTGTCGCGCCCGAATGGTCGCCCGATCCTGATCGGGCAACGGCGGCTTCGCCGGTGCCCCCAACGACGACGGTACGGTTGAAGTCGGCTACTCCATCGTCGAGACCACCACCAGCGTCAGGGCTACGCGCCGGAAGCCGTGCGGGGATTGACCACGTGGGCCCTGTCGCACGCGAAGGTAACGAGATTGATCGCGCACACATTCCCGGATCTGCGGCCGTCGATTCGCGTGCTCGAGAAAATGCGGATTTCGCTTGGCGGGTAACGGAGTCGAAGAGGGAACCATTCGGTCTCGAATGGCTCCCGCCGCGATAGTTACAAATCCCCGTAGTCGATGCTGAAAGTGTCGCCCTGCGAGAGGTCGCCGGTTTCGTAGCCGCGGCGGAACCACGCGATACGCTGCGCCGAAGTGCCGTGCGTGAACGCGTCGGGGACGATGGTGCCGCGCGTTTCCTTCTGGATGCGATCGTCGCCGACCGCCCCGCGGCGGCGATCGCTTCGTCGAAGTCGCCCGGCTCCACCACGTCGAGTGTATTCTGCGCGTAGTGCGCCCACACGCCGGCCAGGAAGTCGGCTTGCAGTTCGAGTCGCACCGACATCTGGTTGTACTCGGTCTCGCTCACCTGTCCCTGCATGGCGTGACCTTGTCGGTCATCCCCATCTGGTTCTGCACGTGGTGGCCCACTTCGTGCGCGACCACGTAGGCGATGGCGAAGTCGCCGGGCGCGCCGAAGCGCGACTGCAGCTCGTCGAAGAAGGACGAAGTCCATGTACAACCTTCTGGTCGGGCGGGCAGTAGAACGGACCCGAGGCCGCGGTCGCGAATCCGCAAGCGGATTCGATCTCGCCGGTATATAAGACCACCCACGGCTTCTGATAGGTCGATCCCTGTTGCGAAAAACCTGGCCCCAGATGTCCTCGGTGTCGGCGAGGATCACGGAGACGAAGTGTTTGAGCTCTTCCTGGTGCGGGTCGACCGGCGCCGACTCTTCGGTTTGCGGCGTCGACACTTGATTGATTATCTGACGCGGATCGACGCCAAACAGGGTGGCGACCACAATCAGCACACGATGGTTCCCCAAGCCTCCGCCCACCACCATGCGGCCCGCGCTCATTCCTCGACGATCCTCGACGTTTCCGCTTCCGCGCCGTCCCGCCCATTTCATGGCGACGCCTCCGTACTGGTTCGACGCGCCAGTATACCAGCGACGCGGGTCTCAATCATAGCGGCCACCACGCGGTGACCTTCCGACCGTCAAGTGGTCCTGGTCGATGAACAAACTATCGGCGGTAACACCGGTCGCGTGCGAGTACTCGACCAGCGGCGGTAGCAGATTGAAGGTCTCTGATTCCGCGCGCGTGCGCGTATGCGACGCGAGCACTCCGCTGCGGCGTCGACAATGCTTCCGGGTTGGAAAGTTGGATCGCGAACGGGAACACCACCACCAGCACCGGGCACGTTGCGCGACGCGCAGTGGTCGACGATGCTCTGCAGGTCCGCGAGCGCGATGTCCCACGCCGCCTTCACGTTGGCTTGGTCGGGGTGCTTCATTAGAGTTTCGACGTCGAGCGCTTGCTGGTGAACGGCCCCGAGACGCAGGTCCTGACCCAGCTTTCGTTTTGCCTTCACTTCGCGCACCACGTTCTGAATCTGATACACGACGGCACTCCTGGACAGTAAGCGATCCCACCGTGACGTGTACGAATGTCGGAGTTGGAAGCCTTCGTCAGGGCCCCCGAAGCGGGCGAGATAGAACATCTCGGTGACGTCGTTCAGAACAGAAGCCGACCACGACCAGGTCGGGCTGATAGCGATCGCCTTCGTCGGCCAGCACCAGCGCCTGCTGCCACTGCCGGAATAACCTTCGACGGCGAGATTGACCGTTTCGGCCGCGAGCGGAGTCGCGCGACGCCAGCAAATCGCCCACGACGAACGGGTAGAGTGTCCGTCCAACGAGCGACGCGGTATCCGAACGTCACCAGATCGCCGAGATACACTACGCGCGTTCACACCGCGCGGCTTTTGATAGGGAACGACGGGGCCGCGAAAGCCGCGTTGGTTGATGCGCACCTCGACGTCGCCCCACGTGTCGACCGCTCCCGGCCGCAGCTTCCACCCCAGGCGCTCGTCTTTAACAAAGAGATTCGTGGTCGCTTGTCGTGGTTGGGCAGGTAGGGGCGCAGCCCGATTTCGAGCCACGCGAACGGCACCGCGATCACGAGCAGTGACCAGCGCGAGCTTTTCGACCAACGACTTGCGAAAGAAGCGATCGAGGGAGGGAAGCGCCCGCTGGCCCACGCGAGCAGCGTGAAGCACGCCGCGGCGATCGCGAAGTCACGCGTGCACGGCGTCATGGATGCGCCACACGTCCGGGGTGAGAAACGACTTGTGGAAGATTCGGCGCGCGACGCGAGCCGCCCATTCGACGGTTCGCGTATTGAGAGCGATGGCGCCGAACAGAAGGCAAAGCCGCCTCGCGAAAAGCAGCAGCCGAACCACGCCGCGTTGGGGGTCGATCCACCAGCTATGAATCGACGACGACACCGTGTCAGTCCTCGGCGCGAGAGGCGCACGGCGTCGGACCAATCGTGCTCGTAAAACTCGTAGTCGGCTTTGGCCATGCCCATGGCCTCGTAGATCCGCATCGCGCGCTGGTTGGTCGTGATGCACGTAGAGACGAATCCCGCGCACGTCCCTGTGCTGTCGCGCGCGCTCGGCAATGTGGCGGTAGAGTGCCGTGAACACACCCCGCGCGGCGGAAATCGGGCTCGACGTACACGCTCTGCAACCACCACAACACGCCGTCGCGCCAATCGGTGAGCTCGTAGGTCACCATGGTCGGTGCCGACCACGCGCCCGTCGATCTCGGCCACGAAGTAGCGGCACAGCTCGGCGCTGACAAAACCGCGGCGCACTCCTGCGGTCACAATGGCCGGGTCAGAGCACTTTCCTTCCGATTCCAGGGCCAGACGGCGATTGAAGCCGACGATCGTGCGCGGTGTCGCGCGGATCGGCGTCGCGCAGCCGACGATGTGCGGCTGGGATTCCATGCCGCCATACTAGCAACGTCTTGAGGGTGGTGCAACGAGATCAGTCTTAGGCGCGAAGCTAGGGCGGGCGAAGCGAGCGCGCGTCGATCTTGTAGCGCGTCGAGCTTATTGCGGAAGGCACCGCGGCTGGTTCCCATCAGCTCGGCCGCGCGCGATTCACGTTGCCGCGCGTGCGCTCAAGAGTGGCTTCGATGAGCGCGCGCTCGACTTCGTCGGTCACACGTCCCGGTGGGGAGCTCCATCTCGATGCGTCCCTCGAGTTCCGGCTCAGCAGCCGCGCGGCCGGCCGGCCGCCGGCATCTCGATGGGGAGGTGGTTGGGCTCGATGGCGGCGTCCTTGCGACATCAGCACCGCGCGTTCGAGCACGTTGACCGAAAGCTCGCGCACGTTGCCCGGCCACGGGTAATCGCGAATCATGGCCTTCGCGGCCGGCGTCAGCGTCAAGTGCGGGCTTGCCGAACTTGGTCTTGCAGGCGTTGAGGTAGTGCGCGCGCGATGGTCTCGATGTCCTCGCGGCGCTCGCGCAGCGCGGGGACGCGGATCTCGACCACGTTCAGTCGATAATAGAGGTCCTCGCGGAAGCGACCGACGTCGGACCTCGTCTTTGATCTCGCGGTTGCTGGCCGCGATGACGCGCGTCTCCACGGCGATCTCGCTGGTCGCCGCCCAGGCGCCGGAAGCGTTTCGTGTCGAGGGAACTTCGAGAGCTTGGCTTGGGTCGTTCCTTCGATTTCGGTGATTTCGTCGAGAAAACGTGCCGCCGTCGGCCAATTCGATGAGCCCGATCTTCTGCCCGCGCGCGTCGGTGAAGGCACCCGGTTCGTAACCGAAGCAGCTCGCTCTCGATCAGGTTGCTGGGAATCGCCGCGCAGTTGATCTCGATGAAGGGCCCGATCGGCGGCGCGCGAGCGCTCGTGGATGGTGTGGGCGAAGAGGCTCTTTCCGACGCCGGACTCGCCCAGCAAGAGCACCGAGGTCGACGTGCCTCGGCCACGCGGTCGATCAACTCGAGGACGCGTCGGATGAGGGTAGCTCGTGCCGACGATTTCTTCGACGTGGACGGAGCGCTTGGATCGCGCGCGCGTGCTCCTGACGTTCGCGGCGCAGGTGGATCGACCCCAGTGTTTGCTCCATCAAGGCGCGGAAGGTTGCTTCTTCGATCGGCTTCGAGAGGAAGGCGCGGGCCTTTGAGCTCGGAGCACGCGGCGGTCGAGGTCGTCGGATCTCGCGCGGGACGCACAGGATCAATTGTGCGTTGGGCGACTGCGCGCGCGCCCTCTCGAGGGTGGCGCGCGAGGTCTCCAGCGACACGGCGTCGCTGAAGCCGAGGATGATGACGTCGACGCGAGTGTTTTCCTCGTCCAGGTCGGCCGACTTGAGGACGCGGATGGGTTTCGACAGGGTGCGCAAGAGCCCGCGCAGCTGTTCCGCGTCCCAGTCGCTCGCTTCGATTACGAGAATGCCGTATGCGTCGTGCATGGCCTCAACATCGCTCGGAAACCATCGGCGTGTAGAAGGAGTAAAACACGCTCGTCGTGCAAATTACGTGCCCGGGGGCCGGTTCGGGCTTGCCGCAAAGGGTGCACTGCATTAGGTTAGGCAACCGGCGCGCGCACCCGGCACGCGGTCGCCGGCTCGACGCATGCATTCCAACCCAACGGGGACCAAAACATGAGATTCCGTGAGCTTTCGGGCGCTGCTCGCCGCCTTCGCCCTTCTAATCGTATCGTGCGGAGGCGAAGACGATCCGGTCGAACCGCAGCCCGATCCCCCAGTTGTCGCTGGAGTGAGTGCGACCACGGTCGCGCCCGGCGACACGCTCACGATCAGCGGGCAGAACTTACGACTCCCGCCAACACGAACCAAGTTGGCTTCACCAATTCGTTGGCCGTCTGACACCGTTCGCCGGCAATTCGACGGAGCTCGACGTCCTCGTCGACCAAGACGCGACCGACGGTCCTATTTCCGTGAGCAACGCCGGCGGTTCCGATACCGGCCCCGACATGACCATCACGCGCGGCGGTCGGCGACTTCTTTCGTGTTCGGCGGACTGGGCCCGAACCACGCGCTCACTTCCGAGCCTGACCGTGACCACGCAGCACCTCGTGATCCCGTTCGGCAGCAACGCGAATGCGTCGTTCTCCACCGACTTCGGCTACCAGATTTCGTCGGACAATACGGTCGCGCCGCCGCCGCCGCCGATCGCGGTCCGACGCGCGTCGCGCCGCCGCCGCGCGACCCGGGCCTCAGCGAATCGTTCGACGCCCGGCGATGGAGTGAAGCGCGCGAGTTGGTGGAGCGTGTCGGCGTGCCGGAGCGCACGGCGAGGCCAGTGCAGACGACCGCTGAAGCCGGCGGCGCCGCCGTTTCAGTCAGTTCTACGTGCTCACTACGCCATTCGGGAGCGCGTCCAACCCGGCCAACTACGACCACATCAACGGCCGACCTTCGCTATACCGGCACCAAGTGCTGGGCTACGCCATGATGTCGACACGTCCAAACCCTGCCAACAACTTCGACCAGGTTCACTTTCAAACGTTCGGGGAAGCCTTCGACAACTCCATCGAAGCCAGCCAACGTGTCGTACTTCCGGCAATTACTCTGACGTCGACGGCAGCGGCAAGGTGATCATCCCGATCACGCCCGTGGTCAATCGCATGACGCCGGGGGCAGCGGCGGCTTCATCGCCGGGTTCTTCTTCCTCTCGATCGATTTGTACAACGTCCGGCAAGTGCCCAGCGGGACTACCAACCACGCCGAGATTTTCTACGTGCTGGCGGCCGATCCGGCCGACGTCCGACGGGCAATCCGTTCCCGATCGACTCACCGCCGACGAAACATCGGCACCATCGCGCACGAAGCCCGAGCACATGATCAGCTTCTCGCACCGCATCTTCAACCAGAGGCGGCGCAGACTCAAGAGACGTGGTTGGAAGAAGGGCATGGCCCACATGGCCGAGAACCTGAACGACCGCCACGACGCCAACATCAACCGGGCCGATATCTATCTGCAGGACCCCGGTGCCGTTTCGCTCGAGGATGCCGCAGCGTCGCTCGGCAGCGGGGCGGCATCTTTCTGTTCCTTCGCTTGATGGCGGACCGCTACGGAACGGATATCTTGAAGGACATCGTGCAGAGCCGGTGCGCCGGACGCGCGTGCATTCAGAACGTTACCGGCAGAGGCTTTCTACGACCTCGTTCCGGAATTCCTGGCCGCGTTTGTGCTCTAGAGCGGGAAGGGAATCACCTCCGACCCGCGTTTCAACTACACGTCCATCGACCTCGACGACTACAGGACCGTCAGCACGCAAACGGGACTGATCGGCGTCGCATTCGGTCGGAGACTTGCGGCGCTCGTCCGGTGATTTCTACATATACAACGGCGCCATCGGCCTGGACACGCAGCTCTACCTTCGTCGAGCCTCTATGCCGGCGTTCGCCTGCGCGACACGCGATCGTTCGCATCCAGTAATCAATGGCACGCATTCCCGTCATTACGGAATCATAGCGACTGGGATCGCCCTGGTCGCATTCGCGGCGACTCCGAGTTGCGGCGGGAAGCGCGCGCCACGTCGACAGCCTGGATGGCATCGACCCGGGCAAGCGCGTGCGCGTCGAAGGACGCCGTCGCTGCGCGGCAGCACGCCTGCGACCACACCGTGCTCGAAATCGACAGCACCGAAACCGTGGCACTCGACGCGAAGTCGCCCGCACTCTTGTCGCAGCTACGCAGACGCACTTCGGAGTATGCGCTGCGCGATCGAAGGCGACGTATTGCCGCCTCCGTCGACAACAATCTCCCGCGTCTGTCGGCCACCAGCTACGAATTGCTTGCGCTCCCGATGGCAAGGTGCCGATGGTGGGTGTGGTTTCCGTCGAGGACGGCCAAGTCGTCGCTCACCACCGAGAAGGGAACGCGCTACTGGATTCGCGGCGATCTGGCCGGCGTGCTGACCGAGTACGCCGGTGCGCGGTGTGGGTGGTCGGAGATGGCCGGATACCGATTCGCCGACGCGTCCCAAGAAGTCCACGCCGTTGACAGCGACCGGCTACGGCGTGGTCGAAGAAGCCCCGCATCGTTGACGCCAGCCCGCTGTCGAATGGCCGACAGCGCTTTACCGCTCGATAGTTCCGCAAACATGGGCGTGATGCGCGCTCAGCCGCTCGCCGCAGCCATGGCGGCGCCGGCGCCTGGCAGCGCGATTTTCATCTCCACGCCGCTCAAGCGCTCGAAAGTGAATTGCGCGCGTGCGCGGTTGCCACCAGTGACCGCACGCGTGGCACTCACCTTGCCGATGTTGGGCACGTGAGATCGCCCCACGATCGCTTCGACCCGCCCATCGTCGGCTCATCGCCCGCGGCCCAGCGCCTGCGCGGACCTCGTGCTGACTCTCAACGATTCGAGCGTTAGCGTCCTCATCACCGGCGACAGCGGTGTGCGGCAAGGAAGTGCTCGCGCGCAACCTGCACCGTTTCAGCCCGCGCCGCACGCCGCCTTCGTGTCGGTCAACTGCGCAGCACTCGCACCCGGCATCCTGGGAGCGAGCTGTTCGGCCACGACCGCGGCGCGCTTCACCGGTGCGGTGCGCGCGCACGCGGGGCTGTTCGAGCAGGCGAGCGGCGGGACCTTGTTCCTGGACGAGATCGGCGAGATTCCGCCCTACATCCAGGCCAAGCTCTTGCGCGTGCTGCAGGAGGGCGAAGTGCGACGCATGGGCGAAGGCGCGTGCGTCGCGTCGACGTGCGCCTCATCACCGCCACCAACGCGAACCTCGCCGTGATGGTGGGCGACGCGCGTTCCGCAAGGACCTGCTCTATCGCATCAACGTGGTGGAAGCGCGCGTGCCGTCGCTCGCGCGGCGCGAAGACCGTCGGTCGACTTGATCTCGCACTTCTTCGAGCGGCGCGGCGCACGACTGCCCGGAGATTCCCTGCGGCCACCGAACGGCTTGCTCCTCGGCGTATCCGTGGCCGGGCAACGTGCGCGAGCTGGAGAACGAAGTGGAGCGCATCGCCGCGGCGTTCACGCAGATGCCCGCGCGCGATCGTCCCCGGATGCTCGCAGCGCGATCGTGTGCGCGCCCGCGGCTTCGCTGGACGTCACCGTACTGCACGAATCCCCGCTGGCCAGCGCCGTCGGCCATCTGGAGGAAAACCTGCTGAAGAAGACGCTGGCCCAAACCAACTGGAACAAGTCGCACGCGGCGCGGCAGCCTGGGCTCTCGCGCCAGGGCTTGCTCAAGGAAGATCAAGCGCTACGGCATCGAGCGGGACACCGCACTCGAGGAAGAGAACAGGGCGTGACAACTCGCGCGTCCCTGCGCTACCATGCCGGCGATGTCGCCGACAAAACCCGCATTGCGATCGTGGGCGCCGGACACGTCGCCCAGGTGGCCCATATTCCCGCCTATCAGCGCCAACCCCGACGTCGAGCTGGTGGCCGTCGTCGACTAAGACGCGGTGAAGGCGCAGGCGCATCAAAGAGCAGGCCGGCTTCAAGGTCTGCGTACGACGACTTCTCACGAGATGTTGAAGAAGGCGGACGTCGACGCGCGTCGATCTGTGCACGCCCAACTACCTGCACGCGCCCATGGCGCATCGCGGCGCTGCGCTCCGGCCGCGACGTCCTGTGCGAGAAGCCGCTGGCGCGCAACGCCACCGAAGCGCAGACAGATGGTGCGACGCGGCCGTATGAGCACGACCGCATTCTCATGGTGGCGATGAACAATCGCTTCCGCGAAGACGCGCAGATGCTGCAGAAATTCGTCGCGCGCCAACGAGCTGGGCGACGATCCACGTGGTCAAGGCGGGCTGGCTGCGCCGCGCCACGCGATTGGAAAGACCGCGCGTGGTTCACCGAGCGCGGCAAAGCGGGCGGCGGTGCGCTCGCTCGACCTCGGTACTCCGCTGGTCGATCTCGCGCATGTGGATCTACGTCGATTGCAGAGACCACGCGGCGTGTCGTGCGCGGTGTTCGGCAAAAAAGGACAAGGACAGCCGTCGAGGATTCGGGCCTGCGCGATGGTGCGCTTCGAGAGCGGCGCGTGCCTGATGCTCGAGGTGAACTGGAACCTGCGCGACGCGCGCGACGCGGTGTATCTACAAAGTGTACGGCAGCAAGGGCGCGGGCGTGCTTGACACCGCTGCAGCTGCACAAGTCAGCTCCAAGGCGTTCTGGTCAATGTGACGCCGGCTGGTAAGCAGAAGAATTTCTACAAGGATAGCTACCAGGCCGAAATCGATCACTTCCATCCAGTGCGTGCGCAAGCAGCGCACGCCGATCGTGTCGGGCAAGGACGCCGTCCGCGGTCATGCGCATCGTCGATGCCATGTACGAGTCCGCGATGTCCGGGCGAGAAGTCGAGCTGGCCTAGTAACTCCGCTCTTCAGTGTTCTGGTCCGAATTCGGTGACCATCTATGACCAACGGGATCGCCACCCTGGCCGCCAATATTGCGCTCGCTCTGTCGTTTATCGTGGGGACTCATTTTCGGCATCGTACAGGTTCGTGCCGCGGCGCGCTGACCGTCGCGAGCGGCGCAACCTCGATGCGCTACGAAATTTTCAGACGCATGAATTCGCCAGACTCATGCAGTTTGTGATGTCTCGTGACATGCCGACCACGCGCGCTGAGTTGAACGCGCTGCCGGTTGACGAACAGGTGATGTTCGTCGAATTTGCCCAGCAGATGGAATCGCTCGGTATCTTGGTCGCGGAGGATTACCTGAGCCTCGACCTCGTCGATAAGACACTGGGTTCGTTCGTGTCCACCTCCTGGCAGAAATATCAGGCGATGGTCATGAACATCCGCGAAAAGAGTCGGAGCCGTTCATGTCGGAATACTTTCAATGGCTCGCGGAACGCATCGCGCAACGATTGCAGGAGACACCGCGCCGACGTTTTATGAAACAGACTAGAGACAGGTCCGCGATTTGAAGCGGGTCCTCAGCCGCGTTCTGCCGCCGCTCCCGCTCATTCTCCGGCTCTCATTTCGGGCGTGCTGGTCACCTTGTGTTTTCCGGTGACGTCGCTAGGGCCGGTGTCGTTCACCCTCGCGCTGACACCGATGTTCGCCGCCGTTCTCCATTACAAGCCGGGTCGCAAGGACGCGTTTTGAGCCGGCTTCTTGATGGGTCGGCCTGTTTCGTGTCGATGCTGTGGTGGATCGTCAAACTGGTGCCTTCGGCCGGTGTCACCATCCCGTGGCTCGTGACGCCTCGCGCTCATCGCACTCGTGCTCTATCTGTCGCTGTATCCCGCGTTCCATTTGCTGGTGTTGGCCGCCGTCACGCGCTGGCGCTTGATCCATTTTTGATGGCGGCACCCGCGACCTGGGCCTTGCTCGAGTCGCGCGCTCGCGCGGCGAGCTCGCCTTCCCGTGGGGCCTCCTGGGCTATTCGCTGTCCGATCATCCCGCGCTGTTGCAGAGCGCCGACGTGTGGGGCGTGTTCGGGTTGTCGTTCGTGGTCGTGTTGGTGAACGCGCTCGCCGCCGCCGGCAGCGTCACCGCCCGTGGTCCGCGCGCGAAGGCGTGGTGCGGGCTTTTTGCCGGACTGGTCGCGGGGGCGATGTGGATGCAGGGCGACACGCGCGATGAGTCGCGGAGAAGAGTCCAGTGCGCCCACGCTGCGCGTGGCACTGGCAGCAACCCAACATCGACCTGGCCATCAAATGGCAACCCGAGTTCAAGGACTCAGTCGTTCAACATGATCGAGCGCCAGGCGAGGCAGGCGCGCGATCAAGGTGCGGACTTGGTGATATTTCCGGAAACGGCGGCACCGGCTCTGCATCGAGAACGGTCCCGTCTACAAGATGCGGCTGATCGAGCTGGCGCGGGCGCTGCAGATTCCCATCTACGTCGGTTTTCCTCGACCACCGCTTCGACGGCCCCGACCACGAGATCAATATCTACAACTCGTCCGGCCTGTTTCGGCGCGACGGATCGATCGACAAGTACGACAAACGCCACCTGCTGCCCCGTTCGGCGAAGCACTCCCTTAGGTTCGCGCTATCGATGGATTCGCAAGATCAACTTCGGGCAAGCCAACTTTCAGCCCGGCCCCGACCGCGGACCGCTGTCCGAGGACAGCGTCAGCTTCACCCCGCTGATTTGCTTCGAGTCCGTGTTTCCCGACTTGTGCCGCGAAGGCGTCCACGCCGGCTCCGAGCTCTTTCGTCAACATCACCAACGACGGTTGGTTCGGCGATACGCCGGGGCCGTACCAGCACGCGCAGATGGCGATCGTGCGCGGTGGGAGTTTCGGCGCTGGCTCGTGCGCAGCGCCAACAGCGGCGTGTCGATGGTGGTGACACCGGCCGGGGAGGTGGTGTCCTCGCTCGACCTCTATAAGGAGGGCGTTCTCACCGCCGACGTGCAGCTTCTATCGGGAGACGTTCTACGCGCGCCACGGTGACCGGCCCCTCTGTGGGCGTCGTTGGTACTGGTGGTATTGGCGGCGTGGCTCTCGCGGCGCGCCCCCGCGGTAAACGCGTTCCCAGCGCGTTCCAACGCTCCCTTGTGCGCGGCCGTCGCGCACGCTATGATAGGCTCCGATGGAACTCCTACTCTTGAAATCGAAGATTCACCAGGCCACCGTCACCGGCATCGACATGCACTACGAGGGTAGCATCGTGGTCGATTCCGCCCTCATGGAAGAAGTCGGGCTCACGCCGGTGGGAGAAAGTGCTCGTCGCCAACATGAACACGGGCGATCGCTTCGAGACCTACGCCATCCCGGGTCCGCCTCGCTCCGGTCGCATCGAGGTTGAACGGTGCCACCGCGCGCTTGGGCCACGTCGGCGACCGCGTGATCATCTTCTCGTTCGCCACCTATACCGAGGCGGAGGCGAGGACGCACGCCCCAAGATCGTCCAGCTCGACGAAGAGAACAAAGTGATCCGTCGGTCGTTCGCGGCCTGACGCGAATCTCGTCGCTCGATCGTCGTCGCTCCATCGCACGAACTGTTTCATGACGCAGAAGCTGTATCTCGACCAGCCTGCGCAGACGGCGTTCGAGGCCACGGTGGTTTCGTCGCGCGCGCTCGACGCCGACACCCACGAGGTCGTCCTCGACCGCACGCTCTTCTATCCGGAATCGGGCGGCCAGGTTGTCCGACGCGGGCCAGTTGGGTGGCGCGCGCGTTACCGCACGTCAGGAAGGCGACGACGAATCGGTGCTGCACACGGTTCAGGACCCGCGCCAGCCTCGGGTGAGATCGCCGGCACCATCGATTGGGCGCGTCGCTTCGACCACATGCAGCAACACACCGGTCAGCACGTGCTCTCGCGCGCCTTCATCGAAGCGGCCCAACTTCGCCACCGTGTCTTTCCACAGCGGGCGACGAAACCTGCACCATCGACCTCGAAGGATCCGGCTTCGACGACGCGGCCGCGCGCCGCGCGAAGACCTCGCCAATCACGTGGTGGCGGAAAACCGGCCCATTTCCGTGAGCCTGGTGCCGGTGGCCGAGCCTGGCCCAACTCGAGTTGCGTCGCAAGGTGCCCGGAGGGTGTGACCATCGCGCGCATCGTGTCGGTGCGCGACTTCGACGCCATCCGTGCTGCGGCACGCACGTTCGATCGACCGGCGAGCTGGGCCTAGTGAAAGTGTTGCGCGCGGAGCGCAGTCAAGCAGTGCACCGCGTTCATTTCAAAGTGGGACAGCGCGCCCTCGACGACTACCGTGAGAAGCACGGGATCGTGCAAACTCTGGCCCAGCGTCTCACCACTTCGGCCGGCGACTTGATGCACAAAAGTGGAACGCCTGACGGACGAGTCGCAGGCGGCGGCCAAGCGCGCCGAAGCAGTTGACGCAACGCCTGGCGCAGGCGCAGAAGCCGTCGCTGCTGCAGGGGCTACCACCCTGGGGGCGCACCGCGTGGTGGTGTATCGCGACGCCGACGCGGCGCTGGTGCGTGCACTCGCGACCGAGCTGCAAGCGGAGCCGGGAACCGTGGCCCTGCTCGGGGCCGACGACGGTACCGTGGTGGTGTGCCTACCGCGCGCGACTTGACCATCGATCTCGCCACCACCGCGTCCGCGTGGGCGCGCGAGTTGGGCGGTTCCGGCGGCGGCAAGGGCGGCTTCGCGCAGCTCAAGCTGGAGAACGGTGCGCGGGTCGACGAGTTCTTGGCAAGGATGCGAACGTATGTGTCGGAACGCTTGTCGTAGTACGCGCAGCCTGATCGCGGCTCTGCTGCTGGCAGCCACACCGGCGCTGGCGGCACCACCCATGCACCCCACCAAGGAGCCGAGCGTAGTTTCCACCGCGCGCGCAAAGTACACGCTCGTGCAAGGGGACCAGGAAGTGGGACACGAGTCGGTGACGCGGCGTACCCTCGACAACAACACCATCCGCTTCGAGGCGGAAGACGTGGTCAAGAACCCCGGCGTCACGATGACCGTGAAGAGCGAACTGGTGGTGGAAGAAGAATCTATTTTTCCGCGCTCCTACCGCGCCGCGAAGACGATCACGCAGCCCACGGATGTATTCGAGCACGTGGTGACGGTCGACATGTACGCCAACGTGGCCGTGCTGGGCAGCGAGCTGAAGGGTTCCAAGGATCACACGCCGCGTCGTGGTACCGGCCGGGACCGCGATCTCGGAAGTGGGGATGCTGTATCCCTGGTATCAACTCCTGTTCTGGATCGATCCAACCAGCGACGTCCGCCAGCGCATCCAGTGGATCGACCCGGGCTCGGCCGTGATCGACAAAGGCGAGATGTACGCGGCCGGCCAGTCCACCATCGACGTGCTGGGCAAAGAAAACCAAGGTTACGGTGTACAGGGCGGAACGCGAGCGCCTAGGCGAAGCGACCCTCTATGTGGACGCGAAGAAGCGAATCGTCAAGGCGGAGCAGAACATGGTCACCTATCTTCTCGTCAGAGTGGTCGGAGGAGCTAGCCAAGAAATGAGGCCAAGCATGAGGTGCGGGTGTACGCGGCGTTGGTGGTGCTGGTGGCGGCGGCGACGATGGTGGCGTCGTGCGGTCAGAAGAAACCGCGCTACGACACCAACCTGCTTTCCAACGGCTCGTTCGAGCAGGTGGGCCGCGACGGCCTGCCGCGCGGTTGGAGCATCGAGAACTTCCGCGGGCCCGAGGACGCGTTCGCGGCCCGTTACGGCGTCGACGAGCAAGTGGCCGAGGACGGCGAGCGCTCGTGGTTCTTCCAGGCCGATCCCAACACCAAGCGCTTCTTCCGCCTCTCGCAGGAAGTCGAGAGTGCGTGAGGCCACGCACGTTCGTTTGCGCGGTGTGGATACAGGCCGACAACGTCGACATGTCGTCGCCCGACCAAATCTCACACTGCAACTTCCTCCCACATTTTTCGACGAGCAGCACCACCGTTTCCAGGAAATGCGCGTGTCGGACAAGCGCACGCGACCGGTGATCGGGTCGCGGTTGTGGGAGCGAGGAGAACGTCAGCTTCCGACTCCCGAAAGGCACGCGCTTCGTCAAGGTGTCGTGCGTGCTCGGCATGACGGGCAGGCGTGGTTCGACCACGTGTCGCTCGAAGTTCCGGCGCCGATCGACTGGGATACGGCCACCACCAAGAACTTCGTGTTCCACTGGCTCCCGGGGCATCCCATGCCGGAAGGCTCGCAGCCCTCGCAGCAGATGCTCTTCGATACCTTCGCGAACAAGCTCGGCATCAAGAGCGACATCGTGATCAATTATTACTTCTATCCCGACACCACCACGATCAAGAAGATGTTGAGCTTGAAGGGCTACCAGTACGTGAGCTGGGACGACCTCGAGTTCCACTCGATCAACGCCAACGACAACCACGAGATCATTCCACTTCATGACCGACCCCATCGGGCGTCCGCCGCGCGCGTTCGCCGAAGGCACGGTCTATTGGCTGCAGGACGACTTCAATGGCGTGCCGGTCGAGGATGCCATGCGCAAGCTCGTGCGCGCGAACTCCGTCCCGCCGCTGCGCAACCTGCTCGAGTACAATCAGCTCATGTCGCTCGACCCGGCTGTCTTCCATGCCGTGCGCGGCTTCTTTCATCGGTTTCATCGTCGACCGATTCCGGAGCCCCCAAGTTGCTCGAACTGTACGCGGCGGTCAACGGCATGAACTCGTACGAGGCGGTCGCGATGGCGGCCAACAAAGTGTTCGGGATGCCGTTCAGCGAACTCGAAACCGCGTGGCGGAGCCGCGAGACGTTGCGCGCGTCGAGAGGATGAGCGAGGAAGCCCGCTTTGCTCGCGTTGGCGGCGGACCCATGTCGCCGCGCCGCGTCGACGACCGCGTGCGCGCGGTGTGCGAGCGCTGCGGATTCATCGCCTATCGCAATCCGGCGCCGGCTGCGGGTGTGGTCCTAGTCGAAGCCGGCCAGGTGCCTGCTGGTGCAACGGAGTTCCAGGCCGCGCGTCGGCATGTGGACATTGCCGGCGGGCTTCGTCGAAGTACGACGAGCACGTCGCCGCCTGTGCGGTTCGCGAGACCAAGGAAGAGACCAACCTCGACGTCGAGGCTGGAAGGGGCTGTTCGGAGCCTACATGGCGATGGACGACCCGCGCGTGCAGGTCGTGTTGCTGCTCTATCGGTGTCGGCGCGTGGGCGGCGAGTTGCGCGCAGGCGACGACGCCATCGACGCCCGCTTCTTCCCGATCGATCGCACCCCGCCAGACACTCGCGTTCAAAGCGCACGAGCAGGCGCTCGAGGATCTGCGACGCGGGACTTGGGCCGGAGGCTCTTTGAGCCGGGCGATGACCCTCTTCGCTTGCTCAAACAGTCCTCGCCCGCGAACTTATCGAATCGTCGTGGCCTGGTTGCGGGCTGCGGAACTCGCCGCGAAGAGGTCATCGCCCGGCTCCCAACGTTGGCGAGAACTGCGGCCGATGCGATCGATTGCGTCGGCCGATGACTTAGTCCAAAATCTTGACGTCGAACTGGTCGGCCTGGTCGATCTTCACACGTTTTCCATTCCCTTCGTCACCCGACCGAAGATCGTGTAGCGGCCGTCGAGCTGTCGCTGCGGCGACGAGTGTAATGAAGAACTGGCAGCTGCCGGTGTCCTTGCCCGAATCCGCGATTCCCAGATAGCCCTCGTCGTAGTGATGGCGCGACACCCTCCGACGGGATGGTGAAACCGGCGTCGCCCCAGCCGTCGCCGCGCGGGTCGCCGCCCTGCACGACGAAGTTCGGCACCACGCGGTGTAGAGGTCAGCTTCTTGTAGAACCCGGTCTTGGCCCAGTTGATGAAATTGGTCGACGGTCTGAATGGCGTCGTCGCCGAACAGCCTCGACTTCGATGGGCCCGTGTTTGGTGAGGATGACCGCGTGACGAATTCCACACGGCGGCGCCAACAGCTTCTTGCGCGCGCGGTCGAACGAGGGCTTCGTGGAAGCTTCGTTCCGACGGCAGCTCGGGGGCGGGGAGGCCGAGTTTTTTCAGCGATTCGACGGCGGCCACGCGCACCCGCGCGTCCTCGTGCGTCGTCGCCTCCGTGAGCGGCGGTTTGCGCTTCGACCGCACCCAACTCTCCCAGCACGCGCACCACTTCCAGCTGCACGTCGACGAATTGGCGCTCGGGCCGCGCGCGCGGTACGCGTCCATCAAGGCCAGCACCGCCGTCTTGTCCGTCTGCTGGCCGATCGACGTCACCGCGGTGGCGGCGACGGAGAAGTCGGGTCGCGCAGCGCGGGGGCAAGAGGGCAAGACCGACGCGTCTTTCAAGTTTCCTAATGCCTCGACCGCGGCCGCGCCAGCATCATGGGATCCTTGTCGCTGCGCGCGATTTCCGAGCCCGGCGCGCGCTTGGTCAAATTGGCCACACCGTAGCTGCGAATGGCTTCCGCGCGCACCAGGCGCTCGCCGTCACCGGCGCATCTGGTCGCAAGAACATCTCGCTCTTGTCGCCCAAGATTGCGGCGAGCGCGCGCACCGATTGGATACGCACCATGACACTGGTATCGAGGAGCCCTGCGCGAGCGCGTCCTTGCCGTCTTTTTCTTTGATCTTTCCCAGCGCCTCGGCCGCGGCGGCGCGGCGTGGTGCGACCTGCGAGTGTGTGACCATGGCGGCCAAGCGGTTTGACCGCGTTCTTGTCCGTCTGAGATCGCCCAGGGCGCGGGCCGCATTCACCGACACGCGGATGTCGTCGTCCTTGAGCAGCACGGCGATGGCGGCACCACCCGGCTGCTTGCACTCCAGCTTGCCCAGCGCGCGCGCGGCGTACGCTAGCGCCAGCCGGGTCGGTGTTCTCCAGAAACGGCGCTATCGCCGTGCACGACCGCGGCATGGGCTCTGCTTCTCCAGCCCAGATTGCGCGCCACACCACCGCGGCGTCGGGGTCGTGGACGGCGAGCAGGAGCGTGTTGGCGGCGTTGGGGTTTTTCTGGCGGGCCAGGGCCAGCGTCGCGTCGGCGCGCACTTGCGTGGCGAAGTCGCGCTGCATTTCGTCGAGCGCCGTGACGGACTCGTCGTTGCCGAGCTTGCCCAACGCCTCCGCGATCAAGGCCGCGTCGTCGGGCAGTGCCCCCGACCGTGCCGCGAGCAGCGGCGTCACCGCCTCGAGATTGCCGATCTGGCTCCAACGCAAACACGACTTCGCGTCGCACTTCTTTGTTCGGGTCCTTGAGGAGCGGAATCAACTTCGCCGCGTCGCTGGGGTCTTGCATGCGTCCGAGCGCTTCCACCGCACGCCGTCGCACCAGCGGGCTACCTTGCGTCAGGTAGACGAAGATCTTGCCGTCGCCGGTGACGCGTTGGTCCTCCCACAGGGCCAAGCTGCGCAGCGAATCCTGCCCCGCCGTCGAGGCCATGAGCGGCGCGGCGCGACTGGCACCGTGCGCGGGCGCGCAAAGAGCGCCCAAGAAGACCCCGCACGTCGTCACGAAACCCGTCACGAATCTACGTTGTGTCGCCATGGCCGCCGTGCTTGCACCGCGGGCGCAAAACCTGTCGACGTTCCGTCTCGCCCCGGACGGCCGGCGCGGTTGCGGCAGGCATCGGCGGGCGGGGCATCCTTCGGGCATGGACCCCACGCACGACGCCCGTCGCTTGCGCCCGCGCGACCCGCGCGTCGCGTTCGTCGCCGCCACCGCCGTCCTCGTCGCGGCGTCGCTCGTCACCATCCGTCGGATTCGGCGCGGGCGATGCTGGCCGCACCTGCTGTTCGAACGTGCGTGTGGCACCTGGTCGCTACCGGAGCGCCGGGCGCCACGGCTGCAAGAGCCTCGCGCGTGTGCTTCCGTTCGCGATCCGTGATCGTGGCGCTGAACGCGGTGCTGGCACCGGGCCTCGGCCCTACTCTCGCCAGCCGGCCGCCGCGTGGTCTCGCGCGAAGGCCCGGAGGACGGCGTCTTCTTTGCCCTGCGTTTGGGCGTCATGCTGATGGCGGTCGCGGCTTTTTCTCGCCAACGTCATCGCCCGAGCTCGATGGCGCGTGGCGCGTACGATGTGTTGCGGCGCTTCTCGCTGCGGCGCATTGCGAGGCAAGTGGCCCTGTTCGTCTTCCTCTCGATGGGATTCGTGCCGCTGATCGGCGACGGGATTTCCATCGCATCCGTGCTCGCCCAGTCCTTCCCGCGGCGGCGCACTCTTCGGGCAGCCTGTGGCGGCGCGCGGAGACCGCGCGCGTGGATGGTTCCGCTGCTGGTTAGTGCTATCCGTTTCGCATCGCTCCGGCGAACTCGCGAGAGACGGTGGAGGTGCGCGGCATCCGCGAGCGGGTTGCGTACACCATCGAAGCACCCCGCGCCGGCCTCGCCGGCCCTCCTTCTCTTGCTAGCGACCGTCGCCGCGGCCGTCGTCACCGCGAGTTGATCGACATGCCCAATATTCGCTTGGACCTCGAGTACGACGGCACCGACTTCCAGGGGTGGCAGAAGCAGCCCGGCGCGGACGCACCGTGCAAGGCACACTCGAGACGGCGATCCAAATCGTGTGCCGGCACGCGGCCGACACGGTCGGGTGCGCGCGCACCGACGCCGGCGTCCACGCGCTCGGATACGTCGCGAGTTTTAAGAACCAATCGGATACTCCGGCGTCGCGTCTTGCGCTGGCACTCAATGGTTGTTTGCCCGACGACATCGCGATCGTGCGCGCGCAAGAAGTCCCGGACGACTTTCACGCCCGCTTTTCCGCGCGCTCGCGTCGCTACGTCTATCGCATCAGCGAAAGTCCGCATGGCGGTCGGGCGTCGCTACGCCTTTCATTCGCACCACGCGTTCGACGTCGAACGCATGGCGGCGGCGGGAGCGCACCTGGTGGGCGAGCACGATTTCACCAGCTTCACCCCGGTCATCAACGAAGCGGAAAAAGTATGCCGCGTGCTCGGGCTGGCGGTCGCGCGCGAGGGAGCGCACATCACGATCGCGGTGGAGGCCACGCGCTTCGTCCACCATATGGTCCGGGTCATCGCAGGGACGCTGATGGAGGTGGGTCGGGGGCGAATGGAGCCTGGAACAGGTAGCCGCCACCCTGCGTGCAAAGCGACCGCCGGGAGGCCGGACCGACGGCCGCGGCGCTGGGCCTGACCCTCGTACGCGTCCGCTACGATTCGACCCGGCGCCGGAGCTTCCGGGGACGGGTAAGCCGTGATAAGATGGGGCCTAACCCCGTGGCCGCTACCCGACGAAAGGACCGACCGGCATGAAATTTTTCTCGATACGGCAAACATCGACGAGATCCGCGAGGCGGATCTCGCTCGGCGGTCTTGGACGGCGTCACCACCAATCCGTCGCTCATGGCGAAGGAAGACGGGGACGACTATCCCGCGGTCCTGAAGGAGATCTGCGACATCGTTGGCGGTCCGGTGAGCGCCGAGGTGGTCGCGGACGAGAGCGGCGAGATGATCTCCGGCAGGGGAAACCTTCGCGCGCTTGAGCGAGCACATCGTGGTCAAGATTCCGATGACGCCGGAAGGCATGAAGGCGGTCAAGGCGCTGTCCGCCGACGACATCAAGACCAACGTCACGTTGTGCTTCCAGCGCCAATCAGGGGCTGATTGCGGCCAAAGCCGGCGCTACCTACATCAGCCCCTTCATCGGGCGCTTGGACGACGCCGGTATCGACGGCATGCAAGTGGTCGCAGACCTGGTCGACATCTACGAGCGCTATGCGTTTCCGACCCAGGTGCTCGCCGCCAGCATTCGCCACCCCATGCACATAGTGGAGGCGGCGCGCCTGGGTGCCGACGTGTCGACCATGCCCTACAAGATTTCTCCAGCAACTGTTCAAACATCCGCTGACCGACATCGGGATCGAGCTGTTCAACCGCGATTGGGTCAAGGTGCGTGGAGCGGCGCAAGGCGAATGTACGACGCTAGCGAAAAACTTCGCGCGCAAGATTCTGGTTCCTGCCCTTCGTGTTCGGAGGACTGACCGGGGTCTCGATCGCCCTGGTGGTGATCGCGGTTCGTCGTTGATGCAGCGCAAGACCGACGGACACGCGGAGTCGCTTCTGCAATCCGGCACCGACGCCGGCACGGTGTATCCCGCCTCGAATACCGGTGCCGCCCTCGACGAAACGCAGCGGCGCAACGCCATCGTGGTGGCGACCGAGCAAGTGGCACCCGCCGTGGTCAGCATCACGTCGTCGTACACGGTGCACACGCGGCCGATGTACGACTGGTTCTTCAATCGCTACTACCCGAGCCGTTCGCAGACGCGCCCGAAGTTGGGCTCGGGTGTCATCATCGATAAGCGCGGCTACGTGTTTACGAACTACCACGTGGTTTCCAACGCCGAGCGCTTGCAGGTCACACTCTTCGACGGGAAATCGTACGCGGCCACCCTGGTGAGGCAGCGCCCCAGCTACGACCTGGCCCTGATCAAACTCGACGGCGACAACTTCCGACGCCGCTCCGCTGGGCGATTCGGACGAGCCTCATGATCGGCGAGTGGGCCATCGCGATCGGGAGTCCGTTCGGCTTCCAGCTCGGCGGACGCGCCAGCCGACAGTCACCGTGGGTGTGATCAGCGCCAACCACCGCGACATCAAGCAAGAGGCCGAGAGCGCAGCAGATTTTCAACGACATGATCCAGACCGACGCCGCCATCAACCCCGGCAACTAGCGGCGGGCCGCTGGTCAACTCGCGCACGGCGAAGTGATCGGGATCAACACGCTCATCTTCTCTCGGCCACGATGGCTCGAGCGGGAACATCGGGATGGGCTTCGCGCATTCCCATCAACCGCGCGCGCTTCGTGTTCATGACGAGATCGTCGCAACACGGCCACGTGCGCGACGTGTGGCTCGGGCATGACCGCGGCCGCCATCGACGCCGGAGACTGCAGGCCGCGCTGCAAGCTGCCGACGGCGAACGGCGTCCTCGTACAGGGCATCGAAGAAGGCGGCCCCGCGGCCAGGAAGCCGGTCTCAAGGCGGGCGACCAGATCATCGCTATCAACGGCACTCAACTCGACAGCGCGCCGATGCAGGCCAACCGCGTGATCTTCGGCTCGGCGGTCGGCGACGCGCTCGCAGATGACAGGTCAACCGCAAGGATCAAGCTGATCGAAGCTCAAAGGTGACGCTCGCAGAGAGCCGTCGGACCTGGAGAATGAGCCCTATGATCGAACGCTACACGCTCCCCGACATGGGCCGCATCTGGTCCGACGAAGAACAAGCTTGTCCAAGTGGCTCCAGTTCGAAATCCTGGCGCTGCGAAGCGCTGGCCGAGCTGTGGCGAGATCCCGCACGAGGCGGTCGAGCGCATCAAGAAGCAACGCGCGCTTCGACGCGGCCCAGCGTCCACGAGATCGAAGAAGCCACCCACCACGACGTCATCGCGTTTCTCACCAACATCGCCGAGCACATCGGCAACGATTCGCGCTACGTCCACCTCGGACTGACGTCGTCGCGACTTGCTCGGATACCACGCTCGCGTGTGCAGATCAAGGAATGCGGGCGAGCTGTTGCTGCAAGCGCATCGCCGACTTGCGCGCGGTGATCAAGGCGCGCGCGCTCGAGCACAAAAGCACCGTGATGATCGGCCGCAGCCACGGCATCCACGCCGAGCCGATCACGTTCGGGCTGAAGTTGCTAGTGTGGTACGACGAGTTCGGTGCGGCCGCGAGCAGACGCTGCGAGCCGCCATCGAGCGCGGTGGCGGTCGGAAAAGTCTCCGGTTCGGTCGGCACCTTCGCGCATGCGCAGTCCCAAAGTCGAAGAGTACGTGCTGCAGGAGACTCCGGGCTCGAAGCCCGCGCCCGTGTCGCACCAGGTGGTCCAGCGCGACGTGCACGCCGAGCTCGTGTCGCGCGCTGCGCGTTCGCTGGCCGCGTGCGCTCGAGCAGTTCGCGACCGAGATCGCGCCATCTCCAGCGCAGACCGAAGTGCTGCGAAGTCGAGGAGCCGTTCAAGAAGGGGCAGAAGGGAGCTCGTCGATGCCCCACAAGCGCAACCCCATCGTGTGCGAGCGCGTGCGGACTGGCGCGGCTGATCCGCGCGGACGCGCTGGCCGCGATGCGAGAACGTGGCGCTCTGGCACGAGCGCGACATCTCGCACTCGTCGGTGGAGCGCGTGATCCTCCCCGATCGCCACCATCGCGCCTCGACTACATCGCTGGTCGAAATTCACCGCGCGTGGTGAAGGACCTGGTGGTGTACCCCGAGAACATGAAACGTCACCATATGGAGAAGGATGCAACGGCTTGCATCTACTCGCAGAAGCCCACGCTCGAGCTGGCGCGCGAGGGTTTCTCGCGCGAAGACGCGTACGCGCTGGTGCAGGAAGCGGCCATGGGGACGTGGGAGACGGGCAAGCCTTTCGAGGACACGGTGCGCGCGCGCAAAGGCGTCACGTCGAAGCTGGACGCCAAAGCACTGGCCACGCGGTCTTCAACTACCCTGGACGACTATCTCAAAGAGATCGACACGATCTTCGCGCGTGCGCTGTACTTGGGGTCACACTCGACCCAGAAAAATCCAAGCTTTTTTGTCGGTAAAATACTCTAAAGATCCCTGAAGCCCCAGTTTTGTGCTGCTCCAGGAGGAGCAAGATATGAACTCGCTAATTCAATTGTTGTTCTTGGCCGGTGCCCTCGTGGGCCGGAACCGACGCGAGATAATGCAGCCAGCGCCGCCGTCGACTTGAAGGTCGGCGACCAAAGGCTCCGGCGTTCGCGGCCGTCGACAATACCGGCAAGAATGAAGTCGACGGATCACGTCGGCAAGGGCATCCTGGTTGTGTATTTCTACCCGGCCGACATGACCGGCGGGTGCACGAAAGCGCAAACCTGTGGTTTTCGCGACGACGCCAACGCTCTGAAGGAGAAAGTGTCGAAGTCGTCCAGTGTGAGTAGCAACAGCACCGCAGAGCACCAGATGTTCATTAAGGAGAAGGGCCTCAACTTTGCACGTTGCCCAATCCGACCCGAGGGCAACTCGCCGCGCGCAGTTCGGCGTGCCGACGTCGGACGGCGCCTCGTACCAGAGCCACCATCGCCGCGGAAGAACCGTTTTCGGTTCCCATCGTGATCAACCGCTGGACGTTCGTGATCGACAAGGACGGCAAGATCGCAGCGAAGAAACCGAAGTGAACGCCGCGGAGGGCAGCAGGCCGTGTTGAAACCGTTTGCGAAGCTAGAAGTAGATCTCGTTACTCGACGAACCACGAGTCCCTGAGGGTCCTATGGTCACCGTAGTATCGCTTTGGCTCCCCGTTCTGCTTTCGGCCCGTCGCCGTGTTTTTGCGAGCTGGATTATTCACACGGTCCTCAAGTACCACAACAACGACCAGAGATGCCCAACGGACGCTGTGATGGACGCGCTACGGAAGTTCAATATTCCCGTGGGCGAGTACATGATCCCGCGTTGCGACAACATGGAAGCAGATGAAGGAGCCCGGCGTTTCTCGACAAGATGAACAAGGGGCCCGTCTGATGATGAACGTCATGCCAGAACGTACCTCGTCAACATGGGGAAGGTTCTGGGACGTTGGTTCATCTATTGCGGGGTGGTGGGCGTTTCGCCGCCTACATCGCGGGGCGCGCGTTGCCGCCGGGCACCGAATACTTGCCAGTGTTCCGCTTCGCCGGAACGGTTGCGTTCGTTGACCACGCTGGCCCTGTGGCAAAGCGCGATTTGGTACCGGCGCACGCCGAGCACGGTGATCAAGCAGACTATCGATGGGCTGATCTACGGGTGTAACGGGCGGCGTCTTCGGCGCCATGTGGCCGGGGGATGTAGCTGCTTGGTAGGATTCGGCGAGGCGGGAACTGCGGTTCCCGCCTCACCAGCGCTATTTCGCTGGCTCGAACCCCGCCCCGGATGTCGCCGTGAAAACCAGAACCATCAGCGTTTTCATCAAGTGCCTCGGACGTGTACTGATTCGTCGTCGACGCGCGCAATCTGCCGCGCTGGGCGACGGAGTTCTGTCGCTCAGTGCGCCCCTCCGGCGACGCCTGGCTGGTCGACACGCCGCTGGGTGAAGTCGGTTTCACTTCGTCAGACGTAGCACGCTCGATTGTCTGGACCACGTCGTGACGCTCGCCTTTCGGGGCGGGAGACGCGCAATCACATGCGCGTGGTCGCGAACGGGCTGGGCAGCGAGGTGCTGTTCACACACTCTTCCAGGGGCCGGAGATGTCGGACCTCGAGTTCGTAGAGGACTGCTCGATGAAGGGTCGAGAACGACGTGCGGATGCTCAAGCGCATCCTGGAAGGGTAACCCTCGGCGCCGCTTGCGTGCCCGGCGCGCGTATCGTATAGTCCGCCTCTGACGCCGGTGCGCGCGGCACAGGCGCTCTTTCTTTTTCCGGACTCCCGACACATGATGGACCCCAAAGATCTCGTTCCCGTCGAGCCGACCGAGCGCGGGCGCGGCCAAGGACTTTCTCAAGAAGAACGGCGTTTCCGCTCACGCCATCCGAGTACGCGCGTCTGTGAGCTCCTCGGCCGCCGCCCTCCATCGTCGAGCTGCACATTTTCAACGTCGATGTGGAGCGAGCACTGCTCCTACAAATCCTCGCGCTGGGTGCTGAAGGAATATCTCCCCACGCACCGCGCCGCACGTCGTGCTCGGCCCGGGCGAAGACGCGCGGCATCATTCGCTTCGCCGAGATCAACGGCAAGAGCTGGTGCCTCGTGATGGCGCACGAGAGCCACAATCATCCGTCGCAGGTGCTGCCCGGTCGAAGGTGCGGCCACCGGCATCGGCGGCATCGTGCGCGACGTGTACTGCATGGGCGCCGATGTCACCGGTGTCATGGATCCGCTGCGCTTCGGCGATCCCACTGGACCCAACGCCGCGCGCGTGCGCGACATCGCCTCGGGCGTGGTCGACGGCATCGCGCAGTACGGCAACGCGCTGGGCGTTCCCACCTACGGCGGCGAGACCTACTTCGACGCCAGCTTCGACGACAACTGTCTCGGTCAACGTCGTTGCCTTCGGCATCGTGGAGGAGAAGCGGCATCATTCGCAGCCGCGTGCCGGAAGAAGCGCGCCACGTTCCCTACGATCTGATCCTGGTCGGCAAGCCGACCGACGCCAGCGGTTTGGCGGCGCGGCCTTTGCGAGCGAGCGCCTGGACGGCTCCGCCGCGGTGGAGAAGCAGGGCGCGGTGCAGGTGCCGGATCCGTTCGTGAAGCGCGTGCTCGCGCGAAGCCGATCAAGGAGATGCTCAAGTTCGCGCGCGATCACAAGGTGCCCATCGGCTTCAAGGACCTGGGCGCGGGCGGAATCGCGTGCGCGTTCTCCGAAATGCCGGAGGCGAGCGGCTTCGGCGCCGACCTCGACCTCGACAAGGTGAACAAGGCGCTTCGCGAATCTGCCTCCCGAAGTGATCTCGTGCTCGGAGACGCAGGAGCGCTTCGCGATCGCGGTGCCGACGCGCGTGAGCGAAGGACATCGTTGATATCTTCAACCAGACGTTTCGAAATGCCGAAGCTCTACGCCGGAGCGCGGCGCGGTCATCATCGGCCGCGTCTCGATGAACAATCGCTTCGTGATGCGAGCACGGCGGACGGGTGGTGTGCGACGCCGAGATGGCCGCCATCACGTCCGGGGATCGCGTACCGTCGCGAAGCGAAGAGCGCAAGCGTCACGCTTCCCGACCGGCCGGGCATGACGCACGCCGCACGGCGTGCGAACGGTGTGCGCGACGCGTTGCTCGGGCTCCCGGGCTCCATCAACATCTGCGACAAGTCTACCGTCTTCCAGCATTACGACAGCGAAGTGCAGGGGCCGCGCCGGTGCTGCGCCCCGGCGAAGCCGACGCATGCGTGGAGATGTTCGTGCCGGCAGCGCCGGTGGCGCTCGCCACGTCCATCGGCAGCCACTCGCGCCTCGGCGCGGTGGATCCGTATCTCGGCGGCGCGTGGTCGGTGTTCGAAGCGACGCGTGGTGTCGCGTGCGTGGAGCGCTGCCGCTCTGCATCACCGACTGTTTGAACTTTGGCGATCCGGAAGATCCCGGGCGTGTTCCACGAATTCATCGAAGCGGTGCGCGGCATCGGCGATGCCTGCCGCGCCATGAAGCTCTTTGGCGGCGACATGCCGCTGCCCGGTGATCTCGGGCAACGTGTCGCTCTACAACCAGAGCGGCACCGGCAGCCTATCGCGCCCACGCCGATCGTCGCCTGCGCGGGACGACTGGATGACGCCTCGCGCGCGCGCGGCTTCGGACTCGAAACAGGTGGGTCTCGAAGCTAGTCCTGCTCGGAAACTTGCACGATGACCTGGGCGGCTCCGAGTACGAACGGCTGTTCGGCGGCACGACAGCGCGGGGAACGCCACCGAGTCCCGACTATGGCGTTCGAAGCGGCGCTGGTGCGCGTGCTGGTCGCCGCGTTCGCGCCGAGGGCTCTGATGCTCTCCGCGCACGACATCGCGCTCGGCGGATTGCTCGTCACCGCGGCCGAGATGGCGATCGCGAGCGCGCCCTTCGACGTGGAGTGCGCGCGTCGAACTCGAGCACGCTCGGCGGCGAGTTGCTTCTCCGAAATGGGTGGTGTCGTGGTCGAAGTGGGCGACGCGTCGTGGGAAGAATTTACGGCCCGTCTTGAAGCGGCACTCCGTGCGGCATGTCGGGAATCGGCCGTACCGTGAACACCCGCGTTGCAGGTTGATACCAACGCCGCTTCGTTCACCGTTTCCACCGAGGAGCTTCGCAGCGCTGCGTCGGCCGCCTCGCGGAGATTCTCTACGGCTGATGCGACTTGGATACTGGGCGGCCGCGTTCGCGTTGGGGTTGTTGCTGATGGAAGCGTTCATGCGCCTGTTCGACCCGTTTGGAATCGTATTTCTGGGAGATGCGCCGCTGAGAACGCGCGCGTGTACGGGAAGTCGTAGCCAATGCGTAACC
>ERZ1370068.7338-contig-6261_pt1 | contig 38161 bp, 41 predicted proteins | sample MGYA00561227_ERZ1370068 | MGnify/ENA primary metagenome ERZ1370068 (study PRJEB38410, sample SAMEA6850437) | metagenome | study: Metagenomic assessment of the ecological functions of the soil: analysis of the soil microbiota associated with the...
GGAAGCAAAAGATCACGGCGAGGGCGGCGTTGTCGTCGGTGCACCATTGCGAGGCCGGCACGGTCATCGTCGATGATGTGATCACCGATGGCGCGTCGAAGCGCGAGTCGGTCGAGTTGCTTCGCCGGCAGGGAGCCGAGCCGGTCGCGGTCCTGATCGCGCTGGACCGGATGGAACGCGGCGGAGCCGGAGACAACTCGTCCGAGCGGTCCGCCGTGGAAGACTTCGAACGCGACTACGCGATGCCCGTGATCCCGGTGGCCACCGTCGCCGACCTGCTCGCTTTCCTGCCTCGAACGCCGATGCCGACGCTCGCTGCCGCACGCTGGCCGCCGATCGACAGCTACCGGCGTCGCTATGGCGTCTGACCGTAGCGCCGCCGGCCGCGCGCTGCCTCGGCGCTCGCCGCGCTGGCTGTGCTACGGGCCGACGCTTTCTCGTCGGCGCCGCAGAGCCGAAGTCGCCGTCGAGCTACACCTGCAGTCGTCAACGGCAAGAAGTTATCTCCGACCGCTGATTCCCGAGTGCGTCAGCAGCGAGCAGCGCGAGCTCAACTCCGACGGCTCGCTGAAGCGGATCGTCCCGCCAACCCTCACCGACGACGAGCGCGCGTCGCCAAGGAGCGCAGGCAGGAGGTCGGCGAAAAGATCAAGCCCAGGCCATGAACGACGCGATCCGGCGCGACCGCAACCTGATGCAGCGCTTCCCTGACGAGGCGAAGCACTACAGAAGTGCGCGCGAAAAGGCGCTCGACGAGTGGCGCGTGGCGACCGAAGAATCTGAACGCCGCCCGCATCGCGCTTCTGCAGGAGGAGCGCAAGAAGCTGGACGAGGAGCGGAGTTCTACGAGAACGACAAGGTCAAGCAAGCCGTTGCCGCACGCTCCTCAAGCAGAGCTCGATGCCAACGATGCCGCGCTCGAAGCGCAGCGGTCGCTGGCGCAGACGCCAGAGACCGAGGTCGGGCGGATCGAACGACCTCTACGACGCCGAGCTCGCCCGGCTGCGAAGCTCTGGGCCGGCGCACCCGCCGGCTCGCTCGGGCCACTCGCCCGACACCAAGTCGATCGCGCCGACAGGCCGCCCCAGCGGCAGCGCTCGGTCGGGGACGACGTCAAGCCCGACGGTCGCCAAGGGCGTCTGACCCAGTGGGCCCGGCTCAGCCGAGCTTCCTGCGCAGCAGCGCGCCGACCGCGCCCGGGTCGGCCTGCCGCGGCTCGCCTTCATCGCCTGGCCGACGAGCGCGTTGAAGCGCCTTGTCCTTGCCGGCGCGGAACTCGGCGACCGACTTCGGCGTTGGCCGGCGATCACCTCGTCGACGATCGCGCTCGAAGCGCGCCGATGTCGCTCATCTGGCGCAGGCCCTTGCGCGTCGATCAGCGCATCGACGTCGCCGCCCTCGTCGTCCCAGAGCGTGTCGAAGAGCTGGCGCGCGGCGGCGTTCGAGATCGTCCGGTCGGCGATGCGCGCGATCAGCGCCGCGAGCGCCTCAGGCGCGAGCGCGATCGTCGCTCGCGCCCGCGGCGTTCATGCGGCGCGAGACCTCGCCCATGATCCAGTTCGGCGGCCAGCTTCGGCTGCGCGGCTCGCCGCCGCCGCCGCCTCGAAGTGAGCGACGCGATCTCGACGGCTCTGCGTCATCATCGCCGCGTCGTAGGCGCCGAGCAGCCGTAGTCGCGCTGGAAGCGCGCGGCGCATCGCGCGCGGCAGCTCCGGCATCTGCGCCGCGCACACGCTCGATCCAGTCGCGCGGCGATCACCAGCGGCGGCAGGTCGGGATCGGGGAAGTAGCGGTAGTCGTGCGCGTCTTCCTTGCTGCGCATCGCCCGCGTCTCGCCGCTGCTCGGCGTCGAACAGCACGGTCGCCTGCTGCACCGCTGCCGCCGTCCTCGATCAGCGTCGATCTGCCACTGCACCTCGTAGTCGATCGCCTGCTGCATGAAGCGGAAGCTGTTCAGGTTCTTGATCTCGCGCCGCGTGCCGAACGGCGCGCCCGGGCGGCGCACCGAGACGTTGGCGTCGCAGCGGAAGCTCCCTTCCTGCATGTTGCCGTCGCAGATGCCGAGCCAGACGACGAGCGCGTGCAGCGCGCGCGCGTACTCGACCGCCTCGGCGCTCGAGCGCATGTCGGGCTCGGTGACGATCTCGAGCAGCGGCGTGCCGGCGCGGTTCAGGTCGATCCCGACCAGTCGCCCTGGGAGCGTGTGCGCGCCGACGCCGTCGCCGCGCTGGCGACGCCGTGCAGCGACTTGCCGCGCGTCCTCCTCGAGATGGGCGCGCGTCAGGTGCACGCGATGCGCGACGTCGCCGACGACAGAACTCGACCGCGCCGCCCTGCACGACCGGCGTCTCGTACTGGCTGATCTGGTAGCCCTTCGGCAGGTCGGGATAGAAGTAGTTCTTGCGCGCGAAGATCGAGAGCGGCGCGATCTGCGCGCCGACCGCGAGGCCGAACCGGATCGCGCGCTCGACCGCGCCGCGTTCAGCGACCGGCAGCGTGCCCGGCAGCGCGAGGTCGACCGCCGAGGCCTGCGTGTTCGGCGGCGCGCCGAACGCGGTCGACGCGCCGCTGAAGATCTTCGACCTGGTCGAGAGCTGCGCGTGCGTCTCGATGCCGATCACGACCTCGAAGCCGCGTACCAGCGCGTCGCCGCGCGAGCCGGCTCGCCGCTCATCGCTCGCCTCCTCGAGCTGACGGCGGCGTGCGCAGGTGCCAGTCGGTCGCCCGCTGGAACGCGTGCGCAGCGTGCAGCAGCGTGCCTTCGGCGAAGTAGTTGCCGATCGAGCTGCAGCCCGACCGGCATCGCCGGCGGCGCCGAAGCCGGCGGGGACGCTCATCCCGGGCAGCTCAGCCAGGCTCGCCGGCAGCGTGAAGATGTCGGCGAGGTAGTTGGCGACCGGGTCGCTCGCTCTGCGCGCCGAGCGGCCAGGCGACGGTCGGCGCGCACCGGCCCGGCGATCACGTCGCAGGCTCGGAAGCAGGCCTGGAAGTCGTCGGCGATCATGCGCCGGAGCTTCTGCGCCTGCAGGTAGTAGGCGTCGTAGTAGCCGTGCGACAGCACGTAGGTGCCGATCATGATCCGGCGCTTGACCTCGGCGCCGAAGCCTTCGCTGCGGCTCGCCTTGTACATGTCCGAGCAGGTCGCCGAAGTGCTCGGCGCGGTGGCCGTAGCGCACGCCGTCGAAGCGCGACAGGTTCGACGACGCCTCGGCCGGCGCGATCAGGTAGTAGACCGGGATCGACAGCTCGGTGCGCGGCAGGCTGCACGTCGACCAGCGTCGCGCCGAGGCGTTCGCCAGCTCGGCCAGCGCGGCGCGCGAGCGTCTCGTCGACGTCGCCGCGCGAGCGCGGCCGGGAAGAACTCCTTCGGCAGGCCGATGCGCAGGCCCTGCGAGCGGCCGGCCGCGCGATCGCGCCTGTCGCGCGCCCGCGAGCTCGGCGTGGAAGTCCTGCGGCGGCCGCTCGGCGCTGGTCGAGTCGCGCGGATCGAAGCCGCTCATCGCGCCGAGCAGCGAGCGCGCAGTCCTCGGCGCTGCGCGCCAGCAGCGCCGGCCTGGTCGAGGCTCGACGCGAAGGCGATCATGCCGTAGCGCGAGCAGACGCCGTAGGTCGGCTTGATGCCGGTGATGCCGCAGAAGCTCGCCGGCTGGCGGATCGAGCCGCCGGTGTCGGTGCCGGTCGCCGCCGGGCAGCAGGCGCGCCGCGACCGCCGCCGCCGAGCCGCCCGACGAGCCGCCCGGCACGCGCGTCTCGTCCCACGGATTGCGCGCGACGCGCCAGGCCGAGTTCTCGTTGCTCGAGCCCATCGCGAACTCGTCGCAGTTGAGCTTGCCGAGCGTCACCGTGCCGGCGTCGGCGAGGCGGGCGACGACGGTCGCGTCGAACGGGCTCGCGGTAGCCGGCGAGCATGCGCGAGCCGGCGGTCGTCGGCAGGTCGCGGGTGACGAAGATGTCCTTGTGGGCGATCGGCACGCCGAGCAGCGGGCCGGCGTCGCCGCGCGGCGCGGCGGCGCGTCGGCGCCTGCGCCTGCGCGAGCGCCGCGTTCGGCGTCGATCGCGAGCGACGCGCCGAGCCGCTCGTGAGCGCGCGAAGCGCGTGCGAGCAGATGTGCGTCGTGACCTCGACGCTCGAGACAGCTCCCGTCGCGCGCCAGCGCGCGCGCCGCAGCTCCGGCGACGCCCATCGTGCGTGCGACGCGCCCTGCTCATTCGATCACCTTGCGGCACGAGGAACAGGCCGTCGCGCGACCGCCGGCGCGCTCTGCTGGTTGGCGTCGCGCTCGATCGACCTCGGTGACGACGTCGTCGCGCAGGCGCAGGTGCGCGTCCTGCACCGCCGACAGCGGCGTGTAGAGCGGCTCGACGCCGCTCGTGTCGACCGCGCTCATCTGCTCGACGATGCGAAAGAAGCTCGTTGAGCTGCTCGAGCATCAGCGCCTGCTCGTCGGCGCCGAGCTCGAGCCGCGCCAGCTCGGCGATGCGGCGCACGTCGTGCAGGGGTCAGGGCCATCGAGAAGCGAGAGAGCGTTGCAGAGGCTGCGCGATGTGAGAGCGATTGCCTGCGGCGCGATCGAATAGCGCAGAGCCATGCGGTTATTATCCCCGGTTAATTCACAGCCCTCGTCGCCGCTGCGAAGGGCTCGGCGTCATCGCGATTCCTTCCGGCTCGAGACCAGCTCCTGCCGCGACGCCAACGCCATCAGCCTCCAGACATGTTCGGATCCTTTCGTCGCTACTTCTCGACGGACCTCGCGATCGACCTCGGCACCGCCAACACGCTGATCTACGTGCGCGGCAAGGGCATCGTGCTCGACGAGCCGTCGGTCGTCGCGATCCGCCACGAAGGCGGCCCGAACGGCAAGAAGACGATCCAGGCGGTCGGCACCGAAGCCAAGGCAGATGCTCGGCAAGCGTGCCGGGCAACATCGACGGCCATCCGGCCGATGAAGGACGGCGTCATCGCCGACTTCACCGTCACCGAGCAGATGCTGAAGCAGTTCATCAAGATGGTGCCATCCGCGCTCGGTGCTCCGGCCGAGCCCGCGGATCATCATCTGCGTGCCCTGCGGCTCGACCCAGGTCGAGCGGCGCGCGATCCGCGAGTCGGCGCTCGGCGCCGGCGCGCAGCGACGTCTACCTGATCGAGGAGCCGATGGCGGCGGCGATCGGCGCCGGCCTGCCGGTCGGCGAGGCGAGCGGCTCGATGGTCGTCGACATCGGCGGCGGCACCACCGAGGTCGGCGTGATCTCGCTCGGCGGCATGGTCTACAAGGGAGTCGGTGCGCGTCGGCGGCGACAAGTTCGACGAGGCGATCATCAACTACATCCGCCGCAACTACGGCATGCTGATCGGCGAGACCGACCGCCGGAGACGATCAAGAAGGAGATCGGCTCGGCGTTCCCCGGCTCCGAGGTCAAGCGAGATCGAGGTCAAGGGCCGCAACCTCGCCGAGGGCGTGCCGCGCAGCTTCACGATCTCGTCGCAACGAGATCCTCGAGGCGCTCACCGATCCGCTCAACCAGATCGTCTCCGCGCGTCAAGAACGCGCTCGAGCAGACGCCGCCCGAGCTCGGCGCCGACATCGCCGAGCGCGGCATGATGCTGACCGGCGGCGGCGCGCTGCTGCGCGACCTCGACCGCCTGCTCGCCGGAGGAGACCGGCCTGCCGGTGCTGGTCGCCGAGGACCCGCTCACCTGCGTCGTGCGCGGCTGCGGCATGGCGCTCGAGCGCATGGAGCGCCTCGGCGTCGATCTTCACGCTCCGAGTGAGATGGTGCCGCAGCTGCAAGCCGCTGCGCCTCGTCGCGCGGTCGGACTTGGGGCAGCCCGGCGCTCGGCCAGGCGCATCCCGCTGAGCGTCCGATGGCGCTCGGCACCATCGATCGCACGCCGCCGCCGTTCTTCCGCCAGGGCCGTCGGCGCTGACCAAGCTTGTCGTTCTGCTCGGCGCTGGCCGTCTTCCTGATGGTCGCCGACGCGCGCTTTCGCATCACCCAGCCGATCCGGCGCGACGGTCGCGACCATGCTGCTATCCGCTGCAGCGCGCGCTGCTCGATGCCGGTCGAGGCGATCGGCGACGGGCGCGACGTACCTCGGCTGGGGCTGCACGCGCGCGATCGCCGCCGAGGAGGCGGCGCGCAGCGAGCTGGCGCGCCAGTCCGAGCGCGCCAGCGCGCCGACCAGCTGCAGCTGGAGAACGCGCGCCTGCGCGCGCTGCTCGAGCTGCGGCCGACGCCTCACCGTGCGCTCGCAGGCCGGCCGCAGATGCTCTACGAGGCGGCCGACCCGTATTCGCGCAAGGTCATCATCGACCGCGGCGTCGACCCACAGCGTCGTGCTCGGCTCGCCGGTGATCAACGAGGCCGGCGTGCTCGGGCAGGTGACGCGCGTCTACCCTGCAGTCGTCCGAGGTGACGCTGCTGACCGACAAGCGATGCCGCGATCCCGGTGCTCAACAGCCGCACGCAGGCGCGCAGCGCCGCGTTCGGCGGCGGCGCGGCGGCGGCGGCCTGCTCGAGATGCGCTTCATGGCCGGCAACGCCGACGTGCAGGTCGGCGACGTGCTGACGACCTCGGGCGTCGACGGCGTCTACCCGCCGGGCCTGCCGGTCGCCAAGGTCGCGAGCGTCGACCGCAAGGTCGACTCGGGCTTCGCGCGCATCGCTGCTGACGCCGGCGGCAGCGCCCGACGGCGTGCGCCACGTGCTCGTGCTCGAGCCGATCGGCCTGCAGCTGCCGGCGCGGCCGCGAGGCGCCGCGCCGGAGCCGCGCCGGCGAAAGCCGGCGGCCGGGAAGGCAGAGGGGCGCGCAAATGATCATGCCGCGCGGCTCGCGACCAGCTGCTGCTGCCGGTCAACCCGCTGTTCGTCTGGATCGACGCTGCTCGTTCGCCTTCGCGCTGAACATCGTGCCGCTCGGCCGCGATGCCGGCGATGCCGGACTTCCTCGCTCTGGTGCTGGTGTTCTGGAACGTGCACCAGTCGCGCCGGGTCGGCGTCGGCGTCGCCGTTCCTCTTCGGCCTGCTGATGGACGTGCACGAGCGGCGCCGTGCTCGGCCAGCACGCGCTCGCCTACACGCTGCTGAGCTTCTTCGCGATCACGATCCACCGGCGGCTGCTCTGGTTCACGGTGCCGTCGCAGGCGGTGCAGATCCTGCCGCTGTTCCTGGCCGCGCACGCGGTGTCGCTGATCGTGCGCATCGATCGCCGGCGGCATGTTCCCGGGCTGGGAGCTGCTGCTCGCGCCGGTCTTCGAGGCGCTGCTGTGGCCGGTGGTGTCACTGGTCCTGCTGCTCGCGCCGCAGCGCCGCGCGCCCGACCGGATCGAGAATCGGCCGCTGAGCGTGATGACCGAGCTCAAGAACATCGAGCGCGAGCTCGTCGCGCTTCCGCATCCGCCTGGTGGCGGCGGCGCGCGTTCGTGCTGTTCGCGTTCGGCCTGCTCGACCGCGCGGCTCGCTGTACCTGCAGGTCTACCAGCACGACGAGCTGTCGACCCAGGCCGAGAACAACCGCATCGCGGTCGTGCCGATCGTGCCCAACCGCGGCCTGATCCTCGACCGCAACGGCGTCGTGCTGGCCAACAACTACTCGGCCTACACGCTCGAGATCACGCCGGCCAAGGTCGACCGACCTCGACGCGACGATCGACCAGCTCGCCGAGATCGTCGACGATCCAGCCGCGCGACCGCAAGCGCTTCAAGCGCCTGATGCGACGAGAGCAAAGAGCTTCGAGTCGCTGCCGATCCGCACCAAGCTCACCGACGAGGAGGTCGCGCGCTTCACCGCGCAGCGCTTCCGCTTCGACGGCGTCGACATCAAGGCGCGGCTGTTCCGCAACTATCCGCTCGGCGAGGTCGGCAGCCACCTGATCGGCTACATCGGCCGCATCAACGAGGCCGAGAAGGAGAAGATCGACGACTCCGACGACGAGGCCAACTACCGCGGCACCGAGTACATCGGCAAGCTCGGCGTCGAGCAGAGCTACGAGGCCGAGCTGCACGGCACGACCGGCTTCGAGGAGGTCGGAGATGAGCGCCGGCGGGCCACGCGGTGCGGCGCCTGAAGAGCAACCCCGGCGACGCCCGGCAACGCGCTCGTGCTGTCGATCGACATCCGGCTGCAGGCGCTGGTCGAGGAGCTGTTCGGCGACCGGCGCGGCGCGCTGGTCGCGATCGACCCGCGCAACGGCGAGATGCTCGCGTTCGTCAGCAAGCCGAACTTCGATCCCAACCTGTTCGTCGACGGCATCGACGTCGAGAACTGGAAGGCGCTGAACGAGTCGCCCGACAAGCCGCTGCTGAACCGCGCGCTGCGCGGCACCTATCCGCCCGGCTCGACCTTACAAGCCGTTCATGGCGCTGGCGCGCGCTGACGCTCGGCAAGCGCACGCCGCAGCAGACGATCTGCGACCCCGGCTACTTCTAGTTCGGCAACCACACGTTTCCGCGACGACAAGGAAGGCGGCCACGGCTCGGTCGACATGTACAAGTCGATCGTGCAGTCGTGCGACACCTACTACTACACGCTCGCCAACGACCTCGGCGTCGACGCGATCCACGACTTCATGGCGCCGCTCGGCCTCGGCCAGCATGACCGGCATCGACATGCAGGGCGAGCTGCGCGGCACGCTGCCGTCGACCGAGTGGAAGCGCACCGCCTACCGCAAGAAGGAAGATGCAGAAGTGGTACGCCGGCGAGACGATCTCGCTCGGCATCGGCCAGGGCTACAACGCGTTCACGATGCTGCAGCTCGCGCAGGCCGACCGCGACGGTCGCGGCCGGCGGCCAGCGCTTCACGCCGCACCTGGTGCAGCGCGGTCGAGAACTATCGAGACGCCGCGACGCAGCGCCGCCTGGTCGGCGAGCGCGCTGCCGCCGCTGCCGTGGAAGCCCGAGCACGTCGCGTTCATCCACCAGCGCGCTCTACGGCGTGACGCAGGAAGGCACCTCGGCGCGGCTCGTTCGTCAACGCGCCCTACCAGTCGGGCGGCAAGACCGGCACCGCGCAGGTGATCGAGATCAAGGCGAACGAGAAGTACAACGCCAGCAAGATCGACGAGCGCCACCGCGACCACGCGCTCTACACCGCGTTCGCGCCGCTCGAGGAGCCGCACATCGCGCTCGCGCTGGTGGTCGAGAACGCCGGCTTCGGCGCCGGCGCGGCGCGCGCCGATCGCGCGCCGCGTGTTCGACTATCGTGCTGCCGGGGCCAGTACCCGAGCGAGGCCGACATCGCCGCGACGCAGCCCGGCCAGTCGACCGCGCCGGATCGGCACGCCGCGGCCGATCGACGTCGGTGCCGCTGCCGGGCTCGACGGTCGACGGCGCGGCGGCACGCGTCGACCGCTGGCCTCGCCGCGCCGGTGCCGGTCGCGGCGTCGGCGCCGACGCCGCGTCGGCCGCGCGTCGCGCCGCGCGATCGCGTGGCAGCTGCGACGAGCTGCCGATGAGCGCGATCTTCGAGCAGCCGTCGCTCGTGGCAGCGCCTCGAGCCGGTGTTCACCGGCTTCGACGGCCCGCTCGTCGCTCGCGATGCTGCGCTGCTCGCGCGCGCCGGCCTGGTGACGATGTATTCGGCCGGCTTCGACCACGGCACGCGCTTCGTCGACCACGGCCGCAACATGCTGCTCGCGCTCGGCGTGCTGTTCGTCGTCGCGCAGGTCCCGCCGCAGACGCTGATGCGCTTCGCGGTGCCGCTCTACGTCGTCGGCGTGGCGCTGCTGATCGCGACGGCGCTGCCGGCATCGGCATCACCAAGAAGGGCGCGACGCGCTGGCTCAACGTCGGCGTGGTGATCCAGCCGAGCGAGATCCTGAAGATCGCGATGCCGCTGATGCTGGCCTGGTGGTTCCAGCGCCGCGAGGGCCAGCTGCGCGTGCTCGACTTCGTGATCGCGCTGGCTGCTGCTGCTCGTGCCGGTCGGCCTGATCGTCAAGCAGCCCGACCTCGGCACCGCGATCCTGGTGCTGTCGGCCGGCCTCTACGTGATCTTCTTCGCCGGCCTGTCGTGGAAGCTGATCGTCCCGGTGCTGGTGATCGGCGCGGCTGCGCGATCACCGCGATCGTCGTCTCCGAGGACAGCATCTGCCAGCCCGACGTCAAGTGGCCGATGCTGCGCGACTACCAGAAGAACCGCGTCTGCACGCTGCTCGACCCGACCACCGACCCGCTCGGCAAGGGCTTCCACATCATCCAGGGCGATGATCGCGATCGGCTCCGGCGGCATCGACCGGCAAGGGCTTCATGAAGGGCACGCAGACGCACCTCGAGTTCATCCCCGAGCGCACCACCGACTTCATCTTCGCCGCCTTCTCCGAGGAGTTCGGCCTGGCCGGCTGCGTCGGCGCTGATGCTCGGCTTCGTCTTCCTGATCTTCCGCGGCCTGATGATCGCGGCCGACGCGCCGACCGTGTTCACGCGGCTGCTCGCCGGCGCGATCACGCTGAGCTTCTTCACCTACGCCTTCGTCAACATGGGCATGGTGAGCGGCATCCTGCCGGTGGTCGGCGTGCCGCTGCCGTTCATCAGCTACGGCGGCACGGTGGCGATGGTGACGCTCGGTCTCGGCCTGGGCATCCCTGATGTCGCAGGCGATCGCGCGCGCAGCCGGCGTCCGACGTCCAGACCTGACGAACCTCCGGTCTTCGGCGCCAGAGTCGGCGCAACACGTGCCGGCGCCTGGACCGGACGCGAGGAGACCCCCGACCGGACCAGGACCCGACCCCGCGGCCGCTTCTGCTAAAAGTTCGCTCTACCTGCAGGTGATCACGGCGATCATCATCGGCGTCCTCGCTCGGGCTACTTCTAGCCGCAGGTCGGCGAGGCGATGAAGCCGCTCGGCGACGGCTTCATCAAGCTGATCAAGATGATCATCGCGCCGATCATCTTCTGCACCGTCGTCGTCGGCATCGCCGGCATGGAGGACATGAAGAAGGTCGGCAAGACCGGCGGCCTGGCGCTCCTCTACTTCGAGGTCGTCAGCACGATCGCGCTGATCGTCGGCCTCGCGATCGTCAACATCGTCCAGCCCGGCGCCGGCATGAACGTCGATCCGAGCTTCGCTCGATACCAAGAGCGTCGCGGCCTACACCGGACCCGGCAAAGATGCAGGGCACGGTCGACTTCCTGCTCAACGATCATCCCGAACACGGTCGTCGACGCCTTCGCCAAGGGCGACATCCTGCAGGTGCTGCTGTTCTCGGTGCTGTTCGGCTTCGCCCTGCACGCGCTTCGGCGGCCGCGGCACGCTGGTGTTCGACATGGATCGAGAAGACCTCGCACGTGCTGTTCTGCGATCGTCGGCATCATCATGACGGCTGGCGCCGATCGGCGCGCTTCGGCGCGATGGCGTTCACCATCGGCAAGTACGGCCTCGGCTCGCTGCTCTCGCTCGGCAAGCTGATGGCGACGTTCTATCTGACCTGCCTGGTCTTCATCTTCGTCGTCCTCGGCCTGATCGCCCGCTTCCACGGCTTCTTCGATCTGGAAGTTCATCAAGTACATCAAGGAAGAGCTGCTGATCGTGCTCGGCACGTCGTCGTCGGAGTCGGTGCTGCCGCGGATGATCGCCAAGATGGAAAACCTGGGCGTGCAAGAAGTCGGTGGTCGGCCTGGTGATCCCGACCGGCTACTCGTTCAACCTCGACGGCACCTCGATCTACCTGACGATGGCCGCGGTCTTCATCGCCCAGGCGACCAACACGCCGATGACGCTCGGCCAGCAGGATCACGCTGCTCGCCGTGCTGCTGCTGACGTCGAAGGGCGCCGCCGGCGTCACCGGCAGCGGCTTCATCGTCCTCGCGGCGACGCTGTCGGCGGTCGGCCACGTGCCGGTCGCCGGGACTGGCGCTGATCCTCGGCATCGACCGCTTCATGTCGGAGGCGCGCGCGCTCACGAACCTGATCGGCACAACGTGCGTAACGCGCCACGGTCGTCGTCGCCAGAGTGGATCAGCGCGTGACTCTCAGACACCGAGCTGCGTACAGGCGGGTCCTCGACGGCAAGAGACCGCCGAGGAGGCTGAGGAGCCGGAAGCGGTGCTCTGATCGCCGGCGGCGCACCTGGGCCGCAGCCGCCCAGCTGCTGTGCGCCGCGCCCCGGCCGGAGCCAGGCCCCACCTGCCGGGGGCCTCGTTCCCGCCCCTCGGAGGAAGGTGCAAAGCCGCGCGAGCGCGTCTGCTACTGTACAAAGATCCAGCCTATTGGCAGATAATCGCGCACCCTCAGGGAGACCTGTTCATGGACATGCCCGTCGTGCCCTCAACACCGAAAAAAGCCAGCTGCCTGGCACGCGCTCTCGCGCAGATCGAGCAGCAGGACGGCGGCGGCGCCGATCATGCGTCTCGGCGAGAGGGCGAGGTGATCGACGACATCGAGGTCGTCTCCACCGGCCTCGCTCGGCCTCGACATCGCCTCTGGGCGTCGGCGGCCTCGCCGCGCGGCCGGGTGGTCGAGATCTACGGCCCGGAATCGTCGGGCAAGACCACGCTCACGCTGCAGGTCATCGCCGAGATGCAGAAGCTCGGCGGCACCTGCGCCTTCATCGACGCCGAGCACGCGCTCGACGTCCAGTACGCGCAAAAGCTCGGGCGTCAACCTGCAGGAGCTGCTGATCTCGCCAGCCCGACACCGGCGAGCAGGCGCTCGAGATCGTCGACGCGCTGGTGCGCTCGGGCGCGGTCGACCTGGTCGTCATCGACTCGGTCGCCGCGCTCACGCCCAAGGCCGAGATCGAAGGCGAGATGGGCGATTCGCTGCCCGGCCTGCAGGCCCGCCTCATGAGCCAGGCGCTGCGCAAGCTCACCGGCCCGATCAACAAGACCAACACGCATGGTCATCTTCATCAACCAGATCCGGCATGAAGATCGGCGTGATGTTCGGCTCGCCCGGAGACCACCACCGGCGGCAACGCGCTCAAGTTCTACGCCTCGGTGCGGCTCGACATCCGCCGCATCGGCACCGATCAAGAAGGGCGAGGAGGTCGATCGGCAACGAGACCAAGGTCAAGGTCGTCAAGAACAAGGTCTCGCCGCCGTTCAAGACGGCCGAGTTCGACATCCTCTACGGCCAGGGCATCAGCCGCGAAGGCGAGGTGATCGACATGGGCGTCGAGGCCAAGGTGCTCGAGAAGAGCGGCGCCTGGTATGCCTACAACGGCGAGAAGATCGGCCAGGGCAGCGACAACGCGCGCGAGTTCCTGAGCGAGAACCCCGACGCTGCGCGGTCGAGATCGAGAACAAGGTGCGCGCCGCGGTCGGCATTCCGCTGCCTGCCCGGCGCCGTCGAAGAGGAAGCGCCGGCCAAGCTGAAGGTCGTGGAAGGACTGAGCTGCAACCGCGGCGCGCGCTCCTCAAGTCGCGCGCTCACTGGCAGCTGCTCGCGCAGCGCGACCAGAGCCGGCTCGAGCTGCGCAGGAAGCTCGCTGCGTCACGCGCGGCGGCCGCGTGGCGACCGCGGCTGCCGACGGCGAGGTCGACGCCGAGAGCGCCGTCGGCGGGGGCGAGGTCGAGACCGCTGCTCGACTGGCTCGGAGGCGAATCGCTTTCTCTGCGACGCGCGCTTCGCCGAGGCGCTGCGTCCACGCCGCGCAGCGCCGCGTCTTCGGCATCCAGCGCATCGCAGAACGAGCTGGCGCAGCATGCGGTCGCGCTGTCGCCTGAGCTTGCGGAGTCGCTCGCACGCGTCCGAGATCGAGCGCGCGCTGCCGCCGTGCGGTGCGCGCCGCTTTCGCCGCCTCTGCCCGCGACGCCGCCGAGCGCGCGCGCGCAGTCGCGCTTCCTGCTCGGCCGCGGCTTTTCGCCCGAGCTCGTGCAGCGCGCTGATGCGCCGACCTCGGCCGCGAGCCGGCCGACGTTGCCGCGAGCGGCGCTCGCGAGCGCCGACTGAACGGCGACCGACGTACGCGCTCGCAGCGCGTCGGCCGCGTCGCGTGACCGCCCGCAGGCCGGCCTGGCGCGCGGGGTCGCGTGCCACATTTCCCGGCGATTTCCCGGGCGTGCGGCCGGTGCGCCGAACGCGCCCTCCTTCGCCACCGCAGCGCCGACGTCGCGATGAAGATCCACGAATACCAGGGCAAGGAAATCCTGCGCCCGCTTCGGCATCCCCGTGCCGCGCGGCTATCCCGGCGTTCAGCGTCCGCGAGGCCACCGAGGCGGCGCAAAGCTCGGCGGCTCGGTCTGGGTCGTCAAAGGCGCAGATCCACGCCGGCGGCCGCGGCAAGGGCGGCGGCGTCAAGCTGGCGCGCTCGCAGCCGAGGTCGACGCAGCTCGCCGGCGAGATCCTCGGCATGCAGCTCATCACCCACCAGACCGGGCCCGCAGGGCCAGAAGGTGCGCCGCCTGCTGATCGAGGAAGGCGCCGACATCAAGAAGGAGTACTACGTCGCCGTCGCTGACCGGACCGCGCCACGCAGAAGGTGGCGTTGATGGGCTCGCAGCGAAGGCGGCATGGACATCGAGAAGGTCGCCCACGACACGCCCGGAGAAGATCATCGAAGGTCTTCGTCGACCCGGTCGCCGGCCTGACCGACGCCGCAGGGCGCGCGAGCTCGCCGCCGGCATCGGCATCCCGAAGGACGCCGCAGGCGCAGGCGATCGACGTGCTCGAGAACGCCTCTACGCCTGCTACATGGAAACCGACGCGTCGCTGGCCGAGATCAACCCGCTGATCCTGAAGGCGCCAAGAACGGCGGACCGCAACGATCAAGGCGCTCGACGCCAAGTTCAACTTCGACTCCGAACGCGCTCTTCCGCCATCCCGAGATCGCCGCCTACCGCGACCTCGACGAGGAAGACCCGGCCGAGATCGAGGCGAGCAAGTTCGACCTCGCCTACATCCAGCTCGACGGCAACATCGGCTGCCTGGTCAACGGCGCCGGCCTGGCGATGGCGACGATGGACATCGATCAAGCTGTTCGGCGGCGAGCCTGCCAACTTCCTCGACGTCGGCGGCGGCGCCACTGCCGAGAAGGTCACCGAGGCGTTCAAGATCATGCTCGGCCAACCCGAAGGTGAAGGCGATCCTGGTCAACATCTTCGGCGGCATCATGCGCTGCGACACCATCGCCGAAGGCGTGATCGCGCGCGTGCAAGGCGGTCAACCTCGCAGCGTGCCGCTGGTCGTGCGCATGAAGGGCACCAACGAAGACGCTGGGCAAAGAAGATGCTCGCACGAGTCGGGCCTGCCGATCATCAGCGCCGACTCGATGGCCGAGGCGGCGCAGAAGGTCATGCGCCAGTGGCAAGCCAGCCGAAAGAAACCATGAGCATCCTGATCAACAAGAGACACCAAGGTCATCACGCAGGGCATCACCGGCAAGACCGGCCAGTTCCACACCCGCATGTGCCGCGACTACGCGAACGGCAAGAACTGCTTCGTCGCCGGCGTGAACCCGAAGAAGGCGCGGCGAGGACTTCGAAGGCATCCCGATCTTCGCCACCGTCAAGGAAGCGAAGCCAAGACAGACCGGCGCGACCGTGAGCGTGATCTACGTGCCGCCGGCCGGCGCCGCGGCGGCGATCTGGGAAGCGGTCGAGGCCGAGCTCGACTCTGGCGATCTGCATCACCGAAGGCATCCCGGTGCGCGACATGCTCGAGGTGAGGAGCCGGATGAAGGCGAAGCGAGGCCGCGGGCGGCAAGAAGACGCTGCTGCTCGGGCCCGAACTGCCCCGGGCCTGATCACGCCCGACGAGATCAAGATCGGCATCATGCCGGGCCACATCCACAAGCAAGGGCCGCATCGGCGTCGTCTCGCCGCTCGGGCACGCTGACCTACGAAGCGGTCGGCGCAGCTCACCGAGCTCGGCCTCGGCCAGTCGAGCGCGGTCGGCATCGGCGGCGACCCGATCAACGGGCTCGAAGCACATCGACGTGATGAAGCTCTTCAACGACGACCCGGACACCGACGCGGTGATCATGATCGGCGAGATCGGCGGCTCCGACGAGGCCGACGCGGCGCGCTGGTGCAAGGCCAACATGAAGAAGCCGATCGTCGGCTTCATCGCCGGCGTCACCGCGCCGCCGGGCAAGCGCATGGGCCACGCCGGCGCGCTGATCTCCGGCGGCGCCGACACCGCCGGACGCCAAGCTCGCGCGTCATGGAAGAGTGCGGCTTCACCGTGACCCGCAACCCGTCGGAGATGGGTCGCCTGATGAAGGCACTGGTCTGAGCGGCGCGTTGCAGACCCTCCTGCGCAAGCCATGGACACTGACCTCGGGCGCTGTCTGGGGCGCCGCTCGGCGCGATCATCGTCGCCAACATCCTCCTTTCCGGCGACAACGCGGTCGTGATCGCGATGGCGGCGCGCTCGCTGCCGCCGTGAACACCAGCAGAAGAAGGCGATCGTCTACGGCAGCGCCGCGGCGATCGTGATGCGGATCGTGCTCACGATCGTGGCCGTGCAGATGCTTCAGGTGCCCTATCTGAAGATCGCCGGCGCTTTCGCGCTGCTCTGGATCGGCGTCCAGCTGCTGCTCGAGACCGAGGAAGAGAGGCGAGGTCAAGGAGCCGGGAACGATGGGCGCGGCGATCCGCACCATCCTTGTCGCCGACCTCGTGATGAGCATCGACAACGTCATCGCCGTGGCCGGCGGCCGCCAGCCGCGCGCCCGAGGCCTACCGGCTGATCCTGCTGATCATCGGCCTGGCGACGTCGATCCCGCTCATCATCATCGGCAGCACGCTGCTGATGAAGATCATGGAGCGGTTCCCGATCATCATCACCCTCGGCGCGGCGTTGCTCGGCTGGCTCGCCGGCGAGATGTTCGCGACCGATCCGGCCATCGCCGGCTGGCTCAAGGCGAACATTGCGCACGCCGACGTCATCCTCGGCGTCGGCTGCGCCCTTCTGGTCGTCGTCGTCGGCCAAGTGGCTGCATCACCGCGCCAGGGCGCCGAGCTGGATGCGACGATGCACAATTCGTCGAATTGAACGCTCGCCTGCCGCTCCCCGTGCCGATGATGACGCTTGAGTTCCATTGCGCCTCGGATACCGGCCGGGCGCGCAACAACAACGAAGATTCGGCAGTCGTCGACGAGGCGACCTCGCTGGTGGTCCTGGCCGACGGCATGGGCGGCTACAACGCCGGCGAAGTGGCCAGCGGCATGTGCACCGCGTTCATCAAGACCGAGCTCGGGCGCTGGCTCGCCGAGGCGTCGGAGTCGGCGACCGACACCGACGTGCGCCGGGCGATGGACATCTGCGTCGACAACGCCAACCGGGCGATCTTCAACGCCGCCAACTCGAACCCGCAGTACGCCGGCATGGGGACGACGCTGGTCGTCGGCGTCTTTCGCGACAACCGGCTGCTGCTCGGCCATGTCGGCGACTCGCGCTGCTACCGGCAGCGCGCCGGGCGGCTGGTGCAGATCACCCACGACCACTCGCTGCTGCAGGAGCAGATCGACGCCGGCCTCGATCACCGCCGAGCAGGCGGCGTTCTCGGCCAACAAGAACCTGGTGACGCGCGCGGTCGGCGTCGAGGACACGGTGCTGCTCGAGACGCACCTGCACGACGTGATGCCGGGCGACGTCTATGCTGCTGTGCTCCGACGGCCTCTCCGACATGGTCGACGACGAGACGATCAGCCAGCTGTTGCAGAGTTGCGAATTACTGCCGGAAGCTGCCAGCGCGCTCATCGACGCGGCCAACGAGGCAGGCGGAAAGGATAATATCTCCGTCGTACTCGTGCGGGTGAGGGGCCCGGCGGGTGCCGCGCGGTCGTGGTGGCCGTTTCGCCGCTAACGCCGTGCCGGGGCCGCCGGCCCTCGCGTCAGCCGGGCGCCACGCACTAGAAGATAAGAGACTCGAGGTCTGAAGCATGGGCAAGCTGGTCGTATCGCTCGATGGTGTCGTGATCAAGGAAGTCCAGATCACGAAGGACAAGACCACGCTCGGACGCCGCCCCTACAACGACATCGTCATCGACAACCTCGCCGTCAGCGGCGAGCACGCCGTCCTGCAGATGGTCGGCGCCGACGTCTTCATCGAAGACCTCAACAGCACCAACGGCACCTACATCAACGGCAAGGCCGTCAAGAAGCAGCTGCTCGCCCACAACGACACGGTCGAGGTCGGCAAGTACAAGATCAAGTTCATGGTCGACGACGGCACCGACTATGAGAAGACGATGATCATGAAGCCGGGGTCGATGGCCCCCGGGGCCGGCGGCTACAGCGCCGGTCGTGCCTCCAGCTTCGGCGGCCTCGGCGGCGCGCGCCGGCGCAGCGTCGGCCCGGCGACGATCCGGGTCATGAACGGCGCGGCGGCCGGGCGCGCAGGTCGTGCTGACCAAGGTCGTCACGACCGTCGGCAAGCCCGGCGTCCAGGTGGCGTCGATCACCAAGCGGCCGACCGGCTACGTTTTGGCCCATGTCGAAGGCGTCGTCGCGCCCGACCGTCAACAGCGCGCCGCTGGTCGGCGAGACGGTGAGCCTGAAGAACGGCGACGTGATCGAGCTGGCCGGGCACGCAGATGCAGTTCGTGCAGGCCGCCTGAGAGGCTTGAGGGCAAAAGCCGTGACGAATGTCACGTCTTTTGGCCGAGGCGAGGGCGAAGCTTCACGCCATGGCCTTAAATGCGGCATCGGCCGCTTGTGCGCGCCGCCGCCTCGGCTGAACATCCCTAACCCGTCTTTCGCCCCGAACCTCCGCTGTCGCCGAGCTGCAACGGCGCCCCACCTCCGGCAGCTCATGATCGTCCAGGTACTCGGTTGTTCAGGCTCCATCGCTGCTGGCTGCAGGACAACCTCCTTCCTCCTCGACGACGACGTCCTGATCGATGCCGGCACCGGCGTCGGCGACATGCCGCTCGACGCGCTGGCGCGGGTCCAGCACATCCTGATCAGCCATTCGCACCTCGACCACATCCTGTCGATCGGCCTGCTCGCCGACAGCGTGATGCGCGAACGCACGAACCGGCCGCCGATCCAGGTCCACGCCCTGCCGGAAACGCTGGCTGCCTTGCGCACCCATATCTTCAACGGCGTCATCTGGCCCGATTTCACGCGCCTGCCGAGCGCCGAGCATCCGATGCTGGCGCTGGTGCCGATCGCGGTCGGCGACGTGCTCGAGCTGAACGGGCAAGCGGGTCGAGGTGCTATCGGCCGTGCACACCGTTCCGGCTGTCGGCTACGCGGTCGACGGCGGCACCGCCGGCTGGTGGGTCTATACCGGCGACACCGGCCCGAATCCGGCGCTCTGGGAGCGGCTCGCCACGATGAAGGTCGCCCACCTCGTGATCGAGACCGCGTTCGGCGACGACGAGCGCCAGCTCGCCCGGATCAGCCGCCACCTCTGTCCGGCGGCGCTCGGCCACGAGCTGCAGCACCTGGCCGGCAGCGTCGACGTCCACATCACCCACATCAAGCCGGGCGAGCGCGCGGCGGTGATGGCCGAGATCGGCAAGCTGGGCTCGCCGCACAAGATCCGCGCCCTCGAGATCGGCGACGTGATGCGCCTGATCGACGAGCCGAAGCGCGCCTACGCCTGAGCGGGCCGGCGCCGCGCCGGGCGGGCGCAACCGTGACCGAATGCGTCAGCATTGACTCGATCGCGGAATGAACGCGTGCCGCAATTGGTGACCGTTTGTGTCAGGTGCCGGGGTGGAGTTCACGGTTTTGGGTCGCAGCGGCGTGGCATGGCCCCTGCAATGAACAAGGGGTCTTTCCATCCCTACTTCTAATCGGGAGTTCTCCATGAAGCGTTCCATCCAGCAGGGTTTCACCCTGATCGAGTTGATGATCGTGGTTGCGATCATCGGCATCCTGGCGGCGGTTGCGCTGCCTGCCTACCAGGACTACACGGTCCGTGCGAAGCGTGTCGGAAATCGTCCTCGCGGCTTCTCCGGCTGCCGCACGGGCGTCTCGGAGACCGTTCAGAACTCGAACGTCACTCAACCTCCGGGACGACGCTGCTCGCCACGGCCTGCACGATCGCGCCCGACCGTTCGTCACGTCGGGCTCGTCCGGCCGACAACGGTGTGAGCACGTGGTCGTGGGCAACCGGCACCAACCTGCCAGCGATCGCACGGCATTGCAACAATCTCTCCGTGCCGCTGATCTCGGGCGTTGCTCTGGTCGCGGCGGCCACCGATGGCGGCAAGCCGGTCGCAGGGCTGGCAGTTGCGGCGTCCCGGGCTGAGACGGCACCATCGCTCCGCGAAGTTCCTGCCGCCTCGTAGCCGCGGCGTCTCACCCGTAAGCCGAAAGGCTTGACTCAGCTGTCGGACGCGCTTCGAAGCGGCGTCCATGCGACGGAGAAGGCGGCGCTGTCGTTAGACGCGGCCTTCCACACAACAGAGGATCCGACATGGAAGTCGTGAAACATGCTATGCAGAAGGGCTTCACCTCATCGAGCACGATGCGTGGTCGCGATCATCGGCATCCCGGACGGCGGTCGCGCTGCCGGCGTACCAGGACTACACGGTGCGCGCGAAGGTGTCGGAAATCGTGCTGGCCGCGTCGTCGTGCCGGACGGGCGTGACCGGAGGCCGTGCAGGGCTCGAACGATCGCCAACCTGGGCAGCGGACGCTTAGCTGCGGCCTGCGCGATCGTCACCGACCAAGTTCGTGACCTCCGGCGTCATCGGACAACGCCGGCGTGATCACTGATCGCGGGCAACGGGACCAACCTGGTCGGCGCGGTCGGCCGGTATTTCAGCGTGCCCGACGCTGGTGCCGATGATCTTCCGGCGTTGCTCTGTCGTCGGCGGCCACCGACGGCGGCAAGACGGTCGAAGGCTGGCGTTGTGGCCTCCCGGGCGATGGCACGACGATCGTCGCGGTTGCTGCCGTCGTCGTGCCGCGGCGTCTATCCGTCAGCGAGTTGCCGAAGCCACGGCACTGCTCACTCGGCGACAGCAAGCCTCGTTGCCCTTGAGCTCGCGGGCGGCCCCTTCGCCGGGCGCCGCGCCTTTTCTCTTACCGCTCCACCAGCCGATCACGTCCTCGACGTCCGTCCGCAGCTCCGCCACGTTCTCGCCCATGAAGAGCGCCGATCCGCTCGCGGCGCATCCTCGCGCCGAGTACCGCGCCTGCTCGCCAGCGCGTCGGGGTCGCCCTGCTCGCTTCCATTCTGGTATTCGGCGTCTGGTATCCGCCGCCCTACGCGTCGATCGCCGCCGGCCTGCCGCTGTTCCTCATCCTGGTGTCGGTCGAGCGTCGTGCTCGGGCCGGTGCTGACCGGCGTCGCCGCCGATCCGGCGAAGCCTATGCGCAGCGTTCCGGCGCGACCTCGTCGGTGATCGTCGCGCTCCAGCTCGCCACGGCCTGACCTACGGCCCCTCTACTCGATCTCGCTCGCGCGCCCGGTGTACCTCGCGTTCGAGGTCGACCGCATGCGCGTCGTCACCGCCGCCGACGTCGACGAGACCACGCTGCCTCAGGCCTTGCCCAGAGTTCCGGCAGGCTTCCCATGGTCCGGACCCCAGAGGTCATCGCCGCCGCGTGCGGCCGACGCGGCCGGACGGAGTGCTGCGCTCGATCGATCTCGCGCTCGGCCGGTGTCGACATCTCGATGGTTCCCAGCCAGTAAGGCGAGCGACTACGCGAGCCAGAAGGATTTGCGGTTCTGCGCGTGGCCCGGCCCGCCGCCGCGTTGCAGGAAAAGTACCCCGCTGCGGCGCCGGAGCTCGCGCACGTCGCCGCCGGGCGTCGGCAAGCCGTGACCGAGTTGCGCTTTCCTGCCGGTCCCGGCGAAGGACTCCAGCACCGTGGCCTTGATCGATCCGGCGAATGCCGGCGTGGTCCGGCTTCCTGCCCGTCGATGGCTTCTTCTGACGGCGTCGTCGCGAGCGCCGATCCCGCCGCCGCAGGCGGCGACGCTCGACGAAGGACGGCGACCGTGCGACCGCCAGCGCGCTGCCGGCTGACTGGATCGCGATCGCCGTCGGCCTCGTGCTGCCCTGGTGGCTGCCGGCTCTGGCGAGCACGGCGCCGACCTTCTACAAGGAGTGGCTGTGTGCCCACTCGCGCTCGGCTTGCCGGGCTCCCGGCGAAGCCGCTGAGCGTTGGGCCGGGCGCGCGCGTACGCCCGAGCGAGATCCGCTCGTCCCTGCCGCGCCTCGCCGCCGTCGAAAACCTGCTCGTGCAATGCGTCGTCTTCGACGGCGTCTGGCGTCGTGCGACGCTGATGATCTTCTGCGCCCTGTTCTTCGTGTTCACGATTGCGCTCGGCGCGCGCATGCGCGTGAGCAGAGGCGACAGCCTGGCCTGGATCGCCGGGTGCCTCGCTGGTCGCGGCGCTCGGCTCGGCCGCGCTCACGCAGCGGCGCAGCGCGCCTTCCCGGCCTTCCGCACTCGCCTGCCAGCGCTCCGGGCCGCGCCTCTACCTGGCAACGCCGCGCAGGCCAACCACTTCTGCGTGACCTCCTCGTGGATCGGCTGCGTCGCGACGCCGTCACCTCACCGCGAGCGGCAAGCTCCGCCTGCGGACGACGATCGCCTTCGTACTGTGCTGCTGGCGTTCTCGACCACGAGCGGGTCGCGGATGGCCTGGATCTACGCGATCGGACTCGCGTTGCTCCTTTGCGCCCGGCGTGCTGGTGGCACCGGCGGCGCAGGGAAGGAGGCGTCGCTTCGGCGCTGCCCCGATGGCCCTCGTCGTCGCCTACGGACTGGTCACCGCGGCAGTCGCGGCGACTGGAGTGCTCGAGAACCTCGGCCTCACGTCGGCCGAGCAGCGCATCGGTGGCGCGGAATCCGGGAGTCGACGTCACAGCGATTCTGGTTCTGGCGCGTCGGAGCTCCACGCCGCCGCCGACCGATCCCGTTGCTCGGCGTCGGCGCGGGACGTTTTCCGGGCGAAGGCCTTGCCGAGGCGATGCGCTCGGCCGACGCGCTCCGCGCGCGGCGGACGCGCAGGCGCACAACATCTTCATCAGATCGCGGCCGAGTGCGGCCTTCCCTGGCGCTCGCGCTCGCGTTCGCGCTCGCCGACTGGCTGATCCGCGCTTGGCGCAACGCACCTGGCGTGGAGACCATGGCGGTGCTCCGCCATGGCGCTGCCGATCTTCGTCAACGCGAACCTCAGGCATCCGCTCGGCTACCTGTACTTCGTCGGCCTGCTCGGGCTGCTGCTCGGCCAGGTCCCGGTGCGCCCGCTCCGGCCGCCGAGACGTCGGCAGCGCGCGCGTCGCCCGAGCTGCTCCGCTTCGCATCGTTTGCGGTGCTAGCCGTCGCCGGACTCGCATACCTGCAATTCGCGCCAGGTCGAGCGGGCAATGCAGGTGCTGACGGCACAGCTGCGCGCGGCTGCGCCGCCAGCCGATGCGCGAGCTCGACGAGCGGCTCGCGGCGGTCCCGCGCTGGTCGCTGTTCGGCGATTACGCCGAGCTCATCACGCTGATCGCGGCGCTGCCCACTTCGGCCAACGCCGCCGACCTTGCCGCGTTGCGAGCGCGCGCTCGCCATCGGTCCGTCGCCGCAGTTGCTGGCGCGCTGCGCGACGGCGCTGCAGGTCGCCGGCCGAGCCTGCGCGCGCCTCCTACTTCGCCAACAGCCTGTGCAAGATCTATCCGGATGCCGCGCCGGTGCTGATCGAGTCGATGACCCTTGTCGAGCGCGCAAGCCCGGACGGTCGAGGATCTGCCAGCACGTGTGTCAGCGCGCGCGCTGAGCGCGGCATGGACGCCCGCACGCGTCGTGCGCGCTCACGGTGCCTTGAATGCGGCGGCCTGTTGCGCCATCGCGCGCGCGACGGCGACGCTGCCGGACCGCGACAATGGTTGGCGTCGCGCAGCGCGCTCCACGAGGCACCACGGGCCGGTGCACAGGATCGCCATCGGATCGAACACGCGCACGTTGGGGTGCTCGCGCCAGCCGCCGCGACGCGGCGCGCCAGCGGCGCTTGCCGCTCGCGCTGCGGCTCGACCGCGAGGCCGCGCCGCGGTGAATCGAGAACGATCGTCACCGGAACGCCGCCGAGCCTGACGATCTGTCGCTCGAGCCCGTCGACGTAGGCGTCGAGCGGCGATCCGGCGACCGGTCCGAACGTCGACACGGGCTTGCCCGCTCCAGAAATCGATCTCGTGGCCGGCGGCGTCGAAGGTGCGCCACATCGCCGAGACGACGACCCAGCGCAGCGGCGCGCGCGTCGACGACCTCGTGCCGGATGTAGTCGCTCTGCGCCTGGAAGCGATCGTTGAAGCAGGCGCCCGCTGCGTCAGCGCGCTCACGGATAACCAGCCCGATCGTCGGCATGCACGCGCCGATCGCCAGCACCGCGTCGGTGGGAAAGACCTCGACCACGCCGTCGTACAGATGATTCGCATGGCTGTCGCCGAGCACGAGCACCGTCGGCGCTGCCGGCGTTGCTGAGCCGGCAGAACCACAGCCCGGGCGGCTGGAAGGGATAGCGCGACGTGCACGCCGCGTTCGACACTTCGTTCGGCTCGGCCGGAGCGGTCGCGTACGCCGTCGCTCCGACCGTGACTCGCGAGCATCGTCCCCGCAGTCCGAGCGCCACCGGTCGCAGGCGGAGCCCGCGAGCGGCCGCTCGACCGATTCGCCATGTCAGCGCGGCCAGCACGAACGACAGCGCGACGACGGCGCAGATCGGCGAGCGTCGACGGCGCACGCTCGAAGTTGCGCAGCAGCGAAAGCAGCGGCCAGTGCCAGAGATAGAGCGGATAGCTGATCAGGCCGATGCCGCACGGCGACCCGGCTCGACAGCAGCCGCGCTGCGAAATGCCGGCCCGGCGAGGCGACGACGAGCGGCCGCGCCGAGGGTCGGCACGAGCAGCAGGACGCCCAGAATTCGGTCTCGCTGGCGATCAGGACGGCGCTCGCGGCGATCAGCGCGAGCCCGCTCGCGGCCGCCGTGCCGGCCCATCGCTCGGGACGACTGACGCGCACCAGCAGAGCGCCGGCGAGCAGTTCCCAGAAGCGCGGCGGCGACAGGAAGAAGGCAGCGCGTGGATCGGCCTCGCTCAGCCAGACAAAGAAGAGCGCGAGCGACACCAGCGCGACGACGACGATCGCACGCACCAGCACGCGCTGGCGCGCCGCGATCAGATCAGCACCGGCCAGAGCAGATAGAACTGCTCCTCGACGCCGAGCGACCAGAGATGGACGAGCGGCTTCAGGTCGGACGCGCCGCTGAAGTAGCCGGCGTCGTGGTAGGAGACGACGGTTGGCGACGAGGCAGGCCGCCGCCGACCGCGTGGCCGAGCAGGTTGCGCAGGTTGTCGGGAGGAAGGAAGGCGGCGCCGAGCGCCAGCGTGGCTGCGAGGCACGATCAGGAGCGCCGGGAAGATGCGCGCGCACGCGCCGCGCGTAGAACGCGGCGAACGAGAACGCCCGGCGCGAGCAGGAGATGCGCGTGATCAGGAGGCCGCTGATCACGAAGAACACATCGACGCCGACGAATCCGCCACGACGTCAGCGGCGTGCAGCCATGCGTGGTAGGCGACGACGGCGAGCACCGCGACCGCCCGCAGGCCGTCGATGTCGGGTCGGTAGGGGTCGCGCGCATCGTCAGGTTCCGTCGCTCTTATCATCCCGCGCTTTGGCGTCGCCACCGAGATGGATGTCCCCGAACTGCGCCCGTTTGCGTCACTGGTCACGGTGAGACGCGCATGACGTCCTCGGCGAAGCGCGCATCTGCCGCGTCGTCGCGCCGACCGACGCCTCGGGCCCCGGCCCCATGCTCGTCGCGTGGGCGATCGTCGCGGTGGCGCTGCCGACGCTGATCGCCTTCAACGTCCCGCCCTCGGCGACCTTCTTCAATCAGGCGGCGGCGTTCGTCGGCTGGGGCGGCTTCCTCGCTGGTGCTCGGCACCGTGCTGCCGAGCAACGCCTGGCCGCGCGCGCGCGGCGCTCTGGCGTTGCTGGGCGCGTTCCGCTCGCTGACGATCAGCGCGCTCGCGCGCTCCGCTTCGCCGCGGTCCCGTGGTCGCTTGGCGCTGTCTTGCGCGGGCACGTCGTGCTCGGCCGCCCTGTGTGGCCGCGGTCGCCGCCTCGGCCCAGCGCTTCGGGCTCGTGTCGGAGCGGGCGTTCCGGGCCTTTTGCATCGGCCTCGCCGTCGCCGGCGTGGCGCAGTGCAGCGATCGGCCTCGTCCAGGTGTTCGCGCCGCAGCGTGCCGGACGGCGACTGGGTCGCGCTTGCCGCCATCGTCCGGCCGTAGCCACCGGCAACCTGCGCCAGCCGAACCACCTCAGCAGCCTGCTCCTCTGGTCGGTCGTCGCTGTCGATCTGGCTCGGCGAGGCGAAGGTGATCGATCGCGCGATTGCCGTCGACGCTGGCGTTCTGTTGTTCGTCTACGTCGATCGTGCTCAGCGCGTCGCGCACCGGAGCTGCTCGGGATGTTGACGCTCGCCGGGCTGGGGCCTGCTCGACCGCCGTCTGACGCCGGCGCGCGCGGATCCTGGCTGCTCGTCGCTGCTGCTCGTGTTCTACGCCGGCCACGTTGTGGGGCTGACGACGCTCTGGGCGCACCCAGAGCCAGCATGGCGTTCGCCGGCCAGACGCGCTTCGCAGCGGGAGGCGGCCATCTACGACTCATACTCGCGTTCGGCATCTGGTCGAACGCGCTGTCCCTCATCGCCTCGCATCCATGGCTCGGCGTCGGCTTCGGCGACTTCAACTTCGCCTGGACGCTGACCGCCCTTTCCCGGCCGGCCGAGTCGAGTTCTTCGACCACACGCCACAACCTGATCCTGCAACTTCGGCGGTCGAGATGGGCATGCCGCTACCCTGCGATCGTCGTGCTCGCGCTGATGGTCTACGCGCTCTGGCAGGCGTTGCGCAACGCCGATCGCCGACGGGCGCGAGCCGGCGACGTCGTATCCGGTCCAGCGCGCGGCCTTCGTCATGGTGGTGCTGGTCGGCGACGCACAGCCTGCTCGAGTACCCGCTCTGGTACGCGTATTTCCTGCTGCCCGACGGCGTTCGCGTTCGGCCTCTGCCTCGGAGCGGCCGACCGCGCGCGACCGGCAGGCGCTCGCCGCCGCCGAGGCGATCGGCAGCGTCACCCGTCCGCTGGTCCTCGCGGCGATGTTCACTGATCCTCGGCGGCACGCTCGCGGTCTACGACTACATGCGGGTCGTCATCATCTTCGCGCCTGCCGGCCAACGCCGCGTCCGCTCGAGCAAGCGGATCGCCGCCGGCCGGCGCAGCAGCGTCCTGTTCGGCCACCACGCCGACTACGCCGCGGCGACCGTCGCCGAGCATCCCGGGCCAGGTGATGGAGGCGTTCCGAGCGGGCGCCCCACTACCTGCTCGACGCGCGCCTGATGCTGGCCTGGGCGAAGCGCGCTCGACGAAGCGTCGGCGAGACCGACAAGGCGCGCTTCGTCGCCGCCCGGCTGAGGGAGTTCCACAACGACCAGGCACGGAGAATTCTTCGCCCCTGCGCGCGCAGCGGCCGGTCGCGCGGCAAGGGCCCTGAGCGCCGCGCGCTGCCGTCGTCGCCGGCCGGGCCGCCTCGGCTCCGGCGGCGCTGCCGTTCCAGTGCCTCGCGCCGGCAAAGCCGGTCAGCTACCGCGACTTCAGATGAGCGCCGCCGCGCGCGTCGCCGGCGTCGGCGACTGCCAGTCGCCCGACTTGCCGCCGCGCTTCTCGAGCACGCGCACGTCGCCGATCACCATGCCGCGGTCGACCGCCTTGCACATGTCGTAGACCGTCAGCAGGCCGACCTGCACGGCGGTCAGCGCCTCCATCTCGACGCCGGTGCGGCCGCAGCGTCTCGACCTGCGCGGTGCAGCGCAGCTCGCTGGCGGCGCGCACGACCTCGAACTCGACGGCGATGCGGGTGATCGGCGATCGGGTGGCAGAGCGGCACCAGCTCCGAGGTGCGCTTGGCGCCCTGGATCGCGGCGACCCGGGCGACGCCGATGCACGTCGCCCTTCTGCGGCGCTGCCCGACTCGATCAGCGCCAGCGTCGCCGGGCGCATCCGGATCGCTCCGCTGGCGCGCGCGACGCGGTGCGTCTCGCCCTTGGCCGAGACGTCGACCATGTGCGCCTGGCCGTTCGCGCGTCGAAGTGGGTCAGCTGGCTCGATCGGCGAAGGGCTCACGTGAACGATACGAAGCGGAAACGATTCCGATGCATCGATAGCGAGGCGACGCTCGCCTCGGCGCTGCCCCGCCTTCCTCGCCCTCGCCTGCCCGCCCGTGCCGCCGCTCATCCCCGAGCGAGCGCGCCCGTGCGCGACTTGCTGCGTCGCGCGATCGCCTGCGCCTGTGCCCGGCGCTCGCGCTGAGCGCGTGCTGCAGCCGGCGGCGGCGCAGAACACACCTGCCGGCGCTCGGCGACTCCGATTCGGCCGATTTCAGCGTCGGCGCCGAGCGCAAGATCGGCGACGAGATCATGCGCGAGATCCGGGTCGACCCCGACTACATCGACGACCCGCTGCTGCTCGAGTACCTGCAGTCGGTGTGGCAGCCGCTGGTGGCCGCGGCGCGTCGCTCGGCAACATCACCGCCGACATCGACCAGCGCTTCGCCTGGCAGCCGTTCCTGGTGCGCGACCCGAGCGTCAACGCGTTCGCGCTGCCCGGCGGCTTCGTCGGCGTGCACCTCGGCCTGATCGCCATCACCGTCGACCCGCGACGAGCTCGCCTCGGTGCTCGGCGCACGAGATGTCGCACGTGCACGCAGCGGCACATCGCGCGCAGCATCGCGGGCAACTCGAAGCGCTCGCTGGTCAGCCTGGCGGCGCTGATCATCGGCCTGCTCGCCGCCGTCGCGCAGCAACAGCCCGGACGCGATCGAGCGCCGTCGTCACCGGCACCGCAGGCGGCGACGATCCAGGGCCAGCTCAACTTCTCGCGCGACATGGAGCGCGAGGCCGACCGGATCGGCTTCCAGGTGATGGTCGCGGCCGGCTTCGCTCCCGGCGGCATGGCGTCGATGTTCGAGAAGATGGACGACCTCGACGCGGCTCAACGACTTCGGCGGCTTCCCGTACCTGCGCACCCACCCGCTGACGGTCGAGCGCATCGGCGAGGCGCGCGCGCGCGCATGCCAGCACTCGGTCCGTCCGCCGGCCGGCGCGCGGTCAGCGTCCTCGAGCACACCGTGGCGCAGGCGCGTGCGCGCGTGCTGATGGATCCGCGCGTCGACGCGCTGCGCCGCTGGCAGGGGCGCGATGCCGACCGCGACGGCGAGCGCCGCCGACAAGCTGCTCAACCTCTACGAAAGCGCGCAGGCGTCGAGCCTGCTGCGCGACTGGGCGCGCGCCGACGCCGCCTTCGCCGAGGCGCTGGCGATCACCCGCGCCAGCCCGAACAGCAGTGCCCGCGCCGAGCGCGCGGTCGCGCTGACGCAGGCGCAGTCGCTGCTCGACCGCGGCGCGCCGGCGCAAGCGCCGAAGGAGCTGATGCGCGCCTACGCCGGCGACGGCTCGCGCCCGGTGCACTGCTGCTGTCGGCGCAGATCGCCCTGGCCGAGGTCGCCGCCGTCACGCCCGACAGCGCCGAGTCTCAGGCGCGGCGCCGGCGACCTGCAGACCTGGGTGGCGCTCCATCCCGACGACTCGCTCGCCTGGGGATCGCTCGGCCAGACCTGGGGCCGCGCTCGGCCTGCCGCTGCGCGCGCTGCGCGCCGAGGCCGAGATCGCGCTACACGCTCGGCGACCTCGCTCGGCGCGGTCGACCGGCTGCGCGCCGCGCAGCGGCTCGCGCGCAGCGGCGGCCCGGTCGATTTCATCGACGCCTCGGTGGTCGACTCGCGGCTGCGCGACATCGAGGCGCAGCGCCGGCAGATCGAGCCGATCACCGCGCGCGGGCGCTGACTGATCGAGGGCCGCCCAAGGTCCGGTGCCGTCGCTCATGGACCTCGCCCAAATTTCGACGGGAGACGCCACGAGCAGATCGACTGCGGTCACTCGCGGCCGCCGGTCTGGGCTAGCGCCGCAGTCCATCGCGCATGCCGCGCCGGCCATCGTCCGCGCCAGCCCGCAAGGCGAGGTCGCGCAGGTCCGGCCAGGTCACGGTCAAGTTCTCCGAAGCCGTGGTCGCGTTCGGCGATCCGCGTCTCACCGATCCGTGATCGACGCTCGAGCTGCCAGGGCAGCGGTACCGGCGGGCAGCGGACGCTGGGCCGAACGACCGCGTCTGGCTGTACGACTTTCGCGAGCGCGCTGCGCGCCCGGGCACGCAGCTGCACGGCGAAGTCTCGCGCCGAGTGGAAGCCGACGCGTGGCGGCGAGCGGCCGCTCGCCGCGGCGCCGCTCACCGGACCGAGGCGTTCGCGCTTCTCCACCGGCGGCCCGGCGGTCGTCGTCGATGCAGCCGGGCGACGGCGCGGAGATCGAGGAAGACCAGCACTTCCTGCTGCGCCTCAACGGGCCGGCGGTCGAGGCCACGCGTGCTGGCCAACGCCTGGTGCGAGGTCGAAGGGCATCGGCGAGCGGCTCGCCGCTGCGTGCGTCGTCGGCGGCGACGCGCGCGCGCAGGTGCTGAAGGCGCGGCGCATCGGCGAAGGCGCAGGCCGATCGCACCGCTGGTCGCGCGCTGCGAGCGGCCGTTGCCGAACGGCGCGGCGCTGCCGGCTCGTCTGGGGCAAGGGCATCGCCGCGGCGCAGGCAATCCGAAGGTCGCTGACGACGATCGAGCAGCGCTTCCGCTTCACCGTGCGCGCCGCCTTCAGCGCCGAGTTCAGCTGCGAGCGCGAGCGCGCCGGCGCGCCGTGCCTGCCGATCCGGCCGATGAGCGCTGCGCTTCACGCGCCGGTGCGCGCGAGCTCGCCGGCGCAGGTGCGCCTGCGCCGGCGGCCGGCGGCGCCGCTCGCGCCGGTGTTCGACAAGGACGACAAGGCGACCGAGGTGACGCGAGATCGCGTTCCCGAAGCCGCTCGCCGGAGAACGCGACGCTTCAGCGTCGAGATGCCGGCGACGACTGCAAGGACAACGCCGGCCGGCCGCTCGCCAACGCCGGCGCTTCCCGCTCAAGGTGCGCGACCGGCGGCGCGCCGCCGATCGCCAAGTTCGCGGCGGCGCCGTTCGGCATCGTCGAGGCGAACGCCGACGCGATGCTGCCGGTGACGCTGCGCCACGTGCAGGGCGACCTGCGCGCCGCCGGTGCGGCCGCCAGCGAGCCGGCGCGGCCAGCGCGCGGCAGGTGCGCGTCAAGCGCCTGCAGAGCGACGCCGACATCCTCGCCTGGTACGCGCAGCGTGCAGAAGTACCACGAGACGCAGACTCACGCGCCGAGGAGCTCGGCCTGCCGAGACGCGAGTGGTACACCATCGAGGAGCAGACGCAATGCCAAGGGCCGCGTCGGTCAAGCGCCGCGTCGAGCGACTGCGTCGGCACGCGCGAGGTCTCGCTGCTCGGCAAGGCAGCCGAGCGCGACGCCGCCTCGATCTGCCGCAGCTCGCCGGCGGCGACCCGCGCCCGTTCGAGGTCGTCGGCATCCCGCTCGCCGAGCCGGGCTACCACGTCGTCGAGATCGAGGTCGCTGCGCCTCGGCCAGTCGCTGCTCGACAAGCGCGCGCCGATGTACGTGCGCACCGGCGTGCTCGTCACCAACCTCGGCGTGCACTTCAAGCTCGGCCGCGAGAACAGCGTCGTCTGGGTGACGACGCTCGACACGCGGCAAGCCGGTCGAAGGCGCCGAGGTCGGCGGTCAACGACTGCACCGGCAAGCCGCTCTGGAACGGGCAAGCAGCGACGCCAAGGGCCTCGCGCGTCGATCGCGCGCGGCGCTCGAGCGAGCCACGACGCTGCGTCGCGCGACGGCGGCTACTTCGTCACCGCGCGCAAGGCTGACGCCAAAGGGCGGCGCGACCGACGTCGCCTTCGTCTTCAGCAGCTGGCAGAAGGGCATCGAGTCGTGGCGCTTCAACGTGCCGACCGGCGCGCGGCGCGCGAGCCCGACCTGCGCGCCGCGACCGTGTTCGACCGCACGCCTGTTGCGCGCCGGCGAGACGGTGTCGATGAAGCACTTCGTCCGCGTCGAGACCGTCGCGCGGCCTCGCGCCAGGTGCCGGCCGACCGAGCTGCCGACGCGCGTCAAGATCGTCCACCAGGGCAGCGGCCAGGAGTTCGTGCATGCCGCTGACAGTGGAGCGGCGGCGGCCGCAGCGCCGCTGACGACCTGGAACATTCCGCCCGCCGCCAAGCTCGGCGTCTACGAGGTCGTCGCTCGAGCGCGAGCGCCGCCGACGCCAAGCGCGCGGGCGACGAGCGAGCGAGCGCGGCGCGAGCGCAGCTGGTCGAGCGGCAACTTTCGCGTCGAGGAGTTCCGCCTGCCGCTGGTCGATGCGCGCGCTCAGCGGGCCGAAGGCGCGTGCAGGTCGCGCCGGCGAGCGTCGCCGTCGACGTGCAGATGAGCTACTTCTCCGGCGGCGCCGATGGCGCAGCGCCGCTGCGCGCGTCGGCGCTGCTGAAGACGCCGCGCGCCGGCTTCGCCGGCTACGACGAGTTCTCGTTCGAGCCGCCGCGCGATCCGAACAGGCCGAGCGGAAGCGCTGAGAGCGACGAGCGAGCGCGACGCGAGCGGCCGCGACGGCAAGCTCGTCGCCGACAAGCTGCCGCTGACGACCGACCGCAACGGCGCCGCCAGCTTCACGCTGAAGGACCTGCCGAAGATCGACGCGGCCGAGCGCAGATCGATGCCGAGGTGACGCTTCAACGATCCGAACGGCGAGACGCAGACCGCGTCGACGCCGGATCGAGCCTCTGGCCGAGCGCGGTCGTGCTCGGCGTCAAGGCGGGCTCGCTGGGCGAGCAACCGCGGGCAGCGCGAAGTTCACGCGTCGCTCGCGCTCGACACCGCGGGCAAGCCGATCAAGGGCCAGAGCGTCGAGGTGCGCGGCCGCGTCAGCCAGGTCATCACGCACGCGCAAGCGCATGGTCGGCGGCTTCTACGCCTACGACAACCGCACCGACGTCAAGGACCTCGGCGCGCTGTGCAGCGGGCAGCGACCGACGACCGCGGCCTGCTCGCTCTGCGAGGCGAGCGCTCGACGCCGCCGGCCAGGTCGAGCTGATCGCGCGAGGCGCAAGGACGCGCCGGGCAGCCCGGCCGCAGGCGGCGGCGAGCGTGTGGATCACGAAGCAGGGCGAGCTCTGGTTCGCGCAGGACAACGACGACCGCATCGACGTGCTGCCCGAGAAGAAGCGCTACGAGCCGGGCGAGACGGCGCGCCTGCAGGTGCGCATGCCGTTCCGCGAGGCGACGCGCGCTGGTCGCGGTCGAGCGCGAGGGCGTGATCGACGACGCAGGTCGTGACGCTGCGCGGCGACGATCCGACCGTCGAGCTGAAGATCGAGCCGAGCTGGGGCCCGAACGTCTACGTCAGCGTGCTCGCGCTGCGCGGCCGGATCCGCGAGACGCCGTGGTATTCGTTCTTCACCTGGGGCTGGAAGGAGCCGCTCGACGTGGTGGCGCAGCTTCTGCGTACGACGGCAAGCGACTACCAGGCGCCGACCGCGATGGTCGATCTCGCCAAGCCGGCGTTCAAGCTCGGCGTCGCCGCGCTGCAGGTCGGCCTCGCCGCGCACGAGCTGCAGGTCGAGCGTCACGGCCGACAAGGCCGCAGTACGCGGTCCGCCAGAAGGCGATGGCGCAAGATCAAGGTGCACGCAGGGCGGCAAGCCGCTGGCCGGCGCCCAGGTCGCGTTCGCCGCGGTCGACGAGGGCCTGCTCGCGCTGCGCGGCAACGACTCGTGGAACCTGCTCGAGCGCGATGATCAGCGAGCGCGCCTGGGGCGTCGAGACCAGCACCGCGCAGAGCGAGATCATCGGCCGGCGCCACTACGGCCGGAAGGCGGTCGCGGCCGGCGGCGGCGGCGGCCGCGGCTGCGACGCGCGAGCTGTTCGACACCCTGCTCGATCTGGAAGGCGAACGTCGTCGCTCGACGCCAACGGCGAGGCGACGGTCGAGGTGCCGCTCAACGATTCGCTCACCAGCTTCAGGCTCGTCGCGATCGCCGACGCCGAGCGTGCAGAAGTTCGGCACCGGCAGCACCAGCATCCGCGTGACGCAGGACCTGCAGGTGCTCGCCGGCCTGCCGCCGCTGGTGCGCGACGGCGACCAGTTCAGCGCCGATGCTGACCCTGCGCAACACGACGCCGCGCGAGATGAAGGTGCGCGCCACGCTGCAGGGCAGCGGCCAACCTGCCCGCGGCGCGGCGGCGGCGAGATCGCGCGCATGCCGATCGCGCTGCGCGCCGCAGGACGTCGTGCGTCGCCGCCGGCGCGGCGAAGGAGTCGTCTGGCCGGTCGAGCGTGCCGGCCGAGGCGTTCAGCATCGCCTGGGAGGCGTGCGGCCGACGGAAGGCGAGCGCGAAGGACCGGCTCAAGGTCGACGCAGCTCGTCGCCGCGGCGGTGCCGGTGCGCGTGCTGCAGGCGACGCTGGCCGCAGCTCGACGGCGCGCTTCGCGCTGCCGGTCGCCGGCGCCGGCCGATGCGCCTGCCCGGAGACCGGCGTCGAGCGCGGCAGGCGCGGCGGCATCGCAGTCGCGGTGCAGCCGAAGCTGAGCGGCGCGCTGCCCGGCATGCGCCGCTTCTTCGAGACCTATCCGTTCACCTGCCTCGAGCAGAAGACCTCGAAGGCGGTCGGCCTGAAGGACGCCGCAGCTCTGGGCCGGCGTCGCCAACGCGCTGCCGACCTACCTCGACAGCGACGGCCTCGCCGAGCTACTTCCCGCCGCGCGCCGGCGACGCGCCGCGCGGCAGCGATCGCCTCACCGCCTACGTGCTCGCGGCGACGCACGAGGCCGGCTTCGCGCTGCCCGCGGCGGCGCGCGACGCGATGCTCGCCGGCCTCGCCGCGCTTCGTCGAAGGCCGCATCGAGCGCAGGTTCTGGTCGCCGCGGCGCCGACCTCGACGTGCGCAAGCTCGCCGCGATCGAGGCGCTGTCGCGCCACGGCCGGGCGCAGGCCGAAGATGCTCGGCTCGATCAACCTCACGCCCAACATCTGGCCGACGGCGGCGGTGATCGACTGGCTCAACATCCTGAAGCGCGTCGACGGCATTCCCGACCGGGCCAAGCGCCTCGACGAGGCGCAACCAGATCCTGCGCGCGCCGCCTCACCTACGGCGGCACGACGCTGAAGTTCAGCACCGAGGAGAGCGACTTCTGGTGGTGGCTGATGGACAGCGCCGACGCCAACGCGGCGCGCCTGATCCTCGCCGTGCTCGACGACCCGGCGTGGAAGGACGACCTGCCGCAGATGGTGGTCGGCTCGCTCGCCCGGCAGCGCCGCGGCGCCTGGCTGACGACCACCGCCAACCTCTGGGGCTCGCTCGCGCTCGACAAGTTCTCGGCGAAGTTCGAGTCGCAGAAGGTCGCGGGCACCACGCGTGGCCGCGATCGACTCGCCGGCGCCGAGCGCGGCCGGCGTCGCTCGGCGCGCGTCGCCGACTGGGGCACGCAGGCGGCGGGCGGCAGAGTCACGCTGCCGCCTGGCCGACCGGCCGCGGGCACGCTCACCGTCGTCGCAGCAGGGCACGCGGCAAGCCCTGGCTCACGGTGCAGAGCCTCGCGGCGATCCCGCTGCAGGCGCCGCTCGCGCCGGCTACAGCATCGCGCGCAGCGTCAGCGCGGTCGAGCAGAAGGACAAAGGCGCGCTGGTCGCGCGGCGACATCGTCGCGGTGCGGCTCGAGATCGACGCGCAGAGCCGACATGACCTGGGTCGTCGTCAGCGACCCGGTGCCCGGCGGCGCGACGCATCCTCGGCTCGAGCCTCGGCCGCGACTCGGCGATGGCGACGCGCGGCGAGAAGCGCGCCGGCACGGCCTGGCCGGCGTTCGAGGAGCGCAGCTTCGAGGCCTTTCGCAGCTACTACGAGTACCTGCCGCGCGGCAAGCACGTCGTCGAGTACACGCGTGCGCCTCAACAACCCGGGCAAGTTCGCGCTGCCGCCGACGCGGGTCGAGGCGATGTACGCGCCGGAGAGCTTCGGCGAGCTGCCGAACGCGGGCGATCGAGGTCGCGCCGTGATTCGCAGTGCTGCGCTCGCCGCGCTGGCATGCATCGCGCTCGTGGTCTCGACGCTGCGCGCGGCCGTCGAGTCGCGGCGCGGCGCTGCCGACCGTTCGCCGAGGTCAAGGCCGCGCACCGGCCCTCCGACCTCACCTTGCTCGATCGCCACGGCGTCGCCGATCCAGACCGCTGCGCGTCGACAAGAGACGTGCGCCGCCTCGCCTGGGTGCCGCTGCGCCGAGATGTCGCCGGCCCTGCTGCACGGCGATCGTCCTGAGCGAGGACCGGCGCTTCTGGGAGCACAGCGGCGTCGACTGGGGCGCGGCGGCGACGAGCGCCTGGGGCAACCTGATCGAACACGCGCACGCGCGGCGCATCGACCCTGACGATGCAGCTCGCCGGCCTGCTCGACGACGGCCTGCGCGCGCCCGGCGGCGGACGCAGCGTCGCGCAGAAGCTCGGCCAGGCGGTGACCGCGACCCGGCTCGAGCGCGCCTGGAAGAAGAGCGAGATCCTCGAGGCGTATCTCAACTCGGTGCCGTTCCGCGGCGAGATCGTCGGCATCGACGCGCTCGCCGCAGACGCTGTTCGCCAAGCACGCGAGCGGCCTCGACGCGCAGGAGGCCGCGATCGCCGCGGCGCTGGTGCGCAGCGCCGAACGCGAAGCCGGCGGCAGTGGCCGCAGCGCGCCTGCGGCGTGCTGCAGCTGCAGCGCCTCGACTGCGTCGGCGTCGATCGGCCTGACCGAGACGCGCGCTGGCGCGGCGCGGCGGCATGCCGCTCGGCGAGCAGCTCGCGCCGCACTTCGCGCGCCAGGCGATCGATCCGCGCGGCCCGGCGGCTGCAGCCGAGCCACGCTCGACGCGCGCCTGCAGCGCTTCGCGGTCGAGCACGCTGCGCCGCCAGCTCGCCGAGCTCGCCGGCCGCAACGTCGAGGACGGCGCCGTGCGTCGTGCTCGACAACGCCAGCGGCGAGGTGCTCGCCTGGGTCGGCTCGAGCGCGCGATCTCGTCGGGCGCGGCGAGGTCGACGGCGTGCTGGCGCGGCGCCAGCCGGGCTCGACGCTCGAAGCCCTTCGTCTACGAGCTCGCGTTCGAGAGCGCCTGATCACGCCGGCGACGCTGCTCGACGACTCGCCGGCGCAGATCGCCACCGCCGGCGGCCTCTACCTGCCGCAGAACTACGACCGCGAGTGGAAGGGCTTCGTCAGCGCCCGCACCGCGCTCGGCGCGAGCCTCAACGTGCCGGCGGTGCGCGTCGCGCGCGACTGCTCGGCACCGACGCGCTGCGCCAGCGCCTCAGCGCGCTCGGCCTCGCCTTGCCGCGAGAGCGCCGGCTGGTACGGCGCGTCGCTCGCGCTCGGCAGCGCCGACGTCACGCTGCTGGCGCTGACCAACGCCTACCGCGCGCTCGCCAACGGCGGCCTGCTCATCGCCGGCGGTGCTGCGCGCTGGCGCGGCAGCCGCAGCGCGGCGCGCGTCGCCGATCCGGCGGCGGCGTTTCCTCGTCACCGACATCCTCGCCGACAACAACGCCCGCGCCCGCACCTTCGGCCTCGCCAGCGCGCTCGCGACGCGCGGCTTCGCGGCGGTGAAGACCGGCACCAGCAAGGACATGCGCGACAACTGGTGCGTCGGCTTCACCGACCGCTACACGATCGGCGTCTGGGTCGGCAACGCCAGCGGCGCGGCGATGCACGACGTCAGCGGCGTCAGCGGCGCCGCGCCGGTCTGGCAGGCGCTCGCGCGCGCGCTGCACGCACGGCGCGCCGTCGAGGCCGCCGGCGCGCCCGGCCGGCGTGGCCGCGGCTGCGGGTCGCGTTCGACAGCGCGCAGGAGCCGGCGCGCGACGAGGTCTTCCTCGCCGGCAGCGAGCGGGCGCTGCAGCGCGCCACGGCCGAGGTCGAGCGGCGCGCGCCGCTTCGGCATCACCAGCCCGCGCGACGGCAGCGTGTTCGCGATCGATCCCGACATTCCGCCGGCGGCGCAGCGCATCACCTTCGAAGGCGAGCACGGCACGTGGGTGCTCGACGGCAAGCCGCCTCGGCACGCGCCGAGCGCTGGCGCTGGGCGCCGTGGCCGGGCCGGCATCGCCTGGCGCTCGCTCGACGCGCGACGACCGAGCGGCTGCAGAGCGTGAGCTTCGAAGTGCGCGGCGCCGGCGTCAAGCCGCCGGCGCGCGAAGGCCGCCGAGCCCCGGACGAGGCCAAGGCCGGGCCGGCGCGCTCCGCAAGCCGCGCCGTAGACTCGTCGGCTCCTTTCGATATGTACGTAACTG
>ERZ1370068.4016-contig-311_pt1 | contig 38160 bp, 50 predicted proteins | sample MGYA00561227_ERZ1370068 | MGnify/ENA primary metagenome ERZ1370068 (study PRJEB38410, sample SAMEA6850437) | metagenome | study: Metagenomic assessment of the ecological functions of the soil: analysis of the soil microbiota associated with the...
GTTGTACTTCGTTCAGTTACGTATTGCTCCAGTTGATCGGCACCACGCGGGGCTACCCAGCGCGCCGCTGCCGCGCCGCGGCCGAGACTTCTGAAGGACGCGCAAATCGCGCGGCGCAGCATCATGCCGACGGGCGCGCCGCCTGCCGACGCCGGAACGCCCTGAAAGCCGCCGCCGCCCGCGCGATGCACGGCAAGTGGATCCTCGGGGCTTCAGCCGTGACCTCTGGCGTTTCGCCGCTGATGATCGATAGTCAAATCGTCCTCCTTGGCCGACTGAGCCCGGCAAGCCTAGCCGTCGTCCGGTCTCGTCGAAGCCGATCCAGCAGCTTTTGCCGTCGAAGCGGCGCAGCACTCAGTTGCTGGAACGCGGCAGATAGTCGTCGGCATCGTGGTCGATACCGCGATGCCCGGGGGCCCGGCAACAGCGGCAGCAGCTGGCTCGCCGAGCGACGCGGCCCGTTTCCATGGTGTTTCTCGCGGCTGGAGATCTCGTCCTTCGCAGGCCATCAGCACCTTCGCCGTCAGGTTCGCATAATGATAGCCACGGCAGCGTAGTTCGAGGTGGTCAAATCCGCATTCGGCGAGATACTGCATTCATGAAGGTCGCAGCTGATATCCTGCACGCCAGGTCGTTGGCCCCATTGCGCGTCCAGCGTGTCGCTTTTACGCTGCTGGACGAGGATCAGCGCCGACGGCGTTAGCGGGGCCAGCGGGTTCCGGGACGGAGAATCGACCGATGACGGCTGGAGGGTCGGCACGAAGAACAGCCGTCCGGCTTCCAGCCGATCCCGGCGACGCCCTTGATCATCTGCGGAGTTGAGATTTTGCCGGGCTTTACGACGCGCCGAACATCACGTTGGCCCCGGAGGGGCTCAGCGACGGCAAGCTGCGAGCTGATCGTCGGCGCTGATGTCTCGTAAGGTTTGCTTCCCGAGATGATCATGGCCGCGGCCTTGGTCGCCCAGGCCGCGTTGAAGCCGGCGGCGATGGGGTCAGCTGGCCGAAATCGTCGCCTCCTGGGAAAGGATGGCGATTTTTGGCTGTCAGGCTTGGTCCGCCGGGATATGCTTGGCATAGATGATTGCCCTCGGTTCACCGGTGAGGCCGACCATTCCCGGCATGGTCCAGCGGAAACGCTTTCGGGTCGGCCCCACTACGGTCAAGCTCCGACTCGAAGCACGAAGAGTTGCGGCAGTAACCTTCTTGCCATTGAGGTAGCGATGCACCGCGTTCGTTGGTGGCGGGTCCCGAGCGAGCCGAGGCGTCGGCGGCACGCTGCCTCGCCCAATTTCGACGGGTTTTCGGGTCTGCTCGGACCGCCCTCGGCGGCGGGTAAGGCGCGATCGTCGAGGCTGGCTATGCGAAACTTGATCTTGCGGCCGTTTGATGCGCTGGCGTCGACCGCTGTTCTCGAAATGAGCCTCAGGCCCGGCCGATGGCGCCGAAGCCGGACGCCGGGCCGCTGCAGGCGCCGTCTGCCCGATGCGGATTTCCTCCTTGTCGCCCTCGGCGGCGAAAAGCGGCAAGCGCCACGCGCAACTCGCGCGATTCGCAGATCGTCGAAGCGAGTCCTGTTGTCACTCTCATTTGTTTCCGTCCCTCTGTTTTGTTTTGCCATCGGCCGCTTTGAAAACCGGCGCGCGTCTTAGGCGCGCCAGCTCCGGTTCGGAGAAAGTCGCCGCCTGAAGCGTCGGCGAATCTAGGCCTTCAACCGCGCCACCAGATCGGCTGTCGGGCGGCGATCGGCGATCTGGCCGATGCCCTGGCCGGCCCAGATGTCGCGCCGACGCCGTGCGCCTGGTGTTGCCGCCGGAACCGAAATTCACTGACTTGTCGCTGAGCGGCAGATTGTCGGGATCGAGGCCCGCGGCCACGATCGAGGGGCCGAGATAATTGCCGCACGCCGGTAACAGGTTGAATAGACGATGTCGTGCGCGGCGCTCAACAGCCACGCAGCTCTTGTAGGCCGGATCGGCGTTGGCTTCCGCGGTCGCGATGAAGCGCGTGCCGCATGATGTCGGCGCCGAGCGCGAAGCGCGGTGCGACGCCCTGGCAGTCAGATCGCCCGACAGCAGGATCGTCCCCTTGAACCACTGCTTTACCTCGCGCAGCAGCGCGAACGGCGACAGCGTGCGCATGGCCATGGCGCCGGCGCAGACCAGGAATGGAGACGTCGTCGACGCCACGGTCGGCGGCTCTTCCGGCGCGACGTTGATCAGTCGTGGAATCACGCGCCATGGGAATGCGCGACTCGACGATTTCGATCGGCGGCCGCAGCGGAGGTGATGATAACAGCGCACCTCAGCTTACGCAGGTCTCATGTCTTCATCAGCCGGTCGTTGGAGGCGTGGCGGAATCTGGTTGACCGCGTAGGGCGCGACCTTCTTCTCCGGATGCAGCGCCTGTACTGCGCCGGTTCGTTCTCGATCTGGCTCAGCCACTCGTCGAGTTTCTCGACGGGGCGGCGTTCAGCGCGGGGAACGAGCCGACGATGCCGGCCTTGCATTGGGCGATCACGAGTTCCGGTCCGGACACGATGAACAGCGGCGAGCCGACCACCGGCAGTTCGAGCTGGATTGGCAAGCGAAGCGGGAAGCGGCATTCGGTTCTTCCTGTACGCGTAAGGGCGGCCAGGCCAGGCGCGCATCCATTGATGCCGATTTGAGCTGCTCAGGCGGGCGAAGCCGCCGGCCTGCGCTTGTTACCGTCGCATTATAGGGCTGGACGGCGCGTTCCAGCCGTTCAATATTGAACAGGCAGATCAATCCAGGAATGAACAGTGCGCTGCGGCGCCGCGAGGTGGAGCCGATGGACTGGGACCTGCTGCAAGACCTTCGTCGCGGTGGCCGAGACGGGGAGCTTCGCTGCCGCGGCGCGCCGGCTGGTGCTCGAGCCATCCGACGGTCGGCCGCAAGATCGCCGAGCTGGAAGGCCAGCTCGGCATTCCCGCTGTTCGCGCGCTCCAATGAGGGTCTTTCGCTGACCGCGCAGGCCGCAGGTTCGCGAGCATGTCGACGCGATGGCGGCGCGGCGGCGCTGCGTGCCGGAAGCCGGTGTCGCGACGGGGCGTCAGGCGCGCGGCGTCGTCAAGCTGTCGATCGGTTCGACGCTCGCCTCGCACTGGCTGATGCCGCGGCTCGGTCCTTCCTGCGCGCGCACGACCATATCCAGCTCGAGATCATCACCCATCCCTTCCACGCCAGCGTACGTCGCCGCGAGGCCGACGTGCGTGCTGCGTCCGGTGGACAGCGGCGAGGAGAACCTGATCGGCCGCCGAGATTCGGCCGTCTCGGCACCGGCTTCTACGCCTCGCGTGACTATGCCGCGCGGCGGCGGCTCCCCGAACGGCGCGACGAATGGAAGGGACACAGCGTCATCGGCTTCTGCCGACCGGTTGCTCGAACGAGCGGCTGGCGCGCTGGAGCGACGCGATCACACGGCAGGGCTCGGTGGTGATGCGATGCTCGTCGCAGGGCGACATGCTCGCCGCGGCGCGCGCGGGCCTCGGGATCTCGGCGCTGTCCTGCTTCATGTCGCGGCCGCCTATCCGGATCTCGTCCGTGTCGCGCCACCAGAAGCTGCCAGCGTGGCGGACACTCTGGCTGCTCGCGCATCCCGATCTGGTCGAACTTCCCGGCGGTGCGCGCCGTGATCGATTTCGTCTACGGCTTCCGCGCGGCGAGTGACCGGGTAGAGCTGCGGGGCTGAGCTTGTCCGCCAGCACGCCTTCGCGCTTCTTCAGTACGCGATAATAGCTCCACCACAGATGCGCCGCCGCGCCGCGCATGCGGCACGCCACGGTTCGGCCAGCGGCGCCATCTGCTTGGCGGTCGGGCGCGTCTTCAGGCCGAGTCCGATCTTTGACCGCTTCCTGCACGGCGAGATCGCCGGCCGGCCAGGCGTCGCCATGGCCGAGGCAGAACAGCAGATAGACGTCGGCGGTCCACGGGCCGATGCCGTGCAGCGCCGTCAGCGTGTGGTGCGCGGCGTCGGCGTCCTCGTTCGCCAGCACGTCGAGATTCAGCCGCTCGGCGGCGAGTTCGCGCGCGATGTTCTTCAGCGTCTTGATCTTGGCCGCCGACAGACCGAGCCGGCCGAGCCGGTCGGCGCGCGCCTTGCGGATCGCGTCATGGTCGAAACGGATCGAACGCGGCGCTGACGCGGCCCCAGATCGCCGCGGCGCTCGCGGTCGATACCTGCTGGCCGCAGACGATATGCAGCCAGCCCGGCAAAGCCGGGCTCGCGCTGCCGCAGCGCCGGCATGCCCGTCAGCTCGAAGATCGGCCTGAGCCGCGGGTCCTGCTTGACGCAGCGCGTGGACGGCGTCTTCGAGGTCGGCCTGGGTGTTGAGGTGGATGGATCATTGCGGAGTTATCAACTCTCTGGCCGTCATGCGCCGGGCTTGACCCGCGCCATCCATCTCCTATCGTTAACAGAGTCTCGCCGATGGCATGCGATTGCTCGGGATCAATGCTGACATGTTTGACGGCTGCTGCAAGACGGATGGCTGCGACAAGCCCGGCCATGACGAGATTTGGACACAATGCCGCCACCCGTTTTCCGCTTTGCGCCGAGCCCGAACGGCTATCTGCATCTCGGCCACGCCTATTCGGCGCTGCTGAATTTCGACCTGGCGCGCCAGGCCGGCGGGCGATTTCTGCTGCGCATCGAGGATATCGACGCCACGCGCTGCCGGCCGGAATTCGAGGCGGCGATCTATGAAGACCTCGCCTGGCTCGGCATCTCCTGGGAAACGCCGGTGCGGCGGCAGTCGGAGCATTTTGCCGACTATCGCGAGGCGGTCGAGAAACTGTCGGCGCAGGGCCTGATCTATCCGAGCTTCGAGAGCCGCGCCGAGATCGCGCGCCTGGTCGCGCAGCGCGAGACCGACGGCGCCATGGCCGCGCGATCCCGACGGCGCGCCGCTCTATCCGGGCGCGGCGAAATCGCTGTCGCCGGACGAGCGCGCGCGGCTGATCGATCGGGCGCGCCCTACGCGCTGCGGCTCGACATGGCGGCGGCATGCGCGCGCGCCGGCGATCTCGGCTGGATCGAGCACGGCGCAGGTCCCGGCGGCGAGACCGGCGACGGTGGCCGCCCGGCCGGAAGCCTGGGGCGACGTCATCCTGGCGCGCAAGGAGACGCCGACCAGCTATCATCTGTCGGTCGTGATCGACGATGCGCTGCAGGGCGTCACCGAGGTGGTGCGGGGCAGGACCTGTTCTGGTCGACCAGCGTGCACCGGCTGCTGCAGCAACTGCTCGGTATTGCCGCAACCGGCCTACCGGCATCACCGCCTCGTCCTCGATGATGCCGGGCGAAAGCTCTCGAAATCGACCATGGCCACCGCGCTTGCGCGAACTGCGCGCCGCAGGGCGCGACGCCGACCGACATCCGCCGCCTCGTCGGCCTGCCTTAATTGCGGCAGTACGATCTCCGAGTTGCAGAAACGTCCTCATGCGTGACTTCGCGCAGCCCGGCGCGTGCCATGGTGAGTTGGCCAGGGTGGGGGATCCATGGCGGCAGAAATCGCGCTCACGGCGCACCACGCGGCCGTCAAAAAGGCGGCCAGCGAAAAAGCGCGTCTCAAGCGCTGCCGCGCGCAAGGCGCGCCAGCAAGCGCGCCTGCCGCGACTGCCGCGCCCGGCATGGTCGAAGCCGCGCTCGCGGCGTTCGCGCACGAGGTCCGCACGCCGCTCACCGGCATTCTGGCCATCAGCAACCTGCTCGCGACCTCCGACCTCGACGAGCGCGAGCGGCGCTGGGTCGACACCATCAAGGCCGGCGCCGAACATCTGGCGAGCCTTGCGACGTTGTTTGTCGATGCCGCGAGCAGCGGCGGTCCCGGGCTCGGCGTGCGGCAGGATCTTTTCGATCTGCGCGCGCTGGCGCGCAACGCCGGCGATCTCGCTGACCGGCCGGGCGGCGGCGAAGGGCCTGCAATCGTCGGTCGATATTTCGGAAAAGCTGCCGGCGTTTGCGGTGGGCGATCCAGTCCGGCTGCGCGCCGCGCTGGAAAACCTGATCGACAATGCGGTGAAGTTCACCGAACACGGGCGGCGTCGCGCTGCACGGTCACGCCGATGCGCGGCCCGAAGGGCAAGGTCGGCGTCGCCTTTGCGGTTTCCGACAGCGGCATCGGACTGACGCTCGCCGAGATCAAACGCCTGTTCCGCCCGTTCTCGCAGGCCAATGTCTCGCATCGCGTCGCGCTTCGGCGGCGCCGGGCTCGGACTGTCGTCGGTCAAGCAGCTGGCGCGCGCCATGGGCGGCGACATCGCCGTGACGCAACGCGCGCGGCGGCGGCACCACCTTCACGCTGACGGTGACGCTGATGGCGCCGCGCCAAAGGCGGCCGAGCGACGGTTCGGACACCGACGCCGACGCGATCGTCGGCGCAGCGCGGCCGCTGCGCGCTGCTCAGCGTCGAGGACAATCCGTTCGGCCGCGTGGTGCTCAACGCGATCCTGACCGAACTCGGTCATCAGGCCGAATTCATCGGCCAGGGCGAGGCGGCCGCCGGAGCGGATCGCGCAAGGCGCGTTCGACGCGGTGCTGATGGACATGGTGCTGCCGGGCATCAACGGCATCGAGGCGATCAGGCGAATTCGCGCGCTGAGCGCCGCCGCTCGGCGCATTCGCGATCATCGGCGTATCGGGCCGCGGCGAGGACGAGGCGGCGTCGCGCGCCGCCGGCGCCGACGCCTTCCTGGTCAAGCCTGTGAGTCCGCGCGCTTTAGCGACTGCGCTGCTTGAAGCGACACGCCGTGCGGCAGCCGCGACTTGATGATCGCCGCATTCAGTTCGCCGCCATAGACGAAGATCGCGGCGATGAAATACAGAAACACCAGCGCGATGATGACCGAGGCAAGCCCGGCATACATCGTGACGTAGTTGTTGGCGAAGCGCGCCAGATACTGGCCGAACACGATGCCCGACATCAGCGACGCCACCATGGTGAAGATGATGCCGGGCAGGATCTGCAGAAATCCGCGGCGGCCGCACGGCAGCCAGGCATGCAGGATGAACAGCGCGACGATCAGCGCCGTGATGGTGATGCCGTAGCGGGCGACAGTTGAGGAAATGTCTCGTTGGTCTCGACGAACAACGGAATATGGCGCCGCGCCGCCTCCAGCGATCAGCGGACCGAGCACGATCAGGAACGCCATCGCCAGCGACGTGAACGGCGGCGACCAGCGTGTAGCCGATCGATTCCAGCCGCAGCCAGTACCAGCGCCGCGGCTCGACCACCGAATAGGCGCGGTTGAGCGCGACGCGCAGCGCCTCGACGCCGTTGGAGGCGAAATACACCGCGAGCACCGCGCCGATGGTCAGGACGTCGCCGCGGGTCGTCGTCAGCACGTCGTGGATTTCGCCCGACAGCGCATCGGCGACCTGCTTGCGGCCAGACCTGCAGCAACAGCCCCGCCGCCTGGTCGGCGAGTTCCTTGGAGCCGAAGAAGCCGGCCAGCGAGGTCAGCACGATCAGGAACGGAAACAGCGCCATCAGCGTCGACAGCGCGATATGGCTTGCGATCGCCCAGCCGTCATCGGCGAGGAACGTGTAGAACGCATCCATCACGACATGATAGACGTAGCGAAGCTGCCTCACATTTCACCTTGACCTGGCGAAGATGCGGTTCGACCGGCGAACTAGGCTAGCTTCTGATATTATTGGGTTAAAAGCCAGATCGTTGCGCAGTGCAGTCGCTGACGTGATGGCGACGTCGGCCTGGCGCGGTGTTATGTAGCGCCGATGGCATCCTTCCTGAGTTCGATCATCCTTCCCATCGCGGTCGCGCGCCGTTGCGCTGGTGCTGCTGCTCGGCCTCATCAACATGATGCGGGGCGGCTCGCCGAACCGGTCGCAGAAACTGATGCGGCTGCGGGTGTTGCTGCAATTCGTCGCCATCGTCATCACCATGGCTCGCGGTCTGGGCGATGGGCACGCATGAAGGGCAAGAGCAAAAGGGAATCGCCAATGGTCGTCCTCAATCGGATCTACACGCGGACCGGCGATGACGGCACCACCGCGCTCGGCAGCGGCGAGCGCCGCCCGAAATACGATCTGCGCATCGCCGCCTATGGCACCGTGGACGAGACCAACGCCGCCATCGGCGTGGTGCGGCTGCATCTGGCGCGATGCGCGCGAACTCGATGCGATGCTGGGCCTGATCCAGAACGATCTGTTCGATCTCGGCGCCGATCTCGCGGTGCCCCAGCGCGAGGGCAAGGCGGAGCGCTTGCGGATGCTGTCGAGCCAGGTCGAACGGCTCGAGCGCGACATCGACACGCTGAACGCGCAGCTGGCGCCGCTGACCTCGTTCGTGCTGCCCGGCGGCACGCCGGCGGCGGCATACCTGCATCTGGCCCGCACCATATGCCGCAGGGCGGAACGGATCATGGTGGAACTCGCGGCCAAGCCCGACGAGCCGGTCAGCGAGGCCGCGCATTCAGTATATGAACCGCCTGTCGGATTTCCTGTTCGTCGCCAGCCGCTCCGTGAACGACAACGGCGCCGGCGACGTGCTGTGGGTGCCCGGCCAGAACCGCTAAACGCGCCATGAAGTCGCAGGGCGCGATTTTTGGCTTTCGCGCGTTGACCGCCGATGGCGGGACCTTTAGGTTCCGCGCCCAAGCCAATCAAACCTGAAATTCAAGCGAAAGAGGATCGATGAAGGTTCTTGTGCCGGTAAAGCGGGTGGTCGATTACAACGTCAAGGTCCGCGTCAAGAGCGACGGATCGGGCGTCGAACTCGCCAACGTCAAGATGTCGATGAATCCGTTCGACGAAATCGCCGTCGAGGAAGCCCTGCGCCTGAAGGAGGCCGGCAAGGCGACCGAAGTCGTGGTGGTGTCGATCGGCCCGGCGCAGGCCTCGGAAACCATCCGCACCGGTCTCGCCATGGGCGCCGACCGCGGCATCCTGGTCAAGGCCGAAGGCAATGTCGAACCGCTGGCGGTCGCGAAAATTCTCAAAGCCGATCGTCGATGCGGAGAAGCCCGGCCTCGTCATTCTCGGCAAGCAGGCGATCGACGACGATCAGCAACCAGACCGGCCAGATGCTGGCCGCGCTGCTCGGCTGGTCGCAGGCGACCTTTGCCTCCAAGCTCGAAGTCGACGGCTCCGATTTCAAGGTGACGCGCGAGGTCGACGGCGGCCTGCAGACCGTGAAGCTGAAGGGACCGGCGATCGTCACCACCGACCTGCGGCTGAACGAGCCGCGCTACGCCATCGCTGCCCAACATCATGAAGGCGAAGAAGAAGCCGATCGACGACAAGAGCGCGTCCGATTACGGCGTCGATCTCACGCCGCATCTCGAAATGCTCAAGACATCGGAACCGCCGGGCCGCAAGGGAGGCGTCAAGGTCAAGGACGTCGCCGAGCTGGTGTCGAAGCTCAAGACCGAAGCCGGGGTTCTCTGATGACCACGCTGTTGATTGCCGAACACGACAACGCGTCGATCAAGGACTCCACCAACAAGGCGCTGACCGCGGCCGCCGCAGCTGGGCGCCGAAGTGCATGTGCTGGTCGCCGGCGAAGAACGCCAAGGCGGCGGCCGATGCCGCGGCCAAGCTCGCCGGCGTCAAGAAGGTGCTGCTCGCCGACGGCGCCGCCTATGCCCACGACCTCGCCGAGCCGCTGGCCGCGCTGATCGTGGCGCTGGCGCCGTCCTATGACGCCTTCGTCGCGCCCGCGACCTCGCGCTTCAAGAACGTGATGCCGCGCGTCGCCGCGCTGCTCGACGTGATGCAGGTGTCGGAAATCATCAAGGTGGTTTCGCCCGACACCTTCGAGCGGCCGATCTATGCCGGCAACGCGATCCAGACCGTGAAGTCGAAGGACGCCAAGAAGGTCATCACGGTGCGGACCTCGACCTTTGCCGCGGCCGGCGACGGCGGCAGCGCGCCGGTGGAAAATGCCGCGTCCGCGGCCGATCCCGGCCTCTCCAGCTTCGTCGGCGAGGAAGTCGCCAAGAGCGACCGTCCGGAACTGACGTCGGCCAAGATCATCGTCTCCGGCGGCCGCGCCATGCAGAGCCGCGAGAACTTTGCCAAATATATCGAGCCGCTCGCCGACAAGCTCGGCGCCGGCGTCGGCGCCTCGCGCGCCGCGGTCGATGCCGGCTATGCGCCGAACGACTGGCAGGTCGGCCAGACCGGCAAGGTGGTGGCGCCGGAACTCTATGTCGCGATCGGCATCTCCGGCGCGATCCAGCATCTCGCCGGCATGAAGGACTCCAAGGTGATCGTCGCGATCAACAAGGATGAGGACGCGCCGATCTTCCAGGTCGCCGATTACGGCCTGGTCGCGGACCTCTATCAGGCGGTTCCGGAACTGACCGAGGCGCTCGGCAAGCTCGGAAAGTAACGCATGCAGAACATCGGCCGGATGAACTCGAACTCCGGCCGGTGTTAGTTATTCAAGGGACGGTTTGGACAGGCGCGATGTGCGCGCCGTTCCGGTGAGATGACAAGATGGCGGTGACGATCAAGAAGGTCGGCGTGATCGGCTCGGGCCAGATGGGCAACGGCATCGCGCATGTGGCGGCGCTGGCCGGCTTCGACGTGGTGCTCAACGACGTCTCCGCCGACCGGCTGAAATCGGCGATGGCGACCATCAACGGCAATCTGTCGCGCCAGGTCGCCAAGAAGATCATCACCGAGGACGCGCGCAAGCAGGCGCTCGGACCGGATCATCTTCGACCGAGACCATCGACGGGCTCGCGGACTGCGATCTCGTGATCGAGACCGCGGTCGAGAAGGAAGAGGTCAAGCGCAAGATCTTTCACGACCTCTGCGCGGTGCTGAAGCCGGAGGCGATCGTCGCCTCCAACACCTCGTCGATCTCGATCACGCGGCTCGCCGCCTCCACCGACCGTCCCGAGCGCTTCATCGGCATTCATTTCATGAATCCGGTGCCGCTGATGGAACTGGTCGAACTGATCCGCGGCATCGCCACCGACGACGCGACCTTCGACACCGCGAAGGAATTCGTCACCAAGCTCGGCAAGCAGATCGCGGTGTCGGAGGATTTTCCGGCCTTCATCGTCAACCGCATCCTGCTGCCGATGATCAACGAGGCGATCTACACGCTCTATGAAGGCGTCGGCAACGTCGAGGCGATCGACGCCGCGATGAAGCTCGGCGCGCACCATCCGATGGGGCCGCTGGAACTTGCCGATTTCATCGGTCTCGATACCTGTCTGTCGATCATGCAGGTGCTGCATGAGGGGCTCGCGGACTCAAAGTACCGGCCGTGCCCGCTGCTGGTGAAATATGTCGAGGCCGGCTGGCTCGGCCGCAAGACCCAGCGCGGCTTCTACGACTACCGCGGCGACAAGCCGGTCCCGACGCGCTGTACGTCGTCGCATTGCCGGCTTGAGCCGCACCCAGCTGCATCATGGATATCTTGCGTGCCGGTTGTTGCTTTGCCCGCCCTGCGCCAATCTCCAGCATTCGTTAACCAGCTGCCGGGTAGGGTGCCCGCGTTTGGGGAGTGCTGCGTATGGATATGATGAGCTATGGTCTCGAGCATTCTCGCCATGCAGGCGGGCAGCACGCAGATGCAGGTCGCAGACCTCGATCATCGAAATCGAATGCGGACGCGGAGAAATTCGCGGTCCAGACCCTGCTGGGCGGCCAGCGCGTCATCGACCGGCCAATCTCGGCGCCGGCGTCGGCGGCAATCTCGAACGTAACCGCCTAGCTGAAATCCTGCAGCCCGCGTTCACCGGCTGCATCGCGGCCTTGATCAGCTTGATGGCGTCGTCGCTGGCCCATTCGGCGGGACCGGCGATGGTGGCGATCTCGCAGCCCTGGCCATCGACCAGCACCGAGGTCGGCATGCCCAGCGCCTTGCCTATAGCTCTTAAGATCCTGAAAAACCTTGGCTTTCTGGTCGGCTGAAATAGCCGAGCCGGGTCAGATTGGCCTCTTTCAGGAAGTTCTTCGGCTTTTCGGGATCGCGGGTGTCGATGTTGATCGGCGACCACCTCGAAATCCTTGCCGCCGAGCTTGGCCTGCAGGCTGTCGAGCGCCGGCATCTCCTTGCGGCAGGGCACGCACCAGGTGGCCCACAGGTTCACCAGCACGGTCTTGCCGCGCCAGTCGGAGAGCTTTCTGGGCTTGCCGTCGGCGTCCTCGAAGGCGAGGTCGGGCAGCCGCAGCGGCGTGGTCGCCATGGTCAGCGCGGCCACCTCGCCATGCGCCAGCGGCGCGATCTTGCGGGCCAGTTCGACCGCGCCCGCTGCAGGCGGGATCGCCGCTCGCGCCGCGCTTCAGCCCGCCGATCCCGTAGACCCCGGCAAATCCGATCAGCGCCCCGACCAGCACCGCGCCGATGGCGAGCGGGATCCGGCGCGTGGCGGCCGGGCGGGGCGAGGGCGTTTCAGGCATATCGTTTGTCATCCTGTATCAGATACGGCTATGCAGAGCCTGATTACGGTCGAGTTACGGCCGAACGCGGCACGGCGTTTCGCTCGGTGCGAGACGATAAATGGCAGGCATGAGCAGTAAGCATGAGAAGTCATGAGCAACAAGATGTGGGGCGGCCGGTTCACCGAACGTCCCGATGCGATCATGGAGGAAATCAACGTCTCCATCGACGTCGATCGTCACCTCTATGCCCAGGACATCGCCGCGTCCAAGGCCCACGCCGCGATGCTCGCCGCGCAAGGCATTATCACCGCGAAGTGATGCGAAAAATATCGGCAAGGGTCTAGACACGATTTTGTCAGAAATCGACAAGGGCTCGTTCGATTTCAAGCGCGCGCTCGAAGACATTCACATGAACGTCGAGAGCCGGCTTGCCGAGCTGATCGGCCCGGCCGCGGGACGGCTGCACACCGCGCGCTCGCGCAACGACCAGGTCGCGACCGATTTCCGCCTCTATGTCCGCGACACGATCGACGAGACCGATGCGGCGCTGGCCGCGTTCCAGCATGCGCTGGTCGAGCGGGCGCTGGAACATGCCGGCACCGTGATGCCGGGCTTCACCCATCTGCAGACCGCGCAGCCGGTGACGTTCGGGCATCATCTGCTGGCCTATGTCGAGATGGCCGCGCGCGACCGCGGCCGCTTTGCCGATGCGCGCAAGCGGCTGAACGAATCGCCGCTCGGCGCCGCGGCGCTGGCCGGCACCTCGTTTCCGATCGATCGCGACGGCGACCGCGAAGGCGCTCGGCTTCGACCGGCCGATGGCCAATTCGCTCGACGCGGTCTCGGACCGCGACTTCGTGCTGGAAACCCTGTCGGCGGCGGCGATCGCGGCGGTGCATCTGTCGCGCTTCGCCGAGGAGATCGTGATCTGGACCTCGCCGCTGGTCGGCCTGGTGCGGCTCTCGCGACAAGTTCACCACCGGCTCCTCGATCATGCCGCAGAAGCGCAATCCCGATGCGGCCGAACTGGTGCGCGCCAAGACCGGCCGGGTGATCGGCGCGCTCACCGCGCTGCTGATCGTGATGAAGGGCCTGCCGCTCGCCTATCAAAAGGACATGCAGGAGGACAAGCAGGGCGCGATGGAAGCGTTCGGCGCGCTGTCGCTGGCGATCCGCGCGATGACCGGCATGGTCGCCGACCTCGTGCCGGACGAGGCGCGGATGAAGGCCGCCGCCGGCGAGGGCTACGCCACCGCCACCGATCTTGCCGACTGGCTGGTGCGGACGCTGAAAATGCCGTTCCGCGACGCCCATCACGTCACCGGGCGCATCGTCGGCCTGGCCTCGAAACAGGGCGTGGCGCTGCACGAACTGCCGCTGAAGGCGATGCAGGACGATCGAGCCGAAGATTACGGCCGAGGCCCTGACGGTGCTGTCGGTGGAAGCCTCGGTGAAGAGCCGCACCAGCTATGGCGGCACCGCGCCGAAGAACGTGCTGGCGCAGGCCAAGGCCTGGGCTGAAGCGGCTGGAAAAAGAGCGAAAATTGGGCTGAGGCCAGAAATTTCGCTGCAATTTCATGGCTTGTCCGGGCTCTCGCCAGAGCAGGGCAATCTTTGTATGGTGCGGCGCCGCATTGGGGATTTCGTCGTGATCAGTAACTACCGCCCGACATCGTCGGGATGGGCCATCATCCTGCTTGAGCGCGACCGCGCTCGCGCTCGGCGGCTGCGGCCGCAAGGGCGGGCTCGACCTGCCGCCGAACGCCGTCGGCGCAGGCGTCGCGCCGCGCGGCCGATACCGAGGCCGAGCGGCGGCGCAGCCGGGCGTGTTCAATCCGACCTACGGGTCCGAAGCGCGCCGCCAGCCGCGCCCAAAGGCCGCAAGAAAGCATTCGTTCTCGACCCGCTGCTGGACGACTGAGCGCGCCATGAATCACTTCGACTATCGCAACGGCGTGCTGCACGCCGAGGCGGTCAATCTGTCCGAACTGGCGGATGCGGTCGGCACGCCGTTCTATTGCTATTCGACCGCGACGCTGGAGCGCCACTACCGGGTCTTCACCGAGGCCTTCGCCGGCGAGAAGACGCTGGTCTGCTACGCCATGAAGGCGAACTCCAACCAGTCGGTGCTGCGCACGCTGGCAAAGCTCGGCGCCGGCGCCGACGTGGTGTCCGGCGGCGAGCTGAAGCGCGCGCTGGCGGCCGGCATTCCGCCGAGCAAGATCCTGTTCTCGGGCGTCGGCAAGACCGAAGCCGAGCTGCGCGCGGCGCTGGCTGCGGACATTCTCTGCATCAACGTCGAGATCCGAGCCCGAGCTGGAACTGCTGTCGCGGCTGGCGGTCGAGGCCGGCAAGACCGCGCGGATCTCGGTGCGGGTCAATCCCGACGTCGATGCCGGCACGCACGCCAAGATCGCCACCGGCAAGTCCGAGAACAAGTTCGGCGTTCCGATCGCGCGCGCGCGCGAGGTCTATGCCCGCGCGGCAAAGCTGCCGGGGATCGAGGTGACCGGCACCGACATGCATATCGGCAGCCAGATCACCGATCTCGGCAAGATGGAAACCGCGTTCCGGATCTCTGTCCGAATTCGTGCAGACGCTGCGCGCCGACGGCCACACCATCTCGCATATCGATTTCGGCGGCGGGCTCGGCATTCCCTATCACGCCGACCGCGAAGCGCCGCCGCTGCCGTCGCGCCTATGCCGCGATGGTCAAGCGGGTGACGCATAATCTCGGCTGCACGCTGATGTTCGAGCCGGGACGGATGATCGTCGGCAATGCCGGCATCCTCGTTACCCGCGTGATCTATGTGAAGCACGGCGAGGCCAAGAATTTCGTCATCATCGACGCCGCGATGAACGACCTGATCCGCCCCACGCTGTACGAAGCGCATCACGACATCCTGCCGGTCCGTCGAGGCCGCGCAGGGCGCGCGCGACGATCATGGCCGACGTGGTCGGCCCGGTCTGCGAAACCGGCGATTATCTCGCGCTCGACCGCACGCTGCCCGAGCCCAAGCCCGGCGATCTCCTGGCGATCATGACCGCCGGCGCCTACGGCGCGGTGCAGTCCGGCATCTACAACACCCGCGCGCTGGTGCCGGAAGTGCTGGTCAAGGACGACCAGTACGCCGTGGTGCGGCCCCGCGTCGAGGTCGATGACGCTGATTGCGATGGACAAGCCGGCGCCGTGGCTGTGAGATCCAATGAGTCGTCGCGCGGTGGACCCAACGCGCATGCGAACTGCGGATCTCTTTCACAGTGACCGGTGGCTTCGCCCTGCGATCGCGAGGGCACGTTGTACGCTCACTTCGCCGCGTGACTGCCGGCCTTCGCCGCCCACCACCACGCCCGCGGCCTTTTCGATCGGCTTGATCGCCGAGGTGAAATCCGACTCCGCGCCCATCTCGCGGATCACGACTTCCCAGAGCCGCCCGACCGCTTCGGCGACTTCCATCGACAGCCCCAGCGACTTCATCTCTTCGAGACAGAGCCGCACGTCCTTCACCATCAGCCCGGTGGCGAAACCGAAATCGAAGGTGCGCGGCAGGATCGCGCGCGGAAACTTGTCGCGGCTCGCGGTGTTCATGCCCGATCCGGCATTGATCACGTCGATCATCACGGCGGGATCGAGGCCCGATTTGACGCCCATCACCACCGCTTCCGACGTCGCGACCATCGGCGGTCGCCGACAGGAAATTGTTGGCGAGCTTCATGGTCTGCGCCGAGCCGGGCTTTTCGCCGATGAAGAACACCTTGCCGATGACGTCGAGCGCGGGCTTCACCGCTTCGAAATCGGCGCGTCGGGCCCGACACCATCACCGCGAGCGTGCCCTTCTCGGCGCCGCCGACGCCGCCGCTGACGGGGCTGTCGAGCTGCACGATGTTGCGTCTTGGCCAGCAGGTCGTGAATCCGCACCGCCATGTGCGAGCCGACGGTGGAGAGATCGACGAAGCGCTTGACGCGCTTGCCTTCGATCACGCCGCCTGCGCCGGTCGCGACCTCGAGCGAAGCCTGCAGCGACGGCAGGCTCGCCAGCACGGTCTCGGCGCGGTCGGCGACGTCCTTCGGCGACGACGGCGGCCTGCGCGCCGAGCGCGACCAGTTTGTCGACCGCCTCCTTGCGCGTGGTCGAACACGGTGAGCTGATGTCTGGCCTCGATCAGGCGGCGGGCCATCGGGAAAGCCCATCTTGCCGAGGCCGATGAATCCGATTTCCATGGTGCGTTGTCTTGACCTGCTCATTGATCGTCATTGCGAGCGCAGCGACGAGCAATCCGCTTTCATGCGCGGCAAGTGGATTGCTTCGCGGCGCGTTCGCAATGACGGTTGATGCCGCTCTCAGCCCTTGTCGATTTCGGCGAACACTTCGCGCGCGATTCGAAAGCTGTCGACGCCGGCGGGCACGCCGGCATAGATCGCCACCTGCATGAAGATTTCGCGGATCTCGTCCTTGGTCACGCCGTTGGTCAGCGCGCCCTTGATGTGCACCCGCAATTCATGCGGCCGGTTCAGGATCGAGATCATGGCCAGGTTGAGCATGCTGCGGGTCTTGCGCGGCAGTTCCTCGCGGCCCCACACCGCGCCCCAGCAATATTCGGTGACCAGTTCCTGAAACGGCTTGTTGAAATCGTCGGCGTTCTTCAGGGCGTTGGCGACATAGGCCTCGCCCAGCACGGCTTTGCGAATTTCCAGTCCCTTGTCGTGCGTTTTCTGGTCCATGGCGTTTCCTCTGTGGTTTCCTGATGGTTCGGCGGCGGACGTTACGGGGTCGCGGCCGTGCAGTCACGCCTTCGTGTTATGCGTATTTCCAGGTGTGGGTTACCGCCTGGAACGGGTGCCTCATTGCCGCCGTTGTGCTAGGCTGATGTTGTCGGCAACCCGGAGAGTTTGTTGAGCGGCGCCAACCCCGACCCCTCAGAACCAGCGCGCGAGCCTGATGCCGTCGCGCGGCTGCAGCTGACGCAGGCCCTGCAGCGGGCCAAATATGCGATCGCGTGGGAGCGCGGCTGGCCGCATCTGGCCCGGCTGTTGACCGTCGTCGGACTGTTTCTGGTGGTGTCCTGGGCCGGATTGTGGCTGGCGCTGCCGTTCATGGCGCGCGCCATCGGCATCGGCCTGTTCGTGCTGCTGGCGCTCGGGCGCGCTGTTTCCGCTGCTGCGCTTTCGCTGGCCGAGCCGCGAAGAGGGCCTGAGCCGGCTCGACCGCGGCACCGGCATCCGCCATCGCCCGGCGACCGCGCTCACCGATACGCTGGCGACGCAGGATCCGGTGGCGCTGGCGCTGTGGCAGGCGCAGCGCGAGCGCACGCTGGCCTCGATCAAGCGCATCCGCGCCGGCCTGCCGTCGCCGCGGCTTGCCGATCCACGATCCCTGGGCGCTGCGCGCGCTGGTCGTGGTGATGATGGTGGCGGCCTATGTCGCCGCCGGCGACGAGCGCATGCATGCGCATCGCCGCGGCGTTCGACTGGAACGGCGTGCTGGCGCCGGCCAATATCAGGGTCGATGCCTGGGTGACGCCGCCGGTCTACACCGGCAAGCCGCCGATCATCCTGTCGGCGGCCAACAAGGACGCCGGCGCGCCCGACCGCGGGACCGTTGCCGGTTCCGGCCGGCAGCACGCTGATCGTGCGCTCGAGCGGCGGCACGCATCGATGTGGTGGCCGGTGGCGGCGTGACCGAAGTCGCGCCGGCCGAGCAGGCGCCCAAGGGCACCAACGAGCGGCATTTCACGATCGCCGGCGACGGCACCGCGCATGTCCGCGCGCCTGCCGGCCAGCCGCAATGGAAGTTCAGCGCCACTCCCGACCGCGCCCCGACCATTTCGCTGGCCAAGGATCCGGAACGTCAGGCCCGCGGCTCGCTGCAGATGTCCTACAAGATCGAGGACGATTACGGCGTCACCGAAGCGCGCGCGCAGTTTCGCGCTCGCGTCCGGCGAGCCGGCGAAACGGCGAGCCGCGAAGAGCTGACGCGCCGAGCCGCGGCCGCTGTTCGACGCCGCCGCAGTTTCCGCTGGTGCTGCCGAATGCGCGGACCCGCAACGGCGTCGGCCAGACCGTCAAGGATCTCAGCGAAGATCCCTATGCCGGCGCCGACGTCACGCTGACGCTGACGGCAAAGGACGAGGCCGGCAATGAGGGCAAGAGCGAGCCGTTCAACATGCGGCTGCCGGAGCGGCTGTTCACCAAACCGCTGGCGCGGGCGCTGATCGAGCAGCGCCGCATTCTGGCGCTCGACGCCAACCAGAACGCGCAGGTCTATGCCGCGCTCGATGCGCTGATGATCGCGCCGGAACTGTTCACGCCGGAAGCCGGCCATTATCTCGGCCTCTACAGCGTCGCGCGGCAGCTGGAGGCCGCCCGCACCGACGACGCCATGCGCGAGGTCGTCGCCAGCCTGTGGGCGCTCGCCGTCACCATCGAGGACGGCAACATCACCGACGTCGACAAGGCGCTGCGCGCCGCGCAGGAGGCGCTCAAGCAGGCGCTGGAACGCGGCGCCAGCGACGAGGAGATCAAGAAGCTCACCGAGAATCTGCGCGCGGCGCTGGACAATTTCCTGCGCCAGCTCGCCGAACAGCTGCGCAACAATCCGCAGCAGCTGGCGCGGCCGCTCGATCCCAACACCAAGATGCTGAGCCAGCAGGATCTCAAGAACATGATCGACCGCATGGAGCGGCTGTCGCGCTCCGGCGACAAGGATGCGGCCAGGCAATTGCTCGAACAGCTGCAGCAGATGCTGGAAAACCTGCAGATGGCGCAGCCCGGCCAGTCCGGCGACAGCGACATGGAGCAGGCGCTGAACGAGCTCGGCGACATGATCCGCAAGCAGCAGCAGTTGCGCGACAAGACCTTCAAGCAGGGCCAGGATTCGCGGCGCGACCGCCATGCGCGGCAAGCAGGGCGATCAGAGCATGGGCGACCTGCAGCAGGATCAGCAGGGCCTGCGCGACCGGCTCAAGAAGTTGCAGCAGGAGCTTGCCAAGCGCGGCATGGGACAGGGCCAGCGCGGCGAGAAGGGCCAGCGCGGCGAGCAGGGCCAGCAGGGCCAGCAGGGCCAGCAGGGCGACCAGGGCGACGGCGAGGACGGCCTCGGCGAGGCCGATTCCGCGATGGGCGACGCCAGCGGCAGGCTCGGCGAGGGCAACGCCGACGGCGCGGTGGATTCGCAAGGCCGCGCGCTGGATGCGCTGCGCAAGGGCGCCCAGAGCCTCGCCGAGGCGATGCAGCAGGGCGACGGCGACGGGCAGGGCGACGGCCCGGGCAATCGCGCCGGCCGGCAGCAGAGCGGCGCCAACGGCACCGATCCGCTCGGACGGCCGCTGCGCGGCAGCGAATTCAGCGACGATCTACTCGGTGAAGATCCCCGGCGAGATCGACGTGCAGCGGGTGCGCCGCATTCTGGAAGAACTCCGCCGCCGCCTCGCCGATCCGCAGCGCCCGCAGATCGAACTCGATTACATCGAGCGGCTGCTGAAGGATTATTAGCAGCGCGCGTCATCACCCGCGAAGGCGGGCGATCCAGTATGCCAGAGCGTCAGCGATCGGACCGCAATGCCGCGGCGTATGGATCCTCGCTGTCGTCATCGGATCGCCGAAGGCGACGCGGTTGCGGCTACGCGAGCCGTCGACCACTTGCGCTCGATCCGCTAGCCTTCCTCGCCGCCAGCGCGTCGCGCCACCGCGGTGCGGATATCGGCCACCGAAAACGGCTTTGTCACCACGTCGTGCACGATCGCGTTGAGGCCGTGAGGCGCGTTCGCGCTGATCGGCAAAGCCCGTCATCAGCAGAATCGTCAGCTCGGGAAAATCGCGCGCGGCGGCCAGCGCCAGCGCGATGCCGTCCATCACCGGCATCTGGATGTCGGTGAGCAGCAGATCGAATGCGCCCTGTTCGCGGGTCAGGATTTCCAGCGCTTCGGCGCCGTCCTCGCGCGGTGACGGTGGCGTGGCCGTCCATGGCGATGGCGCGCGCCACCAGCGTGCGCATGGAATCTTCGTCGTCGGCGATCAGCACACGCGGCATCGGACATCCGTCTTCCGCGAGCGCGGACGCCGTTGCCCTGTTCAGGCGTGGCCGCCGGCGATGTCCCGCTTGTTGAAGAAGCGTACGTCGATATTGCGGCCTTCGGGCGGCGGCGAGGCCAGCCGCGACTTGAACCAGGCGCGTTCGCCCGGCTTCAGCACCGGCTGCTCCAGCACCGCATTCCAGGCGTAGATCTCGGCGCCCTGCGCGTCGCGCACGCGAGAAGCGCAGCCGCGGCAATTCGACCGGCTTGCGGGTCTCGCCGACGATCACGCCCTCGATCACCAGCACCGGTTTGCCGTCCACGGTCTCGGTGGTGATCTTGATGTCCTTGAACGCCAGCCCGCGCAGATTCACCTCGAGGCCGACCATTTTGTAGAACGCGGCGGTCTGCGGCAGCAGCCGCACCACGTCGACGCGCCAGATCATCAGCGCCAGCACCAGCGCGCCCATCGCGGCGCAGGCCGTGGGCAGGCTGACGAATGGCTTGCCGGGACGGGCGAGGCCGCGGCGGCGGCAGCAAGCTGCTGGAACCAGGCGTGGGTACGCCGCGCCGCCTCAGCGTCGTCAGTGTCGTCCGGGCGATCGACGGCCAGTCGGCGCTCCAGCGGGCGTGAGCGCTTCGTCCGTCGGCCGGCCAGTCGGCCGATATCGAGGGGCTGTCGACGACGGGGTTTGCTGCCGCGCCGTCTTCCTGCGCGCGCCAGCGCCTCCCATTCGGCGGCGGCGTCCGCATTGGCGGCCGGCGTGGCCCGGCCGCCGCCATGGCAGGTGCCGGCAGCGTCGACGTCGACCGCATCCTCCGGCCGCGCCAGCCAGACCTCCTTGCAGCGGGAACAGCGGACGGTGCGGCCGGCCGCGCCCAAGTGTAGCCAGATTGATGGCGTAGGATGTTGTACAATGGGGGCAAACGATGTGCATGGAGCCCAATCTCCACAATGAACTTGCCGGGATGCTACAAGGCGACCGTTAACGAATCGGAAACCATAACCGAAGCACAACCGTTTTGTTCGGTTCGCAGCCGCAGCGAAGCCAGCGGGCTCCGAGGCCTTCGGGTTCAGGGTTTCCGGCCGCGGCCCCATGTCGAACGGAGCTGAGCTTGGTTCGGTTCGAAAATGTCGGATTGCGCTACGGGCTCGGCCCGGAGATTTTGCGCGACCTCTCGTTTCCTGATCCCGCCGCATTCCTTCCAGTTCCTCACCGGCCCGTCCGGCGCCGGCAAGACCTCGCTGCTGCGGCTGCTGTTCCTGTCGCTGCGGCCGACGCGCGGGCCTGGTCAATCTGTTCGGCCACGACGTCTCGCTGCTCGGCAAGGATCAGGTCGCCGACCTGCGCAAGCGCATCGGCATCGTGCTGCAGGATTTCCGCCTGCTCGACCACATGACGACCTACGAAAACGTGGCGCTGCCGTTCCGCGTGATGGGGCGCGAGGAATCGAGCTATCGCCAGCGAGGTGATCGATCTGCTGAAATGGGTCGGCCTCGGCGAGCGGATGGATGCGCTGCCGCCGATCCTGTCCGGCGGCGAGAAGCAGCGCGCCGCGATCGCGCGCGCCGTGATCTCGCGGCCGCAATTGTTGCTGGCGGACGAGCCGACCGGCAACGTCGATCCGACGCTGGGGCGGCGGCTGCTGCGGCTGTTCATCGAGCTGAACAAGTCCGGCACCGCGGTCGTCATCGCGACCCACGACATCACGCTGATGGATCAGTACGACGCGCGGCGGCTGGTGCTGCATCAGGGACGGTTGCACATCTATGAGTAGAGACCGGCGACGAGCATGGCCCGCTGGTGGATCTCGGACACGAGCGCCCGCAGGTGCCGGCGCGGGCGCGCAATCATGTCGCCGATCGTGCCGCGCGCCTCGATCGCCGGCCGCGCGCTGGTCGCCGTCGTCGCCATCATGACGTTCCTCGCCTCGATCACCACCGGCGCGGTGCTGCTGGTGAGCGCGTCGGCGGCGGAGTGGCAGTCGGAGGTCGCAAGCGAAATCACCATCCAGGTGCGCCCCGCCGGCCGGGCGCGATCTCGACCGCGATGCGGCGGCGGTGGCCGAAGCGATGCGCGACGCAGCCGGCATCGTCGAAGTCAGGCCCTTCACCAAGGACGAGTCGGCCAAATTGCTGGAGCCGTGGCTCGGCAGCGGGCTTTCGCTCGACGATCTGCCGGTGCCGCGCGTCATCGTCGCGCGGGTCCAGCCCGGCACCGTGCTCGATCTGGCCGCGCTGCGCGCCGGGTGACGCAGGTCGCGCCGTCTGCCAGCGTCGACGATCACCGCGCCTGGATCGAGCGGATGCGCTCGATGACCGGGGCTACCGTGTTCGCCGGCATCGGCATCCTCGCGCTGGTGATCATCGCGACCATCATTTCGGTGTCGTTCGCGACCCGCGGCGCGATGGCGGCGAACCGCCCGATCGTCGAGGTGCTGCACTTCGTCGGCGCCGGCGACCGCTACATCGCCAACCGCTTCCTGCGGCATTTTCTGCGGCTTGGGCCTGGAGGGCGGCGTGATCGGCGGCGGCGTCGCGATGCTGGCCTTCGGCTTCTCCGAATCGATCGCCGGCTGGTTCTCCGGCACCCCGGTCGGCGATCAGTTCGCGGCTCTGCTGGGGACGTTTTCGCTGCGTCCGTCGGGCTATCTGGCGCTGGCGGCGCAGGCGGTGCTGATCGCGGCGATCACCGCCTGGGCATCGCGGCGAACGCTGTTTGCCACGCTGGACGATATCGACTGACGCGGCGACAACCGGACTCCACTTCGCCTGAAAACGTTCTAGAACTTGCGAAGGGGAGAGGATCGCCAGCACCGCATGAGCTCTGCAGTCCGACGATAGATCGCCGAACGCGCCGGCTGCCGCGCCGCGCGGATGGCTGCGCGCGACCGTCGTCGCCGTGCTGGCGATCGTGTTCGTCGGCGCGGCGGTCGGCTTCGTCGGCTTCCTCTCGCAGCTGCGCGGCGTCGAAGTCAAGCCTGGCGCGCAATGCCGACGGCATCGTGGTGCTGACCGGCGGCTCGTCGCGCGTCTCCGATGCGATGGAATTGCTGGCCGGCCGGCTACGGCAAGCGGCTGCTGATCTCGGGCGTGCATCCGACCAACGCGGCCAGCGACATTTCCCGTTCGCTGCCCGACAATCAGTCGCTGCTTGCGCTGCTGCGTCGATCTCGACCGCTCCGCCGTCAACACCCGCAGCAACGCGGCGGAGACGCGGCGCTGGGCGCGCGAGCGCGGCTTCAAGTCGCTGATCGTGGTGACATCGAACTACCACATGCCGCGGGCGATCGTCGAATTGTCGCACGCGATGCCCGATATCGCAGCTGATCCCGTTCGCGGTGGTCGGCGACAAATGGCGCGACGAGCCGTGGTGGACGAGTGGCGCGACGTTGCGGCTGCTGCTATCGGAGTATGCCAAATACGTCGCCGCGGAGGTGCGGGTGCGGCTGGCCGATGCCGGTCTCGAACTGACGCCCGAGCTTGCCGACCAGCCGACCGGTTCGCTCGCGCCGCGCCGGCCGGCGACGGCTCAAGCCAACTGATCGGGTTTTCGATGGTTTCGATTTTCCTGCGTTCGCTGGTCTTCAACGTGCTGTTCTATCTGCTGCTGGTGTTCTGGATCGATCGTCGGCATCCCGACCTATCCTGATGCCGCGCGCGGCCATCCTGAGCAGTCGCCAGATGGCTGGGCGCGCAGCAGCATCTGGCTGATGCGCGTGATCTGCAACATCAAGGTGGAATATCGCGGGCTGGAGAAAATTCCGAACGGGTCCGCTGATCGTCGCCTCGAAGCATCAGTCGATGTGGGAAACCTTCGCGCTGCTGCAGTTCTTCGATGCAGCCGCTGTTCATCCTACAAGCGCGAGCTGACATGGATTCCGCTGTTCGGCTGGTATCTGATGAAGTCGAACATGATCGGGGTCGATCGCAGCGCCGGCGGCCTGCGTCGCTGCTGGAGATGGCGCGCGCGCGCCGGCGAGGAAGTGCGGCAGCGGCCGTCAGCTGATCATCTTTCCCGAGGGCACGCGAACCGCCGGTCGACGCGCCGCCGCACTACAAGACCGGCGTCGCCCAGATCTATGTCGATTGCGGCGTGACCTGCCTGCCGGTGGCGCTTAATTCCGGGCTGTTCTGGCCGCGCCGGACCTTCATGCGCTATCCCGGCACGCTGGTGGTCGAATTCCTCGATCCGTTGCCGCCCGGCCTGCCGCGCGAGCGAATTCATCGCGCGCATCTCGACCGTGATCGAGGACGCGACCAACCGGCTGGTCGAAACCGCGCGTGGCGGAGCAGGCGCAGTTGTTCGGCCGCGTGCCGGGTTCGGCGTCGGCGAAAGCCTGAGACGGTGATTATCGTCCTTCCTGCAAAGGAGCGTGATGATGCAGCGGCGTATCATCTGTGCAGCATCAGCGCGAGCTGATGCAATTGCTGCGTCGCGAAAGCCCTGCGCCTCGATCGACTTCACGGTCGACAGCACGTAGTCGCGGTTGTTGCCGGAACGGCCGTGGCCCTGCTGCACGTGGCGGAGCTGCTCGGCCAGTGACAGCCGGCCGGCATATTGCACATGGCCGCGATCGACCACGTAAGCCAGCGCGCTGACCCGTTGCCGGGCTTCGTTCTCGAGCCAGACCGAACGCATCACCTCGCGATAGACGTTGGTGGTCTGCTCGCGGCTGCGCAGATAGTGCGACGGTGTCGCTGCGCGTGCGCTGGCGGCGACCCGGAACGCGATGCCGCGGCAGGCGCCGCCGCGGTCGAGCCCGAGCACGAGGCCGGGCTTTTCCGGCGTGCCGCGATGGTCGAACGAATAGACGCAGAGCGCGCGATGCTCGCCGATCAGCCGCGCCGGGACCTGCTCGATGAACTCGAAGCCCGGCCGCCACATCAGCGAGCCATAGCCGAACACCCAGAGGTCGCCTTTGGACAATTCCGCTTCGGACAGGGTTTTCGCTGGCATTCGCGCGCACGGCTAGCAGAACCTCGAAGTGAAGCGAAGCAAATTCCGACGTCTTTCGCTGCGCCGGCAACCCGCTTACATTTGACAAAATCGTCAGCCAAAGGTCGCCGCATGCCCGATATCAGCCTCTGCGCCGCGCCGGCGCCCGCTTTGGCGCCTTTTCATCATGCCCGTTCTGCTCGTTGTCGCCGCCCTGGCGCTGGAGCGCGTTCTGGTTCTATGCCGCCTCCGAGGTCGATGTGCGCGCCGATGCCTGGCGCGCGCAGGAGGCGAAATCCGGCCGGGTCTACGATTGCGCCAAGCGCTCGGTGCGCCGGCTTTCCGTTCCGCCTCGAAGTCCGCTGCGACGGCGCCAGCGTGTCGCTGCTTGTCGCAGACCGCCGGGCAGGCTGCGACGCAAGCGCCGGTCACCGCGCAAGCTCGGCGAAATCCTGGTCGTGGCGCAGGTCTACGATCCGAAATTGCTGATCGCGGAATTCACCGCGCCGGCAACGATCTACGATCGCGGCCAGCAACGCCGTCGATGACGGTGAACTGGCGCACGGCCCGCGCCAGCGTGGTCGGACTGCCGGCCGTGCCGCAGCGCGCCTCCATCGTGTTCGACGATCCCTCGATCGATCGCGTCAACGGATCGGTGCAGGCGCCGCTTGCGCGCGCCAAGCACATCGAACTGCACGGCCGCCTCGCCGAAGGCTCAGCCGCTCGATCATCCCGTGATCGAAACCGTGTTGCAGATCGAACGGCGGCAGCGTGCAGGAGGTGCATCCGCTGCTGGCGGAGCCGTTCGATGCCGACGTGCGCACCATGTTGAGCGGCCTGAAGGATTTCTCGCCAAAACCCTGGCCGCAGCGGTTTCGCGAGATCCAGGCCGCCGGCGGCCATGTCGAGATCGTGCAGTCGCGGATTCAACAGGGCGATCTGGTCGCGGTCGCCGCCGGCACGCTGGGCCTCAGCGCCAGCGGCCGTCTCGACGGCGAATTGCAGATGACGGTCGCCGGCATCGAGAAGGTCGATTCCGGCGCTCGGCATTGACAAAATGCTGGATGAGGGCGTGCCGCAGGCGACGCTCGATCGCGTCGCGCCGGGCGTCAAGACATCCGGACGTCAACAATCTGTTCGGCGCGCTGGACCGGGCGATTCCCGGCCTCGGCAAGGTGGTCAAGCAGAACGCCAATGTCGGCGTCGCCGCCGGCATCAACGCGCTCGGCAAGGAAGCGGTGCTGGAAGGCAAGAAGGCGCGGGCCTTTCCGCTGCGCTTTGTCGACGGCGCGGTGTTCCTGGGCCCGCTGAAGGTGGGGCAAGTGCCGCCGTTGTTTTGAGCGCGAATTTTCCGCATGTTCCGACGTCATGCTGAAGCTGCGCCTTGCGCAGCGTCTCGCGGTAGCCCATCACCGAGCCTGTCATCCGTTCGAGGCTCGCCCAGCGACGGTGCAAGTGCGCCGTCAGGCTGCACCTCGGGACGACGACGCTTCTCAATCCGGCTTCTTCACCAAATGCGCGTGCGGACGGCCGAAGTCAGGGCAGCCGAATCCTGGCCGATCTCGACGATGCCGCGGCGGATGGCGCGGGTGCGGGTGAAATGCTCGAACAGCGCCTCGCCGTCGTTGCGGCGGATCGCGCGGGTGAGCTTTGAGAGATCCTCGTTGAAGGTGCCGAGCATTTCCAGCACCGCTTCCTTGTTGGTGAGGAACACGTCGCGCCACATCGTCGGATCGGAAGCCGCGATGCGGGTGAAGTCGCGAAAGCCGCCGGCGGAGAATTTGATCACTTCCGACGACGTCACCTGCGCCGAGTTCGTCGGCGGTGCCGACGATGGTGTAGGCGATCAGATGCGGCAGATGGCTGGTGATCGCCAGCACCAGATCGTGATGGTCGGGCGTCATGATCTCGACCTTGGCGCCGAGGCCGGCCCAGAACGCGCGCAGTCTTTCGATCGCCGCCGGATCGGTGCCTTCAGGCGGCGTGAGAATGCACCAGCGGTTGATGAACAGCTCGGCGAAGCCGGAATCGGGGCCGGAATGCTCGGTGCCGGCGACCGGATGAGCCGGCACGAAATGCACGCCTGCAGGCATATGCGGCGCCATGTCGCGGACGATCGCGCCCTTGACCGAGCCGACGTCGGAGACGATCGCGCCCGGCTTGAGGAACGGCGCGATCTCCTGCGCGACCGGGCCGCAGGCGCCGACCGGGATGCAGAGGATCACGAGGTCGGCGTCCTTGACGGCTTCCGCGTTGGTCTCCAGCACGCGATCGACGATGCCGAGCTTCGGCACCCGCGCGCGGGTCTTCGCCGAGCGCGCGGTGGTGACGATCTCGCCGGCGAGCCCCTGTGTCGCGCGCGGCGCGCGCGATCGAGCCGCCGATCAGGCCGAAGCCGATCAGCGCGATGCGTTTGAATGATCGGCGCCGTGCTCACTTGGCCGCCATGAAGTCGCGCAGGCCGTCGACGACGAGGCGATTGGCCTCCTCGGTGCCGATGGTCATGCGCAGCGCATGCGGCAGGCCGTAATTGTTCAGCGCGCGCAGCACCAGGCCGCGCTTGGTGAGGAACGCGTCCGCCTCGGCCGAGGTCTTGCCCTTCTCGAGCGGGAAATGGATCAGCACGAAGTTCGCCACGCTCGGCGTCACCTTGAGCCCGAGCTTTGCCGATTTCCTCCGTCAGCCAGTTGCGCCATTTCTCGGTGTGCGCCTTCGACATCTGGACATGCGCGGTGTCCTCGATCGCGGCCACCGCCGCCAGCATCGCCGGCGTCGAGACGTTGAACGGCCCGCGGATGCGGTTGACCGCGTCGACGATGTGGGCCGGGCCGAACATCCAGCCGATCCGCAGCGCCGCCAGCCCGTGAATCTTGGAGAAGGTGTGCGTCATCACGGTGTTTTCGGTGGTCGCCACCAGTTCGAGGCCGAGCTCGTAATCGTTGCGCGACACGTAGTCGGAATAGGCGGCGTCGAGCACCAGCAGCACATGCGGCGGCAGTCCGGCGCGCAGCCGCTTGACCTCGTCGAACGGCAGGTAGGTCCCGGTCGGGTTGTTCGGGTTGGCGAGCCACACCAGCTTGGTGCGCGGCGACACCAGCTTCGAGGATCGCGTCGACGTCGGCGGTGAAGTTGGTCTCGGGCGCGACGACGTTCTTGGCGCCGTTCGCCATCGTCGCGATCGGGTACACCAGAAAGCCGTGGGCGGTGGAGATCGCCTCGTCGCCCTGGCTGAGATAGGTGTGCGCCAGCAGATTGAGGATTTCGTCCGAGCCGGCGCCGCAGATGATGCGGTTGGGATCGAGCCCGAAGGCGCGGCCGATCGCCTCGCGCAGCACCCGCGAGGTGCCTTCCGGATAGTCCTCCAGATGCGCCGCCGCCTCCTTGTAGACCGCCATCGCCTTCGGCGACGGCCCGAACGGCGTCTCGTTGGCGGACAGCTTGAACACCTTGCGGCCCGGCTCCGGCACCGGGCTCTTGCCGGGCGTGTAGGGCGCAATATCGAGAATGCCGGGATTCGGCACGGGGCGGGACATCTTCTAGCTCCGGATATGTCAGGGCGGCTTTTAGGATTTGGCCGCCCCGTTCGGGGGCACCGTATAGCGCGTTGCGTGGCTGCCGACGAGGGCCGATGAGCGCACCGAGGCGCCGGCCTCGATCAGGGCCGTCTTGATCTTCTCGAAGCCGGTGCCGGCATCCGACACCAGCAGCGCCGCGCCGTCGAAGGCGGTATCGGGCACGGCGACGATTTCGGCGAGCGGCGCCAGCGCGCGGGCGATATCGGCGTTCCAGCCGGAGACGCGCACGCTCCACATCTCGACTTCGGTCACCATGGCGTCGTCGGCGACGCGCGAGATCACGAACACCGGCAGCGCCGCCGGATGATCGGCGCGCTCGAGGAACGGCAGCCGCGCGATGATCTTCGGCGCGCCGTCGGCTTCCAGCGCGATCCACCACGGCGTGCGGCTCGAGATCGCCGAGACCAGCGCCAGATCGCCCTTCGATTTCGCCACCGCTTCCACCGCCGCCTGCGCGCTGAAATGCGACGACATAGGGCACGACGAAGCCGAAATGAAACCGCGCCGAATCCCGCATCGCGGGTTCGCCGACCGAGACATCCGCATGCACCGAGAACGGCGCCTGGACGTAGGTGAAGGTCGAGATGATGACGCGCCAGATGCTCTCGATGGTGTCGAGCGGCAGGATGCCGCGATGGCGCTCGACCAGCCGGCGCATCATGTCTGGCCTCGCGCGCGGGCGGAACGCCGAGCCGACTTCCTGGGTCTGCTTCACCTGGATCAGCCGGTCGATGATGTCGCCGCGCGCCATCAGCAGGCGGTGGACCTGCTCGTCGATCGCGTCGATCTCCTTGCGCAGTTCCTGCGAGCGAGGGCGGGGCCGGGGGCGCTTGGACATCTTCGAAAACCTTGGTGCCGGAACAGCCCGATGCAGCCGGCAGACAGGCGCATTGATTAGGAAAGACGGGCCGCTGAAAGCAAAGAGAAACGTCGCAGGGAGCCCTGCGGCGACCGCGGTTAGCCATGGTTAACCACGCGGCCTGCCTTGACGAAATGCCTGTGCGGGACTAGCTTTAGCTCCATTCCGTGGTCATTTGAGCCGGCCGGCTTGCAGCCACGTTAAACAACTCGCTAAACAGGCCGGGGACAGAAGTGATCCCGGCCGAACCTTATGTTCAGGCCGGGTTTTTTATGGCCTGATTTCTGTCCGTAGAGACCTCCGCGAAGGAGGTCGGTGCCGAGATGACAAACGTGCAGTCGATACCCAGTCCGTCGATCCATAGCGAGGATCGCGCCCACGAGGCCGATCATCCGAGCTTCGCCGGTGGCGAAGTTCGGCATGGACCAGCCGCTGAAGCTCGATTGCGGCATCGATCTGGCGCCGTTCCAGATCGCCTATCAGACCTATGGCGAACTCAACGCCGATCGCTCCAACGCCATCCTGATCTGCCATGCGCTGACCGCTCGATCAGCACGTCGCCAACGTCGCATCCGCTGACCGGCAAGCCCGGCTGGTGGGAAATCATGGTCGGTCCCGGCCGTCCGCTCGACACCGACAGATACTTCATCATCTGCTCGAACGTGATCGGCGGCTGCATGGGATCGACCGGGCCGGCCTCGACCAATCCGGCCACCGGCAAGGTGTGGGGACTGGATTTTCCGATCATCACCATCCCCGACATGGTGCGCGCGCAGGCCATGCTGCTCGACCGCCTCGGGATCGAAACGCTGTTCTGCGTGGTCGGCGGCTCGATGGGCGGCATGCAGGTGCTGCAATGGACCGCCGCCTATCCGGAGCGCGTGTTCTCGGCGCTGCCGGTCGCCTGCAGCGACACGCCATTCGGCGCAGAACATCGCGTTTCACGAACTCGGCCGGCAGGCCGTGATGGCCGATCCGGACTGGCATCAGCGGGCGCTATTTCGAACGCGGCACCCATCCGCACCGCGGGCTGGCCGTGGCGCGGATGGCCGCGCATATCACCTATCTCTCGGACGCCGCGCTGCATCGCAAGTTCGGGCGGCGGATGCAGGACCGCGAGCTGCCGACGTTCTCGTTCGACGCGGATTTCCAGGTCGAAAGCTATCTGCGCTATCAGGGCTCGTCCTTTGTCGAGCGCTTCGACGCCAACAGCTATCTCTATCTGACGCGGGCGATGGACTATTTCGACATCGCCGCCGACCATGATGGCGTGCTGGCGCAGGCGTTTCGCGGCATCAAGACCCGCTTCTGCGTGGTGTCGTTCACCTCGGACTGGCTGTTCCCGACCTCGGAATCGCGCGCGCTGGTGCATGCGCTCAACGCCTCGAGCGCGCGGGTGTCGTTCGCCGAGATCGAGACCGATCGCGGCCACGACGCCTTCCTGCTCGACGTGCCGGAGTTCTTCGACATCTCGCGCGCCTTCCTGCAATCCGCCGGCAAGGCGCGCGGCCTGACCAGGACAGGCGGCTGACATGGCGCTGCAGCAACAGGCTCTGCCGCTCGCCGGCGTCGCGCCGCGATCGCACCGGGCAATTATCGCACCGATCATCTGCTGGTCGCCGAGATGGTCGAGCGCGGCTCGAAGGTGCTCGACGTCGGCTGCGGCGACGGCGACCTGCTGCAGCTGCTGGAAAGCCGCGGCATCGACGGCCGCGGCATCGAGCTGTCGCGCGAGGGCGTCAACCGCTGCGTCGCCAAGGGGCTTGCGGTGGTGCAGGGCGACGCCGACACCGACCTCGTCAATTATCCCGACGATGCCTTCGACTACGTGATCCTGTCGCAGACGCTGCAGGCGACGCGGCAGCCGCAGGTGGTGCTGGAAAACCTGCTGCGGATCGGCCAGCGCGCCATCGTCTCGTTCCCGAATTTCGGCTTCTGGAAGATGCGGCTGCAATTGCTGGTCGGCGGTCACATGCCGCGCACCGAAAACCTGCCGGCGACCTGGTACGACACGCCGAACATCCATTTCTGCACCATCAAGGATTTCGTGCAGCTCTGCGACGAGATCAACGTCAAGATGGAGCGCGCGGTCGCGCTCGATCTCTACGGCCGCCCGCTGCGGCTGAACCTGCCCTGGTGGTTCTGGAACATGTTCGGCGAGCAGGGCGTGTTCTTGCTGAGCCGCGGCGGGCAGGGCGGTAGAGCTTTCACCGTCATTCCGCGGCGTCGCTCGAACTCGGAACTGAGATCAGGAGTCCGACCTCGGTGCGCATCGATGACGCTAGCCTGAACCCGCCATCGACCTCGGATCGCGCACCGGCCAGCGGCCGGCCTCGACCAGCGCGATGAAGCGCTCGACCATTTCGTTGAACAGCGCCGGCTCCTCGAGATTGAGCACGTGGCCCGACTTCGGAAAGAACGAAAGTCCCGCCGCGGGCAGATGCTTCTTCAGGAACAGGCTGGGCTCGATGCAATTGTCGTCCTCGTCGCCGCAGAGGATCAGCGCCGGCGTCGGCACTTTCCGGATCGCATCGGTCAGGGTGTAGATCGAGGGCCGGCCGCCCTGAAAGCTGCGCATGGTGTTGGCCGAGCCCTTGGCATCGTGCCGCGCCAGCGCGGCGTAGAAATCGGCGTGGCCGCGCGGGTCCTTCAGCAGGAACGGAATCCGGCTCGGCGCCTCGCGCGTCGCTTTGGCGACCTCGACCGAGCCGATCGTCTCATATTGCTCGGCATTGGCCCGGCACTGCGCGCGGAAGGCGTCGAGATTTTCGAGGCTCGAGCCGGAGCCGACGGCGGCCAGCGTCATCGACAGCGCGCGCTCCGGCGCGTTGAGGCCGATCTGCAGCGACGAATAGGAGCCCATCGACAGGCCGACGAAATGCGCTTTGGCGATGTCGAGATGATCGAGCACGGCGAGCGCATCGGTGTAGAAATGCTTGTAGGTGTAGACCTCGGCCGACGGCGGCACGTCGGAGGGCGTATAGCCGCGCGCCGAATAGGCGATGCAGCGGTGGCCGCGCGAGAAGTAACGCATCTGCGGCTCCCAATTGGTGTGGTCGGCCGCGAATTCGTGCAGGAAGATGATCGGCGTTCCGCTGCCCGCCTCTTCGAAATAGAGGCGGACATTATCGCTTGGTGACGGCATAGGGCATTTGCTGTTCCTTTCGTGGGCCGAGCCGGAAAATCGCAGTTAATGTTCGTCGGCTGCAATGAGGCGACCTAATCTTTTTCGTCACGAAATGATCGCGGAATGACCCCGAAACGGATCTTGCGCTGCCGCGTCGCGTCTTGCTCTCGAAGGCGGCGGTCGTCAATATCCTGATGTTGCTAGGCCATAAGCGGTGCCGACCCTACAAAAGCTTGATCTTCCGTCGCGACCATCGCCGACGCCGATAGTGCTGCCGGCGGTCACCTCGGCATAGATGCCGCATTCGTTGTGGCCGAGCCGGCGCATCAGCGCCTGCGGGATGTCGAGGTCGCGCGCGGCCGTTTCCGGGTCGACGTTGACGGCGGCGCAGCGGGTGATGCGCTTCACCACCTTCAGCCCGCGCGTCGCCGATCGCGAGCGTCTGGTCGAGCAGGTCGAATTCGTGCCAGGCCGGCCAGCCCTCGACGTAGAGGTTGGCGCGGAAGCGGAGCGGATGAACCGGCAGGCCGACCATGCTCTCGATGGCGCGCGACGCTGCCGAGATTGATGATGGAGACGACCTTGCGGGCGACATCGGAAAAGCTGTGGCCCCGGCCTGACGAGCACTTTCGGCGGTCCCTTGATCTCGCCGGCGAAATGCGGTCGGCGAAGAACTGCTCGATGGCGGCGCGGCCCTCGGCGCTTTCGAGGTCGCCCTGGGCTGCGACGACATGCCGTTTTGGCGGATGGTCAGGACGTTGCTCGCATCGTCGAAATGGGTGTGCAGCCCCGCCAGCCATTCGTCCCGCATCAGCATCAGGAAATACGGCTTTCGGCATCCATTTCGGCGTCGGCGGGATCGAAGCCGCTGGGGCCGTTCTCGATGGCGTAGCGGCGGTCGGCCGGAAGCGTCTGGCCGACGCTCAGCGCGACGCGCGGCAGCGGCTCCGGGAGTCAGGCCCTTGACGGGATAGCGGTAGATGCTGGCGATCTGGGCGGGCTGGGCGGGGACATGCGGCTTCTTAAGAGATTCCGCGGGCAGACGCCACCGCGCACGAATTTGTGAAGCGGCCTCTTCCGTTTCCGGAAGCCTGTTCCCACATTTGCCTCAAGCCGGCGAAAGCGTCGGCGACGAGACCGCCGGCCGGTTGAGGAATGTCAATGCGGCCTCGCGGAAACCCAATGAATATGCTGAATCTGTGCCCGCGCATGATCCGCCAAAGGAGTGGGCGGTTTGGCGACCAGATCATGCGCTCCTCGAAATTCGGCAGCGCGATCGGACGCAAAACCGGTTCCATTTTGCTGATCCGCGCTCCGGGGCGGAAGCGGCAGGCTGAGGGAAGACAACGATGAATATTGAGAAATACACCGAACGTGCGCGCGGTTTTATCCAGTCGGCGCAATCGCTTGCGATGCGCGACGGCCACCAGCAGTTTTCGCCGCTGCATGTGCTGAAAGTGCTGCTGGACGACAGCGAGGGCCTCGCCGGCGGTCTGATCGACCGCGCCGGCGGCAATTCCCGCGCGATCCTGAAGGCGACCGAGGACGCGCTCAACAAGCTGCCGAAAGTTTCCGGAAGCGGCGCCGGACAGGTTTATCTCGCGCCCGAACTGGCGCGCGCGTTCGATGCCGCGGAAAAGGCCGCCGAGAAGGCCGGCGACAGTTTTGTCACCGTCGAGCGGCTGCTGCTGGGGCTGACGCTCGAGAAGGACAGCGACGCCGGCAGCATTCTGCAGCAAGGGCGGCGTCACGCCGCAGAACCTCAACGCGGCGATCGAAGCCCTGCGCAAGGGCCGCACCGCCGACAGTGCGACGGCCGAGAACGCCTATGACGCGCTGAAGAAATATTCCCGCGACCTGACGCAGGCCGCGCGCGACGGCAAGCTCGATCCGGTGATCGGCCGCGACGAGGAAATCCGCCGCACCATCCAGGTGCTGTCCCGCCGCACCAAGAACAATCCGGTGCTGATCGGCGAGCCCGGCGTCGGCAAGACCGCGATCGTCGAAGGTCTGGCGCTGCGGATCGTCAACGGCGACGTGCCGGAAAGCCTGAAGGACAAGAAGCTGCTGGCGCTCGATCTGGGCGCGCTGATTGCGGGCGCGAAATACCGCGGCGAGTTCGAGGAGCGGCTGAAGGCCGTGCTGCAGGAAGTCACCTCGGCCGAAGGCAGCATCATCCTGTTCATCGACGAGATGCACACGCTGATCGGCGCCGGCAAGGCCGACGGCGCGATGGACGCGTCCAACCTGCTGAAGCCGGCGCTGGCGCGCGGCGAACTGCATTGCATCGGCGCCACCACGCTCGACGAGTATCGCAAGCATGTCGAAAAGGACGCGGCGCTGGCGCGGCGGTTCCAGCCGATCTTCGTCTCCGAGCCGACGGTCGAGGACACCATCTCGATCCTGCGCGGCCTGAAGGACAAATACGAGCAGCACCACGGCGTGCGCATCACCGATTCCGCGCTGGTGGCGGCGACCACGCTGTCGAACCGCTACATCACCGACCGCTTCCTGCCCGACAAGGCGATCGACCTGATGGACGAGGCGGCGGCGCGGCTGAAGATGCAGGTCGATTCCAAGCCGGAAGAGCTCGATCTGATGGACCGGGAAATCATCCGGCTCAAGATCGAGCAGGAGGCGCTGAAGAAGGAAAGCGACGCCGGCTCGAAGAGCCGCCTGCAGACGCTGGAGAAGGAACTCGCCGATCTCGAGGAGAAATCGGCGGCGCTGACCGCGCGCTGGAGCGCGGAGAAGAACAAGCTGTCCGAACGCGCAGAAGCTGAAGAGCGAGCTCGACGCGCTTGCGCATCGAACTCGCCAACGCGCAGCGCCGCGGCGAATATCCAGCGCGCCGGCGAACTGGCCTATGGCCGGATTCCCGAGCTTGAGAAGAAGCTCGCCGAGATCGAGGCCAAGGAAAACTCCGGCGAGATGATGGAGGAGGCGGTCACCGCCAACCACATCGCGCAGGTGGTGTCGCGCTGGACCGGCGTGCCCGTCGACAAGATGCTGGAAGGCGAGAAGGACAAGCTGCTGCAGATGGAGGACAGCCTCGGCAAGCGCGTCGTCGGCCAGGCCGAAGCCGTGCGTGCGGTGGCGACCGCCGTGCGCCGTTCGCGCGCGGGCCTGCAGGACCCGAACCGGCCGATGGGCTCGTTCATGTTCCTGGGCCCCACCGGCGTCGGCAAGACCGAGCTGACCAAGGCGCTGGCGGAATATCTGTTCGACGACGAGACCGCGATGGTCCGCCTCGACATGTCCGAATACATGGAGAAGCACTCGGTCGTCGCGGCTGATCGGCGCGCCTCCGGGCTATGTCGGCTATGACGAGGGCGGCGCGCTCACCGAAGCGGTGCGGCGGCGGCCCTATCAGGTCGTGCTGTTCGACGAGATCGAGAAGGCGCATCCCGACGTCTTCAACGTGCTGCTGCAGGTGCTCGACGACGGCCGCCTGACCGACGGTCAGGGCCGCACCGTCGACTTCCGCAACACGCTGATCATCATGACGTCGAACCTCGGTTCGGAATTCCTGGTCAACCAGCCGGAAGGCGAGGATACCTCGGCCGTGCGCGAGCAGGTGATGGGCATGGTGCGGGCGCATTTCCGCCCCGAATTCCTCAACCGCGTCGACGAGATCATCCTGTTCCACCGCCTGCAGAAGAGCGAGATGGGCCGGATCGTCGAGATCCAGTTCAGCGCGGCTGCAGAAGCTGCTGGAGGACCGCAAGATCACGCTCACGCTCGATGCCGCGGCGCGCGACTGGCTGGCCGACAAGGGCTGGGATCCCGCCTATGGCGCGCGTCCGCTGAAGCGGGTGATCCAGCGCAATCGTGCAGGATCCGCTGGCCGAGATGATCCTCGCCGGCGAGGTCGCGGACGGCGATCGCGTCGTGATCTCGGCCGAAGGCAACGTGCTGACCTTCAACGGCAAGGCGGCAGACCGCCGAGATCGCGCGGTTCGAAGCGCTGGTGCCGAAACGTAAACTGCACTGACGTTTTACAGCCCTCTCCGTGACGCGGAGAGGGCGCATTGAGGGGGCGGCAATTGTTCTTGCATAAGGAGACGCGCGCCACGCCGATTAGCGGCCCGCGCGGCACCTGGGCGCGCCAAAGCCAGCGCGGTGTCCGTCCTCCGTCAGCTCACCGACGACAGGCCCCGCTCTGACAATCGTCCTCGCTCGGCCTAAGCTCCGCGAGGATATCGATGAGTTCGCGAACGCGGCCGCTTGCGCAGCGGCTTGCCGGCGTTCAGTAACGGATCGTCGTTGACGATCCGCGCTCGAGCTTCGGCCAGTTCGTCTGCCATCGCACCGGTGCCAATGATTTCGGCGATGGTCACATCGTCGACCGGGCCGATCACCTTGATAACGTCGTCACGGTGACGCGCTTCACGGTCTTTCTTCCTCAATCGACCTTTGCCCGCCGCGTTAGCGGCGAGCGGGGATGCAGTGCTCAGCGGCCCATGGTCAGCCGCGGTGGGATCTCGACATCATCCAGAGTTCGATCGCCGCGATGATGGCTACGGCGGCGTTGATGATCACATGGACCGTCATCGCGGTAGTTCCCCGAAGCTCAATACCCAGGGCGAAACCAGCGGTCTTAATAATCCGACGATGAGGTTTTAGCCACTCCTCCCAGACCGCGAATGCCGCAATTGCTGCGATAGTTGAGCACCGCACGACGATGGCCATGATATAGGCGTTCTGAGAGACCTTTCCGGCATCGAATCGAACATCCACGGCGAGAAGAACAGAATGGCGCCGAGGATCAGGTTCGCGACGTCACAAAATCTCGCGTTCGTCCACCTCCATGACACCCTCCATTGAAGGTTATCCTGGTCCATCAAACCACGACCTGGCCGTTGGAGTTCCATGACAGCTGCATGATATTTAAGGAAAATCGGGCTGCGATGGTCGCGGGTTGCCGGTTTTCGAGCGCCGCCCCAGGCCGCTCTTACTCGCGTTCTCTTGCCCATGGTCCCGGCGCAGGAGTTTGGCTCTCAATGGCGGAGCTGACTCCCAGTGCCGGTACCCGGGATTGATTCCCGCGTTCATTTCTGGCCACTTAACCGCTTTACACTTTGCTGGATCAGGCGCCGTGCAGTGGCGTCGCTGCCAAAAACTGACATGCGGCGGACGGTGTCAGCTCAATATTGCGGGTTGTTTTATACCGGGGATTTAGGGATTGCTGGTTTGCCGCACGCCGGCGGTGCCGGCGGCATCGGATACCCGCGCCGCGCCGCCGCGGTTGTTCATCATGGC
>ERZ1370068.4287-contig-3368_pt1 | contig 38147 bp, 50 predicted proteins | sample MGYA00561227_ERZ1370068 | MGnify/ENA primary metagenome ERZ1370068 (study PRJEB38410, sample SAMEA6850437) | metagenome | study: Metagenomic assessment of the ecological functions of the soil: analysis of the soil microbiota associated with the...
TTACGTATTGTTAGTCGACGTTGCCCTCGACTCACTGGGCCGCCGAGCAACAGACGCGGCGGTGTGCCAGGTCATGATGCGCACGGGTTTGACGTGACGGCAAGGTGTTGAGGCGCCTCGCCCCGCCCGCCCGGCCGGCGGCGCTCTGCGCTGCGCGTCGTGACCGCCGCCGCCGCCACCTGGCGTCGATCGCTCTCGCCCTCGTCAGCTGGTCAGCGGCCACCGAGCGGATGCGGGGCACAGGGCTCGTCGTCGGCCTGATCGGAACGTTGCTGCTGCTCACCGACTTGATGTGGCTGAGCGGCGCCCTACCGGTGGCGCATGCTGGCGTCGAGCGCCACGATGATCGCCGCGCTGCGCCGACCGTCCCGGTCAGTGGCGAGCTCTTCCCGTTGTCGTGATGCTCTTGCTCACCGAACTCGAGGCGGCCGGATGAGTCGCGCCAGCTGCAGTCGGTCGCGGCACCGTCGACCGATCTCGTCGCGGTCCGATTGTTGAGCACGGTGGCCGTGATCGGCGCCGGCGGAGCTTTGAGTTACGGCCTACTCGCGCTCTCGTCGATCCCGTCGCCGAGTGGACTCCTCGCCGAAGCCATGGCCGTCGGCGGCGTCGTCGTGCTGGCCGCGGTGATCGGCAGCACCCGCCGCCGCGACCACGAAGTTCGGATCGCAGCAGCCCGCGGCTCGACCTCGAGTGCGGTTCCGCGGAACGCTCTCGCCCTCCAGCTTCCTTCACCGGCGGGTCCCGACCCACCGGCCGCGCACTGTTCCGCGGAACCGTGTTACACCTTTCCGTAGCGTGGCGGGCATGGACGACGACATCGATCTCGGTGTGTCGGCGGAGCGGTTGGCTGACGAGGTCACCAGCGCTGGCTGGTCATTTGGCGGCGGCGACGTACAGGTTGTTGATGTTGATCGGTGAGCTCGACCGGCGCGGGCGTGGGCCGCGTGGGGCTGTCGTTCGTGTGCGCACTGGTTGAACTGGCAGATCGGTCTCGATTTCCGTACCGCCGCGTGACACGTCCGCGTCGCACACCGCCTCGGCGAGTTGCCGCTGGTCGCCGCGGCGTTCCGCGAAGGAACCATCTCGTATTCGAAGGTGCGGGCCTTGTGTCGCATCGCCAACCCGCCACCGAGGCTGATCTGGTGATGCTCGCCCGTAACGGCACCGCCGCGCACGTCGAACGTGGGCGTACCTAGCCGACGAGCCGTTCGGTCGCCGTGTCCGCTGATCAAGCCGACGCAGCAGCACGCTCGGGCGGTACGCCCGGTGGTTCCGGGACGACGACGGCTGCGTTCGTGTTCAACGCCCGTCTCCCCGCCGAAGTCGGAGCGCTCGTCCAGCAGGCGATCACCGAGGCGATGGAGAAATCCGTGACCCGTACGACGAACGCGCTGCCGGCGCGTTCACCGAGGTCATCGAACGCGCCCTCACCAGCTCGCACCGGCCGGTGGCCGGACCGGTACCAGGTGATGATCCACGTCGAACCGGCCGCCCTCGCCGGTGAGCGACGGCGAATGCCACCTCGACGACGGCCCCGCCGCTCGCCGCCGAAACCGTGCGGCGTGTCGCCTGCGATACCGCCAGGGTCGTCGTCACCGAACACGACGGTGACGTGCTCGACATCGGGGCGACGCACCCGTACGATCCCGGCCTCCCTCCGCCGGGCCCTGCACGTGCGTGACGGCGGGTGCCGGTTCCCGGGCTGCACCAGCCGCCGCTACAGCGACGGACACCACATCCAACACTGGGCGAACGGCGGGCCCGACCAACCTCACCAACCTGATCCTGCTGTGCCGTCACCACCACCGACTCGTCCACGAAGGCCGGTGGACGCATGCGCCGCCGACGAACTCAGCGACCGGATACCGCTTCGATCGACCCCGACGGCCACGAACTCCCCGCCCGACCACCCGCACGCCGTAGGCGATGTCGCGCCATACGCCACCCCGCATCAACGCCGACACCATCCGCTCACTGTGGGGCGGCGAACGCCTCGACCTCTCCATCGTCATCGAAGGACTCCGCTGGGAAGACGAACACGCGGCCCCGCGGAACCACGTCCACGCGATTAGTACGTCAGGAGCCGGCGATCATCACCGATATGACCAGCACGATGAACAGACCACCGAACGCGCAGCCGATGATGCCGGTGACGAATCCGGCGGTCGCCATGCCCCTGCCTGCTTCCGTACTGACCGCGGAGTGCGGGCGGCGAACACGATGGCGAGGGACGCCCAACACGAGGCTGACGATGCCCCACACCCACCAGACAAGGATGGAGATGATCCCGAGGACCATCGGCGACCGCCAGACCGCTCGTCGGGGTCGCCGTCGGGGAGGGCTGATAGTTGTACGGAGTGCTGTAGCCGCCGGGAGGTCCGGGAGGAGGCGGCGGGGGAAGCGGGATCATGTCGTGGCCGTCTTTCGCTTTGCGTGAGCGGCATTGTCGAGACGTGCCGCACCGCCGTGCGTGACAACACGAACAGGAGTCCCGCGTGTTAGCCAGCCTAGGCCGGAATACCCCAATGAGCGCTCGGCGTCGCGCGGAGCCAGGCGGTCCGCGTAGTGCATCTCAGGTGGGATCGCCGAGCCCGTGGTGGCGCCGGTTGTCTGGCGTGTCCTCGATCAGGCGTCCATTCGGCAACGAGTTCGCCCCGCACGCGCCAGCCAGATGAGCGTGAGACGCGCTCGTCCTCGTCGGGCAGGCCGAGATGGGAACCGGTCGTGTGGCCCATGATGGCGACCACGTCGTCGCGCTCGCTCAGCCGGTGCGGCGCGATCACATAGTCGGGGAAGCTCGGCGCGTACGAACGCCACCCTTCGACGTTCGTGCCGCGGCCGACGAGTGGGGATTCGGCGAACACCGCTCAGCGTGTGGTCGGCCGTCATCAACGCCGCCAAACCGTCGACGTCGCCGGTTGATGCAGTCGACGAAGCTCACGGCGGTGGCGATCGGTGGCCGCACGGAGCCATGTTACAAGCACGGTTTGAAATGTCACGGAGCCGGTATGCCACACGCCTTTTGGCCGTAGCTCTGCAACGACGTAACTGCGCGCCGACCTTGGCGTCGTCGAGCACGGCGCGACACCGCTGTCGCCGTTCGCCCGTGTCCGATCGAAGCCAATGGCTTTCAACGCGTTGTAGAGCCGCGCGAAGGCGTCCTGCAGCGTGCGAGCCTCGTCGCGGATCTCGGAAGGCGCCACGGCGGCCAGGGCGGTGTAGAGCTGAACGCGTTCGAGCATCGCCGCTTCGAGCTTGGCGGGGTCGCTGGCGACGGCGTCGTCCTTCAACAGGTCGGCGGTCGCCTCGGCTTTGGCGCCTGCTCGCCAGTAGGCCTCGCTCGCCTGGACGTTGGAGCATGCGTTCAGCGCGCCGAGCGCGGCGAGTGGACCCACCCATGCCACCAGCCACCGCCTTCGACGACACCGCGACGGTATTACGTCAGTCACCCGCCGTGGGTGACGTAGCCGTCGCGTCCAGCCAGCTGGCGTACAAGCCGGCGTGCGCCGACGCCCCTAGCCGACCAGTTGGGCGTGTTCCCTGTTCGACGAGGTGACCGTGGTCGAACACGAGGACCAGGTCGGCGCAGGCCGCGGTCGAGGAGGCGATGGGCGATCGTGACCGCAGTGCGGCCCGCGCCAGGCTGTCGAGAGCCCGGCCCAATCGAGCTTCGGTGGCCGGATCGACCGACGACGTGGCCTCGTCGAGGATGAGGCAGGACGGATTGGCCACGTAGGCCCGGGCCAGCGCGACGAGCTGTCGTTCACCCGACGACAGATGCTCCACCGCGCTCGCCGACCGCAGTGGTCAGCCCGTCCGAGAGCGAGTCGAGCCAGCAGCGTCGAGACCGAGCTCGGTGAACGCCAGACGCACCTCGGCATCCGACGCATTCGGCCGGCCGAAGCGCACGTTCTCCGACGATCGTGGTGTCGAACAGGAACGGCTCCTGGGGCACCATCACGAGGGTCGAGCGCAGCGATGCGAACGTTATGTCGCGCAGGTCGATGCCGCCCACCAGGATCCGCCCGTCGGTGGGATCAGCCAGACGGGTGAAGCATTTTGGCCAGTGTCGTCTTGCCCGAGCCGGTGGCGCCGACGATCGACCGATGTCGCCGGCTCGATGGTGAAGCTCACGTCGTCGAGAGCCGGCGGCAGCGATCGTCGTGGCGCCCCGTGCGCGATCGGTAGTGGTACGAGATGTGCTCGGCCTCGATGCGCGGCGGTTCGTGCGGGAGAAGCTGCCCGTTGGGCGGGTCGTGGATCTCGAGCGGGAGAGTCGAGCGTCCCCAGCACCCGTCGCCAACCGGCCACGGCGGTCTGGGTCTGATCGACGAGTTCGGTGAACTCGGCGACCGGCTCCAGGAACCGGTACGTCAGGAACATGAAGCCGACCATGTCGCCGGTGGTGAGCCCTGACTCAGGGCCGCGCACCACGCCGATGACCACGATGGCCGCGATGGCGAGCACCGAGAACACCTCACCCGACGGGAACAGAAAGGCGGCCAGCGCGCCGGCGCGGACGCTGACGACGCGCCTCGATCACGTCGTCGGCCCGCGCCGTGGTGTGCTCGGTCGCGTCGTAGGCACGGATCACCGGGCCGCCCATCACGACTTCGGAGACCGCGGTGTACGTGTCGGCGGTGAGCTCACGCACGTCGCCGTAGACGACGATCAGCCTCCGCTGGATCAGTCGCAACACGATGTACAGCGGGAACGACACGGCGAAGCGCGACGAGCGCGAGCAGCCAGTCGTACAGAAGCATCGTGATGCCGACGGCGACCATCAACGTGCCGTCGAGCAGGTACGCGATGCCGCCCCACGAGAAGAACTGGCTCAACGTGTCGATGTCGGACGTGACACCGAGCGACGAGGGCGCCACGCCGCTCCTCGGCGTGCTGGGCGATGGGCAGCGCGTGGATGTGGGTGAACAGCCGCAGTCGCAAGCCGTAGAGGGCCTGCTCTGGCCCGCCGGGCCAGACGCACGACCGCCATGCGCTGACAGATGTTCGCGGCGACCAACACGACGGCGCCGATCGAGGCACATCCGGGTGACCACGACCGACGTCGACGCCGTGTCGGTGAGGCCGTGGTCGATCGTCTGCTGGATGAGGATCGGCGTCACCAGACGGCCGGCGGCGCCTCCGACGGCCAGGAGCACGGTGAGCACGGCACCCTTGCGGAGCTCCGGACTGGCGCGCCAGCCGTGGCGCAGCGTCTCCATCGCGCCCAGCTCTCGGCGGCGAGGCGGTGGCGTACAACGCTCACGCCGGCTCCCGACGATCGCGGTCGTACGCCTCTACGAGGTGCCGGTAGGCGGGACCCGCCGGCGCAGGTCTGCGTCAGGACCCTTGGCGACGACGCGCGTCCCCGGCGAAGAACACGATCTCGTCGACGAGGGCGATGGTCGACGGACGGCTCGCGACGATGACTGCGGTGACGCCCTCGAGACCACCGGCCAAGCCGGCCAGGATGCGGGCCTCGCGTGCTCGGATCGAGGCTCGAGGTGGCGTCGTCGAGCAACAACAGATGCGGCCGCCGTACGAGGGCGCGCGCCAGAGCGACACGCTGGCGCTGCCCACCCGACAGGGTGATGCCGCGCTCGCCGACGACGGTGTCGATCCCGTCGGGCAACTCGCCGAGGAAGTCGACCTGCGCGAGCTCGAGCGCACGCTCGATGTCGGCCTCGCTGGCGCCGAAGCCGCAGTCGATGTTCTCGCGAATCGTTTCGGCGAAGAGGAACGACTCCTGGAACACCAGACATGGCCGCCCGCGCTCTCGACGGAGACGTGCCCGACGTCAGGCCCGATCCAGGCCGGCCATCACGAGCGAGGAGCGTCGTCTTGCCCGAACCGGTCGGGCCGACGACGGCCACGATCTGGCCCTGTCGCACCTGAAGGTCGACACCGTCGAGCACGGACCGGCCCGGTTCGTAGCCGAAGCTGACATCGCGCAACTCGACACCGAGCGGGCTGCTCGGCCGCCCGCAGTTGTTGGCGCGGGTCAGGAAGGGATCGGTTCGTGCAGCACATCTTCGATCCGGCTGAATCCGGCGAGTGAGCGGGGAAGGTCGCCGAGGACGAAAACCGATGAGCCGCAGCGGGAAAGACCAGAAGCGTGAAGAGGTACACGAAGCTGGTGATGTCGCCGAGCGTCGCCGCCGCCGTCGCGCACGCGATACGCGACCGATCCACAGGAGCAGCACATTGGCCAGGCCGGGTACCAGGTCGAGCAGCGCCTCGAACGTCGCCCGCATCGTGGCGACCTTGGTCTTGGCGATCCGCAGGAACTCGGCCTGGCGGCTCAGTCGCTCCACCTCGAAGCGCTCGGCTCCGAGCGCCTTCACCACCATGATGCCCTCGAAGCTCTCGTGCACCATCGTGGTGAGGTCGCCGAGCTGATCCTGCGGTGCTCGGCGGGACGGTCGATGCGCCGCTGGTAGACGATGTTGATGCCGATGAGGATGGGGAACAGCGCCACCGCGCACAGACCGAGCACGACATCGGTGAGGATCAGGGCGACGGTCGACACGACCAGCAAGAGCACCACGCCCGTCGAGTAGGGCAACGGCGCGATGACCTCCACCGCCGCCTCGGCATCGACGACCGGCGGCGCGACGAGGTCGCCGGTCTGGTGCGTCTGCATCCATCCGGAGTGGTTGGACCTGATAGCGGGTGAGAATCGGTGCGTCGCAGCTCGGCTTGGGCGCCGAACTGCGAACGGGCGGCGAAGCTGCGGCGAGTGACCACGCCGACCGACTTGACGAGACCGATCGCCACGAGCGCCGCGACGCCGGCCACGACGGCGCCGACGCCACGTGGCCCTCGCTCGAAGCGGGGCACGATCACGTGGTCGGTGATCCAGCGCATCGGCGTAGCTCGACGCCACGATCGACAGGCGAACAAGGCCGCACCGGACACCGCGATGAGGATTGGCGTCGCACCGGGTGCAGCTCGACCCGCAGCATGTGCAGGCCCCTGTGCAGGACGCTCGCGCGACCGCAACGTCCCCAGCGTGGTGGCCATCCACCCTTTCTACTCCCGGTTGGGACGGCACCCTCGGGAATAGCACACTGTCACCCGTGCCCCGATCCGATCTCGTCCTGCTCCTGCTGCGACTACACCGTCGGTATCACCCTCATGGCCCACGGCTACAACAAGTTCAAGGGTGGTCTGGCGGGTACGGCCCGGTGGTTCGAGAGCATCGGGGTGCGCCCTGGGCGCCTCCATGCCGCCACTCGCCGCGCCCACCGAGGTCGCCGCCGGATTCGGGGTAGCGATCGGCGCGCTCACCCCGCTGGCCGCGTCCGGGAATCATCGCGGTCATGGTCGTGGCATCGATCGCCGCCCACTTGCGAAACGGCTTCTTCATCTTCCGCCCGGGCGAGGGATGGGAGTACACGTTCATGATCGCCATGGCGTGTCTCCTGATCGCCACCATCGGGCCGGGGCGCTGGTCGTTCGACAACGCGGTTGGTCTCTATCGACCACGGCTACCTCGACAGTTGGTGGGGCTTGGTGATCGGCCTCGTCGTCGGCGTCGGTTCCGCTGCCGTCCTTTTGGCCGTCTGCTGGCGACCACCGCCCCGCGGTGAAGTCGACATGACCGCGCCCACATGACCAACACAGTCGCCGAACGTCCGCACCGGACAGGGCATCGGCTGGCGGTCGCCGCCGTCGTCGCGGTCCTGGTGCTGCTGGCGGCGCATGTGGGTGTACGCCTTTTCATCGCCGACACGTCGTCGCCCGACCGCCTGAACGATCGAGCATGGGCGGCGCAGGCCCAGAGCCACGTGCCAGACATACGCCGACCAGATCGCCGTGTTGCCGCCGGCTCGGCAGTTCGCCGACATCCAGCCAAGACCGCGGCGCTCTTGCAGCGGCACCCGTGCGTCGATCAGCGTCACCGATCTCCTCGCGCAGATGGTCGCCCAGCTCCGCCTGCACGCGCCGACCGACGCCAACGGTCGCCAACTCGTGGACGGCGTGGCTCGCCGACTACGACTCGTATCTGGCCTCGCGCCGGGTGCAGACAGCGAAGTGGCGCGCCGGTGAGGATCCGCGCTTCGCCGTCGCCGACGTCAACGGGCAGCCCGTCGACAGCCGCATGGACGATTTCGCCGACGCCAACGCCATGCCGAGTTGCCGGACGCCGGGCGACCTCGCGTGAGCACCACCGATTGCCAGCCGCCGTCTGCGCTCCAGCGCTTGATCGGTCGCGCCGGTGAACCGGCGGCGACGCAGTAGTCGGGCAGCACGCCGGTGACCACCGATCCGGCCGCCACCACGACGTGGCGGCCGATGTGCGCACCGGGCAACACCACGGCGCCGTGTCCCAACCACGAACCGTCGCCGATCACGACAGGGCGTTCGGGCTGGGTCTGGCGGGCGATGGGACGGTCGACGTCCTCGTAGCCGTGATTCTGGTCGGTGATGTACACGTAGGGGCGGTCCACACGTCGTCGCCGATGGCGATCGACAGATGCCCGACGATCCCGCTTCCTTTCCGATCAGACAGCGGTCGCCGATGCGAACGACCGGGTCGGAGATCATCGTCTGCCCCGGCGCCATGCCGGCCGAGAGGCTGACGTGGGGACCGATCATCGTGTCGCGTCCGATGTGGATGTAGTGCTCGTTGAAGATCGCGGAAGCGGGAAAGCAGATCACGCTGCCGGCGCCGAAGGCGCCGAAGCGGCGACCGCGGCGAGCGCGGTCCGATGGCGCCGAGCTCGACGACACCGTCCCATGCCCACTGCACCACCTCGGCGCCGGCCCGCTTGGCGGCCACCAGCGCGCCGGTCGCGCCAGCGCGGAGGAGGGAAATTCGCTGGAGCATCAGATCGTGTCGAGCTCGGCGGACACGGTCAGCACCGCGTCGGCGTGGGTGACGACCTGTTGATCGGTGAGCGACGGACCCAGCTCGACGATGAAGGCCACGCCGCTCACCTTGTTCTGGGCCCACGGGCTGGCCGTACCGGTGTAGGTACCGCCGGTAACCGCGAGCATCGGTAGTCCGGTGAGGTCGGCGTAGCGCTGGCGCACGCGTCCGGCTCGCCCGCCGCCGGCGCGATGCGGTTGAGGTCCTGGTGGTACCAGATCGTCATGGCCGGCTTGACGCGCGAGATGAGCGCGACGATCGCCTTCGTCTCCGGTTCGCTGGCCGCGCTCGGACCCGCGTACTCCGCTGTCGCCCGGCTGCTCGAGGGGCGCCCAGCGATGCGGGAAGTTGCGGTTGAGATCGACCTGATGGGCGTTCGTGCGGACGTTGTGCGCTTGACCGTCCGGATTCATGGTGGGCACCAACCACAGGTCGATGCCCGCGGCGGTATCGACTGCGACTCAGGATCGTCGACGACGTCGACGCCGGCCGCCTCGTCGCCGTGGATGCACCCGATCACCAACACCACTTGGCCGCCGCGCTGGCCCCGCTCGATGGCCTCGATCGGTCGGCCCTCGACCGAGCGGCCGAGTTCGATGCGCTGCAGGACAGCCGGCGCCGTCGTCGTCGTAGTGGTGGTGGTGCCTCGGTGCGAACCGTCGTCGCCGTGGTCGTCGACGTTCCGCGACCGTGGTCGTCGGAGCAGCCGCGGTCGTGGCCACCGCGTTCGTCGTCTCCGCCGAGCCGCCGTTCGAGCCGGCACAGGCGGCCATCAACGCGGCCGCGGCGACGGCGGCCGTGACCCGTCGCAACCCCGTCACCGGCTGCTGACCAGGATCGTGATGAACGCCACGGTGTTCACGATGGCATGAGCGACCATGCCGGGGGCCAGGCGACGGAGCTGATGGGCGGCGACGCCGAAGACGGCGCCGGAGCGCGCTGATCGAAAGCACCAAGCCCAAGTTGCCCCCAGCCGAAGGCGAGCGAGATGTGGTACATCCCGAACACGACGGCCTGGGCGGCGATGGCGGGGCGGGCGCCAAGCCGCGACCGGAACGACCGCAGCAGGACCCCGCGGAAGAACAGCTCCTCGACGACCGGAGCCACCAGCACCCCGATGGCGGCGAACACCCAACACGACCGTGTGGCGCTCGCCCACCAGATCACGCGTGTTCGTCGTCGTTGGCGGGTGGGTCGCGGCGATGACCATCGCCACGGCGATCAGCGCGATGTAGGAGCCGACAGCGACGAGCAATCCCCAACCGAGATCGACGAGGCGGAACTCGAACCCGACGTCGCGACGCAGGCTCCCGCTCCCCACCGCCGGCTGCAGTATCGAGCCCACCAGACCATCGGCCCGTAGACCATCAACACCAGCAAGGCCAACACGACCGGCCAGAGAAATCCCCATTGGGTGGTGCTGAGCGAGCGACGGGCGAGGTGGCCCACGAGCGAAGCGAACACACCGGCCACGACCGCGGCGGTGGCGCTCAGCAGAATGCCGAGCACGCCGGCGCGCCACGGCAGGGTGGGTAACGGCCCGACCTCGTGCGCCGGCGCGGGTGATGGGTCCAGCCGGCGCCGTCCCACCAACGCATCTCGCCCGCCTGCCACGGATCCGCGTACCAACCGGCGGGAGCCGACGGCGGCGGCAAAGTGTGCACGACACTGATGGTAGGAGGCACGGATGGTACGAGGCAGGTCGGTGCGGCCGGACGGCACAGCGGGCGCGAGGATGGCGTCCAATGGGTGCCAGTGCGCCGCCTCGCCGACCGTCATCTCAGCCAGCTGTGCGCACTCGACCCCATTCGGGCAACCGCGCCGGTGTGCGCGGCCACGACCACCAACTCACCGACTACTCGCCCGACGGTGTGAGCGAACGGATCGAACTGTCACGCCACACGCTCGTCGATCTGGCGAACACGTCGATCGACGACGAGGACGATCGCCGTTGTGCCGCGCTGCTGCGCGACCGTCTCACGGTCGAGATCGACAGCTTCGAGGCGGGCGAGCACCTCCGACCGCTGCGCCTCATCGGGTCGCCGGTGAGCGGGCTGCGTTCGGTCTTCGATCTCACGCCCGCGCCAGAACGAGAGCGACTGGCTCGCCATCGCCCAGCGCATCGAGGCGGTACCCAACGCCTACCGGCAGTTCGTCCGGTCGCTGCATCGTCGGCAAGCAGCGCCGGCTCTTCCGCCGCCGCGCCAGGCAGTCGCGCGCGCCGACCAAGCCAGACACGTGGGCGGGTGCCAACGGCGAGCCGTGGTTCGTCTCCTATGTGCGCGACGCCCCGGCCGGGCTGCGCAAACGGCTCGATGCGGCGGCGCAGCGCGCCAGCCGCCGCTCTCGCCGACCTGGCCCACTTCCTTCGTCACGAATACGCACCGGCGGCGACCGCCCAGCCCGACGCGGTGGGATCCGAGCGGTACCGCCCTTGCGGTTCGCCAGCATCAGGGCACCAAGATCGATGTCGACGAAACCTACGCGTGGGCTTGGGAGGAGCTGGAACGCATCGAGGCCGACATAGGCGCGCAACGCCGATCAGATCGTTCCGGGTGGCTCGATCGCCGACGCGCTTCGTGCACCTCGACACGGCCGGACCCGCAATCGACGGGACCGAGCGACTGCTGGCGTTCTTGCAGGATCTCATCGACCGCACCATCGACGAGCTGTCGGACACCCACTTCGACATCGCCCCGCCCCTGCGCGTACGCCGGGCCATGCTCGCTCCGCCCGGAAGCGCTGCCGGCAGTACTACACACCTCCCACTCCCGACTTCCGCCGGCCCGGGCAGACATGGAACCCTGCTCTCGGCCGCACCCGCTTCCCGGTGTGGGAGCGAGGTGAGCACGTGCTACCACGAGGCGGTTCCCGGCCATCACCTGCAGTTCGGTCAGTGGACATATCTCTCGACGGTTCTCTCCCGCTACCAGACGTCCACCTACCCGGCCGGCAACATCGAAGGGTGGGCGCTGTACGCCGAGCGGCTCATGGACGAACTCGGCTTCCTCGACGACCCCGGCAACCATCTCGGCTATCTCGTCGCCCAACAACTCCGGGCCACGCGGTGATCGTCGACATCGGCATGCACAACGAGTTGGCGCTACCGCTCGACCAGTCGTTCTATCCCGGCGACATCCTCACGCCCGAGCTCGGCCACCAGTTCCTCCCTCGAACATGCCGGGCGGCTGACCATGCTTCCTCGACAGTGAGTTCGTCCGCTACCTCGGCTGGCCGGCGCAGGCCGATCAGCTACAAGCCTCGGCGAGCGGGGTGTGGCTCGCCGGACGTGAGGCGGCGCGGCGTGCACACGGTGCGGCGTTCGACCTCAAGCGCTGGCACTGAACGCTGTGTCGCTCGGCGGTCTCGGTCTCGACGACCTGACCGACGAGTTGGCGCGCTGCTGACCGCGATCAGACCGCCGCCGCTGCCTCTTCGGGCGTGATCCCCTTCGCCTTCAACTTCGACGCCGGCGTCTGATTCGACGGAAGGTTGTACGGCGTGGTGTCGATCTCCTCGAGCTGGATGCGACCGGTCGAGCACGCCGCTCTCCAATCCTGGTGCGCGCCTCGCGGTCGTGGAACTCGGGCATCACCTCGCGAGCGAACAGCTCGCAGCGCCTCGCAGATGTGCTCGTGGCGGTTGCGGCCGGCCTGGTTGAGCAGGATCACCTGGTCGACGTTCGTGGACGTCCTGAACTTGCGCAGCTTGCTGGCGGATCGTCTCGGGCGAGCCGATCAGGCCGCCGTGCTGGGCCGCCTGCCCCTTGGGCGACTTCTTCCCACTCCTGGTACTCGTCCCACAGGCTCGTGCGTGCCGGGAGCCACCGGACCGTGCGTGTTGTAGAAGACGCAGCGCGAACTGGAAGAACGTGCTGCCGTCGGCGCGTGCGCGCGCCTCCTCGTCGGTGGGCGCGCACATGAACTGGCGAGACCACCGCGATGTTGGGATTGGTCGGCGTAGTCGGCCAGCTTCTCCAGCCGCTTCGTGAAGGCGTTGTAGTAGGCGTTCACCCACGCCTGGGCGGCCTCGGCCGACACGAACTGGAAGCCCAGCGCGCCGATGCCCCGCTCGCCCGCCATCATGATCGTCTCGAGCTTGCGAGCACGCGACCCACAGCGGCGGGTGCGGCTTCTGGCAGCGACTTCGGGACGACGTTGCGCAGCGGGAAGTCGAAGTACTCGCCGTGGTACTCCCAGCCCTCCGTTCCAGAACATCGGCATGACGCAACGCATGGCGTCTTCCCACACGTCCCGCTTGTCGCGGAAGCGGCGGTCGAAGGGATGCAGCTCGGTGATGCTCGAGCCCTCGCCGACGCCGAGCTCCACCCGGCCGCCGCTGATCAGGTCGAGCGTGGAGACCGCGCTCGGCGACGCGAGCCGGATGGTTCGTGGTGAGCTGCACGATGCCGTGGCCGAGGCGGATGTTCTTCGTGCGCTGGCTGGCGGCGGCGAGGAACACCTCCGGTGCCGACGAGTGCGAGTACTCCTCGAGGAAGTGGTGCTCCACCTCCCACGCGTAGTCGTAGCCGAGCCGGTCGGCCAGCTCGATCTGGTCGAGCGCGTGCTGGATCAGCTCGTACTCGTCGTCGGGCTGCCACGGTTTGGGCAGCTGCAGCTCATAGAACACCCGGAACTTCATGTGCTGAGGGTACTCAGGAGGCCAGGCCGTCGACGATTTCGAGGCCAGGCACGGCGCGGAGCGCCTCCGGCGCGATCCGCACTTTCATCGACCGGCTACCGCCTCCCAGGATGATCTCCGGGCGGGCCATGACCGCGGCGTCGACCCAGATACGCAGCCCGTCCGGCAAGACCGAACGCCGTGACGCCTCCGATCATCATGCCGGTGAGGGCGAGGGTCTCGTCCGCCGGCGCGAAGCTCGCCTTCTGGCGCCCAGGCGCTGGCGCACCGCCTTGTTGACGTCGAGGCGCGTGGTGGCGAGCACGACGCACGCCACGTGACCGATCGTCTCGGGCTTGCCGGCGACCACGATCGTGTTCGCCGAGTCCTCCGGTGCCACGCCGTACGCGGCGCAGAAGGCGGCCGTAAGTCAGCCAGGTCGGGATCACACGGCATCAACTCGTGGGCCACGCCGAGGCGATCGAGGTGGTCCACTACGAGTTGCTCGGCCGGGTCGGTGCGCTCGCCAGACATCGCGGCGAGCCTAACGATGCGCATGACGCGCCGGCGCTCGTAGCATGCGCCCGATGGCCGACGCCGAGTTCTACCGAACCCGATCGTTGTGGCTCGACAGCCTCGATGACGACGACCTGCAGCCACGAGCGGCGCTGGCCGGCGACATCGATGTCGACGTCGCCATCGTCGGTGCCGGCTACACCGGCCTGTGGACCGCGTACTACCTGCCGCGGCGCGATCCGGCGCTGCGCATCGCCGTCGTCGAGGCCGAAATCGCCGGGTTCGGCGCGCCGGGCCGCAACGGCGGCTGGTGCTCGGCCCTGCTTCCGATGAGCCTCGACACCGATCGCCGCCGGAGCCGGACGCGACGCCGCCATCGCCATGCAGTCGGCCATGTTCGACACGGTCGACGAAGTGGCAAGGTCGCCGCCGCCGAAGGCATCGACTGTCACTACGCGAAGGGTGGCTACCTCAAGCTGGCCACCGAGCCGGCCCATAGCGAGCGCCTCGGGTTCGATGCTCGAGTCGTACCGCCGCTACGGCTTCGGTGACGAGCACGCGCGCCTGCTCGACCGCCGCGAAGCACGAGCGATGATGGCGGCCGATCGTGCTTCGCGGAGGCGTGTTCGTCGCCGACTGCGCGGCCATCCACCCGGCGCCTCGTGCGCGGCCTGGCCCGGCTGGTCGAGAGCGTGCCGGCGCAGCTGCTCTCGAGCAGACGCGCGACCGCCATCGAGCCCCGTCGCTTGCGTACCGATCACGGTGACGTGCGCCGAGGTCGTCGTGCGGGCGACGGAGGGCTACACCGCCCGCCTGCCCGCGCTCCGGCGGACGCTGGCTCCCATCTATTCACTCATGATCGCCACCGAGCCCCTGCCTGCACGTCGTTCTGGGAAGCGGCGGGCTGGGCGGGCCGGGCGACGTTCAGCGACGCCACGCCACGTGATCATCTACGGACAGCGCACTGTCGATGGTCGCATCGCGCTTCGGCGGTCGCGGTGCGCCGTACCACTTCGGCTCGAACATCGATCCCGCGCTCGATCGCGACCAGCGCGCTTCGCGCTACTGAAGCGGACGCTGGCCGAGTTCTTCCCCGACGTGGCGAGCGCCGCCATCACGCACACATGGGGCGGGCCGCTCGGCGTGCCGCGCGACTGGTACTGCTCGGTCGGCTTCGACCGGGAGACCGGCTCGGCGTGGGCCGGCGGCTATGTCGGTGACGGCGTCGCGACCACCAACCTGGCCGGCCGTACGCTCGCCGACCTCATCACGAAGACGGAGAGCGATCTCACCCGGCTGCCTTGGGTCGATCACCGCTCACGACGGTGGGAGCCCGAGCCGCTGCGATGGTTAGGAATCAACGGGCGCTGAAACTCGCCCCGGCCACCGACCACGCCGAGAACCGCCGAGGGAAGCAGGCACGCGTGCGGTCGTGGATGCTCGATCGCCTGATCGGGCACTGAAAAGCGCTCCTGTCAGGCCGACAGGAAAGCGCTCGTCAGGCCGACAGGAAGCGCTCGTCAGGCCGACAGGCGCCTGCCACGTCGAGGTGGCCGCGAGCGTGGCGCAGAACTGGCGCGCCGAGCCTGACCTGGCTGTGGTCGTCAGGAGCCGAAACTTCCTCGTACAGGCGGGAGAACCACGCGGACAACGCCGTGATCGCCTCGGCGCGGTACTGGGCGACCCGCTGGGTCGTGATGCCCATGTCGGCCGCGATGTCGACGAGCCGTGCATTGCCCCAGTACGAGCGGGCGACGATCGACCGCAGTGGTTCGGGAAGGGCCGACACCGCCTCGCGCACCGAACCCATGAGCTCGGCCTCCTCGAGTTGCCACGCGGCGTCGGGGCGAACCTCGGCCGGCTCGACGATTCCCGACTGGAGGTCGGCGTCCAACGAGCGGGTGTCGCTCAGAGCCACGAGATCCTGCATGCGAGCCCGCACCGTGCTCTCGTCGACACCGGCGGCTTCGGCGATCTCGCGCGCGTCGCCGGGCGCCCGAGGGTCTGCGACAGGTGGTCGGCGTGATAGCCGAGTTCGCGAGCGTGCGTCGCAGCCGCCGAGAAGCCATGTCGCGTCCACGAGCGGCCTCCATGATCTCGCCTCGCACCCGTGCGGATGCGTATGACGGGAAGGGAACGCCGAGGCTCGGGTCGAACCGCCGCGACGCTTCGACCAGCCCGACGACGCCGGCCGACCAGAGATCGGACCGGTCGATGTGGGTGGGGAACCGCCGGGCGAGGTTGGCGGCCATGCGATCGACGAGCCACAGGTGGGCCACGGCGAGGGCGTTGGCCTCCGTCGAGCCACCCGGGGAGCTGGATGGTCTTGCGTGCGGTCGGGCGCACGGTCTGGGCCATCCCGTCCGTGCCGACGAGGGTCACGATCGACGTCAAATCTTCGTCGCTCTCCACATTCGTCACCTTGTCGATCGTTTGTACCGCCATGGTCATCTCCGCTCGTCCGCCTGCGCCCCGTACCAGGAGCGTCACCACGAGTGACCGTGACGGCCGAATCGCGGCGCTGGACCAAGAGAGAGTTAAGAGAAGGTTGGGACGCGCCCTTTGGCTGGCCGCCACGGTCACCCGTGCTGATGACTGTCTTTGCCGTGAGTTCGTTGGGCGCCTCTGCTGCCGACAGGATGTCCCCACGCGCGAGCGTCGGGGACTTCGCCGCGCAGATGCGGGCGGCGACGGTCAACACCAACAGCACGCCAACGGTGTCGCTGGGCGAGATGGTGGCCACCGCCGCATCGCGCACGACAGGGATCACTGCGCTCACGAACCCCACGAGCCTCGTGGCGCTGAACGCGTCGAGCGTCGCCTCGGGCCGCGGCGCTGGATGGAAGAGCGTGGCCGTCGATGGCGGGATCCCGCCCGAGCTGGCGAAGTACGGCAACGGACGCATCCCAACCGGTGAGTTGGAGAGCATCGGCATCGGCGAACACCGGATGTGGAGTCCGGCCGCCGAGGCCTTCACCGCCATGAGAACGGCGGCGGCGGGCGCCGGCGTGACCATCGGCGTCACCGACAGCTACCGCAACTACGACCAGCAGGTCGACCTGGCCCGCCGCAAGGGCCTGTGCAAGGACGACGGCGTTGGGCGCCGTGCCCGGGCACGAGCGAACACGGCTGGGGTCGGGCGGTCGACGTGGACGTGAACGGCGCCGGTTTGGCCTGGATGCGGTCGCACGCCGCCGCGCTCGGATTCACCGAGAACACCCCGCGCGAGCCCTGGCATTGGGGCTTCGAGGGCGTGGCCTCCACCAGCGCGACCGTGTGACACGATCCCAGGCATGGCCCAGGTCGAGCCGAGCGACCGGTCAGGCAGCGAAAGATCACGGTGCGAAAGATCGCGGTCAACGGAGCGGCGCGCCGACTGGGGCGACGGCACCACCTCGCCCCTCGGACCGTGCCGCCACGGCGGAGGCGGCCACCGCCGGCGTCGTAGTCCTTCACGCCACCGACCCCGCCACCATCGTGTTGTCGATCGGTGCCCGCATCGACGGCGATCCGATCGCCGCCGTCGAACGCGCTGTACGACGAGCACACCTTGGTGCGCATCCTGGGTATGCGCCGCACACTCTTCGTAGTGCCGAGCGAGTTGGCGCCGATTGTGCACGGCGCATCCACCCGGGCCTTGGCCGTCGCCGAGCGCAAACGAGTGGTGCGCTTCATCGAAGACGGCGGCATTTCCGCCGACGGAGCCAAGTGGCTGAGCGCCGTCGAGAAGCGCACGCTCGCCGCGCTCGACGGCCGCGGGGAAGCGAACGGCGGCCGAGTTGCGCGCCGAGTGCCCGAACTCGGTGAGCAACTCCGCATGGGCGTCGGCAAAGAAGTGGGAGGGCACCTTCAGCATGGCGACCCGCGCCTTGTGGCTGCTCGCGATGGACGGGCACATCGTGCGGGGTCGCCGCGCGGGTCGTGGCTGAGCACGCAATACCGCTGGGCGGCCATGGAGCGCTGGCTCGGGCGGCGCATCGACGGCGAGCCGACGGAGTCCGCGCAGGTCGAGTTGACCCGCCGTTGGCTGGCGCGCTCGCTCCGGGCACCGTGGCCGACTTGCGGTGGTGGACGGGATGGACGGCACGTGACGCCACGCGGGCGTTGGCGGCGCTCGACACCGTCGCCGTCGACCTCGATGGCACGGCCGGGCTGGTACTGGCCGGTGACGAACGAACCGGTGTCGTCACCTCGGCCTTGGGCGGCGCTGCTCCCGGCGCTCGATCCGACCGTAATGGGATGGACGGGGCGCGATTGGTACCTCGGCGAGCACAAGGCGGCGTTGTTCGACCGCTCGGGCAACGCCGGCCCCACGGTGTGGTGGGACGGGCGCATCGTCGGTGGTTGGGGCCAGCGCGCAACTGGCGAAGTCGTGGTGCGCGTGCTCGACGACATCGGATCGGCCGGCACGTTGGCGGTCGAGGCGGCCGCGGCTCGCCTCGATACTCAGCTGGCGCGAACGCGTGACGCCTCGGTTTCGCACACCTCTGGAGCGCGAGCTGGCCGGCTGCTAGCAAGTCGCATGCCTGCGACACCGATCGCTTCCCGCCCTCGGATGTTCGGTTCGACCGTCGAGGGGTGATTGCCCTGCCGTGGAGCTGGGCCGTCGAGACACTGTCCACCGCCCAGCACTACTGGATCGCGACGACAAGACCGAACGGCTTGCCCCACACCCGTCCCGTATGGGGGTGGTGATCGACGAGATCGTTCTGTTCTCCACCGGCTCGCTGGCTGACGGCAACCTGCGATCGCGCTCCGACATCAGCGTGCACACGGAGAGCGCGACGCAGGTCGTGATCGTGGAGGGCCAGGCCGAACTGGAGCCCGATCGCACCGTGATCGAGCGAGCGTGTGTCGCCTACGAAGCGAAGTACCGAGAGGCCATGGATCCCGACGCGCTACCGGGCCTGTTCTGGGCGGTGCGGCCGCACAAGGTGTTCGGCTGGCTCGCCAGCCCGACCTACCTCGACGGCGGCGCCGCTTTCCACGGCACCGCCACGCGCTGGAGCTTTTGATCTGTTTGTGCAGAAACCCGCCCGTATGGGCGGGTTTCTGCACAAACAAGGTTTTGACCTCGCTAGCGGTTGCGGCGGGCGACCGGAGCGGCTTCCGGGCGGAGCCGGACGAGTGCTTCCATGTCGGCGCTCTGGGCCGAGTCGGAGTTGGCTTCGGCGACGGCGGCGACCAGTTCGGCACGCAGCACCCGCACCTGCCGGGGCGCCCGGATGCCGAGGCGGACCACGCCGGGACGGACTTCGAGCACCTTCGACCTCGATGTCGTCACCGACGCAGATCGTCTCACCAGTACGGCGAGTGAGGACGAGCATGACGTCAGCCGTCGAGAGCGACGGGGTGGCGCACTGGCCATCCTTGACGGTCGAGGATCACCTGGCGGGCGACGGCCGTCTGAGCATTGAGAGCGAGCGGTGCGGCCAGGTTCAGCCAGGCCAGCCGCCGGGAGGCGTCGATGCTCGACCACGACGTAGAGCGCGATGTCGCTCGCCTTCGTCACGCCGATGTCGGCGGAGCTCGGCGTCGGGAGGTCGGGCTCGTAGCCCGGTGCGAGGGGCCAAGGATCGGCGCAGCACCAGCGCAACCCCGGGAAGGTCGTTGCTTCGTAGCATCAAGAACACGGCGTCGTCGTCGGTCTCGAGCGTCCACGAGCGGGCGTCCGAGAAACCGGGAAGCCCTTCGGGAGTGGTGATCTCCACCATGGTTTGAGTCGTCATCATGTCGTGCTCTCTTGGCGTGATGTGCGCGGCGTGCGCACAAAGGCTGCGTCGTGTGCCTCGACCGGGACTGTGCTGGCCGACGCCGTCAACCGGCCCACGGCTGCGGCAGTGATTGTGATCGGGTTCATCTGAGCCAGTCGACGAGTGACGGCTGGAGTGTCTTGGCGGTCGCGCCGAGGGCCGCTTGGTAGGTGGCGTTGAGGCGCGACTGGTCGGTGATCGCGCGCGGCCAGATCGACGTCCTCCACGCTCGAGCGCGTTGGTCAAGGAGAGCTGGACGGTGCTGTTACGCGAGACCACCGATGTGACCCGGTTCGTCGCCGCCCCAATCGACGACTGCGCCGACGAAAGCGTCGAGCGGGCCGTGCCCATCTGATCGACACCGGCCATGATCTGGGCCTGGTTGCCCGCGGCCACGGCGGCGACCATCTGGTCGATGACGGCAAAGGCGTTGGTGCCGCCGAAGGAGAACGCCTCCTGAGCCGTCACGTTGATCCGCACGACGTCGGTGTCGGACACCTTGCGGGTGATGGCATCGCTCGACGAGCCGGTGAAGTTCCAGGTCGAAGTGCCGGAATCGAAGGCCACGGCGTTGGTGCCGGCGAATCCGGCGAACAAGCGGCTGGCCGAGGTATCGCGAGTTGGCGATACCGGAGAGCTCGTCACGCAGGCCGATCAGTTCGACTCGCGCCGCCTCACGCGTCGAGGGTTCGCCGTTCCGGTGCCGGCCGCCACGCCGAGCTCGGTGATGCGCTGAAACACGTTCATGGCCTCGTCGAGCTTCGTGTCGGTCGCCGAGAGTCGCGCTTGCGCGCCATCGCCGACGCGGTTGTACGAGTCGATCGACGCCGATTCGCCTCGCAGCAGCGCCGCCCGCCCGAACGCCGCCGGGTCCTCTGACCCGCGGCTGATCTGCTTGCCCGTGGCCAGGCGCATGTTCGCTCGCTCGAGCGCGCCGAAGCTCGTGCTGAGGCGCCGCTGGGCGTTGCCGGTGAGGCTCTGAAACGTGGTCCGCAACATGTTGAATCCGTTCTGTTGTTCCGCTGCTACATACGAATGAGGGTGTCGAGCATTGCGTCGACGGTGGTGATGACCTTGGCCGCCGCGGCATAACTGCGCTGGAAGGCGATGAGGCTGGTCATCTCCTCGTCGATGTTCACGCCGGTGACCGAGTCGCGCGAGCCGGCCGCCGATTCCGAGGTCGTCTTGGCCGAGGTCACGGCCCGAGTGAGGGCGCCCACTTCGTTGGTGACGCCACCGATCATGGTGCGAGCCGACGAGTCGATCGAGGTGCGCAGGCCGGCCAGCGCGCCGGCGCCCTGACCGTTCTGGGCGCTGCCGGACGCACCTGGCGGCGCCAGTTGATTCGGATTCGTCACCACGACGGTCATCGTGCCGCCGGTGTCGGCCAGGAGCGGTCCACCCGCGGTGCCGTCGGCCTTCAGGTTGAGGGCGTGCTGCGCGTTGAGCGCGGTCATCATCGTGTTGGCGAACGAGTCGAGCCGGCCGCGTTGCCCGGGAGATCCTTCGTGATGGCCGACTGCAAGTCCGCCGACGACACCGCCGGCGACGATGGGTCCGGCCGGGTGCAGCACGACGCCGGGGTTGGCCGGATCGACGCGCAGAGCCATCGCCCGGTCTCCGTCGACGATCGCCATGCCGTTGACCGTGACGCGGATGCTCCCGTCGGCGGCGACTTCGGCCTTCGCGCCAGTGAGCTGCGAGAGCTGATCGATCGCCCGGTCACGCTCGTCGGCCAGATCGGGCGGCGCGTCGCCGGCACTCAGTCGGTTGATGTCGGCGACCCGGCGGCTGAGGTCGTTGACCACGTCCACCTCGTCCGACAGGCGGACCGTGGCGTCGGCGGTGATGCCGTCGATGTCGTTGCGCACGGCGTTGATCCGACCGGCGACGTCACCCAGGGTGGACAGCACCTGCCGGCCGGTGGCGACGTCGGTCGGGTTCGTCGCCAGGTCGGCGAACGCCGACCACAGCCGGGTGAGGCTGCTCGACACGCCGTTCGTCGGCTCGCCGAAGGCGTCCTCGACCCGCAGGCCGATGTCTTCGCGAGTGCTCAGATTGGCGTAGTCGCCGAGGGTCGTACGGGCCCGGGCATCGAGGAAGGCGTCCGTGCTGCGGCTGACGCCGAGCACCTCGACGCCGGTACCCATGGGTCCCCACGGGGTCAGCGCGAGCCATCCCGGGCTTGGTCTCGAGCCGCTGGCGACGGTATCCGTTGGTCCCTGCGCTGGCGATGTTGTTGCTCGCGGTCTCCATGGCCAGCTGCGCTGGCGCAGCCCCGAGACCGCGGTGGAAAGTGCATTCAGACTCATCGTGATTCCTCTCCTACAGCGCCCGCTGGACCCGGGGCGGGTGTTGCCGGTGTCGGCGCGACCGGCGGATGTGTACGTACCAGCGCCACCGTTGACCCCGGCGAGAACTGCGTTCAGGTTGCGTAGATTCACGCCGACGGCCCGCTTGACCTCGGCGCTCGTCGTTTCTCGACCTCGGCCGCCAGCGTGGAGCCGGCCGCGATGTATCCGCAGGGCGATGGCGACGCCTTCCGGCGCACGATCGGCGATGGCGGTGAGGGTCAGCTCGGCGGAGGGCACACCCCACGAGTGCGACAAGCGGAGAACCTGCTCGGAGCGGGCGGCCTCGGCGTCGGCCAACTCGGCGGCGGCGGCGTCGACGTCGGCGGCGCGCGGCGTCGATGAAGCGGCGTTCATCCGACGTGGCGACGAGCTTGAGCGACGACGAGACGCCACAGAACGCGCTCGGTGAGAGCCACGATTCCGCTCACGCACGTCACGAGCGGCCTGAGGGCCGCGGGTGCATCGTCCGGCGTCACCAGACTGCCGATGGGCAGTTGTTCGTCATCGGTGCAGCACTCCGTCGCGCACGAGTTCGTCGACGGCGTCGACCAGTGTCGGATCGAACCGGATGCCCGCATCGGCGGGAGCTGGGCGACGTCGTAGCGATACCGAACGAGGGCGTCGGCGCACGGCCGTGATCCGCGAGGCGGCGGGTATGGCATGTTGCTCGGCGAGCCCGTCGGGAAGCCCTTCGCCGTCCCACTGCTCGTGGTGATGGCGAACGCCGGCGGCCACGGCAGCCCCGGCCGTGGTGGCGAGGAGCTTGGCACCGGCGGCGGGATGCTCCCGGTCGGAGGCGGCCGGATCGGCGATCGTGGCGCGGCCGATCTCGGCCACGTGGGCCACCATGCGGCACGATCGATCGCTCGCGTCGAAGCCGATCGGCGGTTGCCAGTTCGGAGGCCACGTAGGCGCACCTCGACGCGGCGTGGTCCGTCGCCCGCCATCGACTCCGCCAGTTCGACGAGGCGCATGGTGACTTCGAGCTGAGTGGCCGTGGCGAGCGGGCCGACGAAGCTCGCCGGCACCGACGACGGTCGAGCTCGTCCTCGATGGCGGCGGCGGCTTCGGCCCGGCTGGCCAGCTCGCGCAGGGTGAGCGGGATCGCTCCGCATTCGATGCCGGCGTGGCCGACGGCGAGCAGCAGGCGGTTGTGCGCGTCGGGCGTGTACGCCTCGGTGATCCGACGACATCGTGGCGCCGAGCCGCTCGGCCCGCCTCGACCGAGAGGCCCGGGAGCGACGAGATGGAAGGCCCCGGTGCCCAGGTCGTAGAGCTGCCCGAGCCTGGCGCAGACCGTCACGAACGAAGCGGCGACGCGCCGGCAGCAGGCAGGTTGACCGCGCCCTGACTCATGCGTGCCGTGGCTTGCGAGAGGTGGAGGAGCCGGATCGCCACGCGGGCGCATGGGCCGATCGGGATCGGCGGCGCGAGCGCGGCAGACGGGCGGTGAGCACCTGCTCGGTCGGGAGCCCGGTGACCGCGCTGGTTGCGGCGGACGCTCTCGGACCGCCCAGGCGCCCGATGCGCTTCGCACGCCTCGACGAGCGGTGTGGCCAACTACGCTCTCGGCCTCGCCACGGGCCAGGGGTCCGAGGGCGGACATTGTCGCCTTCGGCCAACACGACGAGGGCGCCGAGGCGGATCGGCTTCCTGACGGGCCAGACGCTCGCCGCCCGGGTGGGTCACGACCGCGATCGGCAGCCCGGCGGCGGCGGCGGCGACGCGACGGCCTGCGACCGCGGTGCTTGCCGCCGCGGTGGAAACCACGGCGCACTGGGCCTCGGCGGATCCTCGACGTACCGATGGCCGCTCGACTCGAGCATGGCGATCTAGGCTCGGCGTGATGTCCTGGAGCCAGACCTGACACTCCGTCCGGAGTCCGGCCTCGCCCATGTCCTCGATGATCCCGGTGAGCTGGTCCGCGTCGACACCGTCCACGCGCCGTCCGGATCGCACTTCGGGGCGCGGCTCAACACCGGATGCGCCAGTCAAGGCGTCGGCGGATTCGGTGAGAGAGGTCATGATGCAGGTCGGGCTCCGTTACGGGTGTCGGCCACCCAGGGGCTCCGTGCAAGGCCGACCGGACCCGACCAGCAACGAACGCAGCGCCATGGCGGCCCGACGGCATCGGCGGGCTCCAGCCGGCTATCGTCGTGCGCACCGCCGAGACCTTCACCGACCAGGCCGCGGCGATCCGAGCGCGGCGGCAGATCGACGATCGACGAGCGCAGTCACGGCCGGAGGGCGCAGGCCGGCGAGCGTGCTCCACGCGCCTCCGACGACCAGGTGGAAGCCACGACCGTTCGCCGCACCGGCGAAGGACGAGGGGTCGTGGGTGACAACGGCGACCGTGCCGTCCGTCGTGGGCAACGCGTCGACGCCGACGACGTTCACACGCCGGCAAGCCGGCGACCCCGGGGCGGCGTGGCGGGCCGATGATGACCACGGGCCACGCGCGGCTCAGGCCCGACCGAGGTCGCGAAGGGCGAGGCATCAATGCCGCCGTCCACTCTTCGTCGCTACCGGCTGAGCGGCGAGCACGGTGTCGATCAGGCTCTCGGGCAGGCCCAGAACCATCAGGCCGACCGACGACCACATCGAGGCGGTCGTCGCTCGAAGCCAGTGTGCACCGGCGCCGGCCGCTCCACTCGACGACCCGCGGGCTCCGGTTCCGGCAACCGCACTGGCTCCGGCGACCGCACCGGCTCCGGCAACCGCACGGCTCGGGCGACCGTCTGGCTCTTGCAGCCGCTCGGGCATCGGCGCGGGGTCTGGGAACCACGATCGAGCGGGTCGTCGGGACATGCTCCGGGGCGTGAACTCACGCTCGAACTCACCCATGTGGGCGGGGGTGCAGGGGCGGCGCCTGATCGGACCATCTGCGCAACGTGCGTCGGCGGCATGGACGGCATGGACGGCTGGGCGGCGGGCGCGGACCGGCGGGCGTGGCCTCCATGCTCGGTCGGGACCGGCCTCGGCAGGGCGACGTAGGGAGCGGCCGGTGATCGGGTGGGCATCGAGGGCGCGCAGTTCGATCAGCAGGCGGTCGGCGAAGTCGCCTCCGTCGCGCCCGAGCGCGCTGAGCAGGTCTTCCGCGTGGGCAGGCGCCGTCGCCGTCCGCGCTCGCTGGCGAGGCGACCAACTCGATCACTTCCGTCGCGAAGAAACCCGGCGACGCCACCTTTGGTCACCCGCTGCACGTAGACGGTTCGCCAGCCCGGCCCGCATGCCGCCTCGGCGGCGAGGTCGGCTTCGGCCATGGTGCGCGCTCGATCATGGCCAGCTGGCCGTCTCGCGCCACACGGGGGTAACTCGCCTTCATGGTTCATTCCTCCCGCGCGGCGGCCTCGTCGGGGACTGTGGTGGCCCGGCCGGCTCCCCGGCCTGACAGACGTGTCAGCGACGGGGACCGACGTACACAGCGCGGCCGGAACCGCAGCCGAGCCTCGCCGTACTCCTCGATGGCGTGGGCGATCCAGCCGGCGGTGCGGGCCACGGCGAACACGATCTCGCCGGCTTCCATGGGCAAGCCGGACACGTGGCTCAGCCCGGCCAGGGCGAAGTCGATGTTCGGGTGAACGCCGACCCGGGCGCGGGCGACCTCGGCGACCGCGTCCAGCACATCAACCGTCGCGGTCCGGCCCTCGATGGCACGCACGTACGGCAAGAGGGCGACGGCACGCGGGTCGCCCTCGGTACAGCCGCTGCCTGAAGCCGGGATACGCGCCGTAGCTGACCAGGGCATCGGCGAGAGCCGCCTCCGGCCCGACGGTCGCCGCCGCCTCGATCATGAGGCGCGCCGCTCGACTGGCGCCACCGTGGAGCGGCACCGCTCACGGCCCCGAGCGCCGCCGACCACGGCGTACGGATCGGCGCGTCGCCGACGCCGCCACCCTCGCCGCCAGGGTGGACGCCGCCAGCTCGTGGTCGGCCAGCAAGACGAGGGCGGCGTTCAGCGCCGCGATCACACCCGGTCGGGGCCGTTCGCCCCCAAACGAGCCCACAGCCGCCCGGCGATGGTCCCGGCCAGCACCTCGTCGTCGCCCGGCGTCCGCCAGCGCGGGGCACCGGCACCCGGATCGGCGCTGAGCCCGTCGACCAGCGCGGCCACGATCGCCGGGGCCCGCCGGGCGACGGCGCGAGGGTCGAGATCGATGCGAAGGGGTCGGCCGGACGCGGCGACCGCCAACACGACGCGCAGTCGCTCGAGCCCGACGACGTCGACGCCCAGCTTCCACGTGGACCTTCCGGCCACGCGGTACCCGCCCATCTCGCCTGCGTCCACAACAGCTCGGCGACCTGCTCGAAGGTGGCCGTTGCGGCCAGGCTGTCGACGAGTGATTCCGGTAGCGAACGTCGCCCGGGCGTGATCTCGGTGATCGACGTCTCGATGAGCAGTTCGAGCGACGGCGGACTGCGCGAGTGCCCGCGCCGCCCGCCTGGGCCAGCTGCTCGATGTCATACGGCCGCGAACAGCGTGGCCGCGACCGTCGCTGCCGCGATGGCCGCAGGAGCCTCCCTGCTCACGTAGGCGTAGAGCGTGGCCGGCTTCACGCCCAGCCGCCGGCTCTGCCTCCGACACGGTCATCGAATCCATCACCCGACCTCCATGACTTGACTATAATCAATGTTGCTCAACACACAATCAACTCTCAGGACTTCAACTCATGGCCAACTTGCGAGATGTGGATGAGCACACCAGCAGTGAGCGTGCCCGTCGGGACGCCGCTCGTCGCCGCCGCATCCGGCTCATGCACGAGCGCCGGGTCGGCTCAGTGGTGATCGTCGACGGGGTCCGACCCGTCGGGATCGTGACCGAGCGCGACGATGCTCGGCGCCGTCGACGACGGCGACCTCGTCGACGTGAAGGTCGGCGAGGTGATGAGCGCGCCGGTCGACACGGTGGCCGTCGATCAGCCGTTGCAGGCCACGCCTCTGATGATGCGCGAAGCGCGGTTATCGACATCTGCCGTTGTCGAGCCACGACGAACCTCGTCGGTGTCGTGTCGCTGCGCGACCTGGCGCATCGCCACCGATCGACCCGCCCGAGATCCCGCTGGCCTGCGCGGCGTCGTGGTCACCGACACCGAAGTCGGCGACGTGCGCGGCGAGGAAGGCTTCTACCACTACCGCCAGTACTCGGCGATCGACCTGGCCGAGCGGCGCATCGCTCGAAGACGTGGCCCGGCTCCTGTGTCGACGGCGCCTGCCCGGCGACCAGCAGCGAACGCGACGCCTTCGCCGCCGAGTTGGCCGCAGCGGCGTGCCGTTCCGCCCGCGGTGCAAGCGCGCTCCTCCGAGCCCATCGCGGCGACGAGCGAACCGCTCGCCGGACTGCTCTCGGCGATGCCGCTCGTCGCCGCGCACGACGGCATGGGCAAGCTCGTCGACATCGACGCCGCCGAGCGCCGCCGCGACGCCATCCGGCTCATCGCCGTGTGCCGGCGCTTGCTCACGGCGCTGCTACCGGCTTGCGCGAGGGGCAGTTGCCCGTCGAGCCGCGACCGGAACTCGGCTACGCCGCCAACTACCTCTGGCTGCTGCACGGTGAGGAGCCGTCGCCGGAACACGCCGAGCCGTTATCGAGCGGTACCTCATCGCCACCGATCGACCACGGCTTCAACGCGCTCGACCTTCACGGCCGCGCCGTCGCGCTCGACGGCCGCCGACTTCGGTGCGCTGCATCACCGCCGCGCTCGCGCGCTCAGCGGGCCGCTGCACGGCGGCGCCGCCGAGCCGCTCGACCTGCTCGACGAGATCGGCTCGGTCGATCGCGCTCGACGACGTCGGTCGCCCGATGATCGAGAACGGCGAGCGGATCATGGGCTTCGGGCACGCGTGTACACGCACCGACGACCCTCGCTCGCTCATGCTGCGGCGGTCGCCGAGCGGCTCGGTGGTCCGACGGCGGAGCTCGCCGTCGCGGTCGAGCGCACGCATCGTCGAACTGCTCGACGAGCTGAAGCCCGGCCGCCGGCTGTACCCGAACGTCGAGTTCTACGCCGGCGTGGTGATGGACCAGTGCGGCATGCCGCGGTCGATGTTCACGCCGACGTTCGCCACAGCCGGGTCGTCGGCTGGAGCGCCAACATCCTCGAGAGCAGGCCGACCGGACGCGCCGATCCGATCCGCCCTGCCGCGCGGTACGTCGGGCCGCCGCCACCGCAGCCGGTACCGGCGGCGTGAGCGACGCGCATGTCCTCGCCGCGAGTCTGGCGCTGTGCCTGGCGGCGCGGTCCGACGACGCTCGAGCGCGTCTCGTTCACCGGCGCGGCCCACACGTTGCCCGGCCTGTTCCCGGTCGACGAACTGGCGGCCGCACCATCGCGGCGGCCACACGCTGCGCGGTCGCCGGCATCGACCGTGGGCTCGGCGCCGGTCGACGCGTCGATCGCCGTCACGCCGCCATCGCCTTCCGCAGCGAGGCGTACCTGCAGCCGATCGGCTGGGAGCTCCCCGGCCGTGGGATCCGATCGCCGGCGACTTACGCGGCGGCCGACGGCTGGATCCGCCTCCACACCAACTACGAGCGGCACCGCGCCGCCGCCGTCAAGGCCTCGGGCTTGGCCGGCCGACGCCGGACCGGCGCGGCCGTCGCCGAAGCGGTGGCTGGCTGGACCGCCGAGCCGCTGGAGGCAGGCCGTCGTCGCCGGCCGGAGGTTGCGCGGCGTGCAGCGCTCGCCGGATGCGTGGCAGAGCGCATCCGCAGGCTCGGCCGTGGCCGCCGAACCGCTGCTGGCCGTGACCGACGGCGCCGAGGTCCATCGGCACTTGTGCCGCGACGGTGACCGCCCGCTCGCCGGTGTGCGCGGCGCTCGATCTCACCCGCGCGGATCGCCGGGCCGATCGCGCACTGACGGTTCCTCGCCGCCACGGAGCCGACGTGCTGCGCATCGACCCTCCGGGACTTCGCCGAGGTGCCGCGCCCGTCGTCGAGACGACGGTGGGCAAGCGGCGAGCGGTCCGTCGACCTCACCACCGAGACCGGTCGCGACGTGCTGCGGACGCTCGTCGGCGGTGCCGACGTCGTCGTCCACGGGTACCGACCGGGCGCACTGGCCGCGCTCGGTCTCGGCGACGAGCGAGCTGCGCACAGTCTCGCCCTGACATCGTCATCGCGCCGCTCGACGCCTACGGCTGGACGGGCCGTGGCGCTTCCGGCGCGGCTTCGACAGCCTCGTACAGCACAGCGAGCTGGCGTCACCACGGTCGGCCAGCATCGCCGGCGCCACCCAGCCGGTCCCGTTGCCCGGCCCAAGCACTCGACCATGGCACCGGGTTACCTGCTGCGCCGCCGCCATCGCCCGCGCGCTCGCCGATCGGCGCGCCGCGACGATCTGCCGTCGTCTGGCCTGCACTGCGACGTTCCTGCCTCGCGCCTGACGGCACCGCGACGATCCTGATCGCCGCGCTGCCCTCGGCCGCCGACGGTCGCGCCGTACCTCGAGCGCGCCGACACCGCGGGGGGCCGGTCGATCGTGCGCTCCGCCCGGTCGCATCGGCGCCGTGGACCCTACGTGGACGCCTCTGCCCGGTCCGCTCGGCGACTCCGAACCCACCTGGACGTGAGCAAAAACACCGCTGGAATGCCGCGGCAGTCGAGATCCAGCAACTCTGCCGCCACATGGACGGCGGGTTCGCGGACGCAATCGAGTTGGTCGAGCGTCGAACGGTTTCAGCCAGCCGGTGGTCCGTCGATAAGCGGCTGGAGCTCTCGCCGGAAGGTGGCGTTGAGGTCATGGCTTCGCTGTGTTCGCTGGAGTGGCTCGGCGCCTTTGGGCATGAACCGGCGTAGCAACCGCTGGTGTTTTCGTTGGAACCGCGCCACACGGAATGCGGATCACGCGGCAGACTCCAGACACCGGTGGTATCGATGGTGAACCGGGCGTTGGCCATCTCGCTGCCTTTGATCCCAGGTGATCGACCGCCTCAGCTAACGGGCAGGGTCAGACCGGTCGCCGCCAGCGGACGGGTAAAGCCGCCAGGGTCACCGGGCAGATGCAGCAGCATCACGTAACGGTGGTCCGTTCCACGAGTGGTCCCGACGGCAGATTTTTCCGTTCTGCCGATGATCGCTCGCCTTCCAATGGCCGCATTTCGGCGTTGTCTTCGATCTCGGCGGGCTTGATCTGAGATCATGACCATCCCGGCGATACGGGGCCCGCTCGAAGTGGACCGTTGGTGGCGATGAAGCCTCGCCCGGTGCGCAGACACGCAGCGAGTTCTTTGCGTAACGCCCCCGCCCTTGCACATACAGCGACTGGTAGATCGTTTCTGGCCGACACCCGCATCATCGGATCGTTCGGGAACTCGATACGCAACCAAGCTGAGATCTGCCCCGGTGACCACAACTCCGTCGCCAACCATTCCTCCACCTGACACGGAGCCGCTCCCCAGCCGGCCGCTTCGCCACCTTCGGGCGGCGAGCCCGGTCACAGGCCTGACGATGAGCTCGCCACCCCCCATACCCTCCCGGCGCCGTTGCCGTTCACTTCCTGTGACACTAAGCCGAAGCCGCCCGGCTGAGGCGGTGGCGATCGTGCGGAACGACTCACCAGCATCCAAGCCGCCCCGGACTGCTCACGTTCCGCCGCCGACAACCGCGCCGGGACGGTTCCCACACCAAATCTGCCGGGTCATACCCCGGCTTCGCGCATCACCGTGCGCAATTCATCGACACCGACTGCGACACCTCAAAAGCCACATCAGCCGAGCGCATCCCCCAGCCGCCAACGATGATCCGTTTACGTTCCAACGGCAACAACTTCTCGGATACCGGCCACTGTTCTTGTTGCCACCCATCGTAACCCCTTCGATCGAGTCGAACCCACTCAACCCGACCAGACGTTGCAACGATCACCAGAACCCGCCCACACGCCGTGTGGCTACTGCAGCAGAGAAGCGGGAGGGGCTGATGGCATGCCGCCGCAATGCGGCGGCGTGGCGAGCACGTACCGATTGGCCGATAAGCGAGGCGGCGCCGAGGAGGCGCTCGCAGCCCACGGTCTAGACGCCGACGACCTCGGTCGTTGTGATCGCGCTCATGCGGGCGGGAAGCTCGCAGGTGGCCAGCACCGGTAGCGCGATACCTGCGCTGGCGAGCACGCGAAAGCGAGCGGGCGGCGGAGGGCGGGGGCAACGCACACCGAGCGCGACCGGATCGCTCCTTTGGGATCGCCCGGTCCCACGCCCCCGCTGATCGCGCCGCGCAGAGTCGTTCCTAAACATCGTCGGGCCTCGAGGCGAGGCGGCTCGTCCTGTCGATCGGGGCGCAGGGGCCGCCATCAAGCGGCCCTCGAGTTCGGGCACGAGCAGGAGCGCCGAGAATCGACCGCAGCGGCGCGAGCCGGAACGCGATCTGGGCGCCGAGCGCGGCGCGGCACTCCGTCGACGACCATGTCGACGGCGTGGTTGGCACCGACTGGACGGGAGGCCGTCTCGACGTGATGCGGGCGAGATCGCGGATCGGCACGCGCTCGGCCAGGAGGCTGCGCAAGCACCTGGTGCAGTGTTCCCATCGGCACGCGGTCGGCGCCGATCTCGTCGGCGAGCACCGGCTGATCGGTGCGCAAACCCCCTCGACGAGATCGCGACACCCGCTGACGGGAGAGCAACTCCCTCGGCGTGCTGGCGCCACTCGGCGACGAGGCGGGTGACGACGGCCGCCGACCGGGCGACGATCGTGGCGCCGGCGGCGGCGGCGGGCCGCCCGCTCCCTGGAGCGGTACCCAGAAGCCGACGAGGCCGAAGAACCGGCTCGACGGTGCGCTCACCGAGCGTCGCAGGAGGACGTCGTCGGCGCCGAAGGTCGGATCGGGGGAGAGGGCGAGCACGCAACCGGCCGGTACGGCCGTAGCCCGACCCGACGTCCACACCGCCGACCGCGACGCGGTACTCCCCCTGCCGAGCGTGGCGTCGTCGACGGTCACCACGTGAGGCAGCACGTGAAGCTGAAGCCTCGATGGCGAGTTGGCGGCTGCAACTCTTGCACATCGCTGCCAACAGGTCGCCGCCGGCCACGAGGTCGACGCAGTCGGTAGGGCCAATCGCAAAGTTGGAAAGCGGCCTCGATGCGCATCTGGGCGATCAGGGCATCGGGATCATCGGACGACACCGCGATCGTGGCGCGTCCGTGGCGATGGTGGTCACGGGCCGGCGCACTCCTCACTCGACGCGTGATCAACGATGAAGAGTCCGACGGCGATACCGGAAGAACGGCAGCTTTGGGCATGCCCGGCAGAAGGCCGATCAGCACCGAGGCGCCAGGGCGCCCACTTGCATGGCGGTCGTGCTGTGGAAGAGTTGGAGGCCGATCTCCCGCCCGGATGTCACCCTCGTCGTGCCGCGCACTCGGTTCACGAGCATGCCGGTCGTGCCAGGGCGAGCAACATGGCGGCAGGGATCTTGGCGACCAGTCCGTCGCCCACGGTGTGAGGAGCGAATACGTCTCGCGGCGTCGCCGAGCGACATCTTGCGCGCCACGACACCGAGGGCGAATCCAAGCCGAGAAAGCGGTTGACCGCCGCGATGATGAGGCTGGCGATGGCGTCGCCCTTCACGAACTTCAGCGCGCCGTCCATGGCGCCGTAGAAGGATCGCTCTCGGCGATGCGCCGCCGGCGCTGGCGTCTCGAGCTCTCGTCGATGCAGCCCGGCGGCCAGGTCGGCGTCGATCGGCCATCTGCTTGCCGGGCATGGCATCGAGACTGAAGCGTAGCGGCGACCTCGCTGGCCCGCTCGGAGCCCTTGGCAGATCACCATCAGGTTCACGATCGTGAGTCACGACGAAGATCACCAGGCGCCGACCACCACGCTGCCGCCGACCACGAAGCGTCCGAACGTCTGGCACGACCCTCGCCGGTGTAGCCAGGGAGCAGAATGTTCGTGATGTCGACACCGTGAGCGCGAGGCGCGCTGAGGTGGTCATGAGGGAGAGGATCGTCGGGAACGACGAGAGATCGACGGGATCGGACACACCGATGACCGAGGCCAGGATCACCACGGACAAGGCGATCTGCACCGCCAGCAGCACGTCGAGCAGCTGCGTCGGCAGCGGCACGAACAAGCACAGCACCAGGCCGACGATCAGCGCGGAAGGATGAACGCTGAACGCCCCACGCGGCACGCTCACCGAGCAGGTGGCGCGGGAAGCGGCCACTGCGGCGGTAGGCGGCGACCAACACCTTCACGACGTCGTCGTGAAGAGTTTCTGGGGCAACGTACGAGCGCGAGCTTGCACTGGCGGTGGGAGCGCCTGAAGCGAGCGGCCGGTTCTCCATGAGCGGAACGCCGTTGCGGGCCTTCTGCTTGCGGATGCGCGCGTGGCGGCGCGGTCTACGCGCGCCCTTGGCGATGACGCGGCGGCGCCGGAGACCCGGGGGTGTAGGCGAGTGGCGACGGCGAAGTGGGTCGGGTTGGTGATGATGACATCGGCGGTGGCAACGTCGGGCGAGGCTGCAGCCGGCGCGAGATCCTCGTAGGCACGGCGGCGGCGCATCGCCTTGATTCTCGGGTTGCCCTCGGTCGTGCGCATCTCGTCGATGACCTCTTGCTTGGTCATCATCAGGTTTCTGCGGCGGAGCTTGCGCTTGGCGACGACGTTGTCGAAGGCGGCGATCGCCAGCATGCCGACTCACGACGCGCCAGGCGTAGGTGGCGCGCCTCGCCGACGGCGCCCGCCGTCTCGGAATGCGCTTGCCGGCCGCCAGTGAACCTCCCACAACTTTTCTCGACGGGCCCGATCTGGGCCGCGAAACCGATCACACCGATCTTGCCGACCGAGCGGACGAGGACCGGCAGGGCCTGCTTCGGCGCCAGCTGACCGGAAGCCGCTTTCAGCGACATGTTCTTCAACGAGGGCTTCGCTGACTTGGGTGCGAGCTTCACTCCGCCTGGCGACCGTGGCCACCATGCCGGCGGGCCCCGCCCACGAGCACGAGTGGCAGCCAGGCGAGCACGAGGTGCTAACCGTGGGAGTGTCGCGCCGCCAATCTACATGCCACGCGAGAGATCGATGCCACCGAAGATCAGACGCATCTGCTCGGCCGTCGCGGACAGGGCCTTGGGCAGGAAGGCTAACGGCCGCCGCCGTGACAGCAAGGAACTCCGCGGTGAGCGGCATCTCTTCGATTTGGCAATACGCCCTCTTTGCGGGCGTCGCTCTTCTTCTCCTTCTGGGTGGGCGCTTGTGTGCGTCCGTCGCGTTTGCCACGAAGGCTTCGGCTCCTCGTCGTGATTGGCCGTGATCAGGCTGGACCGTGCGGGCTGAGCAGGAACGATGGCCTGGTTCACCCGGCAAGCGCAATCTTAACACGTCGCCGTCGTGACCGCACCGGCGAGAACGTTGTCGGCGTACGCAGGAAACGTGACCGCGAACCCGCCGAGCACCAGGAAAAGGGTGAACAACTTCACCGGCAGTCCCACGAGGAACGTGCTGAGCTGGGGCACGAAGCGCGAGAGCACACCGAAGCCGATCTCCAGGGTGAACAGAACCGCACCGACGGGCGGTGCGCCAACTGACGCCGGCAGCAGGAGCGAGGTGCAGCGGCGACTGCGATCGGACTGGAGCGCGCCGCTCAGCCTGGGGATCTGGCCGTCGAGGCGATGGCGCTATGGACGCCGCGAAAGCACCTGGGCTACGAGGGTCAAGCCACCGAGCGAGATCAAGAGAGCGTGACCGGCCAGCGACGAAGCGAGCGACCGGGCCTGGAGGGAGCCTGTCTCGTGGCTGAACACGGCGCCGGCGGTTGTACCGGGCTGCGAAGTCGACGATCGATCCGGCGATGTCGAACACATAGGTCAGCAGACCCACGAGCCACCCCAACGCGAACCGGACAAGGCGTTCACGGCGACGGTGACCACGATGTCGGTTGTGTCGGATTTTCGTACCTGGCATCGGCTCGGCGATCAGAGGGCCAGGGCAAGGGCGAAGCCGCCCCGCACGATCTCTCGGCATCGAGCGGGCACGAGCGCAGGCGGCGACGAAGGCCCCGTGCGTGCGGTGGCCAGGGGCCAACGACAGCGCCCACGTCACAGAGACGTTGAGCTCGAACACGTCAGAGACCCTGAATTGGCCCAGACCTCGATGATGAAGCCGCGAGCACGCTCAGCATCCACGGTCCGCCGATGACCATCACGGCCACGACCGCAATAGTTTGAGGAGAAAGGCGACCGATTGCCCTGATCTGCGTGATCGTCTGAAGACGCTGACCAGCACGCCGACCGCGCAGGGCTGCGAAAGCAAAACCGGCCCGGCGACCCGCCCCGGTCGTGGGCCATGAGGCGCAGTACATCGACGATCTGACGTCATTCATCGCGCCACGCTCATCTCAGGCGACCGATCGAACGACGGAGCCGATGATGAGCGCCCAACCGTCGACAAGGGACGAACAGGGTGAGCTTCACCGGGAGCGAAACCACGACATAGGCATCATCAGCATCCCGTTACCGACAACACCGACGCCACTATGCGAGATCGATGAGCAGGAACGGGATCCAGATCAAGAACCCGATCAGGAACGCGGCGCAATCCTCGGAGACGAGGTAGGAAGGGATCAGCACGCGCGCCGGAACGTCTCTTTGACGTCGGTCGGCTTGTCGACCTTGGCGATGTCGAGGAAGAGGTTGAGGTCTTGGGTGCGCGGTGGTCGAGCATGAAATCGCGCATAGGCTCGTAGCCCCGCTTGATCGCCCGCCCCGCGGACCTTCTGGAGGGCCGGCTGCACCGCGCAGACGTCGTTGATCTTTGCGGAACGTCGGGCCCATCACGAAAGTGTCAGGAAGGCGGCCAGACCGGTCAGCACCTGGTTCGGTGGCGTGGTGTCTGGCAGACCGAGACCCGGCGCATGAGGCCGAAGACGATGAGGTCCGAGGGAACGTCGTCGGAGCAGGAGTAGGCCCGGAACGACCGCGGCGAGTGTGATGGCGACGACGATGAGGACGGAGTTGCTCGAGCCCGCAGGATCGTCGAGTGTCACGCCCACTGTGTCGGAACCGGCGCTCGTCGGCGGCCGACACCAGGCGTGGCGATGGTGGGTGGCGGAGCGACGGTGATGGTCGGACTACCGGACGCAGGAACCGTTGTCGCGCCGTCGTGGTCGGCGTCTGAGCGCCCGCCGGTGACGCAACGATGCGAACACGAGGAAGCCGCCACCGACGAGGGGTGGCGAACCGCACTGCGGCGCTTGAAGAACAACGGGGTGGCCATTTGATCAAAGCGCCCGGTGGGCTGCAGAGATCGTGAGGTGGCGCCGGGCGCGAAAGCGAGAACGAGTGATCACTCACGTCAGCGGTTCCGACTCGCCGGCACCGCCTTCGCCGGCACGACATCGGCCGGCATCGTGATCGCCGGCTCGAACGGCACCGGCTCGTACCGTGGCCCGACGGACGTGACCAAATCGACGGCGGGCGCTTCCCGATCGCAGGAACGTGATCGAGCTCGGCGAGGAGCATCGTGGCCGAGCCGCTGACCGACACGAGGGGAAACGCCTATGGTCGACCTCGACGACGGCCACCGCCACGCCGAGCAAGAGCGCGGCCTGGGCCGTCACGGTTACACCGTTGGCGGCGCTGGTCTTCACGAACCGACGAGCGAGGCTGGGCCACCACGCCGAGAACGGCGATGGCAAGGTAGACCCGCAACACCAGGAACGCGCCGCGATGACTTCGGTGATTGCACGCCCAGGTCGTCACCACGACTACGACTTCGCCCGGGCCACGAGTGTGCCGCTGGCGAGCACCTCGACGACACCTCCGCCGGGCCGAGCTCGATGACCGGGATCCGGTGCGGGTCTGCAGGAGATCCGTCGCGACTCGTGCTCGGCCGAGCACGACGACGATTTCTTAAGGGAACCCGGCAATCGCCGCTGTCCGACGGCGCGGCGGCGGGAATGCCTTCACCGAACGCAGTGAACTCCAGCAGGGGCGGCCAGCGGGGCATCGAGCATCATGTTCACTCCTGGAACGGTCATGGACCCGTTCAGAATCGTGGTGGCCGTGACCGTCGAGAGGTCTGTCGGGGTCGGCGAAGGGATGGTCGGATACCGAGAGGGCGAAGCGCGGTGCCTGCGCCGGCCGATGTGGCCGGTGAGGGGATGGGCACGCCGGCAACGACGGCGACGGCCGGTTCGGTGATGCGGTGGTCGAGCACGAGCATCGTTGCCGACCGAGCTGCGCGCATGAGGCCGGCCGGAAGGTCGGTCGTGCTCAGGCGGGCTTCGACCGTCACTGGGATGCGATGGATGATGCCGGTCATCTCTCCGTTCTCGGTATCGTTGGCGGTTCGCTCGGCGGCGTGCGCGGCGAGTTTGTCGGGAGGGCCGGCCCGAGCGTGATGAGCGGTATGTAGACACCGAGGTCGCCACTGATGCCGGCGGCCGGGATGCTCAACGCATAGGTGAGCACGAGCAATTATGCCACTCGGCGCCGACAGGGCGAGGAGCTGGGTGGGTGAAATCGAGTCCCCCGAGGCGGGCGTCGACTCCGGATGAACTGGCTGATGGTCTTTATGGAATGCTGGTAATTGATACTGGCGGCGATCCACCGCAGTGGCGCGTCTCGGAGATCGGTCGGGCGGCGCAGGTGTACATGCCGCCGCGCCCGCCGAGCAGGCGGTCGACGAGGGCGAGGGCGATGCTGGTATCGAGTTCGACGAGCACTTCACCCGGCAGCGGAGCGAGCGACATGGTGGCCAGTACCGTTGTGGTCGGCAGTGCGGAGGTAGTTCCTCCCACGACAGCTGCGTTGTCTGCACGATTTCGGCAGTGGCGCTGCTCGCACGGCGGCAATACCGAGACCGGCTGCGAGCCGGCGGCAGAAGTTGTCGTGCAGGAGATCGAGCGAGCGGACCTGGTCGTGCAGAGCTTGTTCATGGCGGAAGTCGTAGTGCTGCCAGTTGTCGTCGGGCCGGAGCCCGTCGCGGAACTGTTGTCATCATGTCCGTCATCGTCACCCTGGGCTGATCACCGACGCGGCGCTGCCCGTCCTCATCGATCGTGGCGAGTAATACGTAACTGAACGAAGTACA